>ERZ1034569.774-NODE-774-length-11281-cov-9.324604_pt1 | contig 11281 bp, 11 predicted proteins | sample MGYA00520706_ERZ1034569 | MGnify/ENA primary metagenome ERZ1034569 (study PRJEB33760, sample SAMEA4777722) | hypersaline lake metagenome | biome: hypersaline environment; feature: brines | place: Spain | collected 2014-08 | depth 0 m ...
CGTGGTTGCGGGTGGACGGGACTAATACGGAAGGGTCGGGCTTCCGGGGTTCCGGGATAGCTGTCGCTGGTCGTGCGGCGGCGCGAAAAAATGTGATCAGTGGTCGTCAGAAGCTGGTCGTGAACGTGCCGAGCGTGGCCGTTTCGCCACTGCTGGACGAGGAGAACACGATGCGGACCTCCTGGTCGTCTCCAATCTCTACATCCGTATCTATCTCGGTAGTTGCATCACCAACGTCCTCAGTTATATCTAACCTGTTGCTGGGTGTGTCATCCTGATTAAAGAAGTCGGAGCCGGAGTCCTCCTCCGTATCGACATCTACGCTGGTGACACCGACGATTTTAGTTCCGCTGCCGGCTGTTAAGCTTGTATTGAACGGGTTGACAACCTTTTGATTTGCCGAGCCGTCGGTCGCGTAAGCTTCAGTCCCGTCAACAAGAACGTTCAGATTTGTTCCATCGATTTCATCGCCACCGTCATGCGTAATCTCAACTGCATTGAATTCAGGTGCAGGTCCTGTTGGTGAGTATGTCGTCGTGTCAAACGTGAAGCTGGCCTGCGGCGTACTGTCCGAGACCTGATTGCCCAGTCCGAGGACGAACGTGCCGATCACGGCGGCGAGAATCACAGTTATCGCAACCATGAGGATCACGCCGATGACCGGCGAAACCGCGTCATTGTCGTTGAGGAGTTGGTTTATTGCATCGGTGTGGGTGAATCGTGTGTTTGAATGTCGATGCGTCGTTAGCTGGACCACTCGGCCTGTCCGAGCGTGGCCGTCTCGCCACTGCTGGACGAGGAGAACACCACGCGGATATCCTCGCCGTTGCAGTCGGTTCCGTCGGCGCCGTCGTCAAGCGTCAGCGTAGATCCCGCAGTGACATCGCCGTCCCATCCGTCGGTCCCGTCATCAAGTGCGTTCCCGCCGCAGACGCTATTCGATGTTGAGTCCGACGTGCTACCGGTACCGTCGTAGGCCGTCGTCCCTGAGATAATAATATCAAGGCTACTGTCCTCGATGGCGTCCCCACCGTCGTGCGTGATGGTTACCTCACCACCGTCAGCGAAGTCGAAGTTGAAACTCGCCTGCGGCGCACTGTCCGACACCTGGTCGCCCAGTCCGAGCACGAACGTCCCGATGACGGCGGCGAGGATCACGGTGATCGCGACCATCAGGATGACCCCGATGACCGGCGAGACCGCGTCGTCGTCGCCGAGTAGCTGTTTGAGTTGCATTGTCGTTGGTGCGCGCCCGAGTCGCACCTCGGCCCGACCGCCCGCGGCGAGTGTATCAGCCCGATCTCGCCGCGCCGGCCGGACCCAGTCTGCCCTGGTCGCGTGTCTGTCCCGTGCCGAGACACACATATAAAAATGCATGCCGATTGCCGCTCGTTCGAGGGTTTAATCGGACGTTAGGAGCGCTGAACGGTCGCTTTTCCGGCTCTCTGGCCGGTCCACCGGTAGCCGAGTGATTGATAAGTCACCTCCGGAACGCCGGTCTCGTCGGCTGATGACGGCGCTCTCGGCCGGCTGCGGGTTCGGGTGGTCGAGCCGACCGTTCGGACTCGCCGATAACGGCCGATTAACCGGCTGTCATGACGGCTCACGACTCGCGGCGTCGACCATCGTATTTGAACCTGCTGGCCAGTTCGAGCCCCGTACATAACCGTTGAGTTCACCGCCGCCGCCGGCGCGCGCCCCGGCTATATCCGGCTCTGCCCGGCTTTTATAACGGCCGACGCCGGGGGGACCCGGGCAGGAGTGCCCCGGCGCCACCTCCCCACCGAGCGCATCGGGCTGAGTGCGCGGCGATGGGTGGCTTGCACTACCGACCGCCGGTTGATAAATCGCCCCGACGGTTTGCATGCGCTGAGACGACCTGACGACCCGCGGGACAGCGGCTCGCACAGCCCGAGGGTGCGCCCGACGGCTCGGCGGCCGACCGGTCGAGCGTGGCGACCGGGGCGTCGGGTGCTCCGCTCGACTCCCACGGCCGTCGAGCACGTTCCGGGGGACCCGGCCGGCCCCGGCGATGGCATCCGGGGCTCGACCCACCCGTCGCGGCCGTCATCGCGGGCGGTGCCCACCTCGCCGGGCCGGCGTCCGAGGGCGTGCTCCCGGCTGGCCGCTCGCTCGACGCGAGTAGCCTCGCGGCAGGGGCGACCACCTCGCGGGGTGAGTCGAGCCCGTCGCGGAGCTGCTCGCAGCCCCCGGCTCGTGTCGTGGCACCCGTCTGCGACGGTGACCCGGCCAGCGGGCTGCTCGTCGTCCGACTCCGGGACACGGACGGAGGCCGTCGAACTGACGGGCGATGGCCGAGGCGCCGGGGTCGCCGCGGCCAGAGCGTTCCATGTCGCCATCGTCGAGCGCCGTCACGCGTCGACGCCTCCGCTCGACGGGGCAACGACTACAGGCGATGAACCGGACCCGGGGACCCGCGAGACGGAGCGTCGGGCGTCGAACCGGGCGCTACTACTCGGACGCGCCGTAGTCACCGCCGTACTTCATGAAGAAGTAGGCGAGGCCGAGCGTCGAGAGCATCCCGAAGACGGTGGCGATGCCGAGCGTCTTCGCCGAGTCGGGGATCTCCGGCGGGCCGCTGGCGGGTTCGGGCGTCGGCGAGGAGCCGTCCTCGTTGACGACGACCTTGCCGGCCATCCCGGGCGAGTGGGGGAAACAGACGTACTCGTACTGGCCCATCGTCTCGAACGTGTGCTCGTAGGTGTGGCCCTCGTTGTACGTCTGGGTCTCGGGGCCCTCGGTTCCCTCCCAGCCGGCGCCGTCGGGCTGGGCGTTGACGACGATGTTGTGGTTGTTGGAGTCCCACTCCCACTGCACCGTCTCGCCCTGGGCCACGTAGACGGTCGCGGGTTCGTAGACGAGGTCGCCACCCGGGCCGACGGTGACGGTGGCGGCCTGTGCCGCGGCGCTCCCACTCGTAGCGGCCACGCCGCCCGCGGCCGCCGCGCCGCCGGTCGCCGCACGGAGGAAGCCGCGACGGCTCACGCCCCCGGCCGACGAATCGTGTCCTGACATGGCCGGAGCTAGCCGCCACCCGCTCCTGAATATGTCGGTTCCGAGTGGCACCCGGCGGCCGCGTCGCCCGTCGAGCATACCGCTCGGGCGGGGTCGTGGCCTGCGCCCCGGACGGGGAGCGGCTCCCGGGTCCCGAGACCGGGCGAACCGTATCGACGGGCCGGAGCCGGATGTCCGCTTCCGGCTTGACCCGGCCGGCGTCGCCACGACCACCCCGTCGGCGCGGAACCGGCTCACCCTCGTCTCGCCCGACCGGGCCCACCGATGGCACCGGCAGTTCGATGCCCTGGCGCGCCAGCGAGACCAGTGCGGCCTCACCCACCGCGACGACCGCGCTGAGGCCGTCGTCGGCCGCCATCGCGCGGGTGCTCCCCCCGACGGTGGCGAGGCCGGCACGCTCGGCCGCCTCCAGCGTCGCCTCGGCCACGGCCCCCTTCGCCGACCACGCCTACTCGCCGGAGGACGCCCTCGTCGCTCATCTCCGGAACGGTCGGACAGTGGCGTCATACCCTCCCGGAGAGGTCGCCCCGTGGACGACGGTCTCCTCGATGTGTCGAGGCCGACGCCGAGCGGCGGGCGGGGACGCTCCGGTCAGACCACCGCGTTCCAGACCGGCGCGATGACGAAGAACAGGGTCTGGTACGCGATGTACAGCAGCGCGAGCATGGAGGCGGCGATGGCGCCCTTCGGGCGCTCGACCTCGATCTGCCGGCGGGCCTCCACCTTCCGGGATTCGAACTCGAACAGGTCGGTCAGGAACAGCCCCAGCACGAGCGTCGAGAACACCAGCCCGCCGTGATGATGGACGGTCATGTAGTAGAACGCGCCGACGATGAGCAGGAAGTTGGTCCCGACCCGGAGTGGATGCCGCGTGACGGCCCCGGCGCCGCCCTGCGCCACCTGGCTCTTTATCTGCCCGTACTCCAGCGCCCGGCCGCCGATGTTGACGACCAGTAGCGCCAGCAGCACGTACTCGATGTACGGTCCCAGGAGGGTGTCCACGGGACCGAACAGGTTGACGAGTGGCTCGGCCATATCCGGTGTTCCGTCGTATGCGCGTTTCAAACTTTCCAATCGCCCGCAGTCGGGGATCACCGTCCCGCGGGCGCCCGGCTTCCGGAGCGGGCCCGCTCACCGCAGGTCCGGGAACGGCTCCGGCCAATCACCCGTCACGCGCAGCCCCTCGGCGAGGTCCTGCTCGGCGGCGTCGGCGGCGATCTCGGCCGGCGCCCGCCGCGGCAGGTCACGGCCGGCCCGGGCCAGGTCGACGACCAGTTCGGTCAGGAGGACCGCCGATTCGCGCATGTCACGTGACTCGAGCTTGTCCAGCGTGTCCGCCGCGGTGTGGCCCCAGCCGCGGCCGCGCCCCTCCGTCTCGGCGTGGACGTGGGTCCCGGGAATCCCGCGGGTGACGTACGGCCAGTGGTCGCTGTGCGGGCCGAGCTCCGGGTTCAGGCTGACGGGGTGGTCGAACCGCTCCGCGACCCGCTCGAACGCCGCCTCCAGCTCCGGGAACCCGTGCGTGTACGCCGCCAGCGTCCGGCCGCGGACGACCCCGTCGTTGTTGACCACCGCACGCACGGAGTCGGGGTCGACCCGGTCGGCGTGGCGATGCGACCCCAACAGGCCGACCTCCTCGGCCCCGAAGCAGACGAACTCCACCCGGGTCTCTATGTCGGCCTCGCGGCTGGCGAGCGCCCGCGCCAGCTCCACCACCATCGCGGTCCCCGCGCCGTTGTCCATGGCGCCCTCCGCGATGTCGTGCGCGTCGATATGGCTCGTGACGAGGACGCGCTCGTCGGTGTCCGGCCCGAGTTCGGCGTGGACGTTCCCAGAGGTGGCGTCGCCGACCGTGCAGTCCGTGCTGACGGTCACGCGCTCCCCGTCGGCCCGGCGCGCCAGCCGCGCCCCGACCTCCTTCGAGACGCCGACGGCCGGGATCGCACCGATGGGGTCGTCCGGGGTCCCGACGCTCCCGGTCGGCGCGAGACAGCCCTCGACGTGGTTCCGGAAGACGAACCCGGCGGCCCCGCCCTCGACGGCGTGGTAGTACTTCTCGCGCCGGTGGACGGTACGGTCGTACCAGTCGGGGACGTGGCTGTCGGCCATGACGACCCGGCCCTCCACGTCGGCGTCCTCAAACGTCTCGGGCAGCCCGTGGCCGAGATCGACCAGCTCGCCGGTCGCCACTCCGGACGGCGAGCGCGGCAGCGCGATGACCTCGTGCCCCTCGTGCGTGGTGTGGTCGGTCTCGACCGCGCTCGTCCCGCGCTCCCACCCCTGTATCCCGAACTCGTCGATGCGGGCGTTCCGGGCGTGCTCGGCCAGCGCGTCGCGGGTGGCCTCGGCCGCCCGCCGCTCCCCGTCGCTGCCGGCCATCCGGTTCCCGATGTCGACCAGCCGCTCTATATGTCTCCAGCCGGCATCACTGACGAACGTCTCCCCGATCCAGTCGGTCGCGCCGTCGTACTCCATGCAGACGTGGCGGCCGCGTATCGCTTGACGGTTTCGGCGCGTGGCTCCCGGTCGGCTACCGGTGACGCGCAAGGGTTTAGTCCGGTCCCGGATTTCGTTGTCCATGCGCGAGGCACTCGCGGAGTGGCGGCCGGTCATCGACGAGACCATCGAGGAGCTGCTCCCCCGCGAGATCGACGACGACTACCTTTCGGACTACTTCGGGGCCGCGGCCTACCGCTACGACCCGGAAGCGGTCCAGCGCGCGCTCGCCGACCCCATCTGGGACCTGCTCGATCGCGGCGGCAAGCGCTGGCGTGCCGTCCTCCTGCTCGTCCTCGTCGACGGGTTCGGTGAGGCGCCACGGGACTACCTCCAGTACGCCTGCATCCCCGAGATACTCCACAACGGCACCATCATCGTCGACGACGTGGAGGACGGCGCCACGATGCGCCGTGGCGAACCCGCACTCCACCACGAGTACGGCGTCGACGTCGCGCTGAACGCCGGCAACGCGATGTACTTCCTCCCGCTGAAGCTCATCACCCGGGACCCGGCCGGGCTCGACCCCGAGACGCGGCTCGCGGCCTACGAGATGCTGATGCACGAGCTCAACCGGACCCATCTCGGCCAGGGGATGGACATCCGCTGGCACAACGCCCGCGAGGTCGGCATCGACGAGGACGAGTACCTCGAGATGTGCGCCTGCAAGACCGGCGCCCTGGGCCGCATCGTCGCCCGTCTCGCGGCCATCATCACGGACAACCGCGAGGACGAGGTCGCCGTCGCCCGCTTCGCCGAGGAGCTCTGCGTGGCCTTCCAGATCGCCGACGACATCCTCGACGTCGAACACGCCATGGAGGCCGGCGGCGACTTCGGCAAGGGCGTCGGCAACGACATCCGCGAGGGCAAGAAGACGCTGATGGTCATCCATGCCGTCAACAACGCCGCCCGGGCCGACGCCGAGCGGCTCACCGACATCCTCTGGGCCGAGGACAACACCGACGCCGAGGTCCGGGAGGCCATCGACATCCTCCAGGCCACCGGGAGCGTCGGGTACGCCCGCGATCAGGCCGAGGGCCTCGCCGTCGCCGCCCGGGACCACCTGGACGACGCCGACCTCGACCCCGAGGTGGCTTCGCAGCTGGCCGAGTTCACCCGGTTCGTCGTGGAGCGCGAGACCTGAGCCCCTCGATGACGAATGATCTCGCTGGCCGGCCGCCCTCGGCCATCGACCGGTCGGCGGGGCTGACGGTCCGCTCGCTGACCCCCGTCCGTCCCTCGCCCGACCCTGCCGGCTCCGACCGAGGGGGAAGCGAACCCGCGCCGCAGACGTGTGTGCGGTCACGATCACGCTTGCCGCGTTCTCACGACGCAACGGCCGAGGTAGATGGCTAAACCGTGCGGTGTTCTGATTACGTCGGAAGTAGATGAAGAATGCGGGCTCCAGCAGTTCTACGTCCCGTCCCGTGACGGCCCGTCCTCAGTTCTCGGCCCGGCCCTCGTACGCCTCGCGGGCCTGCCGGATCGCCGGGATGACGATCCAGAAGGTGAGCGCGCCGAGGATGGCGAACCAGAACAGGCCGTCCTTCAGCAGGATGGCCACGGTGTCGTAGAAGTTGGCCGCGGCCGGGTCCGGTGCGATGAGCTGTGTGTCCTCGAAGCCGGGCGTGTTGTACCAACCGGCCAGCGTCAGCCAGCCCAGCCCCGCGGTCACGAGGATGCCAAAGCCCTTGGCGAACTCGTCTGCCATACCCGCGCTTAGCTTTCGCCGTCTTTAGGGTTTCCCATTCCCGGCGTCCGGAAACGCGTCGAGAACGCGTAGACCGCCGCCCCGGCCCCGATACTCAACAGGCCGGCCACCGCCAGCCCGGCGTTCACCTCGCTCAGCTGGCGGCTCGCGCGTCCCGTCGCCGCGTCGAGCATGAGGAAGCCGGCCAGCACCGCGACCACGGCGAACAGCGTCGAGAAGACGGTGATGCGCTTGTACAGCGCCAGCGGCACCACCACGTCCCGGCCGCCGGCCCCCTCCGGGTCGACCTCCGCGTCGCCGACGGACGGGCCCGCCTCGGCCTCGGGGTCGGGCGCGTGGTCAGGCGCCGGTTCGCCCTCGGCCGCGGCCGCCGCCTCGGTTCCGGCCTCGTCCTGCTCGGTCATTAGCGCCCGTAGACGAGCAACGCACTTGAGGATTGAGAGTTCGGCCCGCGTGAACGGTCACAGGACTACGGATGGAGCGCACGGAGAACGGGAAGACGCCGACCGCGGGTCGGCGTTACTTCGGCGGTCGAAGCCGGTAGTAGCGCCGGTTGAGCTCGAACATGTACCCCTCCCGCATGGACTTCAGCACCGCGTAGGTGAGGAAGCCGCCGACGAACGGCAGCAGGAAGGTCAGGTCGAAGAGTAGATGCGAGTCCATCGGGATGAGGTTCTTCACCGACAGCGCGCTGATGGTGGCGGCGAAGATGACGCCGAAGACGCCGACCGCGGCCCAGAACGGCTGCTCGACGGGGCGTCGGGCCGCACCCTTGTTCAGGAACGGCACGATGGCGATGAACCCGACGACGACCAGGTTGGCGACGACGCCGTACGTCCGGTCGGCCATCAGCTTCTGGCCGCCCAGCAGCGCCAGGTCCGGGTTCAGCGGCCCCAGCTTGAGCAGGCCGAACGACCAGTAGAGATACCAGTCCGGCAGGATGACCGCCGGGGTCTGGGACGGGTTCGCCGGCGCCCCGATATGAGGCGGTAGCGCCGCCGCCAGGAAGATGATCATGCCGACGAAGAAGCTCGTCAGCGCCAGGTTCCGGATCATCTCGTGGGGCCAGACCGGGAAGGCGAGCACGTCGCGCTCGACGTAGTCGCTCTCGGTCCGGAGGTCCTGGTCCTCGCGGCGGGCCCGCTCGAAGTACTCGTAGGTGAGCTGCGAGAGCCCCTGCGTGCGCTCCTTCCGCTCGCGCCACGTGGGCGTCTCGTCGTCCGGCGCGACGATGCCGCTGCCGTCGGCGGCCTTCCTCCCGCCGTCCGTGGCGGCCTCTCGCTCGGATCCGGTCCCGTCCGTGGTGGATTCGTTCTCGCTCATTGTCTTAGTGTGGCTCCGCGATGCCCTGCATCCAGACGATGCCGATGTGGATGGCGATCAGCGCCGTCGCCACGAACGGCAGGAAGAACACGTGCAGGATGTACATCCGCTGCAACGTGGACTGGCTCAGGGTGAACCCGCCGAACAGCAGCTGGGCCACCCACTCACCCGCCAACGGCACTGATAACGCCATCTCGACCCCGATCTGCCCGGCCCAGAAGGCCAGCTGGTCCCACGGGAGTAGGTAGCCCGTGTAGCCAAAGACCATCGTCAGCGAGATGAGGACGATGCCGATGATCCAGTTGAGTTCGCGGGGCTCCTTGTACGCGCCCGTGAAGTAGACGCGCAGCATGTGCAGGAACACCGCCGCGACCATCACCTGTGCCGACCACCGGTGGAGGCTCCGCAGGAAGAAGCCAAAGCGGAGGTCGGTCATGATGAACGTGATGGAGTTGTACGCGGTGCTCGGGTCGCCCGTGGTGGCGGGCGAGTAGTAGAAGCCCAGCAGCGCCCCCGAGATGGCGGCGACGACGTAGGCGATGGTACTGAAGCTGCCGAGCGCGTACAGGGGGTACCAGTACCAGAACTTGTTGTCCAGGTTGTACTGTTCCGTGTGGCTCTTTGGCATCTGCATGTTGATCTTGTAGTACAGGTCCTCGAGCAGTTCGAGGTAATCAACGATGCGGAGCCGCTTGTCGAGCCACATGAGGGTGGTGAGATAGATCGTCTCTATCGGAGTCAGGTCCCGCTCCTTCATCCAACCCTCGTGGTCGAACTCGTCTTTGCGTTCCAGGCTCATGTTGTGTTCCTGTCTCCCGTTTTCCGTGGTTCTCGTCTGCCGCCCGTTACGTGCTGACCCGACTTATAGCCGTGGTTCCCGGACCCGTCAGCTCTCCGGGCGCGGCAGCGCCACGAAGGACTTCCGGACGATACTGTGCGGGTCGTAGACGGACTGGTGGCACTGGCAGTAGACCGCGTCCTCGCCGCCGAACTTCGCGCTGCCCTCGTAGGCCTTGAACGCCGGCACGCAGCAGAAATGCGTGCACTTGTCGACCCAGGCCATGAACCCGTCCTCGGTCGTCGAGGCCCGCAGCCAGTCCCCGTCGATGCCCTCGGGCGGGTCCTCCCGCATCTCGATGATCCGCGGCGACCGGAGCACCTGCACCGGGATGGTCGAGGCCGGCTCGACGTCCTCGGAGCGCCAGTTGGCCATCGCGGGCTTGCCGAGCCCGGCCTTCCCGATACCGCCGTTCCACTCCTCGAAGTCCTCGAACAGGTCCGCCGTGATGGGGTCGCCCGGTTCCAACTCGTCCTCCTGCCAGTCGTACGGCGGGGAGGCGGCGGCCTTGAACACGTTGTTCTGGTCGGCGCCGGGATCGACCCCCGGGTAGGTCTGGACGCCACAGTACTGGAACGCCGCCGACGAGTAGGTCGACCCGCCCAGCTCCATCACCGCGACGCCGTCCTTGACGGTGTCGGGCCAGATCCCGGCCAACTCGCCGTCGGAGTTCTTCTCGACGGGCACCTGCGGCATCCCCCGCGGCGCGGGGCCGTCGGTGTTCTCGATGGCGAAGTACTGCGTGATACCACCACCGGCACCCGACGCGGAGGTTGCCGTGTTGACCGCGACGGCCGAACCGGTCCCGATACCGGCCAGCGTCGCGCTCCCGACCACGCCCTTGACGAAGCGCCGTCGGCCGCTCTCTGCGGGGTACTTGTCGTCTGCGCTCATTATTTCTTGTAGTAGGGGTAGACCGCGCGCTTCACCGAGTCCCAGGCGTCGGGGAGCGAGTCGGTCCCGTACATGTCCTCCTCACGGATGTAGAGGTCCTCCCACTTGCGCCGTCGCTTCTTGACGATCATCACGTCCGGGAGGAACTCCTTCCGGTAGAGCAGCAGGATGAACGCCAGGTCGATGAAAATGACCGCGAGCATCCCGCCGAGGAACATGTTTCCGAACTCCGAGGCACCCCAGCCGGCGACCAACCCGTAGGTGAACAGGCCGACGAAGACGACCTCCACGACCGTCAGGAGGACGATTCCGATGAGGGCTGCGGTGCTCTCGCGGGGCGGTTCGTACCGATGGATCGCGCCGTAGGTGTTGTTGCCTGAACTCATCTCAGTTCCCTCCGCTTGCGTGCGGGCTCTCGCCGTATTTCAGCAGGAAGAACGTGAACATCAGCGACACGAAGATCGCCAGGATGGTCGCGATGCCAACGAAGTGTGCCTGGATGGGGACGCCCATGTGCTTGGGGTCGGCCTCCTTGTTCGCGCCGCCGGAGGGTGCCTCGCCGCTGTCGTTGACGACGACCTGTCCGGCCATCGAGGGGGCGTGCGGGAAGCACTGGTACTCGTAGGTGCCCTTCGTCTCGAACGTGTGCTCGTACTCGTGACCCGTGTTGTACGTCTGGGTCTTCGGTCCCTCGGTACCCGCCCACTCGGCACCCTCCGGCGTCGAGAGGACCTGGACGTTGTGGTTGTCCGACTCCCAGACCCATTTGACGGTGTCGCCGGGCTTGACGTACACCTTCGAGGGCTCGAAGACGAGGTTGCCGCCGGGGCCGACGGCGACCTCCGTCGTCTCGGCCGCGGCAGCCGTGCCCGCGGTGCTCGCGGACGCCGCCGCGGCGACCGCCGTCGCCCCGGCACCGGTCCGCAGAAACTCCCGTCTGTTCATATACGCGTCGCCATCGGGTTCGTACAGGTATAAACTCA
>ERZ1034569.775-NODE-775-length-11262-cov-7.385295_pt1 | contig 11262 bp, 12 predicted proteins | sample MGYA00520706_ERZ1034569 | MGnify/ENA primary metagenome ERZ1034569 (study PRJEB33760, sample SAMEA4777722) | hypersaline lake metagenome | biome: hypersaline environment; feature: brines | place: Spain | collected 2014-08 | depth 0 m ...
CTCGCCGAGGACGGAACCACGGCGGACAGGGTCCGCGAGGACGCCCACGCGGCCGGCTGCGAACGCCGACCCGGTGTCGGGGTCCCGACGACGGACCTCGCCGACGGGCTGGCGCACACGACGCTCGTCCACACGCCCGACTCGGGCGAGCGGGCGGCGTACCGGGCGGCGCTCGACGACCGGGACCTGCCGGCCGAACGGACGCCGGAGACGTCGGGCGATGCCGACCGCCGGCTGGCGTCGTTGCTGGCGTTCGACGCCGTCCGGTCCGGCGCGGCGCCACCCCGTGCCGCCGACGCGGTCGAGCGCGCGCTCCGGCCCCGCGCCGGCGGCGGGTGCCCGTTCGCGACGGTCGAGGGGGACGGTGACGTGCTCGACGCGACGGCCCGCCGCGCCCCGGGAACGGGGCTGGCGCTAGCGCTGGGGCACGACGCCCACGACGCCGCGCTCGACGCGTGGCGCGACCACGCCGGTGCCGCGCACCGCGCGGTCGCGGCCGCCGACATGAGCCGGTACGAGGGGCTCGTTGCCGTCGTCACGCGGAGCGGTCCCGTGACGACGGTCGCCCGGCTGGTCCGTGACTTCCGGTCGCGCGAACCCGCCGTCCTCGCGGTCGGGGACGGCGAGGCCGCGGCGGCCGGCGACGACGTCGACGTCGGCGGCCCGCTGCGGGCGGCCACGACGGCCGCCGGCGCACCCCGGGCCGCCCCGGGGGCGGCGGTTGCGTCGAGCATCGAGCGGGGCGACACGGCGTACGCACGGCTGGACACGAGCGACCCCGCCGGCTGCATCGACGCGTTCCGGGAGGGGCAGACATGACCGGGCCCGACGACGGGGCCGGCGACGGCCTCAAGCGGACGACCGTCCGGACGCGCCACGACGACCCTGCGGTCGTCGCCGCGGCGGTCCGGCCGGACAACGCCGACGGCAGGCGGACGGCGGACGGGGACGGCGGCGGCTACGTCCGGAGCCGGACGGGGCGGCCGGCGACGGGCGGCCTGCGGTCGACCGTCGACGACTACGTGGTCAACTGCCGCGTAGCCGAGACGGTCGCCGCCATCGCGCGCGGCGAGGTGCCGACGGGCGTCGACGGCGGTCGCGCCGACGGTGGCAGCGTGGACACGACGGCGAGCGAGCGGACGGCATCGCGCGGCAGGAACGACAGCGACATCAGCACACACGACACACACGACATATGAGCGAACGAAGCGTCGACCGACAGAAGCAGGAGAAGCGGTGGTACACCGTGCTCGCGCCGGAGCAGTTCGACCGGCAGGAGCTCGGCGGCACCCCCGCGGAGGAACCGGAACAGCTCTACGAGCGAACCATCGAGACCACGCTCGGCGAACTGGAGAACGACGCCAGCGAGAACAACACCAAGCTGACGTTCCAGATCAACGATGTCGGCTCGGACTCGGCGTACACGGAGTTCATCAAGCACGAGCTCACCCGTGACTACCTCCGCTCGCTGGTCCGCCGTGGCTCCTCGAAGATCGCCACCTACCAGACCGTGCTGTCGACGGACGACTACCGCGTCCAGATCCAGCCGGTCGCGTTCACGACCAAGAAGGCCGACCACTCCCAGGAGAAGGCGATCCGCCGGACGATGATCGACCTGACCCGCGAGGCGGCGGAGGACCGCACCTTCGAGGAGCTCGTCGACGCGGTCGTCAACGGCCAGCTCTCCTCGGCCATCTACGCCGAGGCCAAGACCATCTACCCGGTCCGCCGGGTCGAGGTCCAGAAGATGACCCTCGAGGCCCGGCCGGAGACGGTCGCGGAGGAGGAGGAGACCGCCGTCGCCGTCGAGGACGAGGACATCGAGGCCTGACCCCGCGTTTCTCCCGTTCCGCCCGCCGAGTGGCTACTCCGTGACGACGACGGTCCCCTTCATCCCGGCCGCCTCGTGCGGGATGCAGTAGTACCGGTACTCGCCGGGCACCTCGAAGGTGTAGCTGTACGTCTCCCCGGGGCGAACGTTCCCCTCGTCGGGCCAGTTCGAGACGGCCTCCTTCTGGGAGGCCGCGCCGCCCGAGGCGAAGTACGCCGCGTCCTCGGGGATCATGTTCCCGTAGGCGGTGACGCTGTGGCCCCGGCTGCCGCTGTTCCCCCAGACGACCGTGTCGCCGACGCTGGCCTCGAACTCGACCGGCTGGAAGGCGTTATGGACCATTCCAACGTCGTACGCCGTCTCGGAGAGCGAGCCGCCCGCGGCGCCACAGCCGGCGAGCCCGACCGCGGCCGCGGCACCCGCCGTCGCGAGGAACGTGCGTCTGTCCATCACTTTACTGTAGGGCCCCAGCGCTCTTAGGCGGCGTGGTTCCGGCGTCGGGCGCCGGGGGACGGCGGTGCCGAACGTTTACGCCGACGGACCCACCACGGAGGATATGTTCGAGAAGTCGACGTGGATCCGGCTGCCCCGGAACGTGGTGGTGGGGCACGGCGTCCTCGGCCGGGTACGCGAGGCGGTCGACGACCTCTATCTGGACGGGACCCCGCTGCTCGTCACCTCGCCGACGCCGTACGAGCTCGCCGGGGAGCGGGTGGCGACGCAGTTCGAGGCCGCCGGGGTCGAGCCGGAGACGACGGTCGTCGAGGAGGCGTCGTTCGGCGCCGTCGAGCAGGTGATGGCGGCCGCGGGGGAGGCCGACGCGGACTTCCTCATCGGCATCGGCGGCGGCAAGCCCATCGACATCGCGAAGATGGCCGCCGACGAGTTGGATCTGGCGCTCGTCTCGGTCCCGACGGCGGCGAGCCACGACGGCATCGTCTCGGGGCGCGGCTCGGTACCGGAGGGCGACACGCGCCACTCCGTCGCCGCGGACCCGCCCCTGGCGGTCGTGGCGGACACGGAGCTGCTGTCGGCGGCGCCCTGGCGCCTGACGACCGCCGGCTGCGCCGACATCATCTCCAACTACACCGCGGTGAAGGACTGGCAGCTGGCCCACCGGCTGAAGAACGTCGAGTACAGCGAGTACGCCGGCGCGCTCAGCCAGATGACCGCCGAGATGCTGGTCGAGCGCGCCGACTCCATCAAGCGGGGGCTGGAGGAGTCCGCCTGGATCGTCGTGAAGGCGCTGGTCTCCTCGGGCGTGGCGATGTCCATCGCGGGCTCCTCGCGGCCGGCGTCGGGCGCCGAGCATCTCATCTCGCACCAGCTCGACCGCATCGCCCCCGGCACGGCGCTCCACGGCCACCAGGTCGGGGTCGCCTCGGTCGTCACCGAGTACCTCCACTCGGGGACGGACGGGGAGTGGCGCTCCGTCCGCGCGGCGCTGGAGAGCCTCGGGGCGCCGACGGACGCGGCCGAACTCGGGATAGAGGACGGGGCGTTCCTCGAGGCGGTGACGACCGCCCACACCATCCGGAACCGCTACACCATCCTCGGCGACGGCGTCGACGAGCGCGCCGCCCGCGAGGCCGCCACCGTCACGGGCGTCATCGGCGGCGACTGACGGCGACTCGCCGCGCTGCGGCAACGGGTCGTACCTCCGGAGCCACGGATGCCAGCATATCGCCCGGATGGCGTGGACGCCGAGCAGCCGGAGTGCCGCGCACGTATCGCCTACGAGGGCGAGTACCTCCCCTGCAGGGAGTGGTGAGCGCCGGGGGCGGCCTCACTCCGCCCCGGGGTACGACCAGGGGTTCGCCCGCTCGTACGCCGCGGCCAGCGAGAGCAGGCGCTCCTCGTCGTAGCGGTGCCCGACCAGCTGCAGCCCGACCGGGAGCCCGTCGTCGGTGAGCCCGGCCGGCACCGTTACGGCCGGGTGACCACTCATGTTGAACGGCCAGGAGAGCATCCAGTCCATCGGCAGGCCGGAGACGTTCTCGCCGTCGATCTCGGTGGGGAAGTCGGCGCCGTTCGGAAGCGGCGGCGTCGCCAGGACGGGCACCGCCAGCGCGTCCAGTCCGTCCAGCGTATCCTCGACCGCGTCGTAGAACGCCGTCCGGCCGACGTTGGCGTCCATGTAGTCGTCGGCACCGTGCCCCCGGCCCATCCCGAGCGTGTTCAGCAGCGACGGGGGGACGTCGCCGGCGTGCTCGCCCTCGATATCCAGCTCCGGATGCTCGTCCTCCAGTCGGTCGACGATGGTGGCGAAGTAGACGGTCGCCTGCTTCCCGTAGTCGAATGTCATGTCGGGCTTGGAGGGGCCGCCGACCGTGACGTCCGCGACGGCGGTGCCCGCATCCGCGAGCGCGTCGACGGCGGTGCCACAGACCGTCCGCACCGACTCCTCGACGGCGAAGCGGTCGAGGTCCGGCGTGTAGCCGACGGCGAACGCCCCTGCCGGGACGCCCGCGGTGGCCGCGTCGTGGTAGTCCCCCTCCGCGGGGACGGAGAACGGGTCCACGTCGGACTGGCCGGCGAGGGCGTCGAGCATGAGGCCGGCGTCCTCGACGGTCCGGGCCATCGGCCCGAGCACGCCGAACGGGGAGTGCGAGTAGAACGCGTCCGGCCGGGTCTGCTTCGGGACGAGGCCGAAGGAGGGCTTGACCGAGACGACCCCGCAGCAGGAGGCCGGGTTCCGCAGCGAGCCGCCGACGTCGCTCCCCGTCGCGAGGGCGGTCAGGCCGTCGGCCAGCGCGGCCGCCGAGCCGCCGGAGGAGCCGCCCGCGTTCCGGTCCGGGTCGAACGGCGTCCCCGTCGGACCCTGGAGTTCGTTGTACGTCAGCGGCGTGTGCCCGAGTTCCGGCGTGTTGGTGGTGCCGACGATGACGGCGCCAGCCGCCTCCAGCCGCCGGACGGTGACCGTCGTCTCCTCGGCGACGTTGTCCGAGAGGGGTTCCAGGCCGTACGTGTTGCGGACACCCTCGATATGCTCCGTGAGGTCCTTCACTGCCAGTGGGACGCCCGCGAGCGGGCCGGGGTCCTCGCCGCGCTCGATCTGTGCGTCGACCTCGCGGGCGCGTTCGCGGGCACGGTCCTCGAGCACGGTGACGAAGGCGTTGGTCACGTCGGCGCGCTCGGCGATGCGGTCGAGGAACGGCTCGACGACCTCGGTGGCCGACCGGTCGCCCGCCCGGACCGCGCGGGCGATGTCGGCGGCTGGCTGGAAGGGTGTCACGGCCGCGGCTGCGTGCGGTCGGGGCTTAGCTCTAGGGCCGCGCTGGAACGGCCACTGAAACGGGGAGGGGTCAGAACGCGTCGGGGGCGAGGAGCTGCCCGGCGACCAGGTCACCGCCGGAGAACAGGATGGCGGCAGCACCGAGGCCGAACACCAGCAGCAGGAAGACGATGATCCAGGTCATGGGGATTTCGGTGTTCTCCGGGGTTCCGGGGTCGGAGGCGGACATACCGCCGCGTGGGGCTGGCGCCGGTAAAGGGGTTCCGAGTTCGGGCGCCAGCGCGGCGCGCGGGTCAGGACTCCGTACCGTCGCGTATCTTTACCGCCATCCCGGTCTCGAAATCGGTCATCCCCGACGCCGGGAGTTCCGCGCGGCCGACGGCCAACAGCCGCTCCGCGGTACCGGCGCCAGTCTCGGCGGGGGCGTCGTCGCCCCCGAGCGCGACCCCCTCACCGACCGTCGCGCCGCCATGGACGACCAGCACCTCGTCGCCCGGGCGGATGTCCGGGGCGACACCGACGACGAACTTGGCGAACGCGTTGCGCTCCTCGGCAACGAACGGAACGGACTCGGCGTTGACGGCGACGCGGTTGGCCGGCGCCGCGAGCGCCTGGAGCCGGCGGCCGCCCCGAACTCGTCCGCTGGACCCCCTCGGCTCCCGTGAACAGCCCCTCCGCCCCGTCACCGAACTGGTAGGCGGCGATGGCCCGCAGCCGCGCCAGCTCCCCGTCGGTGATGGGCGAGTCGACGCCGACACGGTCGTCGGGGTGGACCGCCGGCCCCGCTCCGTCGTCGGCCTCGGCGTCCTCGGTCATATCTCGACGGGCGGGACCGCCGGGCAAACGCCTTTCGACCCGGCCCGCCGGGTCGTCGCGGAAAGCGGGACTTAAGCTCTCGTCGCTCCTCAGGTCGCCTATGGCTTCGGACTGGCGGAAGGTCGGGCTCGGGCTCCTCCTCTTGGTGGTCAGCAGCGTCGTCGTGGTCGGTTACGGCCTCCGGAACGGGCCCATCCCGCCGGCCGTCGCCGTCGGCGGCGCGGTCGGCGTCGTCGCGGGCACGCTGTTGCTGGGACTGTCCGAGGAGGACGCGAGCGTCTAGCGTCGCCGTGCTGTGTCCGTCGAAGCGACTGCGGGAGTTGGCTGGCAGAATCCCGACCTACCCTGCAAGTACCTGAAGCCAGTACAGGAGACTGCACCCGATGAATTGAATCAACTCGAAAAACTATGTCATGGAACCGGATATTTCTGCATGGCATAGGTGGCTAATCGAGTTGTGCGACATGTTATTTGCCAATAGTGTTTATTTCTGGTTCGACTTCGACATCTATCATCTGGCGACAGCAATCTATTCCCGTTCTGTGGCAGGTATTCCTGGACCAAGCATCGAGAAAGGGTATTACCGTTCACAAGCTTCAGATGGCTTGTCGACCCCGATACGTGCTCTGTCGGCCACTGGACACCCTGTTGTCGAGCGCACGACAGAGTAAACCGCCCCTGGGATATATGCCAGAGTACTTACCTAAATGACATAGGAATGAGAGAGATACCAGAACGATTTCGCGACCGCGACCTAGACGAGACGAAGATCGATATTCTTCGCTTTCTCGTGGAACGAGACGAGCCGGATACCGAGCAACCGAGGATAGAGCGTGAGATAAGCGATTCAGACTCATTTGCCGATGTTTCTCAGAGGACTATCGAGCGGCGGTCGAAAGATCTCCATTCTCAAGGGATTCTCCGGCATCGTGAGGTAACCGAGCACCACGTCCAGATGTATGGGCTTGCGCACCCCGAATCTAGCTGGGGTGTGCCTGGTGATCTGGAAGTTGAAGAGATGAGGGCGGCTCGGGAGGCAGTTGAGCGTGTGGCTGATCATATCATGCTCTCATTGCTGACTTTGTCACTGTTCTCGCTCGTAATCGTCGCGGAGGTGGTCGCTGGCGCAACGCCGGCTTGGTTTCAGTTCCAGGCCAATGATACGCTGGTCCTGGGACTGATGATCCTCGCTGCTGTCGGGGGGTTCTACTTCTCTTCATCCGCTATAGAAGACCTCGTGGAGCGTACCCCGGCTGACATCGTCCGTGTATTCACGACTGGATTGCGGCGACGAATCGCCTGACTTCTGTACGGACAATTGTGGTACCGTCTGTGCCCTGCGTCCGCGCGAGCGGAGCGAGCGCGGTTCACCGGCCGGAGCGCCCGCAGGGCGCGGAGGCCGGCCTTTCTTCTGAACGTTTTTTGCGCCGAGTGGCTCTCCGCAGCGCCGGCTTCGCCGGCGCGAGGAAGCCCGAGGCGTCAAAAAGCTCGTTTATAACAGGAACTGCTCCCGGTCCTCGCTCATATCGACGAAGGAGTCGGCGGCGTCGATGAGTTCGTCGGCGGTGGACTCGCCGAAGCTCATCACCTCGACGCGAGTGCCCTGGTGGCGGACGTGCGAGCAGAGCCGCGAGAAGTCACCGTCGCCGGAGGCGAGGACGATGGCGTCGACGTGCTCGGCGAGCGTGATGGCATCGAGCACGATGCCGACGTCCCAGTCGGCCTTCTTGGTGCCGTCGCCGAAGGTCTTGATCTCCTTGATCTTCGTCTCGAAGCCGATGTCCCGGAGCGCGTCGAAGAAGTCCTCCTCGGCGGGCGAGTCCGCGCGGATGACGTATGCGATGGCGCGCACGAGCTCCCGGTCGAGGGTGGCGCCGTCGAGCAACGCGGTGTAGTCGATGTTCCGCGAGTAGAGGCTATGGGCCGTGTGGTAGAGGTTCTGGGAGTCCGCGAGCACGGCCACCCGCTGACTGTCGTGGATGGGGGGCATACCGGGGGATGGTCGGGCCGTCGTGGAAAGCGTGTCGGGTCGGGACCCCCGGCGCGAGCGGGCCGCAACGGGAAGTTTTCTACCCGTCGATTCGGAATACTGGATCCAGAGGGCCTCAGAGCCGCCATCAGCCCGCGCACGCGCGCGACGGACTTAACTGGGGCGCCCCCGTCTAGTTATCCATGTCGCAACGGAACGAGATTGCAGCGGCCGACGATGCCGTGTCCGCCGAGTACGAGACCGTCGACCGGCGCGTGCTGGTCGTCGGGGCGGGCGCTGCCGGTGCTCGCGCGGCCATCGAACTGGTCGAACAGGGGGTCCCACCGGAGGACGTCCTCGTCATCGGGAAGCGCGGCCACGGGGACGCCCACACAACGTGGGCGCGCGGCGGTATCAACGGCGCGCTCGGAACCCACGACCCGGAGGACGACTGGACGGTCCACGCGGCGGACACACTGAACGAGGGCCACCACATCAACGACCCCGACGCGGTCGAGGCCGTGACCGAGCGGATGCCCCGGCTGCTACGCGAACTCGACGACTGGGGGATGGCGTACAGTCGGACCGAGGACGGCGGGATCGACCAGCGCTACTTCGGCGCGCAGTCGTTCCGCCGGACCGCGTTCGCGGGGGACCACACCGGCGAGTCCCTGCTGCGGACACTGGTCGCGAAGGCACAGTCGCTTGACATCCCGTACCGCGAGAACGTGCTGGTGTCGCGGCTCGTTACCGACGGCGACGGGCCCGACGGCCGCGTGCTCGGGGCGGCCGGGACGGACCTCGACACCGGCGAGTTCGTCGTCTTCGACACGGACGTGGTCGTGCTGGCCGCGGGCGGGTACACCAGCCTCTACAAGCGTCACTCCTCGCGTGACGACGAGAACACCGGCGACGGCCCGGCGCTGGCCTACCAGGCTGGCGCCGAACTGATGGACATGGAGTTCGTCCAGTTCCACCCCACCGGGATGGTCGGCGACCGCTACGGCGAGGACTGGGACGGCCGGCTGGTCACGGAGGCCGTCCGCGGCGAGGGCGGTCGGCTGTTCAACTCGGAGGGCGAACGGTTCATGGAGGAGTACTCCCCGGATCAGATGGAGCTCGACGCCCGGGACGTGGTCGCCCGCGCCATCGCCAGCGAAATCGAGGCCGGCCGCGGTACCGAGAACGGCGGCGTCTACCTCGACATCTCCCACCGTGACCGGTCGTTCATCGAGGAGCGGCTCCCACGGATGTACGAGCGGTTCGACGAGCTCGGCGTGGACATGGCCGAGGAGCCGGTCGAGGTGGCCCCGACCGCCCACTACGGGATGGGCGGGGTCGCCGTCGACGACGCGGGCGAGACGCGGGTGAGTGGCCTCTACGCCATCGGCGAGACGATGGCCGGCGTCCACGGCGCCAACCGGCTCGGCGGCAACTCGCTGGCCGAGACCATCGCCTTCGGCGAGGTGGCCGGCGAGGCCATCGCCGAGCGGCTGGCGACGGCTCCGGACGGCCGCGACAGCGACGACCTCCACCAGCACGCCCGCGTCCATCTCACCGACCTGGCGAGGCTGGCCGAGAGCGACGGGGCCCACGACCCCGTCGCCCTGCTGGACGAGGTGCGCGAGCTGCTGTGGGACGCCTCCGGGATCCGGCGTGAGGCGGACGGTATCGAGGCGGGGCTGGACCGGCTCCGGCAGGTTCGCGAGCGCGCGAGCGACCTCGCGGTCGGCGACCGGACGAGCCGCTCGTACGAGTTCGCCATCGACCTCGGGTTCGCGCTGACGGTCGCCGAGTCGGTCCTTCGGGGCGCCCGGGAGCGGACCGAATCCCGCGGGGCACACTACCGGACCGACCACACCGAGCGCGACCCCGAGTGGCGCCGGAACGTCCGCTACGAGCGCGACAGCGTCGGCGGGATGCACCTGTCCACCACGCCGGTCGACGAACCGAGCGAGGCAGTCCAGGCGGCCCTGGACGCCGGCCACGAGCTCGACTACCACCAGCTGGAGTAGCCGCCGGCGTTTTCGGTGTGGCCGTGCGACAGTCGGGTGATGACGCCACTCGAACTCGCGCTTCGTCTCGTCGCCGGGGTGTTGCTCATCCTGGCCAACGGCTTCTTCGTGGCCATCGAGTTCGCGCTCACCCGCGCCCGGCAGTTCACCGAGTCGGAGTTCGTCGGCGACCGGCCGGCCCTCCAGCGGGCCTGGGACATGACCGACGACCTGGAGCTCTACCTGACGACCTGTCAGGTCGGCATCACCGCCTCCAGCATCGCGGTCGGTATCGTCGCGGAGCCGGCGCTGGCGGCGCTGTTCGAGCCGCTGTTCGGTGGGACGTTCCTCGCCACCGTCGGCGCCGGGGCGTTGCTCGCCTACTTCATCATCAACCTGATCCATCTGACCCACGGGGAGCAGACCCCGACCTACCTCGGTGTCGAGCGGTCCCGATTCGTCTGTCGCTACGGCGCGACGCCGCTGTACTACTTCTACCTGCTCATCTCGCCGCTCATCACGCTCGGCGACTACGTCGCGAAGGGGACGCTGAAGCTGTTCGGCGTCGAGATGACGGGCGCCTGGCTGGAGACCGAGGAGGACGTCATCGAGTCCCGGGCGGACCTGCGCAACCGGCTCGGCAGCGTGCTCGAGGAGGGGGACCTGTCGGACGAGCGCCGCGAGGAGGTCCTCAACGCGCTCCGGATCGGCGAGCGGCCGGTCCGCGAGGTGATGGTGCCGCCGGAGGAGATCGTCGCGCTGTCGACCGCCATCTCCCCGGAGGAGAACTTCGAGCGGATGGCCGAACGGCCCCACACCCGCTACCCCCTGGTCGGCGAGGACCTGACCGACTACCGGGGGGTCGTCTACTTCCCGGCGCTGGCCCGCCGGCGCGAGGCCCTCGCCGACGGGACCGTCGATTTCGAGGCGCTTGCGGCCCCGCCGGTGACGCTCTCGCCGGACATGGACGTGAGCGACGCCATCGACCAGTTCCAGGTCGAGGGACAGGAGCTCGCCCTGGTCGTCGAGGACAGCGGGGCGTCGGAGACGCCCCGAGCGAGCGGGGAACCCGCGAGCGGCGAGGTCGTCGGGATGGTGACCGTGACGGACCTGCTCGAGTCGGTCACCGGCGAGATCGAGGACCCCCTCGATCAGGAGATCGACGCCGAGGACACGGCGGGGACGGGCGCGGTGGACGGGCGGCCGGGGGGGACCTGAGCGGTCCCCGACGGCGGCCGAACCTACATCGACTCCGGCGCCGCGACCCCCAGCACGCCGAGCGCGTTGGCGACCGTGTGGCGCGAGGCAGCAACGAGCGCGAGCCGGGCCTCGCGGGTCCCGTCGTCGTCCGCGGTGAGGACGGGACACTCCCGGTAGAAGGCGTTGAACGTCTCCGCGAACTCGCGGGTGTAGGTCG
>ERZ1034569.776-NODE-776-length-11259-cov-4.523742_pt1 | contig 11259 bp, 1 predicted proteins | sample MGYA00520706_ERZ1034569 | MGnify/ENA primary metagenome ERZ1034569 (study PRJEB33760, sample SAMEA4777722) | hypersaline lake metagenome | biome: hypersaline environment; feature: brines | place: Spain | collected 2014-08 | depth 0 m ...
TCGTCACGGTGAGATTCTCATAGTCAAGTACGTTCTGTCCGTAGCATGATCCGTTCATGTAGACTTTTCCGGTTGGTCCTACTACTGCGTCTGTCCGGTTTGCTATCGCCCACGTATCTTCCAGTGGATCGATTGTCGAGTCGTTCAGAGGTACAGTCTTGCCGAACTTTGTGTCCGTGAAGTCCACGTCGGAAGGTACGTTTTCGTCCTCCTGTGAGTTGGATCTTCCGTGTCTGTAGTATGCTGTGCCGTCTGCAGATCCTACCCTCATACGGACGGAAATACCCTCAAACACGTCTCCCTCAAGTATCCTATCTCTGTTGTCGGTAGACATTATGGCGTCCGTCCTGTCGTCTGTGATATGGGAATCTGTGAAGTAGCTGTAGACCGCATCCGGTGTAAACCTCTCTTCCTCGGATCCTTCATCGGAAGTGAAGTTTACGCCGGGCCCAACGTCGTCCTCAAGAGCGTATCCGTCCGAGTAGTTCAGAGGGTTGAAAGGTGATTTTTCGACTTCTGCGGCCGGGGCATACTCGTCGGTGAACCATTTGATTCCCGGACCATCATACGTTGAATTAGCGCGTACAAAGCTTTCGTAGGTTGAAGGTGTATCAGGTGTGTATTCGGACTCTTCTCCCTTGAGATACTGGTTGAGGGATTCGTTGTCGACGTCCAGCCATTCTCCTCCCGGCACAGAGTTGTCTACGTCTACACAGACCTCTTCATCTACAGAGTCGGCTCCGGCCTCCTCGTCTGCTCCCGGTGGATCATTCGCCTGTATATCCGCTACCTCACCTTCGGAGTAGACACTGCCGTTCAAGGCACAGTCCGATATCCGGTCCGCACACACATAGATGTTATCCCGCTGCAAGGAGGGACTGTGTTCTATTCCCTCTCCTGTACCTCTGTGTTCTCTTATGAGGTATTCGTTTCTGTCATCTCCGCATGCATCAGGATACTGCCTCAGATTATCTTGATCGTACCCTGTGGGATCTGACTCGTTGTCGAACCGGATGTTGCCTGCGACCACATGTGGATCATCCCGATCGTATCCCGGCTGCCTAATATCGCCTGGTGCAGAGCCGGAGCCTCTGACTTCCCTCAGTTCTGTGCCTTCACCTATGTTGTAGCCGAATCCCCAGTCAGTCGAGTTTAGCTCGCAGGATAGACCTCCGGAGACTGCTGAGTTCGGTGTTGAGTCCGGATTCACCCATACTCCCTGTCTGTTTGAGGTGCCGTCTCCGTCAACGTCCAGGCTCATGGCATAGGAGTTTCCTACCGCACGCTCCGCCTTCGTCACGGTGAGATTCTCATAGTCAAGTACGTTCTGTCCGTAGCATGATCCGTTTATGTAGACTTCTCCGGTTGGTCCTACTACTGCGTCCGTCCGGTTTGCTATCGCCCACGTATCTTCCAGAGGATCTATCGTAGAATCATTAAGGGGTACGGTCTTGCCGAACTTCGTGACGTTGAAGTTCAGGTCTTCGGGCGCGTTCTGCTGGTCCTGTCCGTTTGAGGAGCCATGTTCGTAGTATGCGGTTCCGTTGGCGTAGCCGACCCACATCCTGACAGAGATTCCGTTGAAAACCTCTCCCTCGATAATTCGGTCCCAGTTCCCTGTACTGTAGACGGAGTCGATCCTGTCATCGGTGATGTTTCCTGCCTCGAAGAAGGAGTAATCTGCCTCCGGGGTAAAGTCTATTATGTCTTCTCCCTCGTCTGAGCAGTTTACTCCGGGACCACAGTCATCCTCTAATGCGTACCCGTCCGAGTAGTTCAGAGGGTTGAACGGAGACTTCTCGACCTCCGCAGCAGGAGCGTACTCATCCGTGAACCACTTCACACCTTCTCCATTGTATGTCAGGTTTGACCTCACGTGTCCCTTGTAGGTGGATGGATCGTCTTCCGTGTACGTTCCTTCCTTGCCTTTGATCACCTGGTTTATGGAGGAGTTGTCGACATCCATCCATTCACCTCCTGGAACGGTTTCATCGACGTCTACACAGATTTCTTCGTCCACGGAGTTTACTCCAGCCTCCTCGTCCTGTCCTGGCGGATCACCTGCCTGTATATCTACTACTTCGCCCTCGGAGTAGACACTGCCGTTGAACGCACAGTCCGATATCCGGTCCGCACACACATAGATATTGTCCCTGACCAGAGAGGGATTGTCTTCGTCGTTGAACCTTTCACTTGCATTATGTTCCCTGATAAGGTACTCGTTCCTGTCATCTCCACATGCATCAGGATACTGCTTCAGGTTGTCCTGATCCAGGGTTCCAGGGTCGGATTTGTAGTCGAACTGGATGTCTCCTGTGACGGCATGCGGGTCATCCCGGTCGTAGCCTCTTTCTCTGACGTCTCCCGGCTCGGATCCTGCCCCGCGTATGACGTTTAGATCGGATCCCGGACCAGTGTCATAGCCTATACCCCAGTCCGTGGCATTTAGTTCACATCCCAGGCCGCCCGAAGTCACGGATTTAGGTGTCGAGTCCGGATTGACCCAGACACCTTTTTTCAGTGAGGTTCCGTCTCCGTTTACGTCCAGGCTCATAGCGTATGAGTTTCCTACTGCCTTCTGTGCCTTGGTCAGCTGCAGGTCAGGCTGATCAAGCACGTTCCGGCCGTAACAGGACCCGTTTTCGTATACCTTCCCTGTCGGGCCTACAACTGCATCTGTATGTGTCGATATTGCCCAGGTGTCTTCCAGAGGATCTATCGTTGAGTCGTTCAGAGGTACGGTCTTTCCGTTCTTCGTTACCGTGAAGTCCAGACTGTCAGGAACATTTTCCTGGTCCTGTCCATTTGTGGCGCCGTGTTTGTAGCTTGCGTCTCCATCTGCGGTACCGACGTACATCCTGACGGATATTCCTGTGAACAGGTCGCCTTCTCTTATCTCTTCATCGGTTGCTCCCTTCATCAGCGAGGCTTTCCTGTCATCGGTTCTGTGCAGTTCCTCGAAGAAACTGTATACTGCGTCAGGTGTGAACTTCTCCTCGTCAGGCCCCTCATCGGAGGTGAACCGGACATCCGGCCCCACATCGTCTTCGAGAGCGTATCCATCAGAGTAATCAAGAGGATTAAACGGTGACTTTTCGACCTCTGCGGCCGGAGCGTACTTATCTGTAAACCATTTGATTCCCGGACCGTCATATGATACGTTGCTTCTCACGAGACCTTCGTAGGTATCAGGGTTGTCCTCGTTGTAGGATCCTTCACTGCCTTTCAGAAGCTGGTTTATCGACTCGTCATCTACATCTACCCACTCTCCTCCTGGGACTGACTTGTCGACGTCTACACAGACCTCTTCGTCTACTGAGTCTGCACCTTTTTCCTCTCTCTGGTTGGACTGTATGTCGACTAGCTGTCCCTCACTGTAGACCTCTCCGTTGAAGGCACAGTCAGAGATTCTGTCCGCACACACATAGATATTGTCTTGATCAAGGTTAGGTGACTGTTCTGTTTTCTCTACAGCATCTCCGTGTTCACGGATCAGATACTCGTTTCTGTCGTCACCACAGACGTTTGGATGCTGCTCAAGATTTCTGTCCTCACCGAACCCGTTTGGATCAGAGTTGATGTCGAAGGTGATGTCTCCGGTTACTACGTGTAGATCTGTTGGCTCGTAGGCTGTCTTATCGTTTGCGTTCCTGACTTCCAGTCCGCTTCCGGTGTTGTACCCTATTCCCCAGTCCTCCCCTACCAGGTCACAGCTGGTTCCTCCCTGAGTAACCGATTTCTCTGTGGTATCGGGATCGACCCATACGCCTTCATCCTGACCGTCTTCATCGACGTCGAACGCCTTTGCAAAGGAGTTTGCCACTACCTTCTCGCCTTTGTTCACCTTCAGATCGCCCTGACTGAGTGCTGGGGTGCCATAGCATGAACCGTTTTCGTATACCCTTCCTGTAGGGCCGACCACATGACCGGTGTACGATGAAACAGCCCAAGTATCTTCCAGGCGATTAATCTCAGAGTCATTCAGCTCGACGTTTTTACCGTCCTCTGTAACCGTAAAGTCTGTGTTCGGTGAGACCGCCTCCGTGTCCTGACCGTTGTTCTGACCGTGTTGATCTGACCCATCTTCTCCGGTGCCGTCCCCTACGTACATCGAGATAGCTTCTGTAGAAAATACGTTGTGGTCATCTGACTTCATCGTTTTGAACGGGGAGTAGATCAACTCTCCCTGTATAAGCTTCTCCTTGGATCCGGAGTCATCACAGGCTCCAAGTCTATCCTCCGCCATCGCCGGGTCACAGTCGTCTTCAAGTGCGTACCCTGTCTGGTAATCTACCGGGTTGAAGGGAGATATCATGGCTTCATGCGCTGCCTTGTTATGCTCACCGTCTCTCGTTCCGTCATGCCACACTATATCTCCAGGATCATCTGGTTCCGGGCGACCGTTCTGAACCAGGTATTCTGGCTCTGAACCTGTACCATCTCCGACAAGCATATCCCGGATCTTTTCGTTGTCTACATCTACCCACTCTCCACCCGGAAGTTCGGGATCTATATCCGCACAGATCTCCTGATCATATGAGTTTACTCCGTTCTCTCCGGCCGAGTTTTCCTGGACATCCACTACCTGTCCTGCGCTGTATACTTCGCCCTGGAAGACACAGTCAGAAGGCCTATCTGCACAAGCATACATGTTCTCACGGCCGCTGAAGGAAGGGTTGTCCTCGCCTCCTAGGGTGGCTGCGTGTTCTCTGATGAGGTACTCGTTGGGATCGTCGCCGCACGCGTTTGGATACTGTGCCAGGTTTCTGTTTCTGTCGGAACGGGGAGGTACATACCCACCCATCATGAGGGCACCCGTTGATCCCTGGAAGTCCCGGTAATCAGACGCCAGTCCTTTACGGGCTTCCCCGTTTCTGTCAACAGTCCATATATCAAGGTCGGTTGACTCGGAGGTTCCTTCCTTCTCTCCTTTCACGAAAGAGACTTCTAGTATGCCGTCTCCATCTGCATCGCCTACCCCACCAATATCCCTTGCCTGGGGAGCAAGACCGTCCTGTCCTGCTCCGTCACCGAATCCCTCCGAGAACTCGATCTCAGAGTCTATGTGTCCTATATACCATTCTTCGTCAAGGTATACTGCCTCAGGTCTTCCGTCTCCGTCAACGTCTCCGATACCTCCTGCATCCCTGGCATCATCTATCGGTGTTTCTGTAAAGGTTCCATCTCCCTCGGCAACCCCCAGAGTACCTCCGTTTCCATCGGATCCATCAGAGGCTATATATACAACTTCAGGATCTCCGTCCTGATCCCAGTCTCCCGCCATGCCTGCATCAATTGCTCCTATATCTGTACTCTGGACATCTCCGTCAGCCTCTACGAACGCAAGCTCAGTTGACTCGGAGATGAACGCAGCCTCAGGGTCTCCGTCCCCGTCAAAGTCGGCCACACCACCGGGACTGAGCTCTGATCCGGTATCACCTATATCTGAGAAATCTTCGTGTTCGGCGCTTAGTACGCCCAGATCTCGGTACTTGTCATCTGCGGTATCTCGATCCGGGTCGAGGGACAAAGACATTATTGATCCGTTCCTGTGTTTGAATATCTGTTCTCTCTTTCCGTCTTGATCAAGGTCTCCGATTCCTCCCACGCGGATGGCCTGTGACTGATCCGGGCGGCTCTGTGCAAAGATGATGTTTCCTCTCGAGCCCACGAAGTCTATGAAGTACCTGTCGGGCCCTGAGTCACCTGTATACTTTATGACTCCCCATCCGTCCGCAAGGTTCCTGTATGGATCACTGTTGACATCGAACTGTAGTTGTTCCCTGCTGGCCTGTACACCATGAAGATCCGGGACACCTGTTTCCTCATTTACCTCGTCAGGCCTGAATACTCCTTCATCTCCAGGGCTTGAAGGGTTTCCCTCACCTCTGCATCTTTTCTGGTTCAGTGCTACCCCTGTAGTGTCTGTTGGATATACACAGTCGAACTCTGTGTCTTTTGCAGAGTAGGCAAAGCCCCAGTCGTTCCCTGTGAGATCGCAACTGAAGAATGAGGTGCCGGTGAAGGCCTCAAACGAGCTGAGCTTGTCTGGATCCCTCCAGTTGCCGTCCAGAGCCGCGGCTTCGGGATCGCCGGAGAAGAAGGGATTTTGCTGGAAGTAAGATGGGCTGCTGTTTCCGCCATCGTAGACCTGTCCTGTTCCCGCGAAGGAGTTTGCGTATACCGCCTGTCTCTTGTTCTTATCAGTGCCCTGAACTCTGTAGGCTCCGTAGCACCTTCCGGGGGCAAACGGCGTGCCGTTGTTTGCTATTGAGTACGAGAGATCCGGTGTCAAGGCCCATTCGTCGTCCTCTGCGTCAATCCTGCTGTTTTCCAGAGGTCCTAGTTCGAGGTCTGTCTCATTGTACTGTGAGTTTCCTCTGCCGTCCTGAGGCTGTCCGTTCAAGGGCTCGGGATGCCCTGTATGGCCCCCTGACTGTACCCGGTTGTGGTAGTTGTTCAGACCCTCTAGAGGGAAAACGTTCCTGAAGTCGTCATGGTCATCATCCCTTTGACCTTCGGTGAACGGGGCAGAAAACGGTGGCTCGAAGCCTGTATCGGACCTTATATCCTCACATGGGGAAGTACCTCCTGTACCTGCTACTTTACAGTCATCCTCCAGTGCAATTCCTTCTCCCTTTATGACACCGGTCTCGGGGTCTGCATACGTATCCGGGTTCTCCCTCCAGTAAAGAGTCCATGCATTGCCGATGATTCCCTCCTTGTTGTTTCTTATATACTCGTTTACCTTCTGCTGGTCTTGATCGTACCATTCTCCTCCTTGGTCACCCCCAAAGTAATTGTCTCCTGAGACATCGTCACCGGAATCTGGAATGTTCAGACAGATTTCCTTGTCACGGTTCCAGCCCCCTGCCTCGAAAGTCACGTTTCTACCGTCTATCACGAACGGCTGCCCTACATCCAGCATATGTCCCTCGAGGTACTCTGTGCCGTTCCATACGCAGGAGTCTCTGGAGTTGACCTCTCCCTCATAGAGAGCCGGGTACTCACTCATCTTGGTCTCGTTTATCTCCGGTCCCTCGGAGTATACCCAGAACTCGCCTGGCTGATCCACTACTGCACCGCCATCCGCATTCACCAGAGGAATTAGAGCTATTGACAGTGTCAGTATGACCGCGGAGACAGTTCTGGGTTTCATCTCATGGCTCCGGCCCTAGCCGTGGTATCTTTCTGGGTTTTTCGGCAGGTGTAGGACCTTCAGGAAAGTCCTTATCGTTGTCGTACTGGCATCTCAGAGGCGTCTGCGTATTATCCAGATTGTTTACAAGCAGCTGGAAGAACCTACAGGTGCTGTAGCTTTCGTTGACACCTTCCGCGTTCCGTAGATCTCCAAACTCTATTCCAGAGCTCGGATTCGAGGAGTCCCACTGATCGATGTCTTCCAAGGTGATATTGACGGTCCCGACACAGTAATAGAGGTCTCCAGGACAGTCACCATCCATCTGTACCGCTCCCGGAGAGGTAAACTCTCCTTCCGAGTCACCGGTTGACCTTGAGCTAGTTCCCAGGAACTGTTCCTGACCTATCTTCCGGTCTGTCCTGTCGTCGTATGCCACAAAACCTATTCCCTGGCCGCTTCCGTCAACATCGAAGGATGAGTATGACTCTCTTTTCGTCTTGAACTCTCCGTCACGGTTTGTAACCTGGAAAAGGGATCTGGAGACTGACCTGCTGTTTTGGTTCTCTGATCCGGCGCTTTCAGGGGAGTAGTATGCACGCCCATCTGATGAAAGCACGGCTATGTTCTGCGGTACATTGTAGTTGTCGAAAGGATCTCCGGAGAAGAAAACGTTTCTCAGATCCTTGCCCAGACCTGAAGGCTTCTCGGCAGGATTCGTATCGAATACCTTTGTGGTCCTGAACTCCAGGTCCTCGTACCTGAAATCTACGCTCTTCGATCCATAGTCCCAGTACTCGGTTACCTCTCCTGTATGTTCGATGATGGAGCCTCCGGTAGCTTCTATGTCACAGCCTTCGCTCGGTCCGTCGGTGGGACAGTTGAACCCTGTGTTTATGGTTTCGGTGTCCGATGGACAGGTCTTCACTTCTTCTTCCGTAGGCTGTCCATACCTGGTCACTGAAACACTGGATTGAGACTGTGTTGTAGAGTCGCTGTAACTTGGTCCATCATCAGACGTCTTCAGAACCTGAGTTTCATGGGTGACATCTACGTCCTCGGAGTCTCCGTTCTCGAACCTATAGAAGGTTTCGTCGGACGGGCTCGGACATCCTGTCGCGGTGGTATCGACAACACAGGTCGCATTTTCATCAAGCTCAGTACACTGCCTCTCAATCTTGGATTCTCCCAGTGTTCCGTCACCTTGCTCGTATATCCTCTTGGTTTCTTCGTTTCTGAGATAATGCGTTTCTACGGGTGAATTAAATGATGTATCGAAGTTGGATAGAGAACCTTTTTTGTTGACGTATACCGCCTTAATGACGTTCGATGCGGGACTTTCCATGTAGAAGTCCGGGTTGTTCTTCCAGGAGCCATCGTCTGCTAGCCTCACGATGTAATCAGAGGCTGATCCTACCGTCGTATCTTCATCAGCCTTGCTAACCTGGTCTTTGATGTCCTGTTTGACCAACTCTTCCTTGTTGCCCTTTGTTAGATCGATGGATTTACCGCCTTGATACTCTTTTGCCTTCACCTGTGTACCTCTTGAAGGAGATATCGGCTCGAAGTTATCTGTAACTGTATCTCTTTGCTGTGCACCTGTATCGGATACAAAGCTTTCGATGTTGAGGTTTCCAACCACTTCTGTAACCGTTTTCCTCGAGGTATTTACTGTCGTGTCCCCTGAGAGATCATCCGGCAGACCCATGTCCTCCGGGCAGTTAAAGTTATCTTCACCCGTATCGCGGGTTGCGTCCCCGCATTCCACAGCAGCTCCCACTATCTCAGATGCCTCTATGAGGTTGTCTATGTCGTCGGAAAAGAAGTCTCCTGCTACCTGCGTCTGGCTGGTACTGGATCCTTCAGGCAGCTGGATCTCAGCTCTTTTGATCTCTCCTCCCGCCCATGTTTCATCAGAGTCTTCCAGATAGGTCTCCGAAAGAGTGTTGGTATTGCTTGTATCCAGTACCAGGCTGGAGCCAAGACTTTCTGCAGCAAAAGACGAGAAAAAGACTGACGGACTGTTTCCGTAGCTTGGAGCCGAGTTATCCGACATTATCCAGGAAGCATCCACATCTCTCTTATCGAGCTCGGAGAAGTCTCTGAAGTATGGCTTTGTACATCCTATGTCCTTCTCGTCGGCCACGCTATCCCCGTCAGTATCGATACCGTCCGAGCAGGCGCTTTCAGGATTCTCCGGTGTATCATCAACTACAGTAATATTACCGTCTCCTCCGAAGGCCGATACAGGTGCTGATACAGAAGCCAGAACTAGCAAGAGTAAGGCCAGTCTCACGGCAACAGACCACCGGTCAGAGTCTTTACCAGAGAGTCAGTTTCTGCGTCGCTGTAAGGAGCCTCCTTGTAAGGGCTCGCAAGTGGGTTTTCCTTGTCTCCGTAGCTGGAGAAGGGATCACGATCAGATTGCCCTGCATCCCTAGAGCCTTCGCTTGGAGCAGAAACCTTCTGGTCATAGAGATTTTGAACCTTCTCGTAACTTATTTCGATGCTGCCGTTGTCCTTGATTCCGAGGTAGTTTGTGGTATCTACGTCAGGATCAGGTGAGGTTCCCTCGTATACTCCTCTTGACCCCGCTTCAGCGTTCTTCGCTCCGAATATACAGGAGTAACTGGTCCTGTCTACGTCTTCCCTGACCGGTAGAGTGTTCAACACCCATGCTGGGGAGGACCCATCAGTTTTCTGCTGTGCGGCAATATCTACGGAGAATCTGGCTTCCCTATCTCCGTTGGAGGGTCTCTTGCCGTCTTCTCCCATCCAGCACACTGCATCGACAGTCTTAAGCGGCGATCCGTGAAGTTCCTTAAACCTGTCTAAAGTTTCTGCGGGAAGCTTGAATCCTGCAATATACCCTTGCTCAAGAGAGGATTCGGTGACTCCTGAGATCTCTAGGAACTTAGCTTCCAGCATAAATGTAGACTGTTCTGGAGTCTCAGGGTCATCTGGAGGGGGAGTAGGCCCTGGTGAAGGACTAGGCCCTATACATCCGTACTCTCCGTCCAAGTAACCGTAACTTTCCAGGGAATCAGGGCAGTTGACCTCTTGCCATTCACCGTCTTCGCCACACTGGTAGTAGTTCCAGAAGCCAGAGTCTCTGTCTTTAACCCTCACTACCTTTGAGGCCCTATCGCTTGAGGGAGATACAGGGGCTTCTTCAGGGTCTACACCGGTCCAGGGAGCGCCCGGAGCGTCCCTACAGATGAAAAACTGTGAGTCCTTCCACTCGGACGGTCTGTTCCTGTCCTCATCAACTTCAGGACGATCCCGCTCGAGAGGTGTAGCAACTATCATGCTTCCGTCTGGAAGATAGGTTCCGTTTGTATGTGCAGGTGAACACGAGTTCGCAACAAACCTTGTCTCTCCCTTGGAGAGGTCACATGCAGGGTCGTAGCCGTACTGGTACCCCTGCTGGAATCCCTTCTTCAGGAGCTCTATTGATTCCTCCTGGTTGAGATCCTCCTCGCTTGGAGAGTTTCCTTTAAGAGGATCTCGTCTGTAGAATTCTCTCTCCTCCAGCCCTGAAGCAGCTACAGCAAGGCTTTTGTCTTCAGGATCAACGATACTGCCGTACTCTGAATAAAATATAAAGTGATCGTCCTTGTCAGGTGATAGCTGCCTATCCTTATCAGAGATGTAGAAGTATGCCCCACCATCGTTCAGTGGATTTCCCGAGCTTCTGTCCGGAAACTCGTCGAAGCCCCCGGATGTGGCTGAATCATACCAGTGCTGGTTGGACAAGAAGAAGTTATCAAGCTTTGTTGATGATCCCGTGTTCTCCCACTCTGCATAGAGGAAGTGTCCTCTGTTGGGGTTCATGCTGCCTTTCTGTCTAAGAGTAAACTCTCCTCCTGCTCCACGTGTGGTGCCTGATGGTTCACGATACTCGGATGTAAACAGGTTGCCGCCAACCGAGCAGGAGTCTGCGACAGTATCCACCTTGAAAGTATATGGCAGACTCTGACCGAGTCTAGAACCCGATCTGGAGAAAACCTTTTCCCCACATACCCTAAAGCTTACTGAATCCGTAGCATCAAGACTGCATTCCTCATCCGGGTCACCAACACATGATGCCTTTACCGTAAATTTATCTCCGTAACGAAACT
>ERZ1034569.777-NODE-777-length-11258-cov-9.766670_pt1 | contig 11258 bp, 4 predicted proteins | sample MGYA00520706_ERZ1034569 | MGnify/ENA primary metagenome ERZ1034569 (study PRJEB33760, sample SAMEA4777722) | hypersaline lake metagenome | biome: hypersaline environment; feature: brines | place: Spain | collected 2014-08 | depth 0 m ...
GCAGCAGCCAGCCGCTGTACGTCGTGGATGGAACGCCGATTACGTCGGCCGCCACAGGAGGCGGGTTTGGACAGGCCACCAATGCTCTCTCCACGATCAGCTCTCAGAACATCCAGTCGATTGAAGTCCTGAAGGGTGCGGCCGCGACAGCCATCTATGGGTCGCGCGCGGCCAACGGCGTTGTCCTCATCGAAACGAAGAAGGGGCGTGCCGGAGAGCGACGGTCGGTGACGGCCAGCTACCAAATCGGGGGGGTAACCTCCACGTCCGACTTCGACGATGTTCTCCTCGACGGTCAGGAGTGGTCAAATGCGCATCAGGACGCGACGCGCGGGTTCTACAACACCTGCAACATTCCAGGACTCTGCGGCCCGACTACCGGACTGTCGTTTGAGGACTTTGAGCAGGCCGGGCTGGGGGGAGCGCCATACGAGCAGGTCGTTCTTGGTACGCCCGGTCCCTACCCAGACTCCGCAACCACCAACCCCTGGCTCGACCAGGCCCAGCAGACGGGTCTGACCCAGCAGGCAAACGTTGCAGTAAGCGGTGGAGATGAGGACACCGAATACTTCATCAGCGGGACCTTTTCGCGGGACGAAGGCTTCGTCCGCAACAACCAGTTCAACCGCTTCACGGGTCGGATCAACGTCACCCAGGAGGCAACCGACTGGCTGGACGTTGGGACCAACACGTCGGTGACCCGGACGGAAAACTTCCAGGCGTCGTCCGACAACAACGTGTCCGGCGTGCTCACGTCGGCGGCCCTGATTCCGCCGATCGTTTCGATTCGGGATAATGACGGGTCGTTTAACTTCAACAACCCGTGGAATATCGCCGCGAACTCGATCGCAGAGTCGGAGGTCAACGACAAGAACATTCGCAACTGGCGAATCCTCTCCACGACGTTTGTGGAGGCGCAGCCGCTCGAAACGCTCACGCTTCGCGCGGAAGGAGGCGTGGATGCCCTGATCGTGGACGACTTCACGCGCTACGACCGACGCACGACCGACGGGGCCCCGAGTGGCTTCGGAGAGCAGGTCTACGAGGACGAGCGCCGCTACAGCATTCGGGGAACAGCCGCGTACAACCGCACCTTTGCGGGGAGACACGATGTGAACGTTGTGGCGGGAGCGAGCTTCGAGGATTCGCGCCGGAACCAGGTGCTCGCTGCAGCGCTCCAGTACCCGTCCAATGCGTTCAAGAATCCTTCTTCCGGCGCAGAGCCAACCACCACGATTGGTCAGGTGGTTCGCAAAGACGGACTTGCTTCCTTCTTCACGCGGGCGACATACACGCTCGACGGGAAATACACGCTTGAGGGAAGCTTCCGCCGAGACGGGTCCTCCCGCTTCGGAGACGACAATCAGTGGGGGAACTTCGGCTCCGCGTCCTTCGCCTACCGCATTGGCCAGGAGGACTTCATGCAGCAGGTGGGATGGGTTTCGAACCTGAAGCTGCGTGGGTCGATCGGCTGGGTTGGAAACCGCGATATCGGTGGGTTCTTTCCGCAGCTCGGCCTCGCCACCGGAGGCAATGACTACAACGGGGCCCCGGGAATCTCCGCGTCTCAACTCGCAAACCCACAGCTGAAGTGGGAGTCGACACGAAGCATTGAGGCCGGGTTCGACCTGGGGGTCGTCAACGACCGCGTTTTCCTGACGAGCACATACTTCCGCAGCCGGACCAACGACCTCATTACCGACCGGCAGCTTCCATTCAACTCTGGGTATGGAAGTGTAACGCGAAATCGTGGTGAGCTGCTCAACGAGGGCATTGAGGCACAGCTGGAAACCCAGAATCTCGTGGGCGAAGACTTCCAGTGGTCTACAACCTTTACGGTCACCTGGAAGCGGAACGAGGTCCAGGATCTTCCCGGCGGCGAGCCCATCCTGAGTGGGGCGCAGCGTGCCATCGAGGGTGAAGAGCTCTCGTGGTACATGCTCGACTACGCAGGGGTCAACCCGGACAACGGCAAGCCGCTCTGGATCGGTGCGGACGGAGAGCCGACCAGCAGTCCGTCGGGAGACGCTGAAGCCATTCAGGGGGGCATTCTGCCCAACTGGACGGGTGGATTCTCCACCACTGCAAACTACAAGGGCTTTGATTTCCGCGCCCAGCTTACCTTCGAAGACGGACACAGCATCTACAACGACACGCGTCGGTTCCTGATGCTGTACGCCAACTTCGGGCTGCACGAGAATGCGCTCGACCGCTGGCAGGAGCCGGGCGACCAGACCGATGTGCCGCGCGCGGTGTTCGGGGATTCTGAAGACAACAGCACCCGAGAATCGACGCGGTTCCTCGAAGATGGAGGATATCTCCGGCTGCAGAACGTGACCCTCGGCTACACGCTTCCGCAGAGCCTCACGAATCGGCTGGGTGTGCGTAGCCTCCGCATCTACTTCCAGGGAAGCAACCTCTTTACGCTCGACGACACGAGCATCGGAGATCCGGAAGGGAGTACAGGGGGCCAGACGGATCCGCTCGACCGCGGCGAGCTCTTCTTCACGCCGCCGCAGGCACGCTCCTTCACGGGAGGGGTTGAGCTTCAGCTCTAGGCGAGCGGAGAGTTCCCCCAGATGTCAGACAGGGACGGGTCCGCCGTTTTGGATGGCGGGCCCGTCTGCCTGTCGCTTTGCTCACCCGTGCCGATTGCCTCTTATCAAAGAACGCTACAATCAATGAGTTACTCTACTACAATTAGAAGCTTTCTTGTCGCCCTTGCCGCCATCGGGGTACTGGGCCTGACGGCCTGTGATCAAACCATCGACAAGGCCCCCGAACAGAGCATTCCCATCCAGCAGCTTTTTGCGGACAGTACAGCTGCATCCCGTGCACTTACCGGGGCTTACGATGGGCTTCAGGCAAACGGGGTTTACGGAGGATTCCCGGTCATGGCTGCTGACTTCACGGCCGATGTCGCCAACTTCAGCGGCTCCTTCACGACGTGGCAGCAGGCACAGAACTTCAACCTTGCGTCCACGCACGGCCCGACCCAGAACATCTGGGCCGATCACTACGACGTAATTAACCGCGCCAACCTGATTATCGACAACGTCCCCAACATCGACGGGATTAGCCAGGCGGGAGTCGATGACTTCGTGGGGCAGGCCAAGTTCATCCGAGCCCTTGCGTACTTCAACCTTGTCCGCTGGTTTGGAGAGCCGTACGAGCCGGGAGCCACCAACGACCAACCGGGCGTAATTCTGCAGACAACGGGTGTGCAGTCCACCGATCCTGAATTCAATAAGCCACGGGCCTCGGTGGAAGAAATCTACACGCAGATCCGAACCGATCTTGAAGACGCGATCAGCCGGCTTGACGTGGAAGGATCCCGAACGCGAGCCGGACAGGCTGTGGCGAATGCCCTGCTGGCGAAGGTGAGTCTCTACCAGGGCCGCTGGGACGACGCCGCTACGCGTGCCCAGGAGGTCATTGACCAGGCCGACTTTGCGCTCTCCGGCGATCCGCTCACGCCCTACGCCAACGAGTCCAGCACGGAGATTATCTTCTCGGTGTCCTACAGCAGCACGGACAATACGGGCACCAACGACTTCATGAGTTCGTTTTATCTCCCGGGGGAATTGGGTGGGCGTGGAGACATCAACCCGCTGGCCCAGTTTCTCAGCGACGCAGAGTCCGGGGACATTCGGGCAGGGGTCGGTGCTGTAGGAAGTGCAGAGGTTAACGGAGATAGTCTGCTATATGAGTTCGGCGGCAACGTGTGGACCAACAAGTGGACACAGAACTCTTTCGGGGATGACATGCCAGTGCTTCGCGTGGCAGAGATGTACCTGATCCGGGCGGAAGGCCTCGCGCGCGGTTCCGGGTCGGCTGCTGATGCACGGAGTGCTGTGAACGAGGTTCGCAACCGGGCAGGATTGGGTGACGTCAGCCCGTCCCTCTCGGGACAGGCGCTGATTGACGAAATCATCCAGCAGCGCCGGTACGAACTGGCGTTCGAGGCGGATCGCCGCCACGACTTGCAGCGCCTCGGGCGCACCATCAACAGTGGAACGCAGGTGCTACAGCCTGGAGATGATCAGCGGATTCTCCCGATTCCCAATCGGGCAATCCAGGTCAACGACGCCCTTGACCAAGGCTCGCAGAATCCCGGCTACTAGCGCCTGGTCTTCTGCGGTATCGGAAATACAGATTGGCCGTGTCGGCCCTTCGCGAGAAGGGCTGGCACGGCCTTTTGTGTTTTGTTCTGAGGAACACGAGTACAGTCTTTTAAGTGCCCCTTACCGCTATTTGGCCGTTTCTCTTCCAAATCTCCGTCTTGCCTATGTCCGTGCCGCGTTCCCCCGGACTCCTTTTCTTGATTGCCGTTCTGGTTGCAGGATGCGGTGGAGGACAAACAGCCTTCCAGGCCTACGATTCGGACTCTGGACAAACCACGTACCGGACCCGAGCGTACACCGTCTCGACCATTTCGGGGGCAAACATCGGGAGCTCGAAGTCCATCAGCCTGCGGGCCCGCGGGCAGTGTACGGGGCGTGGATGCACCCCCTCGACCCTGCAGCTTATCTTCTCGGCGAGTGGGAACCAGGAGCTGCAGATGTCGGGCCTCGACGGGCGAATTGTGGCCGACGATGCCCGGATCACGTGGAGCAGTCGGGAGGCGGCCCGGGGGCAAACAGCCGTGACGAACGGCCGCGTCATCAATGCAGTTGGGCGGTTTGCTGCCATCGACATATCGATCCGGGAGATCAAGCAGGTTGCACAGGCCTCGTCGGTGGAGGGGGTCATTGGGGGGCGCTCCCTGCGGATTGGAGAGGGGGTGCAGACAGGTCTGCAGACGCTAGTCCGCAAGATCGAGGGAACGCCGGCTCGTTCCGGAGCGAACACCCGCGAAGAGCGGTAGGAGGGACGCCGTTTAAAGACGCGTCGACGCGTGTCCCAACAGGAGGCCTGCCGATGGGGCCGAGCCCTCCGACCAAGAGAGAGCCGCTCCCGTGCATCGCGCGCCGCAAAATCGTCTATCCGTGTGGGGAAACGGTTTCTAGGACCGGAGGAACGAGGTTCAAGGGCGTCGCAACGAAATCCAGGCCCGTCGCAACGAGGTGCAGGCCCGTCGCAACGAGATCCAGGCCCGTTGTAACAAAGTCTAGGCCCGTCACAACGAAGTTTAGGCCCGTCACAATCAGGTCTAGGCCCGTCGCAACGAAGTTTGGGAGTGTCGCAACGAGTTCTGGGGGCGTCCGAACGGAGTGCAGGGACGGAGAAGCGTCTTCCGGGCAGTAGGGCGAGCAAGAATGGGAGGGGCCAGGCCCAGTGGCATTCGTCGCCGCCCGCGAACCGTGTCGTACCGGTCACCAGTCGCACCGCTGCTGTGCCATGGAATCGCCGTCCGATCCTTCCTTCTTTGAGCGCGTCTGGGCCGTCGTGGCCCAAATTCCACCGGGGCGGGTTGCCACCTACGGCGACATTGCCGAGCACTTGGGCCGGCGCGGCGCCGCCCGCACCGTCGGGTGGGCCCTGAACGAGGCCGTGGGGTCGGGCCTCCCGTGCCACCGCGTCGTCAACCGCAACGGAGAGCTCACCGGGCGGCGCCACTTCGAGACGCCCCACGTGATGGAAGAGCGGCTGCGCAGCGAAGGCGTTGAGTTTGTGGATGAGCACCGCGTGGCCCTCGATAAGCACCGCTGGACGCCGTCCGACGCCGCCTAGCCGGGGGCCGCGCCGGCCCCGAACGGGCCCCACCGAGGCGGGGGATGCGAGCGTTCTGGCTCCACAGGCCGGTGCCTTTCACCTCACGGGGCATTGGGTACGTCCCGGAAGCGTCGCACAGCTCATACAAAAGTTCCCGACCCGCACCCTTCCGCATCTTCCGGCACCGGGTTCCAAGACAGTTCCCACGCGAAGCGCCCTTCGTTGGAGATGGCGTTCATCTCCGGCGAAGGGCGTTCTTGTTTCTCCGGGCGGGCATTCTTAGGACAGCAGCTCCACAGCAGGCGACGAGCATCGTCCGCCCCGGTGCTACGGCCCTAACATTTCGGGGCCCGTATTTCGGGGCCCGTATTTCGGGGCCCGGCGCCATCGGGTCGAGACGACTGGCGAGGAGCGCTTCGCACAAGAAGGGTCCTGCACACGAGACGTCTTGCACACGAGGCGTCTTGCCCCTGTCCGTTCCCGCACACAGCCCCCTGTACGCAGAATGCGCACGCCGAACGACAACGGGCACACCCATCCGCAACGGCGGGGATTCTTTTCGTTCCTGGACCACAACCACACCAGAACCATGAAGCGACTGATACCACTTGCCCTCGGCCTTGCCTTGTTCCTACTCCCTGGCCTCGCCGTGGCACAGCAGGGCACCATTACGGGAACCGTCACGGACGCCGAGACGGAACAGCCCCTGCCCGGGGCGACGGTCCAGCTCCCCGACGAGGGGGCCGGGACAGCCACCGACCGCGACGGCGAGTTTCGGCTACGAGTGGCGGCTGGCCAGTACCGGCTCCGTGTCTCCTTCGTGGGGTACCAGGAAGAGACGCGAAACGTAAGCGTGGAGGTGGGGTCCACCACCCGGGTGCGCATCCGGCTGCAGCCCAGCCAGGCCGAACTGGAAGAGGTCGTCGTGACGGCCCTCGGACAAGAGCGGGTGCAAGACGAGCTGGGCGCCAGCCAGTCCACCATCGACGGGGCCGCCATTGAAGAGTCCGGCGACGCGCAGGTGATCCAGAGCCTGGCAGCCAAGGCCCCAGGGCTCAACATCACGAACACCGGCGGCGAGCCGGGCGCCGGGGCCAGCATCATCATTCGGGGCCGCAACACCATTCAGGGCGACAACCAGCCGCTGATCGTGGTGGACGGGGTCCCGGTCAGCAACGAAACCTTCGGGGAGGGCGTCGGGGGAGTGACGCAGCAATCCCGCCTCAACGACCTCAACCCGAGCGACATCGCGTCTCTGGAGGTGCTCAAAGGGGCGGCTGCGGCCGGGCTGTGGGGCTCCCGGGCACAAAACGGGGTGATTGTGATCGAGACCAAATCGGGCCAGTTCGACGCCGACACCCGCGTGAGCTTTGAAACGCGACTCTCGGCCGAGGTGCAGTCGCGCTCCGTCGACCTGCAGGAAAGCTACGGGCGAGGATTCCAGGGATTCTTCCAGTTTACCCCGACCGCCGGGTTTAGCTGGGGGGACCGCATTGCCGATCGGGCCGGGGGGGAGGACACGTTCGTCGAGGACTCGGACCTGGTGGCCGTGGGCGACCAGACGGGCCGGGAGTACCGGCTCATTCCCAACGGCAGTCCCGGCAATCCGCACGGGGGCAAAAATTCCCGGGAGACGTTCGACCACTCGGAAAACCTGTTCGACCCCGGGCTCCGCACCCAAAACACCCTCACCATTAGCGGCGGCGGGGAGCGCACCCGCTACTTCCTGAGCGGGAGCTACACGGGGCAGGACGGCATCCTGCCCGGCAACAGCAACTACCAGCGCACCACGGTGCGGGTCAAGGCCGACCGGCAGGTGACCAACGAGCTGACCGTGTCGGGCAATGCCTACTTTGTGCGGTCGGCCTCGGACCGCGTGCAGGACGGCTCCAACGTGTCTGGCCTCCTGCTGGCGGGCTACCGCACGCCGGCGGATTTCAACAACAAGGACTACACGGTGACGGTCTTTCCCGAGGGCCGGGGCGGGCCGCAGATTGAGGACCTGCACCGGGCCTACCGCGCCCCCGGAATCGGCTCCACGGGGCCGGTGTACGACAACCCACTGTGGACGGCCAACAAGATCACGAACACCTCTTTGCTGAACCGGACGCAGGGGAACGTGGAGGCCAACTACGACCCGCTCAACTGGCTCAGCTTTACCGGGCGGGTGGGGCTGGACACCTACCAGGACCGCCGCCGAGAGTACTTCCCGGTTCGCAACGCCACAACGCCCACGGGCCAGACGTTCGAAGAAAGCATCAGCGAGACGCGCCTGAACGTGGACCTGCAGGGCACCGCATCGCGGATGCTGGCGGAGGGCATCAACGGGCAGCTCACGCTGGGCGGGCAGTTCCGGCACGAAGAGTTCGACAACGTGGGCGGGTCGCTCACCAACTTCTCGAACCCGACGCAATTCCGCAGCCTGTCGAACGCGGTGTCGGAGAACGTGGCCGCCTTCACGGGGCAGTCCACCCAGCGCACGCTCGGCGGGTTTACGGAACTGAGCGTCGACGCGTACGACCAGCTCTTCGTGACGCTTCGCGGGCGGGTGGACCAGTCCTCCACGTTCGGCCCCGATGCCGACGACACATACTTCTCGCCGTCGGCCCAGCTCAACTGGCACCTCCACAAGACGCTTCTGCCGGAGGTGGACGCGATCAGCCACCTGGCGCTCCGCGGCAGTGCCGGAAAAGTGGGCCGCGAGCCGCAGCCGTACCAGGCGTTTACGGTCTTCGAGAGCGACGCCTTCTTCGACGGCTTTACGGCCGAGACGCTCAGCCCGCAGGGCTACACCGGCGGGTTCGAGCGCGCCAATAATCTGGGGAATCCGGCCATCGAAGCCGAAGAGACCGTGACCTACGAGGGCGGGCTCGACCTACGCCTCTTCAACGACGCGGTGAGCCTCTCGGGCACCTACTACTGGGAAGAGACCGACGGGGCCATTTTCTCGGTCGACACCGCGCCCAGTTCCGGCTTTACGAGCCGTAGCGACAACGCCGCGGTCATCCAGAACCAGGGTGTGGAGCTGGACCTCTCGATTCAGTGGCCGGAGGTGGGCAATTTCAGCTGGACGACCGACGCCCGGTGGTGGACCAACGACAACACGGTAGAGGACCTGTCGGGCGTGAGCGAAGTGGCGCTCGGGGGGTTTGTGAGCGCGACGTCCAGCCTCATCGAGGGCGAGGAGTACGGCGTCTTCTTCGGAAACCGCTGGGCGCGGGAGGCCTTCTCCGAGGTGGGGCCGAACGAGCAGGTCGGCACCAACGGCCTGATTCTGGACGAGAACGGATTCCCCCGCCAGGCCGCCACGCAGGGAAAGATTGGAAACCCCAACCCGGACTGGCGCGCCAACATCGGCAACACGCTGCGCTACGGCGACCTGTCGCTCCGCTTCCTCTTCGACTTCAAGATCGGCGGGAAGGTGTGGAACGGCACCGCCGGCGCGCTCAAGTTCTTTGGCCGGCTCGAGGAGCAGGCCAAGACGACAACCGTCTCCGCGGAGCGCGCGCAGAATCTTCCCACGTACAGCGGCGCCACCATCGCGGATCTCGCGCCGCAGGTCGGGGACATTCAGCAGAACGAGGACGGCAGTTACACCTTCCGGGGCGAGGTGCGCGACTTTGGGGGCGGTGAGGTGGCCCTCTGGCAGAACTACTACTGGTCGGGGCCGGGCAGCGGCTTTACCGGGCCGGCCGAGCCCAACATTGAGGACGGAGACTACGTGAAGCTCCGCGAGGTCTCGCTGTCGTACAGCCTCGATGGCGGCTTCTTGGAGGGCACGCGGGTCGAGTCCATCGAGCTCAGCGCCACGGGGCGCAATCTGCTCATCTTCAGCCCGTACGACGGCGTCGATCCGGAAATCAACCTGCTGGGCCCGAGCAATGCAACGGGGCTGGACTACTTCAACAACCCCTCCACGAGGACCTTCCAGTTCTCGGCGCGCCTCACCTTCTAACCCCCAGGCACCGCTCGGCCGCCCATCGCCGCGGGCACCGGGCTGGCCGTCGCCGCCGCGCCGTCCGTCGTCGCCGCCCGAAGCCGTGGAGACACGAGTCGGAACAGGCTCCGAGCCCCGTCCCGGGGCTTGCACGACGCCCTTTCATTGAACATACACGTGCCATGACCTCCTTCGAGACCACACGTCCCCGAACCGCCCTTTTCATTCTCGTTGCGTGTCTGCTCGGGCTGGGCACGACCGCCTGCGACCTGACCGACGGGTTTGACGAAGACCCGAATGCCCCGGGCGATGCCCCGGCCACCAAAGTGCTGAACAGCGCGCAGGTGGGGGCCATCCTCTTTCAGGACGGCAACCACGCCCGCATTACCTCCATGTGGACCGAGCAGCTCAACGGCGCCGACCGCCAGTACGCAGGGACCGATCGGCCGCAGTACAACCTCACGGCCACCGACGTCAACAACCTCTGGATTACCGGATACGCCGACGCGATTGGCGATTTGAAGGTGGTGCAGGAAAAGGCCAACGAATCGGGCAATGCGCTGCTGCTGGGCATTGCGCAGACGGTGGAGGCCCTCACGTTCGGCACGAAGACCAGCCTACACGGAAGCGTGCCCTACCGAGAAGCGGTGCAGGGAAATGACAACCTGAATCCGGCCTTCGATCCGCAGCTGGCCATCTACGACGGAGTGATCCAGGACCTCGACACGGCGGTCGTCAACCTGCAGGCCGGCGGCATCAGCCCGGGGGAGGACGACGCGTTCTACCAGGGGGACGCCGCCGCCTGGATTGAGGCGGCACACACGCTCAAGGCCCGCTACATGCTTCACGTCGCCCACGTCGACACCGAGCCGGTCGCCAGCTACACGTTCGAGCAGGTCTACCAGGCCGCACAGAGCGGGATTTCGAGCCCGTCCAACGACCTCATTGCCCCGCACGGGCAGGCGCTGGCGGTGAACGCGAACCCCTTCTGGCAATTCCGGAACGATCGGGGCGACGACATGGACGCAAGCGGATCGTACGCGGCTCGTCTCCTCGACGAAAACTCCGCCCTCTACCGCGGAAACGCGAAGACGGACGAAACGGCCCGGTTTGCGTTTCACTTCTTCGGGGACGAGCCGGGGTACGACATGGCCGGAAACGCCAGCACAAACGACGAGGCCGGGTTCTTCTACTCGCGGAGTGCGGACTTTCCCATTGCGACCTACGTTGAGACCCAGCTTATTGCGGCCGAGGCCGCCCTGCAGTCTCCCCAGCGGAGCATCGGCGAGGCACTGACCGCGCTCAACAATGCGCGGGCGGCGAACGAGCAGGCGTTCGGCGGCGCCTACGAGCCGTACGTGCAAGCCGACCTCCAAAGCGGAGGGCTGCTCAACCCGGACGGCACCATGACCCCAGCAGAGGCCCTGCTGATGGAGATCCTGGAGGAGAAATACGTGTCTCTGATCTCCAACATTGAGGCGTACGCCGACCTGCGCCGCACCGAAAACTACATAGGCGTGCAGGACGGCGCCGGCGAGCGCATCACCATGGAGGACCTGCCGCAGCGCTTTCCCATCGCGCAGGGCGAGGTGACCGGCAACGCAAACGTCCCCACGCCCATTCCCAGCATCCAAAGCGTCACGCCCGCCAACGAACCGGCGTACCC
>ERZ1034569.778-NODE-778-length-11249-cov-10.637931_pt1 | contig 11249 bp, 14 predicted proteins | sample MGYA00520706_ERZ1034569 | MGnify/ENA primary metagenome ERZ1034569 (study PRJEB33760, sample SAMEA4777722) | hypersaline lake metagenome | biome: hypersaline environment; feature: brines | place: Spain | collected 2014-08 | depth 0 m ...
ACCATCGATACGGGTGTCGTTCTCGCGGGGGGCGAGGGGCGTCGCCTGCGGCCGCTCACCAAAAACCGGCCCAAGCCGATGCTGCCGGCCGGGAATCGACCCATCCTTGAGCACGTGGTCGACACGCTGGTCGACGCGGGCGTCGAGCGCATCGTCCTTGTCGTCGGCTACAAACGCGCCCGGGTGCAAGAACACTTTGGGCCGTCGTACCGCGACATACCCATCGAGTACGCCATCCAAGAGAAGGAACTCGGCAGTGGGCATGCCCTCCTGCAGACCCGCGAACGGGTCGAGGGGCCAATGCTCGTCCTCAACGGCGACCGGGTCATCGACCCGGGAATCGTCACGGACGTCGCGGACGCGTTCGGCGACCGTGGCGACCCCGCGCTCGCGGTCATGGAGCATCCGGACGCCGACACGTACGGCGCCGTCCGGTTAGACGGTGACCGCGTGACCGAACTCGTCGAGAAGCCGGCGGCCGGCGAGTACCGACTCATCAACGCCGGCGTCTACGCGTTCACGCCCGCGATCTTCGACGCACTGGCCGGGACGCCCAAACGCGACGGGGAGCTCGACCTGACGGCGGCCATCTCGCGACGCATCGAGGACGAAGGGAAGCCGGTCCGGGGTGTCCGTACCGACGAGCTCTGGGCCGATGCCACCTTCCCGTGGGACCTGCTGTACGTCACGCGGGAGGTGCTCCATACGGACCGCGTCGACGAGCCCGAATCCGAGGACACGCTGTACGTCGCGCCGTCGGCCATCGTCCACCCGGACGCGACGCTCCAGCCGCCACTCGTCGTCGGCCCGGACTGCGAGGTGGGGCCGAACGCCGTCGTCGGGCCGGAGACGGCGCTCGGGCGGAACGTCACCGTCGGCGCGAACGCCACCGTCGAGCGGTCCGTACTGGACGCCGACACCCGCGTCGGCGCCGGCTCCACGCTGGTCGAGTGCGTCACCGGCGAGGACGTGACCCTCGGCGCGAACACGACCGTCCCCGGCGGGCCAGCCGACGTCGCGCTGGACGACCGCGTCTACCGCGACCGGCGGCTCGGCGCCGTCTTCGCCGACCGCGTGACCGCCCGCGGTGGCGTCACCGCCGACCCCGGGGCCCTGGTCGGGCCGAACGCCACGCTCGGCACCGGCGTGCTGGTACGGGGCCGTATCGACGAGGACAGCGATGTGGTCCGCTGATGTGTGGCATCATCGCGTGCGTCGGCCGCGGCGACGACACGCTCGACACGCTCGTCCACGGGCTCTCGAAGCTGGACTACCGGGGCTACGACTCCGCCGGCGTCGCGCTGACCGGCTCCGGCGACGACACCGTCGAGGTCGTCAAGCGCCAGGGGCAGCTCGATGCGCTGCGGCGCGTCCTCGAGACCGCCAGGGCGGACGGGGCCGAGCCCCGCGGCACCGTCGGGATGGCCCACACCCGCTGGAGCACGCACGGTGCGCCCTCGGACGCGAACGCCCATCCGCACACGGACTGCACCGGGCGGGTGGCCGTCGTCCACAACGGCATCATCGAGAACTATCAGGCGTTGCGCGACGAGCTCGCGGCGAACGGTCACGAGTTCCGCTCCGAGACGGACACGGAGGTCATCCCACACCTCATCGAGGAGCTGTTCGACGGGCCTGAGTACGACCCTGCGGACCCGGAGCCGGCCATCCGCGAGGCCGTCGCCCGGCTGGAGGGGAGCTTCGCGGTCGTCGTCTCGGTCGCCGGCGTGGAGACGCTGTTCGGCGCCCGGCAGGACAACCCGCTCGTGCTGGGGACGTCGCCACGCGACGCCGGATCAGCGGGCGGTGAGCGCAGCGAGCCGCGAGCCGGCGCGACATACCTCGCCAGTGACGTCCCCGCGTTCCGGGCGTTCACCGACCGCGTCGTCTACCTGGAGAACGGGGAGTTCGCCCGTATCGACGCCGAGGGCTGGACCGTCACCGGAACGGACGGCGAGGTCGTCCAGACGTCCGTCGAGACGGTCGACTGGGACCCCGAGGACACCGGCAAGTCCGGCTACGACCATTTCATGCTGAAGGAGATTCACGAGCAGCCCCGCGCCCTGCGGCAGTGTCTCCAGGGCCGCGTCGACGAGATGGGTGGTCGCGTCACGCTGGACGTGGACGTGGACCCCGAGCGGGTGCAGTTCGTCGCCTGCGGTACCTCGTATCACGCGGCGCTGTACGGCGCCGAACTGTTCCGCCAGGCCGGCGTCCCCGCCCAGGCGTTCCTCGCCAGCGAGTACGCCACCTCGCCGCCGCCGGTCGATGACGCGCTCGTCATCGGGGTCACGCAGTCCGGCGAGACCGCCGACACGCTGAGCGCACTCCGGGAGGCACGCTCGCGGGGGGCCCGGACCCTCGCCTGCACGAACACGGTCGGGTCGACCGCCGCCCGCGAGTGCGACGATGTGCTCTACATCCGTTCGGGCCCGGAGATCGGCGTCGCTGCCACCAAGACGTTCGCCGCCCAGCAGACCGCGCTCAACGCGCTCGCGCTCTCGGTCGCCCAGGAGCGCCGACGGGCCGGCGACGTTCGCGACTCGCTGTCCGCCCTCCGGGAGCTCCCGGGCGACGTGCAGGCGGTGCTCGACGAGTCGAACGCCGAGGCGCTCGCCGAGGAGTTCGTCGGCGCGCCCTCGTACTTCTTCATCGGCCGCGGCGTCCACTTCCCCGTCGCGCTGGAGGGTGCCCTGAAGCTGAAGGAGATCTCCTACGGGCACGCCGAGGGGTTCGCCTCCGGCGAGTTGAAACACGGCCCGCTCGCGCTGGTCACGGACGAGACGCCCGTCTTCGCGGTCGTCACGGGCGACGGGCCGCTCGCGACCAAGACCATCGGGAACGTGAAGGAGGTCGAGTCACGGGACGCACCCGTGGTGGCCGTGACGGACGGACGCAGCAAGGTCGAGCGGTACGCGGACCACGTGCTGGAGATCCCCGAGGCGCCGCCCCGGACCGCGGCGGTGCTGGCGAACGTCCAGCTGCAACTGGTGGCCTACCACGTAGCGGATCGGTTAGGCCGGCCCATCGACAAGCCGCGCAACCTGGCCAAGAGCGTGACGGTGGAGTGAGCGGACTGTAGTCCGGACTACAGCCCGGAGTCGTCAGGCCGAGAATAGAAGCGAGCGAGTACGACCAGCTGTTTCCGAGACACAACCATCCGCCGGAGCGGCCGGCTGACCCATGCCACCGATATTCGGGGTCTGGAACCGCACGGGGCTGAAACTCCTCCGCCGGTCCCAGTCCGCGATACCGGCACGGACCCTGCGGAGTGTCCGTCGCGTTCTCGATTATCTGTTCCATGAATGAATTTATTGACTTCGACTGCAAGGTTACGGCATGGACGACGAGGCGCCTGGCGTCGAGGCGTGGAAAAAGCAGACGAGTGCCTTCGACAGAGTTCGGTCGGTCGCCGGAACGGTCTCGGGGCCGCAACCGGTGTCGTATATCGCAACCGAGGCCCACGTCGCCGAGAACACCGCGCGCAGCCACCTCGAGCGTCTCGTCGAGATGAACGTCCTCATGAAACGTGATATCGGCGGGGCAGCGATGTACGAACCCGACCCCCTTCACACGCGGGTTCAGACCCTCCGTGACCTTCTTGACGAGTACGATCACGACGGCCTCCTCCAGTTGAAGGCCGAGTTGCAGGAGCAGGTGGAGACGTGGGCCCGCGAATACGGTGTCGAATCCCCGGAAGCCCTCCGCCGCCGGGCTGCCGAGAGCGCCGACGCTGCAGAGACACGGGAGATCCGAGAAACTGCGAACGACTGGGCGCTCCTGCTGTACCGACTCGATATCGTCGAGCAGGCGATAGAGAACTACACGGCGTACAGTCGAGACTCGCCCGCACCAGCAGGATGAGCGGTGATGACTCGTCGTACGACGCAGCAGAAGCGTCGCATCGGGCCCTGCGAGGCATCCAGCGAGAACTGGAACGTCACCCCACCATCTCGACGGTTCGGGGGTTCCCATCGGGTGAGTACACACAGGTAGGTGCCGAGGTCGCAATCGACCGTCTCGATACCGATGTAACCGAGGGGACGCTCACGGTACGCTGGTTCGCCGGGGGGACCTCGGACGACAGGCCGACGTTCTCCTTCCACTACAGTGGCGAAAACGGTGACTTCGGGTGGCACCACGAGCCGAATCCACATGTCGACGCGTGGGGTCACTTCCAGGAGCGGGTCAATCCCGCAGCCTCGTACGACTACGAACCGTACACGTTCTCGTCGGTCAACCCGACGCGAGTCGTCTGGGAGGTGATGTCGGTACTCGTTTCCAGGCTCCAGTCCGAGTAGGTCGTCGCAGAAACCATTTATCCGCAGTCCACACACGACCGGTATGCACGTCCTCGTCACCGGCGGCTGTGGCTACATCGGCAGCGTCCTGCTCCCGATACTCCGTGAGGACGACCGCGTCGACCACGTCACCGTCCTCGATTCGCTGGACTCGGGCTCCCCGCGGGCGCTCCGCGGGCAACTCGGCGGCGACGACCTCTCGTTCAAGCGCGGCGACGTTCGCGAGTACGGCGACGTGGAGGGCGCGACCCGTGGCGTCGATACGGTCATCCATCTCGCGGCCATCACGGGCGCCGCGTCGACCCACGACCGCCGCGAGGAGACGTTCGCCGTCAACTACGACGGCACCGAGAACGTGCTCCGCGCGGCCGGGAAGTTGGGCGTCGACAACGTCGTCTTCGCCTCCTCCTGTAACGTCTACGGCCGGGCCCCCAGCCGGGCGATGGACGAGACGACCGACCCCGACCCTATCAACCCGTACGCGGAGGCCAAACTCCAGAGCGAGGCCCTCCTGCAGGAGTACTGTGAGGACCACGACATGGACGGCACCGCCCTGCGGATGGCGACCGTCTACGGCGACGCGCCCGGGGTGCGGTTCAACCTCGTGGTCAACTACTTCGTCTTCCGGGCGCTGACCGACCGGCCGCTGACAGTGTACGGCGACGGCTCGAACTGGCGGCCGTTCGTCCACGTCCGGGATTCGGCGCGGGCGTACGCCAGCGCGGCGCTCGAACCAGAGCGCTGGCCACAGCGCGTCTACAACGTCGGCTCGGACGGGGGGAACTACCGCATCAGCGAGATCGCCGAACTCGTCCGCGAGGCGGTCGGTCCGGTCGATGTGACCTATCTGGAGGACGAGCATCCCGGCCCGTCGTACAACGTGAGCTTCGATCGGCTTGGGGAGACGGGCTTCGAGACCGAATGGTCGCTTCGGGAGGGCGTCAGGGACATCGCGGCCGCGTTCCGGGGGGAGGGGTGACGAAGGTTTATACACGAAAACGGTCGAATACCAGTATGGTCGACATCGTCCGGACGGAGGGGGTACTCGGAGGGAAGCCCTGTCTCGACGGCCGGCGGATCAGTGTGCTCCGTGTCGCCGAGCTGGTGCTTAACACCGGCCGGTCGCCGGAGGACGCTGCCGACCAACTCGGTATCTCGCTTGCTGAGGTGCACGCCGCGCTCGCGTACTATTACGAACATCCCGAGGAGATGCACGAACTCCGCCGGGAGCGGCGTGACCTCGAAGCGGAGTTGCGGGAAACCGCTCTTTCACCGCCGGACCCGGTCGGCCAGTGAGCCTTTCGATTCTCGCAGACGAAGTCGTCGAGCGGGTCGTCGTGACCGCCCTGCGTTCGAACGGTTACGACGTTGCGGTCGCCGACGAGCGGTACGGTGAAGGGACGGTCGACGAGGATCTCCTCCGAGATGCCGCCGAACGGGACGAGGTCGTACTCACCCATGACCGGGATTTCGTTGCTCTCGCCGAGTCATACGACCACGCAGGCATCCTGCTGCTCGCCGCACAGTCACCGGATCCGGGGAGCGTCGTCCGTGCCGTCGACCGACTACTGACCGTGTTTACGCGGTCCGAACTGGAGAACGAACTCGTCTGGGTCGAGGAGTGGATGTAGCACACCGGAACCGTCGACCAGTGTCGGGGGTCCGTGAGTCGCACCGCAATATTATGCTAAATCTCTCTAATGCTGGGGACATGCTCAAAGTCGATTCGAAAGGTCGAATCGTTCTTCCACAGGAGATTCGTGAACGCCTCGGAATCACTCCCGGAACGGAGGTTGAAACCCGGGAGGAGGACGGGAAGGCGGTCGTGGAGCCGGAGGACGACCCGGAGAAGGTCATCCGGCGAATGGAGGAACTCGTCGCCGAGATTCCCGAGGAGCGACAGCGGACCTCCTACTACCAACTGAATCCGCAAGTGAAGGACCACATGAATAAAATCCGCAGGCAGGCTGAACAGGCTGGGGCCGGGGATGATGAAGAATAAGAGACCATATCTGGCCGATGTCGGCATGCCGTCACCGACTCGTTCGGACGCCGGTCGATAGATAACGCTCTGTCGTGGGTGCAGCGGGCAATCATTAAAAAGAGACGCCATCGTACCCTACTAATCCGTCGCCGCCGCCTACCGACCACACGAACTATTGACCACGGCGGCGAGTAACCGGTCATGAGCGAAGCGCCACACGTCGCCGTCACCGGCGCGGCGGGCTACATCGGCAGCCGGGTCGTCGCGGATATCCAGGAAACCCACCCGGACTGGGACGTAACCGCCATCGACAACTTCTATCTCGGCGATATCCGGGAGATCGGGGACGTTCCCGTCGAACACGTCGACATCCGGAACCGGGAGCGGCTGGAGGGGACACTCTCGGGAGCCGATGTGGTGCTCCATCTGGCGGCCATCTCCGGCGTCGACGACTGCGAGGACCGCGCTGACCTCGCGTACGAGGTGAACGTCCGGGGCACGAACAACGTCGCCTGGTTCTGTCGGAAGACCGGTGCCGCGCTGGCGTTCCCGTTCTCGATGGCCGTCATCGGCGACCCCGACGAGTTCCCCATCACTGCCGAGATGCGGCGGGACCCGCTGAACTGGTACGGCCGGACGAAGGTGCTCGGCGAGCGGGCCGTCGGGACGATGGCCGAGGACGCGTTCCCGGCCCACCAGTTCATGATCTCGAACCTCTACGGCGGGCACGAGGTGGGCGGCCGGCAGGTCTCGAAGGGGACCGTCATCAACTTCTTCGTGAGCCGGGCGCTCGCCGGCGAACCGTTGACGGTGTACGAGCCCGGCGACCAGGCGCGGAACTTCGTCCACGTCCGGGACGTGGCCCGGGCGTTTCTCCGGAGTGCCGAGGCGCTACTGGACGAGCGCGAGGCGGGCGAGACCGGCAGCACCGCGTACGAGGTCGCCACGGACGAGGACCCCGGCGTGATGACCATCGCCGAACTCGTCCAGCGGGTCTGCGTCGAGGAGAGCGGCCTGGAGGTCGACATCGAACTGCTGGAGAACCCACGGGACGAGACGCTCGTCAGCGAGTTCGGCGTCGATACGTCACGGACGCAGGCGGAGCTGGGCTGGGAGCCCGAGGAGAGCGTGGAGGCGACGGTTCGGGCGTTGATTCGTAAGGGGCTGGACGGCTGAACGCCCACCTTCCTCGTTTGGACGTTTCGATCGATGGTCGTTCAGGCGAAGGAGTCGTCCGGAGTGGTTAGACGAGTGACCCCTTCGACAGCATCGAACCCATCATCGAATGAGTAGAGATACTCGATGTCGAGGCGCTCCATCGCTGCGACAATCACCGCGTCGGTGAGCGAGAACTGGTCGTACTTCCGGAACAGGGAACGGCCACCGCTGAAATCACGCTTCGGCGTGAAGTGGGGATCGAATCCTCGACTCTCGACGATGGCATCGAGCGTTTCGACAGCGGTCTCATGGCCACTCCGTGCCTGGAGATAGTTCACCACCTCCTCAAGAGCATCGCTCAGGACGCAGGCAACAGGGAGTGATCCGTCGTCGAACGCGTCAGTAATCGCTTTCCCCCGGTCGTGGTCCTCATCACGAGTGAGACGCGCTGCGATTAGGACGTTCGCGTCGACCAGTACCCGAGCCATTAGTGGTCCCCAGGAATCAGGTCGTGATCGGCCGCGACGTGAGTTTCCTCACCGGTGTCGACCGGTTCCAGCTCCGAGAACGCACCGTATCGCTGTTCGACGGCCTCGACCGAGAGCGAACCCGCCTCATCGACTGACCACCGAAGCTTGTCGCCCGGCTCGATTCCCGCGATTCGACGAATCGCCGCGGGCACCGTGACGGAGTAGCTATCATTCACCGTCGTCTCCTCCTCCATCCGGTCAGACATACATCACTTTGGACAGTCCCTCAGAAGTAATTTACCTCCCGATTTACAGGTGCCTGGCCTACGAACTCCGCACAGCTTGCAGGTCACGCGCGTACTGCTGCACGTACTCGTGGTACTCGTCGTCCACGTCGTCGGGCTGGACAAACCGGACGGCGTCGTGCTGGTCGTCGAGCGTCACATCATCACCTGAGAGGCCGTCAACTGCGGCACGCGCTCGAAAGACGATGTTGACGGTATGCCGGCTCGGCCCTGGCGCACTCGTCTCCCAGCGATGCTCGTAGACGCCGAGCCGGTCGCCGATGGTGAGGTCGAGTCCGAGTTCCTCGCGGCCGACGCGCCGGGCGGCATCCTCCAGCCACTCACCCTTGTAGAGACGGCTCCCCGGCCAGAACCACGCGCCGCGGACGGGCTCGTTCGTCCGCCGAGCGAGGAGGACGGCCCCGTCGGCGCGTTCGACGACGGTCTCCGCGCAAACTTGTGGCATCCGAGCAATGAACTCGCGGAACGTCCCTTCGGGAACACGCTCGTCGTGAACCTCCATAGCCGATGGTACGGTGACGGGGCGAAAGGCGGTTCGGTCGGCCCCAGTTGTCGTGAGATGGCGAGTGGTGCCCTAGACCGGCGCCTCGGCGAGTGCCCCGGCGGGTCGGGGCTCTCTAATCGCGGGGACGCCGCTCGTGTAACAAGATATTTGTAGCCAGCAAGTTACTCGCTAAGTGAGTAACCAATGACGATCGTCGTGACCGGCGCGGACGGCTTCATCGGGTGGCCCACCGCGCTCCGCATCGCGAACCGCACCGAGGAACGTGTCGTGGGCGTCGATAACCTCGCCCGGCGGCAGTGGGTCGAGGAGGTCGGCTCGAAGAGCGCCGTCCCCATCGCGAGTATCAACCAGCGCCTTGCCGCGGCCGAGGAGCAGGGCTACGGCAACCTGTCGTTCGTCGAGGGCGACCTGACCGAGCGCTCGTTCGTCGACGAACTGCTACAGGTCCACGAACCGCGGGTCGTGGTCCATGCGGCCGCGCAGCCGAGTGCGCCGTACTCACAGATCAACGGCGAGCGGGCGAACTACACGCAGCACAACAACATGCAGGCCACCCGGAACCTCGCGTTCGGACTGGCCGAGAACGGGCTGAGCGATACCCATCTCATCGAAACAACGACAACTGGGGTGTACGGGAGCCCTGATTTCCCCATCCCCGAGGGCGGCGCCGTCATGGAGAACCAGGGCGAGCGCGACGAGGTGCCGTTCCCGGCGATGGCGGGGTCCTTCTATCACTTGACGAAGAGTCACGATGCCGCTAATCTCAGGCTCGCACACCAGCAGTTCGGGATCCCGATTTCGGACGTGCGGACGGCCATCACGTACACAACCGAGACGGAGGAGACCGCGGCCGACGAGCGGCTCCGGACGCGGTTCGACTTCGACTACTACTTCGGGGTCGTCTCGCATCGCTTCTGCGCGCAGGCCGTCGCGGAGTATCCGCTCACGGTGTACGGGAAGGGCCAGCAGCGCAAGCCGTTCATCTCGCTGGAGGACGCCGTCGAGGGGCTGGCACGACTGGCGTTGAACGATGTCGATGACCGGCCTGCGGAGCACGTGGTCTACAATCAGGTCACGCGGGCAATCAGTATCGTCGAGGTCGCCGAGACGATCGCCGAGGTGGCCCAGGAGCACGGGCTCGACACGGAGGTCACGCACGTCGAGAACCCACGTGACGAGGACGAGGAGCACGCGATGGAGATCGAGAACGACCGCTACATGGAGTTGATCGGCTCGCAGCGGGTGGATTTCGAGGGCGGTGTTCGGGACGCGATCTCCTCGCTCGTGGCGTACCAAGACGTGGTGACGGCCCACGAAGACCGGTTCCTCCCCGACGCGCTGCAGGAGGACGTGGAGTAGGGGAAAAGAGAGTCTATACCCAGTCGGTGGCGTACAGTACCTGTCCCGTCAGGTCCGGAACGAGCCGTTCGATCCGGGAGACCGCTGCCGCCACCTCTCCCGCGCTGGTCCCTGTCTGTGGAACGATTACGATGCCCGGATGACCCTCGAAGCGAGTGAAATCCTTCGCGTCGTTGGTCAGCACTATAGCGTCCAGCTCACGAGCGTGGTCGACGATGTCAGAATCGGACGCGGTCGGCTCCAGCGTGTCAACGACACGTGTCATCTTGTGGCCGTCGGCGCGGAGCGCGCTCAGATAAGCCGACTTGACATGGACGTCGGCCAGAAGTCGCATCGCGGTCAGGCCTCTTCGGAGGTGGGCTCATCCTCGAGCCGATCGCGCAGGGACCGGGATTCGCGACGGATCTCGCGCTGTCGGTCCTCCTGCTCGGCTTCCAGTGCCTGCATCGCTTCGACGTTGTCGTAATAATAGGCGAGCGCAGTGAACACAGCCGCTGCATCGAGTTCGTACTCCGCGGCCACTGCAAACGGATCCTCATCGCCGTCCACGACGCGACGCTTGATATCGAGGACGGTGATTCGCGTCCCCTCGATCCGGGGCTTGCCGAACCGGATCGCCTCGTCGGTCACGATATTGGCCATGGTGGTCAGTAGTGCCCTGGTCGTATTTAAATACTGGCGCGGGGGCGTCGTTCGTTCTCGACTCCGAAAGGACACATCCCGCCCTGGGAGCCGCTCGCGCCGGGAAACGGGAGTCTCATAGTGTTTAGTTCGAATCTTTACCGGTGAGATACGGCCAGATGTTTGGTTCGGTGATCGCGCTCAATCCTCGTGGAATGTATTCTTTCAGCGTCGAGAGATCTGGCATAAGGCGGTACTTGAACCACTCTTGCAATTGGTCCCAGCACCCTTCGACAGCGTTCAATTCGGGAAGTTTCGACGGGAAGTACCACACTTCGAGATCGTCCCCGCGCACGCACGAGACCGAACTGTCTCCGACAGTTTCGGTCTCGCGCTCACCACTCACGTGCTCCCACAGATCCCTCGCGTAGAAGTAGCCCGCTCGATCCAGAAACACCACTAACTCCTCACCGAACTTGTCTTTCAGCGCTTCTAACAGCCGAATCCCGTGGTTCCGTGTGAGATTCTCTTCTGTCCAGCAGAAGA
>ERZ1034569.779-NODE-779-length-11224-cov-5.496284_pt1 | contig 11224 bp, 10 predicted proteins | sample MGYA00520706_ERZ1034569 | MGnify/ENA primary metagenome ERZ1034569 (study PRJEB33760, sample SAMEA4777722) | hypersaline lake metagenome | biome: hypersaline environment; feature: brines | place: Spain | collected 2014-08 | depth 0 m ...
CGGGGCCGACCGCCCCGAGCGCCCACCCTTTCCCGCCGGGCGGCCCCCCGCTGCCACGCACCCGCTCGGCACGGGATTCGTGATGCCCGCCTACATCCACGGTGCGCCACAGTACGCGACAAAGATTGTGGGGGTCCACGAGGACACCCCGGACCGCGGGCTCCCGACAGTCAACGCACAGGTCGCCCTCACCGACGCCCGGACGGGGCTGCCCGAGGCCCTGCTCGCGGGCAACGCGCTCACCAACGCCCGGACGGCCTGTCTGGGCGCACTCGCAGTCCGGGCCTTTGCCCCCGGAACGGACACCCTGGGGGTCGTTGGCGCGGGCGCGCAGGCCCGCTGGCAGACCCGCGCGATTGCGACCCTCGGTGACCTCGCCGACGTCCGGGTCTACGCCCCGAGTGACTCCCGGGAGCGGTGTGCCGCCGACCTCCGCGAGGAGGGGGTCCCCGCCCGCGCCGTCGGGTCGGCGAGGGCGGCCGTCGAGGGCGCCGGGGCGGCCGTGACGGCCACGACCGCCACGGCGCCGGTCTTCCCGCCCGACGCGCTCACACCCGGCGCACTGGTCGTCGCGGTCGGTGCCTACACCGCACAGACGCAGGAGCTGGCCCCCGCCGTGCTCGAGCGGGCGGCCGAGGTGGTCGCGGACGTGCCGGCGGAGGTCGCGGAGACCGGCGACCTGCTCGCGACCGGCCTCGGGGCCGGGGACCTGGTCCCCCTCGGCGCGGTGCTCGCCGGCGACGTTACCGTCGACACCGGTGACACGGATACGGTCGTCGTCGAGAGCGTCGGCTCGGCGGTGCTGGACGCGGCGGCCGCCGCGTTCGTCTACGAGCGTGCCAGGGAGACGGGTGTCGGGACTGACCTGTCGCTGTAGGTCACTCGCGGTCGAACCGGTCGGCCGCGGACTCGAAACCGAGTTCGTCCTGCTCGCGACTCCGGCGACCCTCGCGGGTGGCGAGGGCCTCGGGGTCGGGGCCGACGTCGTCGTCGACCCGTGCCCACGAGTCGTGGACCTTCGCGTGGCACCACCGACAGAGGTAGACCGTTATCTCGTGGTCCGGCCGCCCCTCACTCTCCCCGGGGCCGCCGGCATAGGAGAGGTGGTGTTCCTCGAGCAGCGGGCGGTCGTCGTCGTGGGCGAGCCGGACCTCGCTGAGCCCACAGCGGACACACGCCCGGTCGTGCTGGCGCGAGCGGAAGTGTGGACAGTCGGCCCACGCCCACGGTCCAGGGAGACCGGCTCCGTCGCCGGTCTCGGCCGGGCCCTCGTCGGCGACTCGCGGGGTGTCCTGCCCCTCGGTCGCGACGACCGGACACCGGAACTCCGCGGCGCTGCGGGCGTCGGCAAAGGCAGGGTCGCGGTCGCCGTGCTCGACGGCAAACCGACAGCGACCGTCGTCGGTGAGGTGGTCACACCGGTCGACGTGAGCGTAGGGGTCCGCGACGCCGACCGACGTCCCGGCGTCGGTCTTCTCCATATTCGGGTGTACGGCCGTGGCGGCTTGAGTCCGGCGGTGGGCCCCCCGACCGAAGGGGCTCGTGCTCCCTCCGGAGAGCCGACCGACCAGGCGACGGAGTTTAACACCCTCCGGCGTGTCAGTCGAGTCGTATGTCAGACGATGTCACACTCGACGTGACGGACGGGGTCGCAACGGTGACACTCGACAACCCGGAGAAGATGAACGCCCTCTCCCCGGGGGTCGTCGCGGGTGTCGACCGCGCACTCGGGGAGGTCAGGGAGCGCGACGACATCCGGTGTGTCGTGGTCGAGGGTGCGGGCGACGCGTTCTGTGCCGGCGGGGACATCGGCGGGATGAATGAGCGAGAGGACGTCTCCGGTCACGAGCGGGCCGAGGGGATCACCGAATCCGCGACCCGCGTGGCATACGGGCTCTACGACTGTGCCCTGCCGACGGTCGCGACAGTCGACGGCTACTGCGTCGGCGCCGGGATGGGCGTGGCGCTGTCCTGTGATGTCGTCCTCGCCAGCGCGGACGCCACCTTCGGGCTCGCCTTCCGGAACGTCGGCCTGAGCCTGGACTACGGCACCTCCTACCTCGTCACCCAGGCCGTTGGCCCGTACAAAGCAAAGGAGCTGGCGCTGACCGCGGAACTGCTCTCGGGGAGTGAGGCCGCGGAGCTCGGGCTCGTCAACCACGCCTATGCCCCCGGCGAGTTCGACGCGAAGGCCGACGCCTTCGTCGAGACGGTCGCCGAGGGGCCGACGGTCGCACTCGAGTACTCGCTGCACAACATCGACCGCGCGGCCCGCCGGACCGTCGAGGAGGCAATCGAGGCCGAGTCCCAGGCCCAGAGTTTCGCCACCCAGACCCGGGACCACGAGGAGGGTGTGGCGGCCTTCGCCGAGGACCGCGAGCCCGACTTCGAGGGGCGATAGATGGCCGCGGAGGTCCACACCGACCTGTCCGAGGGGGCGTTCACCATCACGATGGCCGAGCCCGGCCGCGACAACCCACTCTCCCGGGAGAGCTACCGGGCACTCTGTGCGGCCCTGGAGGCGGCCGACGGGACCGAGGCGCGGTGTCTCGTGCTCGAGGGGGCCGGCGACGCCTTCTCGACGGGCGCGGATATCGAGAGTCTCGGAACCGAGGACGAGCCACCGACACTCGAGGAGCGCGTCGAGACGATCCAGACCCACGAACACCGTTTCGCCCGGGAGCTCATCGAGCACCCGCTCCCGTCGGTCGCGAAGGTCGACGGCGCGGCCATCGGCGACGGGGCCTGCTTTGCGCTGGCCTGTGATATCCCGCTGGCCAGCGAGCGCGCCAGAATTGGCTTCTCACACGCCCGCTTTGCCCTGAGTCTGGACTGTGCGAGCTCCTATGTCCTCCCGCGGCTGGTCGGCCGTGGGGTGGCGATGGAGCTCGCGCTGACCGGGAAGATCATCGACGGCGAGCGCGCCGCCGAGCTCGGGCTGGTCAACCACGTCTACCCCGACGACGAGTTCGAACAGCGGGCCGACGAGCTGGTCGAGACGCTGGCGACGGGCGCGCCGGTCGCACAGCGACAGATCAAGCGACTCGTCCGGACGGGCTACGACCGCGACCTCGACGAGGCGCTACACGACGAGGCGACGAGCCAGGTCGTCGCCGCCGACACCGACGACTACGACCGCGCGGCCGAGGCGCTCCGACGCGGCGAGGAGCCGACCTTCGAGGGCCGGTAGGGCGCACAGCCGAGTTAGGTGGCGTCTGTCGCGGCTGTCCACAGCCTTTTGCCCCGAGCCGACGAGCGGACAGTATGCGCGTGCTTCACGAGCCTGGCCCCGATGCCGTGTGCGAGGGAGGGGTGGAGCAACGGGCCAACCGTGGGGGGAGCGCCGACGACACCGGAGGCCCCGGCCCCGGCCGCGTCCTCGCCGCGGAGGCCGAACGCCCGGAGTCGGCGCTCGCAAACGCCAGAGGGCTCCGCTTTCGCCGCGAGCTGCCCGAGGACTACGCCTTCGTCATGGACGTCGGACACACGAGTTCGCTGCCACTGGTTGGCGGGCCACGGTGGGCCGTCGTCGACATGCTGTTCGTGCATCTCCCTCTCGACGTCCTCTGGCTGGTCGAGGGGGAGGTGGTCAAGACGAAGCGGCTGCGCCGGTGGAGGGGGATCGGGGTCGGGAAAGCCGACACTATCGTCGAACTCCCGGCCGGCGCGGCCGAGGCCGTGGCCGTCGGCGACACCGTCCGGGTCGTCGAGGTGGGGGCTGCCGAGTCCTCGGACGGTGCCGGGGCCGGTGGCTGACGCCGGCAGACAGACAGGTTTATCAATCAGGCTTGCCCCACGCTCACATGGATATCATGACCTGTGATCGATTTATTCGGGGGCCACCCCGACACAACCCCACTCTCTGACGCCGGCGACGTACAGTTTCTCGACACCACGTTGCGTGACGGGGAGCAAGCCCCCGGTGTGTCGCTGACGCCCGACGGGAAAGAGCGCATCGCACGGGCGCTCGACCGGGCCGAGGTCGGCATCATCGAGGCCGGGAGCGCCTGCACCGGCCCGGGCGAGCGCGAGACCATCTCACGGGTGACAGACTTAGACCTCGACGCGACGGTCACCAGCTTCTGTCGCGGTATCAAAGCCGATATCGACCTCGCACTCGAGTGTGGCGTGGACGGGGTCGACCTGGTCGTGCCGGCGAGTGACAAGCACATCGAGGAGAAGGTCGGCACCACCCACGAGGAGAACGTCGAGACGACCGCCGAGCTCGTCGCGTACGCAAAGGACCACGGCCTCTGGGTCGAGGTCATCGGCGAGGACGGCTCCCGGTCGGACTTCGACTACCTCGAGGAGTTGATGACCGCGGCGCTGGACGCGGGTGCCGACCGGGTCTGTTACGCCGACACGGTCGGCCACGCCACCCCGGACCGAACCCTGGAGGCCGTTTCGCGGCTGACCGACCTGGGTCCGACGAGCACCCACACCCACGACGACCTGGGGCTCGCCGTAACGAACGCCCTCGTGTCGGTCGCGGCGGGAGCGGACCTCGTCCACGGCACGGTCAACGGGATCGGCGAGCGAGCCGGCAACGTCGCCTTAGAGGAGGTCGCGGTCGCCCTCGACCACGGCTACGGGGTCGAACCGATGGACCTCTCGACGGTGTACGACCTCGCCCAGCTGGTGGCGAAGCTGACGGGCATCCCGCTCGCCCCCAACAAGGCCGTCGTGGGGGCAAACGCCTTTACCCACGAGTCGGGCATCCACACCGACGGCACCCTCAAAGACGACGCGATGTACGAGCCGTACCCGCCCGAGAAGGTCGGCCGGGAGCGCCGGCTGGCGCTTGGCAAACACGCCGGCCACGCGGGCGTCGAGGCGGCCCTCACCGAGCGCGGCTTCGACCTCGACGACGAGGCCGTCGACGAGGTTGTCACCCGTGTGAAGGCCATCGGCGACCGGGGCAAGCGTGTGACCGACGCCGACCTGCTGACCATCGCCGAGGAGGTCGAGGGCCGGGACCGCGAGCGCCGCGTCGAGTTACTCGACCTGACTGCGGTGTCGGGTGTCACCCCGCCGACGGCGAGTGTCAGGCTCGACGTCGAAGGGGAGGAGCGGGAGAACGCCGCCACCGGTTCCGGCCCGGTCGACGCGGCGATGAACGCCGCCGAGGAGGCGCTCGCCCACGAGGCAAACGCCTCCCTCGAATCCTACCACGTCGACGCCATCACCGGCGGCACCGACGCCGTCGTCACCGTCGAGGTGGAGATGTCCAGGGACGACGACCACGTCACCGTCACCGTCTCCGACTCCGACATCACCTCGGCGTCGGTGACGGCGATGGTCGACGCGATGGACCGGCTGGTCGAACGCGGCGACGCGGAGGTCGTCGCCGACGACTGAACGCCGGCGCCTCCGACGTCTCACCCGCTCAGTCGTCGGTCAGGTCCGCGTCCGCGGAGTCGGCCGCGGCCGCGCCCTCACCGGGTTCGTCACCGGTGGCCGCGGGGGGCTCGTCGTCGGTGAGGTCGGCGTCACGCCAGGTTCCCTGCTCGAACCAGACGAGCGCGACCACCGCCGCGACCACACTCGAGAGGGCAAACCCGAGCCAGATCCCCTGAGGGGTTTTCGACCCGAAGATCCAGACGTCGGTCGGGATGATGTTCTGGGAGGCGACGTAGGCGATCGGGAGCCGGATCACCCCGAACAGCATGAGCGCGATGGCGGCGGCGGTCAGCGTGCGACCCGTCCCACGGAACCCGCCGCTGTAGGCCCGGAGGACCCCGATGAAGCCGAAGGTCGGGGCGACCCACCGCAGGAAGGTGGCCCCCTCCTCGACGACCGCGGGGTTGCTGTCGAACAACCGGATGATCGACGGCGCGAAGACGAAGATCACCACCCCGAGTGCCGCAAGCAGGAGAAAGGAAACCTTCGCGGCGAAGCGGTTGGTGGCGGCGACCCGGTCGGGCTTGTCGGCGCCGATGTTCTGGCCGGTGATCGTCTCGACGCCACGGTCGATGGCGATGGCAGGCATGAAGATGAGTGAGAACACCCGGACGCCGACGCCAAACGCGGCGATAACGGGTGTTGAGAACAGCGTCACAATAAAGAGAACGGCGTTGACCGAGACGGCCCGGCCGGTGTTCTCGATGGAGGCCGGCACTCCGATCCTGAGCAGCTTGCGGGCGTACGAGAGGTCGGGCCACATCTCACTGACCCGGATGCGGACGCCGCGGACGCCCTGGAACATGATCGCCAGCCCGACCACCATTGCCAGTCCGCGGGCAAAGACAGTTGCGATGGCGGCCCCTTCGACACCGAGCCGTGGGAACGGCCCCCACCCGAAGATGAGAAATGGGTCGAGTGCGATGTTGAGAATCACGGTTCCGAGCATCACGACCATCGGCGTGACCGTGTCGCCGGACCCACGCATCAGTGCGATGAACACGAAGAAGCCGAACATAAACGGGAGCCCGAGCGTGATGACCTCGAGATAGTCGGTCGCAAGCGTCTCGACGACCGGTTCGGTCCCGAACAGACTCAGCAGGTCCCCGATAAAGAGGAAGCCGACCCCGCCGAGCAGCGTTGCCGCGATGAGTGAGAACGTCACCGTCTGGGAGGCGGCGTACTCGGCACGGCGCAGCTGCTTCGCGCCGGTGTGCTGTGCCACGAGCACACTGCCCGCGACGGTCAACCCCATCCCCAGCGAGATGAACAGGTAGACCATCGGGAACCCGAGGCTGATCGCCGCCAGGGCCTCCGTGCTGTACCGACCCAGCCAGAACGTGTCCGCGAGGTTGTAGGCCACCTGCAGGAGATTGGTGATGACGATCGGCAGCGAGAGGAAAAACAGCGACTTGCCGATGCTCCCGTTGGTGAGGTCGAGTTCCTCCTGGCTCTTGAACAGTGACCCGACCCGTCGCCTGGCGCGGTCAAGTACCGTCTGGACCCGGCCGCTCATTCGGTGACCTCCGTTGTGACCCCCGACTCAGAACCGTCGTCCTCCGGTGTCGTGTCCTCGCCTCCGGCGTCGGCTACCAGGTGTGTCTCGACGTAGGAGTGGAGCATCCGTCGGGTGCAGTCGGTGTCCTGCCCGACCGACACCCGCTTTGTGCCGGCGCCGTCGAGTGCCGTCACCAGAAAGCGGGCCGTATCCGCCGGGTCGACCGCGCGGAACTCCTCGGTCTCGATCCCCTCGGCGACGAGCGTCCGTGCCTGCTCGTAGAGGAACCTATCGAAGCGCTTCAACCGCTCGCGGACGTCCTCGTCGTATGGGGCCTGTGCCTTCAACTCGAGCAGCGCCGTTCGAAAGGCGACCCGCTCGTCCTCGGTCGGCTCCGGGGGGACGAGCACGTCGTCGATGAACGCCTCCAGCCGCTCGGCGGGCGTCGCCCCGTCGGGGTCGCGAACCCGGTCGGTGAACTCCGCGTAGAGGTAGTCCAGAAAGGAGACCAGCAGGTCGTGTTTGCTGTCGTGGTGGTAGTGGAGGGCCGCCTTCGAGACGTCGGTCTCGTCGGCGATGTCCTGCATCGTCAGCGAGGCGTACCCGTGGCTACAGAGCGCGCGGTAGGTCGCCTCCATCAGCGGGTCGGCGTCCTCATCGGTCATCTATCTATACTTACTGACCAGTCAGTAAGAGTCTTCTGCACTCCGCGCGACCGGGGGCGAACTAGCCGCCCGGACCCGCCCGTCTGTGGCCGGTCCGACGCTGTCTCACGGCGGTCGGGCGGGGTGAGAACCACCCTGGCGGCCCGGGAAGGTCCGCGGGGGACAGCTATAATGATGGCCGCGACGACAGTCTCAGGCGATGGAACGAGCGACGATCGGCGAGGGCGGTATCGACTACTACTACCAGGACGTTGGGGGTGGGCCGCCCGTAACTCTCGTGCACGGGTTCAGCGCGAACCACCTCTCGTGGTACCAGCAGGTGCCGACGTTCCGGGCCGACTACCGGTGTGTCGTCCCCGACCAGCGCCGGTTCGGGCGCTCGGTCGACACCGCCGGGGCCGGCGTGGGGGCATTCCCCGACGACCTCGCGGCCCTGCTCGACCACCTCGGGGTCGAGGAGACGGCGCTGGTCGGTCACTCGATGGGTGGGTGGACCGTCGGCTCCTTTGCCACCCAGCACCCCGAGCGGGTGACCGCGCTGGTGCTCTCGGCTACCCCCGGTGGGCTGATCCCCCCCGAACGCCACGAGCGACTGATGGCCCAGGGCGAGCCGCCCGAGGCCGACCCGCTCACGCCGGAGGCGGCGTTTCTCGCGGATTCCATCGACGGGCTGAACCGCGACAAGCCGCCCTCGTGGGCGGAGACCCGGCCGCCGCTCGACGACCTGCCGCTCGACGCCGACACGGTCGTCGACGCCGACATCCCCGTGCTGGTTGTCGCGGGCGAGGCCGACGAGTTCATGCCGGCCCCGGCGGTCGACGCTGTGGCCGAGCACCTCGACGCCGAGACGGCGGTCATCGGGAACGCCGGTCACTCGGCGTACTTCGAGCAACCTGAAGCGTTCAACAGCGTCGTCGGGGGCTTCCTCGAGGACACCCTCCGGTGAGCCGCCGTGACGCGAGAGCGCGGGAGTGTCGACGACCGACGCACAGGCCGGCGGAGCGCCGGACAGCCGCGAGGGGTAGATTCAAGCCCGGGCTCCTGTAGTACGGGGACGTGATACGGAGCTTCGAGGGGGTCGAACCGCAGGTTGCGGAGTCCGCCCACGTCCACGAGTCGGCGGTCGTCGCGGGCGACGTGGTGGTTGAGGCGGAGGCGAGTGTCTGGCCAAACGCCACGGTCAGGGGTGACGCCGGCCAGGTCGTCATCGGCGAGGGGTCGAACCTCCAGGACAACGCCGTGATGCACGAGGGCGGCGAACTCGGCCCGGACGTGACCGTCGGCCACAGCGCGGTCGTCCACGCCGCCAGCGTCGCCGAAGGGGCGCTGGTCGGGATGAACGCCGTTGTCCTGAACGACGCCCACATCGGCGAGCGGGCCGTGGTCGGCGCCGGTGCGGTCGTCACCGAGGGAACCGACGTTCCGCCGGAGACGCTGGTGACCGGCACGCCGGCGGCGGTGAAGACCGAACTGGCGGACCCGCCGGGGGCAGCCTCGGCCGAGCACTATGCCGCCCTCGCCAAACGGTACGAGGAGACGTCCGAACGGCTGGACTGAGCCGGGAGCCGACCCGGCCCGGCCCGTCAGCCGCCGTCGAGGTCCGGCTCGGGGACGAACAGTGCCAGGGTGACGCCGGCCAGGCCCAGCAGGAGTGCCCCGGAGAAGGCGACGAGGTAGCCGCTGTTGTCGATGACGAGCCCGCCGACCGGGGGGGCGATAAAGCCGCCGAAGGTTGCCATACTCGTCGTGAAGGCTACGCCGGTCGCGGCGACGGCAGGGTCGGCGGTCTCCCGGGCAAGCGGGTACGCCAGCCCGAGCGCGAGCTGGAGAAATAACCCGGCTACCAGCAGGGCGAGCAGGAGGACCGCGACGGTCTCCGCGAGCACGACCAGCAGAACTGCCGGCGCCGAGACGAGGAAGGCGAGCAGGACGACCGGCCGGCGACGGTGACCGAACAGGCGGTCCGAGACCGCACCGCTGCCGGCCCGCGAGACGGCGCCGACCGCGGGGAAAAACGCCGCGAGTAGCCCGCCCTCGGCGAGTGAGACGCCGACGACCTCGGAGAGGTAGGTGGGTACCCAGCTGGTGACAAAGGCGTACAGCGAGAAGCCGACGAAGGCGATCAGCGCGACCGTCCAGACGGTGACCGTGGTGAACAGCTCCCGGAAGTCCGCCGCCCGGGCAGTTGCGGTGTCACCGACCGATAGCTCGAGCCGGCGGCTCGTGACCCAGAACAGAGCACAGCCGACCGCCGCCGGGACGGCGTAGACCGCGAAGATCGCCGCCCAGCCAAAGCGGCCTGCGACGACGGGGCCGGTGAGCAGGCCAACCGCGAAGCCTGCCGCCGGGCCGCCGCTGAAGACGCCGACGGCGGTTGCCTGTCGCCTGGGGTCGAAGGCCCGGCCGATGATGTTGACGCTGCCGGTCCAGATGGCCGCGGTGACCGGCGCGGCGAGCCCGCGCGAGAGCATGAGCGTCCGGAAGTCGCCGGCGGCGGCCGCCTGCCAACTCCACGCGTAGAGCGCGAGGATCAACAGGGTGGCGGCGACGACCGCCCGGCGGTTGTCGACCCGGTCGAGCAATATCCCTACGGGCACGCCGAGTAGCACCTGCACGCCGAACATGACGCTCACGAGCAGGCCGGCGGTCGCGGGGCCAAGCGAGAGTTCCGCCCGGATCACCGGCAGGACACCCGCCGGCACGATGTAGTAGGCGTTGACCGCGGCGATCAGGATACCGAGGCCGACGACAATATCCCAGGGGCCGGCCAGTCGTGCCCGGAGCCCGGACGCTCGCCCTCGGCTCACTCGTCGGCTGTGTGCACCGCACCCGTCTCGCACAGCGCCGCAACCTCCGCCTCGCCGTAGCCCTGCTCGCGGAGCACCTCCCGGGTGTGCTCGCCGAGTTCGGGTGTCTCCCCGTCGAACTCGGGCACCCAGTCGGTCGTCCTGACGGGTAACCGGACGGCGCGGGCCTCGCTGTCGGTCTCGAGGTTGTGGACGTCGACGAGCATCTCGCGGGCCTCGACGTGTGGGTCCGCGTCGACCAACTCGGCGACGTCCCGGCGCGGGCCGGCAGGAACGCCCGCGTCGGTCAGCAGGTCGACCAGTTCGTCGCGGTCGTACTCCCGGAAGGTCGCCTCGAGTTCCGCCCGGAGTGCGTCGTCGTGGTCGTCACGGTCGGCGTTTGTCTCGAAGCGGGGGTCCTCGAGCAGGTCCTCGCGGCCGATGGCCCGGACGGTTCGCTCGTAGAGCATATCGTTGACCGCACACAGATAGAACGGCTCGTCGTCGTTGGCGTGGTAGATGTCGTTCGGCGAGAGGCCGCCGAAGGTGGTGCCGTGGCGGGTCGCCACCTCGCCCGTCTCGGCGTACTTTGCGGCCCAGTAGCCCATCCAGCCCGCGGCCACGTCGAACAGGGAGATGTCGACGTGGGCCCCTTCGCCGGTCCGCTCGGCCTCGTGCAGCGCCGCCGACGTCATGAAGGCGGCGTTGGCGCCGGTCGCACAGTCGATGACGCTCGCGCCGACCCGAACCGGCGGACGGTCCGGGTAGCCGATGACGGACATCAGCCCGCTCATCGCCTGGATCACGGGGTCGTAGGCAGGAAAGTCGGCGTAGGGCCCGTCCTGACCGAAGCCGGTGACGGAGGTGTAGACCAC
>ERZ1034569.781-NODE-781-length-11203-cov-12.545120_pt1 | contig 11203 bp, 5 predicted proteins | sample MGYA00520706_ERZ1034569 | MGnify/ENA primary metagenome ERZ1034569 (study PRJEB33760, sample SAMEA4777722) | hypersaline lake metagenome | biome: hypersaline environment; feature: brines | place: Spain | collected 2014-08 | depth 0 m ...
GAACTTACATTATTATCTGATTTTTTGGTATCTTTGTCCGGGGAGAACTCTCTCAAGATTTCGTCTATTTCCTTGTCTTCGTTGTTCATATTACATAATGATGTTTTGGTATATAGCTTTTGGTGGGATTGGCCGGTATTTGTACATTTTATTTATTGCTATAAAAATTTGTTAATTACTCACGTGCAACGGATACCTCACACCCGTCGTTGGCGATCCGTTATCGTTCTGTCACGAGCGTCTCCGCCGACGATGTCACGGCACGTGATCCGCTCAACCCGTTCTCCGGCTCGTGGATGGGACGGTTGCCACCTTCCTCCGAGCTGGCGAGGTACGACCCGATACTTTGGGGTTAGTTCCCACGGTCTGTCGAAGCGAGCACGTTCTTCCCGTTGTCGGAGGACCACGACCAGTACGTCGTTGACCACCTCCTCGGGCGACAGCTCGACACCGACAGCGGGGCGACGGACACGGACGCCCCGCTGGGTGTCGTCGGTCCCGGTGTCCTCGGACAGATCGCTCACGATACGTTCGGGAGTCTGATCCGGTCGAATCCGAACTGTCGTCGGGTTCGGGCCGGCCACGCCAATCTCGGGGCCCACGTCGACTGGGCGCTCGAACGGGCCCGGCTCGAACACGGGCTCGACGACACGCAGCGGGCTCGGGTCCGAGAGTATCTGGTCGGGACTGCCCTTCCGGCGTTCGTCGAGACCAACGCGTTCGAGCGACTGTGTCGCGCCGACACGGTGTTCGTCGAGGAACCGCTGGAGACACGACTCCGCGTCGACGACTTCCGAGTCGAGTTCCGCGGGCAGGCCGACTTCGTCGCCCGTGACGGTGACGACTGGCTCATCGAGGACGTGAAGCTCGCCTTCGCGGAGGGACACGACGAGACCGACGACCGCTACCGGCTCCAGTTGGCCGCCTACCGGTGGATACTCGAACGACAGGGTGTCGGCCCGACGGCGCAGGTCGTCGGGCGGATCACGAACGTCGGCGCTCGCGACGACGAGTCGACGCTCGCGCCCGAGACGGATGTCGACGCGCTGGTTCGTGAGCGACTCCGCCGGCTCGGCCCTAGGTGAGTGGGGGACTGTTGGTGGGACCAGTGCGGGTAGTTCGTTCGCTACTCGGTCGTCTTCCTGTGAGGTCGGGGACTCGTGCCCCAACAACTGACTGTTCTAGCCTGCAGGTTCCAGCAAGAGGTAAGAAAGCGCGACGAGACAACTCGATGTACGGCCCGAGTAATTAATACACGGCCTCCCCGTGACGGGAGTATGGAAGAGTTCACCGCGAACGTTGCCTTCGACAGCTTCGCGGACATGCCGGAGTTCTACGGCGAGGGGCGCGCCTCCTACCGACTCGCGATGGTGAAACACCGAGACGACTTTCTGGACCTGTTCGAGGGTGCCGCACACGTTGAGGCGGTGACGTACGGTCAGTCGCCGTCGCTGATGGTGCAGATGCTCCGCGAGTACGACGTAGGCTCACTCGACGTGCTCGTCGGGAACGCAGACGACTTCGAAGACGAGGTCGACGAAGTCGCCACCGCGAAAGAACTCGTTGCGCTCCACGAGGACGACAGACTGACGATCAGGCTGAAGAACCAGAAGATCGTCCACGCCAAGCTCTACCGGATTGTCACACCAGACGACCGGGTGAAGCTCGTCCACGGCTCCGCGAACCTCTCGAACAACTCCTGGGACAACCACACCAACCAGATCTCCGTGTTCGAGACTGAGGCCGGGACAGAACTCGACAACACGTTCCGGTCGTTTCTGACGGCGTTCCACGATAACTACGGCCACCGAACACTACTGGACGGCCTTGTGTCGGCACTCGAAGACGCCGAGACAGAGACAGAACGCGAAGAACGGATCGAGTACTGGGTCGGAAGTGGTGATCTCGACGTGAGTGATCTCGGCGCACTCAACCAGGACGCCACCGAAGATGTCGCCGAGGTCGCCCACACGGTCAACCACGTCGTCGACGACCCAGAGGCGGCCGGCCAGACGGTCGCGTTCGTCGACGACCCGGATCGCGCCGACCGGACAGTGGTGGCTCCCGCCGAAGCGACGAACGGCACAGGCGGCGGCGACACGACGACCGACGCTGATGGAGGCAGCACGGGTGACGACGGGGACGATAACACCGAACAGCGATCAGACGGCGGCGACCCAGATGTCGGGCTCGTCGAATCCCGACAGGAGACAGAGCTGACAGACACACTCGACAGGCCACGCGCCAGAGTCCCAGACGAGACGGTCCGGATCGGAACGAGCCGAGTGGACGACGACGCCGCAGACGAACTCGGGCGTCGGCTCCGCGATTACGGCGCGACAGTCGAGGATCACAGCATCCGTGCCCCGATTGAAGCGTACAACACGGCTGTGCGGGAGACGACATCGATCCCGGCGATGTCCGTCGACACTGACGCCGACCAGGTCGTCCTCGGCGACGACGACGAGGTAGTGCTCGTCGCCACCGACAACCCAGCGCCGGAAGCGCTGGACCACTGTCTGGCGACGCTGGAGGCGTACGTCGAGACGGTCAAGGACCACGGCCACACCCAGCACCCGACTGCGGTGATGGCGCAGATGTACGAGGCGTTCCTCTACGGGTTCTGGGCACCGTTCGCCAACCAGTATGCGGCCGCAATGTCGACGCCGTCGACGACACTCGACAACGTCCTCCAACACCTGTACATCGAGGGGAACAGCGACGCGGGCAAAGACAAGCTCGTGGAGTACATCCTCCGACTGCTGTCGGATGACACCGTTACTGCCGGTGTTGACGCCGACGACGTAGGAGTCCGGGAGATCCGCGGGATTCGAGAGTGGGACACCTGCTTCCCGTACGCGATCATCGACGCCGAGAAACAGAAGATCCAGAACTGGAGTCCGATCAGGAACTACTGGGGGGAGTGGACACCGGCGAGCGTCGACCAGCCGTGTCTGATCTTCACGACAAACGACAGCCTCCCGAAGTCGGAGTTTCGCAACCGGATGAAGATTCTCTCGATGGACGTGTCGTTCCCGTCAAACCCGGAAGACCCGGGATTCTACGAGGCACAGGAGGCACTGCAGGACGTACTCGAACGCCGCAACCCCATCTTCAGCTACGTCGCGCGCCGACTGCTCGACAGACGGCCGTGGACCGAGGGAACGGGGACTGTCGAAGACGTGCGGCACATCATTCGAGAGTTCTACGAGACGGCCGGACGACCGATCCCGGACTACGCCCCCGCGCACGAACCCGCCGAGAAGCAGTTCGACACAGGGCGGCTCAAGTGGCAACGCGACATCGACGGCGGGCGGGTCAGCTTCCAACGAGAGCCGGACGCACTGCGTGCGGAGTTCGACCGCGAGGACTGGGAGGTGTACGAGTACGAGAAGCGTCTCGACAAGCGGTTTTTGGCCGACAAGTCCGGGCGGTCAGTGTACATCGGTGCGCCGGAGGCGTTTGCCGAGTGGATCGGTTACTCGGTTGAGGAGCTACTCGCCGATCCAGACGAGGGGGAACTAACGGTGGATTCGGACGGAGACGACACTGACGGGGAGTCGGACGACACAGAATCTGATGACGCGGAGTCAACAGGGTTCCTCGGACGACTGTTCGGGTAGTGTCTCGGAGTCGTTTCGAGATACGGTCCCGACGCCGGCGGGCCTCCACAGACCCGGTGTGGTCAGTCCGGTCGACAGTCAGGGAGAGTTACTCTTCGAGCAGTCTGTAGATTCACTCCGTGTACCCATAGGGTTTTGTACTAAGCCGTAGAGCTAGAGCGTTGTGGCAGAAACGCGGATTCTACACGTCAGCGACACCCACCTAGGGTACAGACAGTACCGATCAGACGATCGACGCGACGACTTCCGTGACAACTTCGAACAAGCGGTAGAAGAGGCTACTACCCGAGATGTCGACGCGGTCGTCCACACGGGAGACCTCTTTGACGACTCCAACCCTTCTGTCGAGGACCTCGACGACTGCGGTGAACTGTTCGCTCGGCTGGACGAGGCTGGGATTCCCACGTACGGAATCGTCGGGAACCACGACCGGAAGGCAGACACGGAGCTGTTGGATCTCGTCGGCCGGATGGGGAACGTCGACCGGCTGGACACCGAACCGACGCTCGTCGGCGACGTAGCGTTGTACGGGATCGACGCGATTCCGTCGCGACGTTGGGACACGACCTCCTTCGAGTTAGCGCCGCCCCCCGAGGAAGCGAACGTGAACATTCTGTGTCTCCACCAGTTGTTCGCACCGCCGCTGGAGGCGGAGCACGCACACCACGATCTCTCGGCGGTGCTCGACAGTGTGGGAATCCAACTCGACGGCGTAGCACTCGGCGACGCTCACACACCCGAGAGCACCGAGATCGACGGAACGGAGGTGTGGTACGCCGGATCGACTGCCCGAACACAGAAGAGCCAGGACCCGACGCGGGCGGTCCAACTCGTCGAGACGCGCTACGGGAGTATCGACCGGAGACAGATCGCACTCGACACCAGACAGTTCGAGTCGATGGCCGTCGAGTTCGGTCCGGACGACAGAGTCGGACATCTCCGCGACAGACTCAGACAACAGTCACTCGACGACGCGGTCGTCGCACTGAAACTGACGGGCGAGAGCGGAGCGATGACGGCAAACGAGGCTAAAGAGGCTGTCCACGAGGCCGGCGCGAAAGTAGTCTCTGTCGACGACAAGCGCGGTCAGACCGGTCTCGATGCTGGCGATGTGGACATTCAGGAAGTGGACAACCACGCGACGGTCGTCACGGATCGAATCGAAGACGAAGAGTTCGCCCCTGTCGTCGAGACGGTCGACGACCGCATCCGCACCGACGGGTCGGTGCCAGCGAAGACGAACGGTGCCGCGACGGAGCTTCGCCCGGAGATAGAGGCGGCGATGGAATCGGCGTTCGGTGGCAGTGAACCCGCTGGGGACGACGCCGCGGCGACGGAGGTGGACGAATGAGAATCGAACACATCTCAGTCGAAGACTTCCAGAGCTACGACACACAGAACGTGGAGCTTCCGGACGGCGTGACGGCGATCCACGGGGAGAACGGTGCCGGCAAGACCACACTCGTGCGGGCGATCTTCGCTGGGCTGTACAAGACGGACATCAAAGGGGAATCGGACAACATCGACGAACTCGCGGATCTCGTCCGCAACGGCAGTGACAGTGCCGAGGTCGAACTCGTGTTCACCGTCGACGGGCAACAGTACGAGACGGTCTGGCGAGTCACACCCGACGGCACCAGGGGGGCGACACTCGACTCACCGTCGTTCGGCGACGGGGACTCCCTCAGCGGAGTGCGGGCCGTCGGCGAGCGAATCGAGGAGATCGTCGGAATGGACGCCGAAACGTTCGTTCGGTCGGTGTACGTCCAACAGGGAGAACTCGACAAGTTGTTCGACGAGGACGCCCGCGAAGAGTTGATCGACGAACTGCTGGGGTTAGACGAATTCGACCAGTACAGAACCCGAGCGAAAGGTGCGCGCCGGGCCGCGAAGAATCTCCGTGACGGCGAGAAGAACACGGTGGAGACACTCGAAGACCAGATCGAGGAGTTCGACCACGACACCGACGGTTACGAGTCAGAGATCGGCCGTGTCGCGGGCGAGATCAGCGAGACGGAGTCGGAGCGTGACGAGCGTGAAGACGAGTTTGAGAAGGCCAAAGAACTACGCGAAGACGTTCGGGAAGAGATCGATCGCCACGAGGAACTCGGCGAGAAGATCGAGGAGTCGAAAGACAACATCGACGACCTCGAAGAGAAGCGTGAGGAGAAACAGCGGACGGTGACCGAGGCAGAGTCAGAGGTCGAAGAACTAGAAGACGAGATCGACGACCACGAGACAGTGGTCGTCGACACAGAGGTGCCGGCGACGGCGGAGTCGTTCGAGGTAGACCTGAGCGACGCCGAGGCGGCCGGGGCGTCACTCGAACGTGCCCGCGAGGCCGTCGAGTCGGCGACGGAGACTAAACACGAGAGAGAACTGACGCTCCAGCAGGCAGAGGACAAACTGGAGCGTCTCGAAGGAGACCGCGACGACGCCGAAGACGACCGCGAGAACAAATCCGAGCGGATCGACGAACTGTCTCGCGAGATCGACGCCGCCGAGCGGAACGTCGCCCGAGCACAGCGCCGGCTGTCGGCCGCCGAGAAACGCCGCAGCGAAGCGGTGCGGGCGTTCCTCTCTGACGACGACTGTCCAGAGACAGTGACAGACGACACCCAGACCGCCGTCGCGGACGCACTCGAAGACGCTCGCGAGACGCGAGGCGAGCGCCGCGACACCCGCACGACTGCCGAGACGAAGCTTGATGAAGCCGAAGACGACCACGAGGAAGCACAGGAGGCGGTCGACGACGCCGAGACGAACGTCTGGGAGCTGGAAGAGAAGATCGGGGAGCTGGAAGACGACCTCTCGGCGGCCCGAGAAGACTGCGAGGAAGCCCGTGAGGAGTTCGAGTCCCGGCTCGCGGATCTCGACGAGCGGCTGTCGGCGTTCGATCTCGGCGTCGCCGCCGAGACGCTCGACACCACCGTAGACGACGGTCTCCCGACGAAGCGTGCGGAGCTACAGTCTGACAAGGACGACGCGAGCGACCGGGTGGCCGAACTGAAGACGAAAGTCGAGAACCTCGAAGAGAAACGGGAGGAACTGTTGGACACCGACGAGGGCGCCATCTGCCCGAGCTGTCGTCAGGAGGTCGACGCTGAGCACCTCGAAGACGAACGCGAGGCGATCGAAGAGGAGATCGACGACCGCGAGACGGAGTTAGCGGAGGCGAAGGCGCGTGTGGACGAACTGGACGAGCAGTTGTCGACGCTGAAGGAGATCCGCGAGGATCTCGTCGACTGCCGGTCGTTCCGCGAGGGCGACTTGGACGCGGCCGAGCAAGCGGTCGAAGACGTGGAGTCGACGCTGTCGGATCGCCAGGACGATCTGGAAGGCGCGGAGGCAGCACTATCAACGGCAGAGACGGCACTGTCGGAGACCGAGACAGAAGTCGACAGGCTGGAGGACAAACTCGAAGCCGCCGAGTCGGCGGTCGAGGGACTCGAAGACCGAGTCGCCGACGGCGAGACGGCAGACGAGGCGTTCGACGATGTCGAGGAGTGTCGTGACGCTCGCGACGACGCCCAAGAGGAACTGGAACGACTCCGCTCCGACGAGGAGGATCTCGTCGACGAACGCGCAGAACTCACCGGGGAGATCGAGGATCTCGAAGCGGAAATCGAGACACAGGAGACGACGGTCACGGAGGCCAGAGCGGACTACGAGACGGCCAAGCAGGCGGTCGAGACCGTGACGACGATCCGTGATCACGTCGAATCCGCCGACTCGGCGTACGACGAGATCGACGACCGCGAGCGCGACATCGAACACGCGAACGAGCGAATCGACGAGATCAACGAGGAGATCGAGGAAACGAAAGACGAGATTGGCGAACTGCGCGAGAAACGAGCAGAGATCGACGCCGAGGAGTACCGGAAAAAGCTAGAGGAGTTGGACACGAAGATTGACGATCTCGAGAAGAAGATCGAAGGTCTCGAAGAGACGATCCGGTCGAAGCGCGACGAGAAAACGAAACTAGAGACACAACTCGAACAGTTGGAGTCGACAATCGAGGACCGGGACACCGCCCAGGAACGCCGAGAGTGGGCGGACGACCGCGTCAGCGAGTTCGACCGTCTCATCGACGTGTACGGAGAGACAAAGACGGAACTCAGAGACCAGTATCTCGGCGTCGTCCAGCAGTTCACGAACGAGATCTTCGACGACGTGTACAACAACGACAGCTACCAGGGAGTCGACATTCGGCCGGAAGACGACTCGGGGACGGCATACGCGATCAAGCTCCACCGGGCCGACGGGGAGACAGTGGCACCGCGCAACGCCAGCGGCGGGGAGCGCGCGGTGGTGAACCTCGCGTTGCGGGCCGGGGTGTACAAGCTGCTCGCGAGGCGGCGTGGTGGCGACGCGCGGCAGTTGCCACCGCTGATCTTCGACGAGCCGACGACGTTCCTCGACGACGGTCATGTCGGTAGACTCGAACGGATGCTGGAGACGATCTCCGGGTGGGGTGTCCCGCAGATTCTGGTCGTCTCACACGACGAGGGGCTCGTCGACAGCGCCGACCACGAGTGTGAGGTTACTGTCGACGGAGACAGTACGTCCCGGACCGACCTCCGACGGGACATAGCGACAGGTGACGACTGATGGACGAACGCGTGCTGTCGGCCGTGACGGATCTCGTCGGGCAGATCGACGGGGCGCTCACCAACGACACGGACGACCAGACGACCGACGCTCGCGAACTGTTCGGATACCTGCGACACGAGGGCGGTGCGGTCGAACCGTACGAGCCGTTTGACCCGGCGACATCATCACCGTACGCGGTGACGCCGGCGGCAGATCTGGGTAACTGGGAGGAAGACCCGTGGGGTGACCCAACTTACGGCGTCGACGCCAGCACGACTCGACCGATGGAGTACGACAACGGGTTGATCGTCGACGTTGCACACGCCGTCTTGGGGGTGAGCGGTGCCGACGCCGACCGCGCCCCCGAACGCGAGAGTACTGTCGCCACCGGGGTGTACACGGGCCCCCGTAAGCTCGACACACCGACTGCCGAACTGGACGGTCAGATTACAGGTGAACTGATCGAGATTCCGGCCGACCAACAGAGCATCCGGAACGTCACCTCGACACTCGCGTCTGTGGTCCAACGCCGCAGCGAGTCCCACCACGCACGGCGGTGTCTTGACGAGATCGACGGGCCGTTGTTCCTCGACGGCGCAGTGTACCCGCTGAGCCTGCTCCGACACGTTCCCGACGAGGGGACCGACGCTAACCCGGACTGGGAGCTCCCGACAGAGATCCTCGAAACGTACGTCGAGGTGATCGACCGTTGCTTCGAACGTGGGGTACCGGTGTACGGCGTCGTGAAGACTTCCGAGATCACGACCCTACTCCGGGGGCTCCGGGAGAAGATTCGGCACAACGAGATCAGACGCGACGACGGCACACTCCGTCGTGTCCCGTACCGAACGGACGCGCAGTTCGTCGCCGCTGTCCTCCGTGACGAACGACTCACCCACGTAGCGTACACAGACTGGTTCGTGGAGACGGAGCCCGTTCCGGGCGCAGACCGCTCAGAACGACTCGACCCAGTGGCAGACGTGCTCGAACACGGCGACCCTGCGGACTACAGGCGGGCGTTCTGTCACGTCCGCCTGCCGGAGACGGGTACCGTGTTCCGTATCGAGACACCGTTGCTGTTCCTCGAACACTCCCCGGGAGCAGAGGCGGTTCGGTTGAAGATGCTCAGTGAAATCGCACGCCGGGGTGACGTGCCGGGTGCAGTGGCACGCGCCGACAAGCGCGCCCGGATCACTCGGGGGAATCGCGACCGGATCAGACACAGTCTGGAGAACGCAGCACCGACACACGACTACAACGCCGACGGGCGGTGGGACGGCTTGATCCACGGAAGTGAGTGATATGAGCGACAGCCTAGACGACGAACTCGACGATATACTGGACGGCGAAACGACGGATAGAACCGACAGTGACACGAACGACGGGACAACTGACAGACAACCAGAAGACAACGACAGGCTTCCAGAACGGAGTGTCCCGAGTTCCACGACGGACGACGACACACTCGGGCACGTTCTCGCCAGCGAGGAGATCCATGTCGGGCGGACGGACCACCAAGTCAACGCCTTCGTTCGGACGAACGACCGGAGTAGCGTCCGGGTCGGTGACTACGTCCAGATCCCGTATCCGGACGGCGACTCGGAGTTGTTCGCGGTCACGGACAGACTCCGGTACGAGCCGTACACGGAGTTCGACGACAAGACCGACACACACAACAGGATCAGCACACAGGCTCCACTCGACGAAGCGGAGTACGTTCTCGTCGCCGAACTGAATCCGTTGTCGATTCTGGAACGCACCGGCGAACAGACGTTCGATCAGGGGGTTGTCGACAGAGTTCCGAAGCCGAACGCACCGGTAGAACTGACCCGCGACGAGGATCGACTCCGTGCAGGACTCGGGATTCCGGACGACGGCGTGTTCGCCGGCTGGCTGTCGGTCGGTGGCGATCCGGTCGCCGTCGACGGCAGGCGAGTGCCGTACTACCTCTCGAACCCTGGGGTCAGCGACGGCGGAGACGCACCGGCAGTGTTTCGCCACACCCTCGTCGCGGGGTCGACTGGGAAAGGGAAGACACAGTTCACGAAGAACCTCCTGCGACAGTATCTTGACGGAACCCGGTACCCGGTGACGACCCACGACACCGGGGACCGCAGCCAGAAGCGTCTGAACCTCGTCGTGTTCGATCCCGAAGACGAGTACGCGCAGATGGCCGACGACGGTGAGGAGCCAGCGAATCTTGACGAGCTCCGTCAACACGGGGTCGAATACGGCGGCGTGGACGATCTCCAGGTGTTCGTCCCGCAGGTGGAACGGACGCGTCCACCGGGGTTCGACGAGTCGAAGGAACTGACGATTCCGTTCGAGATCGTTCAGGGTCGCCCGCAGTTGCTGATGCCGTTCGGCGGCAGCCCGGTGACTCGGGGCGCGCTCCGGGACTGCGTCACCTCATATTTCGGACTGTTCGAGCAAGACGAGGACGAGTGGACGACAGAGGAACGATCTGTCGGTCGGCCTCGGTACGACGACTTCACTGACTACGTCGACACGGAAACGGACAGTCTCCGAGAGCGTCACGAGATCGGCAAGAACACGATGTCGGCGGTGAAGCGCCGAATCGATCGCGACGAGTTCGATCAAGTGTTCGACGCCGGCACGGGGCTTCTCCCGGAAATCTCCGCGCAGCTGTTCCGAGAGGGGCGTGTGTCGGTGATTCCGACGAGCCACCTCCGCGGGCGGGTGGACACGTTGACTGTGCTGTCGATCCTCTCGTACGTGATCGACAACAAGATCCAGGACTACCGGGTCGACCCGGCGGTTCGGGACACGCCGATCCTCCTCGCTGTCGACGAAGCGCACAACTACGTCTCGTCGCCGGAGACGATCCGAGAGGAGTACGTCGTGGAACGCGCTCGTCGGACGGTGAAACAGGGTCGGAAGTACAGACTCGGACTCTGTCTCGTCACGCAGAACCCACAAGACGTGGACGACGACATCCTCACACAGATCAACACGAACGTGTTCCT
>ERZ1034569.782-NODE-782-length-11190-cov-8.190301_pt1 | contig 11190 bp, 8 predicted proteins | sample MGYA00520706_ERZ1034569 | MGnify/ENA primary metagenome ERZ1034569 (study PRJEB33760, sample SAMEA4777722) | hypersaline lake metagenome | biome: hypersaline environment; feature: brines | place: Spain | collected 2014-08 | depth 0 m ...
GTACGCGCGCCAGTTTTTCCGCCCCATCCGCGACCTCTCCAACAAGTACGACACCCTGCAGCGGGCCATGGCCGGCGCCGAGCGCGTTTTCAGCGTGCTGGACACCGACGAGGGAATCGACGCGCCGGAGACGCCGGTGGAACTGAAGGGGGTGCAGGGCACAATCGAGTTCGAGAACGTGTGGTTCGCCTACGAGGAGGACAACGAGGGGAATCCCGACTGGGTGCTCAAGGACGTGTCGTTTACGGTGGAGCCCGGCGAGATGGCGGCGCTGGTGGGAGCGACCGGGGCGGGCAAGTCGACCGTCATGAACGTGCTGCTTCGCTTCTACGAGATTCAGAAAGGGCGCATTCTGGTGGACGGACACGACATCCGCAACCTGCGTCTGCAGGACCTGCGCGAGCACATTGGTCTCATCCCGCAGGACGTGTTCCTCTTCAGCGGCTCGGTGCGGCGCAACCTGACGCTCGACGCCCCGGACGTGGACGAGGCCCTGATGCGGCGGGCTGCCAAGACGGTGCAGGCGGATCAGCTGATTGAGCGGTTGCCGAACGGGTACGACCAGGACGTAAAAGAGCGCGGCTCCTCGCTCTCCCGCGGCCAGCGGCAGCTCCTGGCGTTCGTGCGTGCACTGATCTACGACCCGGACGTGATGGTGCTTGACGAGGCCACCTCCAGTGTCGACACCGAGACGGAGGCGCTCATTCAACGGGCCCTGGAGCGCGTGACGGAGGGGCGCACTACGCTCGCCATCGCGCACCGCCTTTCCACCATTCAGGACGCGGACAAAATCCTGGTGATGCACAAGGGGGAGATTCGCGAGCGCGGCACCCACCAGGAGCTTCTGGCCGTGGATGGCCTCTACCGCAAGCTCTACGACCTGCAGTACGCTGACCAGGCCCTTGGGACGTCGTGGGAGGAGGACGAGCCGGCCGACGAGCGCGTGCAGGCGTAGAGGCTGTTTTGATGCATGCCTCAGGCACTCTGGAGAATACGTCCTCGCATGTGCTCCGGGCGCAGTGCTCGCACGGGCAATCCGCGCTCTCGCTCTCCGATCCACCCCACAACACATGCGTCCAAAACACATGCGTAGGGGCGAAGGGAGAGCGGCGGGAAGAGCCCGCCGGGCCGCGTAACGAATCCGCACCGGAATGTACACCACTACGTACACACCACTACGTAGAGGCAAAACCCGTTCAGCACGGAGCCCGCTTCGTGTTGCCGGCTCGCATGTGTGCTCTGTTGCTCAGTGACGGACCCCCGTCCGATGCCCGAAAGCCGCACCGCCATTTTGTTTTTTAGCCACCGCCCCGCACGGGAGTGGCAAAACAAGCGGTTTGTGAAGGCGGGCTACGTCAAAAACCGGCGGATGGCTACGGCCTTCTACGAGCACGCACGGAAGGCCGTGGCGAAAAGTGACCTCCCGGTGCTTGAGACGCACGGCCCGCAGCAGCGGGGCGACTCGTTTGGGGCTCGCCTCGCCAATGCCTTCGCCGATGCGTTTGCCGCGGGGTACGACCGCGTCATCGCCGTGGGCAGCGACTGCCCCTCCCTGCACGAGGTGGACTGGACGGCGGTGGAGGCGCGGCTGGCGGACGGAACGCCGGTCCTGGGCCCGACGGCCGACGGAGCGGGGACGTACCTGATTGGGCTGACCCGGGCGCAGTTCGACCGGACGGCATTTGCTGCTCTTCCGTGGCAGTCGCCCACCCTGCTTGCAGCGCTGCGCCACCACCTCGCGTCCGACACTGGGGAGGCACCGGTTCTGCGTCCGCCCCGTGCGGACGTAAACGGACACGCGGACCTCGTGCACCTGGTACGCCGGGCGCCCGCGCCGCCCAGAGGCCTCATAGACCGCCTCCGCGCAGTCCTGGGCGGCCTCTCTTCTGCTGGCCCCGTCACCACGGCGCCGGCCCCTCCACGCATGGCTCTGCGCCGCCGGCCCCGCGCCCCTCCGGCCCCTCCACGGAGCCCATGTGCGTAGGGGAAGGGGCCAGGCCCTCTCGGTCGTGGCCTCTCGGTTGCAGGACCTGCCGCGCACCGGCTCCGCACATCGCTTGGAAGCCCCCGCCGTACCCGTCTCTCGGTGCGGCGGAGGGCCCGCACTGCGCTTCTCCAGGCGCCGCACCGCCCTGCGCCCGACTCTCCGCGACGTCCCGCCTCGTCCCCGCACGCGGCCTGGAGCAGCGGTTGTCCTGACCGGTCGTTCCCTGCCTCTCCCGTCTTTTGCCATGACTCCGTCCCTGTTTGCATCGCTCCTCGCCGCCCTTCCCCGTCGTCTTCGTACCGCCGGGGTGTGCCTCGCGCTCGGCCTTTTGGGCCCTGCGTGGGCCCACGCACAAACGGGCCTGGAGGTGACGGCGCTCAACGTCCAACAAAACACCGGTGTTGAGGGCGTGACCGTGCACCTTGTCAACGAGGCCATCGGCTTTTCCGGCGCCCGTTCCACCGGGGCCGACGGGCGCGTGGAGTGGCGCGGCCTCTCCACCTCCGGCCGCTACACGGTCTACATTGAGGAATCCGACCGCTTCTACGCCGCCCGGGCCGCCGACCTGGAGCTGCGCGCCGACTTTACGCGGAGCGTGACGCTCTTTCTGCAGCCGCTGGCCGCGTTCGAGATGGACGAGGTGGTGGTCGAGGGCGCCGGCAGCGTGGCCGACGTGAACCGCGTCAACGCCGAGGTGTCGTCGAGCCTCGACGGCGCCGCCTTGGAAGATCTGCCCGTGGAGGGCCGCAACGTTACGCAGAGCCTCTACCGCCTGCCCAACGTCACGCCCGCCACCGGCTTTTTCCCCGAGGCCCCCAACGTCACCATCAACGGGACGAACGGTCTCTACACGCAGTACCTGATCGACGGCATGGACAACAACGAGCAGTTCCTGGGCGGGCCGCAGTTCGACGCGCCCACGGGCCTGGTGAAAGACGTGACCGTGCTCACCAGCACCTACTCCGCCGAGTACGGCCGCACCGGCAACGGCATCTTTAACGTCACCACCAAGTCCGGCAGCAACGAGTACGAGGGAGAAGCCTTCTACCTCACGCGCCCGGGCCCGCCGCTCGACGGGGAGTTCGGCGGCGATACGCCGACGCAGCGCGATCTGTCGGGCAACGCCGTGAAAAGCGGGTCTCAGCGCCAGCAGGCCGGTGTTGCGCTCGGCGGGCCGATCGTGAAGGATCAGACCTTCTTCTACGTGAATCTGGAGCACACGACCGATTTTAAGGACAACCTGCTGGACGCGCCGGGCGTGCGGGCCACCCTCGACGGCCGCAACCATCTCACGTACGCTTCGGCCCGCGTGGACCACCGCTGGTCCGAGCGGTGGCGCTCCACGGTGCGGCTCAACGCCAATCGCGTTCGTGTGGAAAACCAGGGCGGCGGGCTCACGGGCGGAGTCCGGTTTGCCAGTGCAGCCAGCACAGAGAAGCGCGACGGCGTCCACGCGGCGCTCCAGAACACCTACGTGGGCAACAAGCTCGTGTACGAGAGCAATGTCCAGTACAGCCGGTTCAACTGGGACGCGGGCAATCCGGCGACCCCGAACCGCCCGCGGGTGAATGTGCAGGGCCCGGACGGCACCCTCCGGGCGGTGCTCGGCCACCCCGGGTTCGCGTTCGACAGCGTGGAAAACACGTTCCAACTCCAACAGAAGGTGTCGTACGCGCTCGGCGACCACAACCTGAACGCCGGGGCCGACGTCCTGCTGTCCGACCACGGGCTTACGGGCGGCGGCAATCCGAACGGCAACTACACGGTACAGCTGACGCAGTCGCAGTTCGACCGCTTCCGGAACGCTCCCATTGAGCCCTCGCTTGGGCCCGCCGGGTTGCCGGGCGCACTGCGGGTAGACGCGCAGAACATCGATGTGACCAACTACCGCGTGGAGGTGCGCCCGTCCTCGTTCGGCGTGCGGCAGGACCTGATTGGGCTTTACGTGGAGGACGAGTTCTCCCCGGGGGCGGCCCTGACGGTGACGGCGGGCCTGCGCTGGGACTACGACAGCCTGTCGGAGGCCACCCTCGGCCGCGAGCACGGGGACTGGGACAACATTGCCCCGCGCCTCAGCGTCAACTACTCGCTCGACGCCCGCACCACGCTGCGCGGTGGGTACGGCCTCTTCTACGACAAAATCGTCTACTCGGTCGTTAGCGACGCACTGCAGGTGAACACGAACACGGACGGATTTCGGGCGCAGATCGCCGAGCTCGTCGACCAGGGCCGCCTCCCCTCCGGCACCGACGCGGAGGAGGTCACCTTCAACGGGAACCGCACGCTCGGCCCAACGCCGCCGCCCGACTACCTGGAGGGCCCCACGGCTTCAACTGTGGAGGGCACGCCCACGGACGTGCTGAGCCAGGCCCAAATCCTGAACCCGAACGGGTACGAGAACCCAGCCACCCACCAGTTCTCGCTGGGCCTGCAGCGCCAGTTCGGCGACGATCTGCTGGCGTACGTGGACCTCATCCACACCCGCACCTCCAACCTCTACCGCATTCGCGACCTAAATGCGCCGGCCCCGTACGAGGTGACCCGCGAGGACTTGGACGCGGTGCAGAACGATCCCACCCGAGATCCCTCTGACCTCGTGCGGAGTCCGGCGGAGGCCAACGAGACGCGGCCGGTCGATCCGCGGCCGGGCGGCGCCCGTCGCATCACCATGACGGAAATGAAGGGCGAGGCGCGCTACTGGGCCGCGAATTTCAACCTCGTGAAGGACCGGGCCGACGACCGCTACTCGTACCGCCTTAGCTACACGCTGTCGAGCCGGCGCAACAACACGGACGACATCAACTTCCGGGCCGAGGACGCCAACGACTTCGGGGACGAGTGGGGCCCCTCCGTCAACGACCGGCGCCACGTACTCAGCGCCATCGGATCGGCATACCCGATCGATCGGCTGCGCGTGACGCTCGCCGGCCTGCTCCAGAGCGGACAGCCCATCAACCGGGTGCCCAATGCGTGTGAGCCGGGCGCGGGGAGCGAGGACGAGATTTGCTTCGGCACCCGCGACCTGAACGGGGACGGGACGTACCGGGGCGGGCAGTACGTGGGCGATTCCGACCGCTTCCCCGGCGCGTCTCGCAACACCGACCGCCTGCCGTGGTCGTACCGGTTGGACCTCAGCGCGCAGTACGGCTGGCCCATCGCGGACGGACGCCTCGTGGCCCGGGCCGACGTGTTCAACGTCCTCAATACCAAAAACCTGAGTGGCTACGCCAACAACGCCACCCAGAGCAACCAGATTCAGGTGGGCCCGCCGGGCTCCGACATCGAAGAGAAAAACGCCGGGCCGCCGCGGCAATTCCAGTTCGGCCTGCGCTACGAGTTTTAGTGTTAGGCGCTGTTGGGTAAGATGCCTTTGGGCTGCCACTCCACGGACGCTTCGCCCGCTGTGTTTACTCGGCTCCGCCTCGTCAGTCGCTGCGCTCGTGTCGCCTGCAAATTCTCGTGCCAGACAGCCTCTTAGAACGGCCTATGCTATGGTGTAAGACATGTGCGCAGCACCGGAAGACGGCTTCCTCCGTAAGAACAAATCACACCCGTCGCTCCTTTCTGGGGTGTGAAGAGGGGCATACATGCTTTCGACATATAGCACAACGCGTTCTTAGAGCGTTGAGGGTTGTGCGTCGTGCGTCATAGATTGTGTCCTCAACCTGGATTGTGTCCCCAACTTGGGATGCCCTGTGCCTGAATTTGGAGCCCACGCTCTCACCACCCCAATCCCCAGCCACAACCCCCAAAAAATGCCCTCCGTCGCCGCCATCTTGGGCAGTGCGTTTGCCGATGCGCTGCCCGGCGCACTGGACCTGGAGCCCGAGACGATCGAGACCGAATGGGGCGAACAGACGCTCCACCGCGTCGCCGACACAGACCGGCCCACGTACGTCCTCTTCCGCCACGAGGTGCCGCACCGCCTGCTGCCCAACCAGATCAACTACCGGGCGCAGGCCGCGGCGCTGCGGGCCGTGGACTGCGGGGCGCTCCTGGTGACCAGCTCGGTGGGCGTGCTCGACAGTGACGTGCCCCTGTACCGCCCCCTTGTGGTCGACGACCTCTTCATGCTCGCCAACCGCCTGCCGGACGGCACGGCCTGCACCATGTTCACCGATCCCGAGGGCGCTCGGCCCCGCCAGGGGCACCTCGTGTTCGACGACGGGCCTTTTGCTTCGGCCCTCACCGAGCAGGTGCACACCCTGGCGGCACAGGAGGACGTGCCCGTGGCCGACCGCGTCACGTTCGCCTACGTGCAGGGGCCCCGCTCCAAGACCGCCGCCGAGAACCGGGCGCTGCCGCGGCTTGGGGCACAGGTCAACTCGATGACGTTGGGGCCGGAGGTGGTCCTGGCCAACGAACTGGAGATTCCCTGCGCCGGGCTCGTGGTGGGGCACAAGTACTCGATTCCCGACCGCGATCCTCCGGAGCGGGAGGCCCTCTCCACCACCCTCGACCGCGCCCGCGAAGCACAGGAGCGCATCGTGACGGCCTTCCTGCGCGAGGGCACGCCGGTCGACTTTCCGAATACGATCTACCGGTTTGAGGCGTGAAGAGGGAGGCGTGAGGGTGCTTCTTTCGTTCGGTTTTGCCTTCAGCTGTTCAGCACTTGCCTGTGACTGACAAGGATGTAGTGCCGTATCTTCAGGAGCGGTTGCCGGACTTCACGCCGGTGGGGGCGCCGAGGCGGTTGCCGGAGGGCAATCTGAATGTCGTCTGGCGCGTGCCGGGCGCGGGCCGATCGGTGATTGTGAAGTACGCCCCGCCCTACATCGCCGCCGACCCGGATACGCCCCTCGACCCGAGCCGACTGACCATTGAGGCGCGATGCCTGGACGCGCTTGGGCCGGACGGTCGCCTGTCGGGCCTGTCCCAGTCCGCTGTGCGTCCCCCGCGAGTTCTGGATTTCAACGACGACGGACACGTGCTCGTGATGGAAGACCTGGGCGACCGGCCGACGCTGGGCCGGTGGCTGCACGAGCACGACCCAGAGGCGGTCCGGGAACGGACGCCCGCGATTGGCCAGCAGCTCGGGACGTTTGTCGGCACTCTGCACGCCGCCACGACCGACGACGCAGCCTGCGCGGACACGTTCGACAACCGCCCCATGCAAGAAACCCGGTATGCCGTGCAGTACAAGGGCGTGACGGGCATGCTCCGGGCGGCGGGCGTACCGGACGCAGAGGCGCTGGGCCGGCGGGCCGAGGCGCTTGGGGAAGCCCTGCTGGCGCCGGGGCGGTGCCTGACGATGGGCGACCTGTGGCCGCGGTCGGTCCTGGTGGCGGAGGACAAACTTCACCTCATTGACTGGGAACTGGCCCACTACGGCCGCCCGCTCCAAGACGTGGCGCACTTCCGGGCGCACCTGTGGATGCTGGCGCACCGCGCCCCGTCCCCGACGGTGGCCAATGCCGCACGGGCCCTCCGCAATGCCTTTCGGAGTGCGTACGACCGGGCCCTCGAAGCCGCGAAGGCCCGTTTGTGGACGGACCAAGAGCGGCGCGATGCAGCGGTGCACACGGGGGCGGAAATTCTGGTACGCGTCCTGGGGCCGTTTCAGTCGGGCTATCTCTACGAGGGGCTTCCGCCCAACCACCCGGCGGTACAAGAAGCGGTAACGATGGCCGTCGACTCTATCCGCGCTCCAGAGTCTGGAGGCACGTGGAAGGGGGCAGCTTAGGCCAGGCCCAGGTCGGGCACCGTCACCGGACGGCCCGTGTCGGTGTCGACCCACACGAGCACCGCCGAGCCCGTGGCCGCAACGTCACCGGCGTCTTCGTCTCGGGCGCTGTAGTAGGTGGAAAGACTGGACCGCCCGGGCGGTTCGGCGTACACGTCAATGCGCAGAGAGGCCGGATGATGCACCGGGCGCTCGAAGTCGCAGGTCGCAGAAGCCAGAACCGGTCTCTTCTTGGTGAGCATCGAGGCCGCCAGCGTGTCCGTGAGCCACTCCACGCGCGCTTCCTCAAAGTAGCTGAAGAACCGGCTGTTGTTTACGTGTCCGGCGGCGTCCATGTCGCCCCACCGCACCGCGAGCGTCGCCGTGTGCACGTGCCGGGCATCGTTGGGAAGAGAGAGGGGGCCGTCCTGTGGCATCGGGGGACCGTTGCAAGGAGCATACACGAGGGGGCCAGAGGGCCGTCCGGGCGCTAGTACAGTGCCATGTCGAACGTGCGCCGATACTCCTGCGTGATGGGATGGTCCTTCCCGAGGAGGGTGAAGAGAGCAATGCAGGCCTTCCGGGCGCCGTCGTCGTCATAGCCACGATTGGTGCGCACTACGTCGATAAAGTGCTCAACGGCCGTTTCGAGGTCCTGGTCGGCCAGGGCGTCGAGGCCCGCAATGTACGTGTCTTTCACGCCATTCTCGGGGAGGGGGGAAGGGTCTTTGCTCCGCTCGCGCAGGTGGGCAATTGTGCGTACGCTCTCACGGATCTGGCGAAGGGTGGGATCCGACACCTCGGCCTCGTCGGCCAGCACGCGAGCCCGGTCTGGGGCCTTGAACGCAAGGGCCCGTGCCATGAGCACCTGCGCCTCGTCGTGGTCGGGATTGTCCTCCAACACCGGCCAGAGAAGGTGTTCGGCCTCCTCGTGGTTGCCCGCGTCGAGGGCCGCTTCCGCCTCCTCGAGGCGGCTCTTTTCCTCACTCGGGAGGTGTTCGTCAAGCCAACTTTGGATCTGGTGCTCGGGCTTTACGCCGGTGAATTCGGCCTCCACTTCGCCGTTCACAAAGAGCTTCACGGCCGGAATGCCGCGCACGCCATACTGCTGTGCCGCAGACTGATTGTCGTCCACGTTCACTTTCGCGAGCGTCCAGTCGTCGGCAGCGTCGGCCAGCGACTCCAGGACCGGACTGAGCTGGCGACAGGGCCCGCACCAGGGCGCCCAGAAGTCCACCAGCACCGGCTCCTCCGCGCTTGCGTCGAGAACGTCGGTCTGAAAGTCGTTCACCTCGTAGGACATGGTGGGGTAGGCAGCTGTGAAACAACACGGTGAGGAATCCTCAGCGAGGGATTAATTGGACGAGGTGGGGCCAAAATGATTCCCTGCTCCACAGGAGTTTCGAACAGACGACGGGGGGCCGTGCGTTGTGTAAAAACAACAGTAGGGAGGAAGCGACCTCCCTGACGATTTTCGACTCCGGATCCACGCGGATGTCTTTGTCCCCACAGACCCCCGTTCCAAAAACGCCATGCCCGAGAACTCATCACTTCCCGAAGCGGACGCGGACCGTATCGTGGCGCACATGAACGCGGAGCACCCCGACGACCTTGTTCGCTACGCGAAGGCGTTTGCGGATGTGAAGGCAGTTGACACGGCCCACATGACCCGCCTCGACGCTGAGGGGTTTGCTCTGGAGATCGCGGCGGCGGGCGCCACCACGACGGTACGGATCGACTTTGAGGCGTCGCTAGACACCGTCGCGGAGGCCCGGTCCACGCTTGTAGACCTTGCGATGCGTGCTCGGAAGCGCACGAAGGGGGAGGGGTGAGAATGCGCAGAACGATGATGTGACCTTTGGGGAGCGACTGGGGACGATGGGGATCCCCAAGATGATTCTGCAGTAGACATTGTGCAATACAGTTCGCCCTAACTCTAGCCCCCTTCATGTCGGTGTTATTTGAGGCCCTTAAAAACTGGTGGCAGGCTCGGCGCACCCGGCGCATCACGGAGGAAAAGGTCCGCGAACGCGTGCAGCGAGGGGCCGAATACCTCGATGAGGCAGACCCAGGGTGGCACCGCCGGGTCAATGCTCGTACGCTTGAGCTTGAAGATGGAAGGCACTGCGTGCTGGGCCAACTCCACGGCGGGTTTCGGCTCGGGCTCGGGCGCTCCCAGGTGCTGAGCCTCTCGAGCGCCCCGCGGGCGAGTCTCTCGCCGGTGGCCTACGGCTTCAAGTGCGTGGAGGGCGTGTCGGACGAGTGGCAGGCGCGCGATTACGAGCTGCTCACGGCGGCGTGGCGGGAGGCCGTGCGGGCCCGAACGGCCGCGGATCTGCAGGGGGACGGCCACGCGAGCACCTCGATCCCGGAACTGGTTGCGGGAGAAGAGGACGATTCCGAGCCTGTTACCGCGTAGTCTAAATCCTTGCGCCGAGACTGTAGGATCCGGTGGGCTCTCAGGCTTGGAAAGTGGAGCTGGGTCCAGTCGGCAAGGGCCTGTTGCACCTCCGCGTCGCGGTCGGTGCCGTTGAGTTGCGAAAGAGAAACGCCGACCGTGCGGTCTGTCCACTCGACCGAGACGGACCGCTCAACTTATCGAACGACAGTTACCTGCTGGCTGGTGGTGTGCGCTCCGGCCTGGAGACGCAGGAAGTACGTCCTGCTGGACAGCCCGGTCGCATCAAGCTGCGTCCGTTGCCGCTCCCCGTCACGCGGGGTGCCCCCGTACAGGGTGGCCACGCGTTGCCCGAGGGTGTTGTAGAGCGTGATGGTGGTCTCCGTCTGCTCCTTGACGGCGAACGAGAGGGTTGCTGTGCTGGACACGGGGTTGGGCGCTGGCGCTGTCAGCTTCACGGCCTCCTGCATCTGAATCTTGACACTGACCGGATCAATGAGCGTCGAGCTTCCATCCAGATCGACCTGCTTCAGGCGGAACTGGTGGGTGCCGACCGGGAGGTCGTCTGCGGTGTAGTTGTAAGACTTGGTCTCTGACGTGGTGCCACCCTGGGTCTTAGAGTCGACGTAGCCGATCTGCGTCCAGCTATCCTCTCTTTGCCATTGGACTTCAAAGCCTGCGTTGTTCGTCTCCGAAGCGGTTTGCCAGGTCAAGCGGACGTTTCTTTCAGTTGCGGTGCCCTCAAACTCAGCCAACTCGACGGGCAGCGGATTAGTGTCGCTAGCGAAGACGAACTCACTGAAGCTGTCAGTAGTGGCCGATAGAGTATCGTCAGATATGTCTCCTGGGGTTCCGTTGTCGTCAACGTCGGTCTGGAGAGCCTCGAACGAACCTTCTCCAGGCTGAGGGCGGGCGTAGATGGTAACTTCCTCTGGTTGGTCGATTCCGCCATATTCGCTCACAGGAAAGCGTAGGTCTGCGCTATCAGACACGTAAAAAGGGAGGTCTCCACCCGCGACGATAAGTCGGTAGGAACTGACGTTCGACTCAGGGATGTCTTCCACGTTTTCAGGCGCATTTCCATACCTCGAAACCGTGACCAGCGCAGAGCCTGTCCCCGAATAGTCGATCTCTACTGGGACG
>ERZ1034569.784-NODE-784-length-11156-cov-5.576435_pt1 | contig 11156 bp, 10 predicted proteins | sample MGYA00520706_ERZ1034569 | MGnify/ENA primary metagenome ERZ1034569 (study PRJEB33760, sample SAMEA4777722) | hypersaline lake metagenome | biome: hypersaline environment; feature: brines | place: Spain | collected 2014-08 | depth 0 m ...
GGGTGGTGCGCCCGACGACGAGGAGATGCCGCTCACGGCACACATCGAAGAGATGGTCCGCCGGCTGGCGGTCGTTATCGTGGTGATGGCGCTCGTCAGCGCCGTCATCTTCCCCTTCGCCGACCGGCTGATCAACTTCCTGTGGTACTCGTTTCTCCCGGGGTCGGTCGCGGCCTGTCAGCCGGTCGCGGCCGCGGCGGCAAACGCGACGAACGCGACGGTCAATGCCACCGGCACCTTCGCGGGCGCGCCGGATTGGACGGCGATCCAGGCCACCCTCCCAAACGGGACGAGCCTTCGTGGGATCGTGCCACACCCGACACTGCTGAACCGCACCTACCCCAACGGGACCGTCATCCAGGCGACCTTCCCGAACGGGACGGTCCGGAACGCGACCCTGGTCGCCAACGCCACCGGCCCCGGGGCAACGGGGGGTGCCTGCCCCCGGATCTACCAGCCGCTCGCGCTCGTCCTCGCGCGGCTGAAGATGGCCTCGCTCGCCGGGTTCGTCGTTGGCCTGCCCGTGTTCGTCTACCAGACCTACCTGTTCATGCGCCCGGGGCTGTTCCCCAACGAGCGCCGGTACTACCTCTCCTCGGTGCCGACCAGCCTCGTGCTGGCGGCGGTCGGACTCGGCTTTGCCTACTTCCTGGTCCTGCCGGTGATCTTCACCTACTTCCTCGGCTACTCCCAGCCTGTCGCCAACATCGCCTTCGGGCTCGCGGAGACCTTCGACCTGATCATCCTGATGCTGGGGATGTTCGCGCTCATCTTCCAGATCCCCCTGTTCGTGATGCTCGCCATCTTCCTGAATGTGACCAGCCGCCGGTGGCTCGAGGGCCGCCGGCTGTACTTCTGGGCCGCCTTCGCCGGGATCGCCTTCATCTTCAGCCCTGACCCGACGGGGATGGCCCCGTTTATTGTCGCACTCACGATGATTCTCCTGTTCGAGGGGACGCTGCTGTTGCTGCGGTGGACCGGGCGGTAACCCCGTCCGCCGACACGCCGGGGACAAAATAGATACCCCCCGCGGTCGACGGGGGGACGTGACCGAAACAACGGTTGTCGCCGTCCGGCACGGCGAGACGGAGTGGAACCGGACGAGCCGGATGCAGGGGTGGGCACACGTCTCCCTGAACGAGCGGGGTCGCGGCCAGGCCCGACGGGTCGGCACACACCTCGCTGCCGAGTACGACTTCGACCGGGTCGTCGCCTCGGACATCCGGCGGGTCAGGGAGACGACGGCCCACATCCGTGACGCCGGTGTCGCGCCCGACCCGGTCTTCGACGACGGCTGGCGCGAGCGCGGGCTGGGTCGCTACCAGGGGTTCACCCGCGAGGAACTGTTCAGACGCCACCCCGAGTTCTACTACGACAACGGCTGTCTCCCGCTGGAGGCGCGCCCGGAGGGCGGGGAGAGCATCGTCGACCTGCGCGAGCGGGTGCTCGACGCCTTCGGCCGGCTCTGCGTCGAGGCCGCCGGCGAGACCGTGCTCGTGGTGACCCACGGCGGCCCGGTCCAGATGGTCTACAGCGCCGTCACGGGGACGGACCTGCTGGCCAGCAAGACGCGGTCGCTGGCAAACTGTAGTGTCACGGAGTTCCGTGGCCCGACGCCCGCGGAGATGCGTGTCGTCCGGGACAACGAAACCGTCGCCACGGAGTAGCGGACCGCCGGCGCTGCCGGCGCTCAGTCGGTCGGGTACTCCGCATCAAGCGGGTCCGCGTCGGGCACACCGGCGTTGGCCTCCTCGGTCTCGGGGCTGACACTGCCGGTCCGGTACCCCTCCAGGTCGAGGGTGACGTGGTCAAAGCCCAGGTCGGCAAAGTGCTCGCGGACGGTGCGGGCAAACTCCGGGGTGAGCGCCGCAGGGAGTTCGCCCTGTCCCACCTCGATGCGTGCGAGGCCGTCGTGGTCCCGGACGCGAAACTGGTCGAACCCCCACTCCCGGAGCAGCCGCTCGGCCCTCTCGACCCGGGAGAGCCGCTCCTCCGTGACCGCCAGCCCGGTCGGAATGCGCGAGGAGAGACAGGCCATCGAGGGCTTGTCGGCCACCGAGAGGCCGTAGTGACGGGCGATCTCCCGCACCTCCGCCTTCGTGATGTCGTGGGCCAACAGCGGCGAGTGGGCGTCGAGCTCCGCGACAGCCTGGAGACCCGGGCGGTGGCCCTCGCCGGGGTCCGAGGCGTTGGTGCCGTCACACACAACTGAAATCCCGAGCTCGTTGGCCCGGTCGTACATCGCCGAGAGCCGCATCGTCCGGCAGTGATAACAGCGGTCCTCGTCGTTTTCGACGAAGGCCTCGCTGTCCAGCTCCGAGAAGGTAACCTCCTCGTGGCGAACCCCGATCTCTTTGGCGACGCGGCGTGCGTCCTCGAGTTCGCTCTCCGGCAGCGTCTCGCTGCGGGCCGTACAGGCAACGGCATTCGCACCCAGCGCCTCGTGGGCGATGGCGGCAACGACGCTTGAGTCCACGCCGCCGGAGAAGGCGACCAGGACACCCTCGCGACTCGCCAGGTCCTCGCGGGCGGCCGCCAGCTTCGACTCAACCATATCCGGCGTACCCGCTCCGGCCACATATGCCCGTTGACGCGACGACCGGGGCTCAGACGACCCGGTTTGTCAACTCCTCCAGCCGGCCGTCGGCGAACACCCGGTAGTTCTTCGCGAACAACTCCGCGACCCGCTCGAACTTCTCGGGGGTCGAGCCGGCCATGTGCGGGGTGACGACGACGTTTGGCAGCGCCCACAGCACCGACTCCGGCGGGAGTGGCTCCGCCTCGAAGACGTCGAGTGCGGCCCCCCTGATCCCGCCCTGTTGCAGTGCGTAGACGAGTGCGTCCTCGTCGACGACCGCGCCGCGGGCGACGTTGACCAGCACCGCATCCCCGCTCATCGCGCCCAGTTCCTCGCGGCCGACCAGCCCGCGTGTCTCCGGCGTCAGCGGACAGGACAGCAGAACGTACTCCGACCGGCCGAGCACCTCGAACAGGCCCCCAGGGGGGTAGACCTCGTCGACGGCCGCCGGGGCCGTGTCGGGGTCGCGTTTCGTCCCGACCACGGTCATCCCGAAGGCCTGTGCGTACTCCGCCGCTCGGCCCCCGATCGCGCCCAGACCGACGACGCCGAGGGTCTTGCCACGGATCTCGCCGCCGCTGTAGCGCTGCCAGCGCCTCTCCTGCTGTTGCTGGACCGCCGTGTGGATCCCCCGCTCGAAGGTCAGCAGGTAGCCGATAACCTGCTCGGCGATGGGCTCGGCGTGGACCCCCGCGGCGTTCGTCAGCGCGACCCCGTGGTCGGCGATGGCCTCGGTATCCAGGAAGTCGACCCCCGAGGACAGCGCCTGGACCCACCGCAGGTTCGGCGCCGCCTCGAGCAGGTCAGCCCCGATGTCGGTCGCGAGTAGGGCGTCAGCCTCGCCGACCAACTCGCGTGTCTCCGGGGGCGTGTGCGCGACCCGGAGGTCGACCCCGGGGACCCGGGTCTCGACCGCGGCACGGAGCGCCTCGACGTCGGACCAGTAGCCGGCGTCGACGGTGTGAGAGACGAGCACAGTGGGGTCGGCCATGCCCGGCTCCAGGACCGACGGCGGCAAAGCGTTTGTGTCGGGACAGCGCGTCAGGCCGGACAAGGTGTGGTAAAGCGACGCCGGAACGGTGTGCCGGCGCGCTTGTTGTCGCCGGCAGGCAGGAGGCCGAGACAAGAGACAACAGTTAATTGGGTTGTGGGTGAAGCCGGACGCAGACCCTCCCGGGGGAGCACACACGGTGTCAGGCACAGACGTGACGGCGACCGACGAGACGGCGTACACCGAGGGCGAGATCCGGACCATCGCGCTGGCGATCATCGGCGGGGTGCTGTTCGGCGGGGTAGCCACCGGCGTCGCCTTCCCCACGCTCCCGCTGTTGGACCAGATCCTGGGCATCTCCTCGCTGATGCTCGGGGTCATCCTCAGCGCCAACCGGGTCTCCCGGCTGCTGATGAACACACCCGCGGGCAACATCATCGACAAGTACGGCGCCCGCCGACCGATGATCGTCGGCCTGTTCGTCCAGGCGCTTGGCCCCTTCGGCTACGTCCTGGGGCTCTACACGCCGCCGGGCGTGTTCACGGTCCCGGGGCTCGGCCCGGTCTCCTACCCCGGTGTCGTCTTTGTGCTCGCGCGGGCGATGTGGGGGGTCGGCAGCGCCTTTGTCTTTCTCGGCGCCTTCGCGACGATCACCCACGTCACCACCAACGACAACCGTGGCCGGTGGCTTGGCTACCTCCGTGGCGGCCAGTCACTCGGCTTCCCGAGCGGGCTCGTACTCGGCGGGCTGGTCGCGGATATCTACAGCGCCCAGGCCGCCTTCCTGATCGCCGGCGTGCTCGCCTTTGTCGCCGGTGTCATCGCCTCGCTGGTCCTCCCCGAGGTGAACGCCGAGACCGACCAGCAGGCCCGGCTGCGGGATATCCCGGCGATGCTCCGGCGTGAACCCCGTATCTTCCCGCTCGGGGTCGGCAACATGACGATCCGGTTCATGTTCGGCGGGGTGATGCTCTCGACGGTTGCCTCCTACGCCACCGCCTCGAACATGGAACTCTACGGCCTCTCCGGGGGCGGGATCAGCGGTGTGGTGCTGGCGACGGGGGTCTTCTCCTCCTCGGCGACGATGGTTATCGCCGGCCGGGTCTCGGACCGGCTGGACAACCGTGTCATCATCACCGTCCCCGCCTTTGCTGCCATGGCCGCCGGGCTCGTCCTGCTCGGGCTCTTTGCGACACTCGAGGCGCTCTTTCTCGGCGCGACGCTCGTCGGCATCGGGACCGGCGGCTCCGGCCCTGCCCTGCTCGCTATCCTCGGTGACATCACCCCCGGCAGCGAGATCGGCCGGATGGGGAGCGTCTACAACGTGATGGGTGACGTTGGCCTGGTGCTCGGCCCGCTGCTCGCGGTGCCGATGGTCGAGGTCTGGCCGGGTTACCGGACCAGCTACTACCTCTACGGGGCGACCGTGGTCGCCACCATGGCCGTCGTGGCGGTCCCGCTGTTGCGCTACGACGTCACCGACGTCGTCTCTGACACGGCGTAGGCCGGCCACGCAGGCGAGACACGCTTAAGTGCGACTGGGAAAGCCAGTCACACATGCAACGGGACCTACTAGTCACCGAGTTTTTCGACCGGGCACGGGACCACTACGGCGACGAGGAGGCGGTCGTCACGACGACGGGTGACCGGCTCACCTACGACGAGCTGTTCGACCTCGCAGACGGCTTCTCGGCGTTCCTCCAGGAGCGCGGCGTCGAGAAGGGCGACCGCGTGGCCGTGCTGGACCCGAACACCCACTACCACCTCGCGGCCGCCTACGGTATCATGCAGGCCGGCGCGGTCCACACGCCGCTGAACTACCGGCTGATTCCCGACGACTACGAGTATATCCTGAGCGACGCCGGCGTCGACGCGGTCTTCGCCGACCACGAGTACGCCGGGAAGGTCGAGGCGGTCCGCGAGGGGATTCCGACGGAGACGTTCGTCACCAACGACGCCGACGCCGTCGAGGGGGACTGGGACTCCTTTGACGAGGCGGTCGCCGCGGCCGGGACGGACGTCCAGCGCCCGGAGATGCACGAGGACGAGGATATCACAATCAACTACACGTCGGGGACGACCGGCGACCCGAAGGGTGTCGTCCGGACCCACCGCACGGAGACACTCCACGCATATCTCACCGCCCACCATCAGAAGCTGCACGACGACGACGTCTACCTGTGGACGCTGCCGATGTTCCACGTCAACGGCTGGGGACACATCTTCGCCGTGACGGGTGTCGGGGCGAGACACGTCTGCACCCGCGGGGTCGACGCCGCGGATATCGTCGAGACGGTCACGGCCGAGGATGTCTCCTACCTGTGTGGCGCGCCGACGGTGTTGAACATGCTCATCGACTACTACGAGAGCAGGAACGGGGATGTCGAGATGAGCGGGGAGAACGACGTCCGGGTCGCAACGGCCGGGGCGGCGCCGCCGGAGGCGACTATCCGGACCGTCGAGGACGACTTTGGCTGGTATCTCAAGCACGTCTACGGCGCGACCGAGACCGGTCCGCTCATTACGACCTCCGACGCCCGGCGGTTCTTCGCGGACGGCGACGACACGCGGTTCACGGTCAAAAAACGCCAGGGGCTGTCCTTCCTCGGGACGGAGGTCCGCGTCGTCGACGAGGACGGCGAGGATGTCCCCCGGGACGGCGGGACCATCGGTGAGGTGGTCGTCGGCGGGAACCAGGTGATGGACCGCTACTGGAACAAGCCCGAGGCCACCGAGGAGGCCTTCTCCGACCGCGTCGAGGGCTACTACCACACCGGCGACCTCGCCACCGTCGACGAGAACGGGATGATCGCCATCCAGGACCGCAAGAAGGACATCATCATCTCCGGCGGGGAGAACATCTCTAGTATCGAACTCGAGGACACGCTGTTCGACCACGACGCCGTCTCCGACGTGGCCGTCATCCCCTCCCCCAGCGAGCAGTGGGGCGAGACCCCGAAGGCATTTGTTATTCCGGCGAACGATGACCCGGAGGACCCGCCCGTGTCGGGCGAGCAACTCCGGGCGTTTTGTGAGGACCACCTGGCCAGCTACAAGCTGGTCCGACGCTTCGAGTTCGTTGAGGAACTCCCCACGACGGCCACCGGCAAGGTCCAGAAGTTCGAACTCCGCGAGCAGGAGTGGGAGGACGAGGAGGGGATGATCGGCGAGGGGTGACGGCTCACTCGCCGTTGACGACCGCCGTCTCGACCTCGCCGCCGGCCACCGACACACCCGCCGCACAGACCGCGTGCTCGAAGGGGTGGGCGTACAGCTCCCGGGCCGCCCCCGCGGCGTCGGTCGCCGCGAGGTCGAACGGCTCCGGACTCGCCCGCTCGTAGGTCGCCACCAGCGTCGGCTCGGTGACGGCCTCGACGAGCAGGGCGTCCCGTCGGACCGTCCCCACGAGCGCGCCGGGGGTCTCGCCCTCGACTGCGGGGTCGTCGGTCAGTCCGACGACCCCCGCGATCCGGGGGGTGTCGTAGTCGTCCTTCTCGAAGTCGAGCGCCCCGAGCGGGCCCGCAAGCGCGTCGCGTGCGGGCGTCCCGAGGGCGAGTTTCTCGGCGACCGGGTCGACGTGGGAGCCGTTGCCGACCACGACCCCACGGTCGGTCCGGCGTAGGCAATTGTAGGAGATGTAGGGGTTGTCACTCGGCGGCGCGTCCGGCGTCGGCTCGACGGTCACGGCGCCGTCGCGCTCGACGGCCTGACGGTCCGGGAACGACCGCGAGGAGACGCGGTAGGCGCCGACCTCCGGTGCGACCACGAGGAAGCGTCCGACGTACATACGTCACGGTCGCGTCCCCGCATCAAAGCGGTGGCGATCGGAACGCGCAACGCTTACATGGACCTCTCCACAACAGTTGGTTGCAGTCCATTAGGGTAGTGGCCAATCCTGCGAGCTTCTGGGGCTCGCGACCCTGGTTCGAATCCAGGATGGACTATCGCCGCCGTCGTTCGAACCCTCCAGCCGCGATATCTGAGACGTGCGAGACGCAGCCACAGCACCGGTGAAACGCCCGACCTGCCCCCTCGGATCGGTCCACCAACCCCCTCTCTCCGGCCAGGATCTATCCCGTGACCTCACCTCGTATCACACTCCGGTTACTCGCCAATCAGACGGCTCGACGGTCGTTTCGACCGGGCCAACCCGTTCTCTGGGGCCGTCGCCGGAACCGGCTGCCCCCGTCTGCTGTGCTCGTGACCGCCGCGACACCGCTCAGACCGGTACGAGATGCCCAACTGTACGCCCGTTTCGTCCGCCCCCGAGCCGGCGGGTGCTACACCCCGTCTCTCGCCGACCGGCGAGATCGAGCGTCTACCGACTGTCGCAATATCTCCTTGTAAAACACAGTTTTAAGAGAATTTAGTTCGTTTTGTGGTATAGAATGGGACAAGATATGAGCGTTCATTTTATTCCGCGGCAGGCCGGGCCGCGCGGACCGACGCGAGACCGTGGGTGGCGGGTGGTCCTCGGATGACGAAGCGACACGTCGAGGTTCCACCGGAGACACAGGCCGCGGTCGACGAGACGGTAGCGTACGTCGACGAGCGGCTCTCGGAGGGGGATACCGCCGCCGCCGTCGCGGAGATACTCGCCGACCTGTTCGGGGACAGCGAGGCCTACAAGCGGTACCAGCGCGGCGAGTCAGTCTCACCGATGACCCGGATGCGACTCCGGAGCTACGACCCCCGAAACGCACTCGTCGAGACCGAACACTGGGCCGAACAGAAACTCTCGGCCCTGCAGGAGGCAAAGTGTCTCCGCTATCTCTGGTCCGGGTTCGACCTGTCGCCGCTGTCGAACAACATCGCCTTTGCGCTGCCGTTCCGACAGACCCTCGCAAATCACCTGTTTGCGGAGGCCGGTGACGGGCTCCGCCTGTTCGGCGGGATCAAGATCCAGTGTGGCCACAACATCCACATGGGTGACAACGTCGTCGTCCACAACGACGTGCTTCTCGACGACCGCGGCGAGCTGGTGGTCGGTGACCGGGTCTCGGTTGCCGACCGGGCACACGTCCACACACACGCCCACGACACCGTCGACCAGACCGACGTCACCACGTACGAGACGGTCCTCGAGCCTGACGTCCGGCTCGGGTACGGGTCGATGGTCAGTGCGGGGTGTCGTATCGGGCGAAACGCGATGGTCGGCTCGGGGGCAAAGACCCTCGGTGACGTCCCGGCCCACCACATCGTGGCCGGGTCGCCGGCAAAGAGCGTCAAGATCAAACCCGGCTGGCAGTCGGCCGCCGACGGTCTCGGCCCGCTCACGGACAGACGCGAGCGCCGACAGCTCCCGACCGAGTTTCCGGAGCCGTTCGAGGCGTTTGACGAGTTCGGACGGGACCTCTCACCCCCCGGTGACGTCGCAGAACAGCGTGGCCGGTGACCGCGCCGACAGCCCCGCCGCGTCAAAAAAAGCCTGGACAGCGGCCCTGTCCACAGTGACTGCCCGTGTCGCGGGTGTCCGACCGTCGCCGGGACGCCGGGTGCCCGTCCTCGGCTGTCGTTACGACGGGCTGGAGCCTCGCGAGCAGGAGTCGACGCCGAACACCGAGTAGACGGGGCAGGTCCCCACCGCTGCCGTGGTGAGCATCACGACCGCAATAACCCCGAGCACCGGTGAGAGCACCGTCGGAAGTGAGAGCGCCCCGGCGAGGACCGCAATCGAGACAGCCCCGGCAACCGCACCAACCGCCGTTCTGAGCACGCCGTCCGTCGAACCCACGTTCTGGTTCATACCACAACAATGCCTCCTACACGGATAACACCGTCGTTGAACAAACTACGCAATACCACAGCCGAGACAATCCCGAAAATAGGTCCATGCCAGCCCAAAACCGTATCCACCCCCCACAATGTGGCGCGCGAAACACAATATTCATACCTGTCCGGCACGTACAGAGAGCTGTGATGGACAGTCAGAAGAGCGGCACGCTCGGCGCGGCGTTCGTCCTCCTGCAGGGACTGGTGACCGCACTCTTCCCACAGATAAGTATCAAGTTCATCAAACAGATGGTCGGCAAGAACTTCGACAACGCCTCGGAACTCGAGGCAAAGCCGGCCTACCGCCGCCGGTTGCGCGCGCTCGGCGTCGGCATCGTCGCCGCGGCCGGGACGAGCCTCCTCCTCCAGGGTCTCGACGAGACAGACGACGAACCGGCCCCGACCGACGCCCCTGCTGAGGAAACGGGTCCCGAAGCCGACGAGACTGCCGAACCCGACGAGTAGCGGCGCTTCGCACACGACCAGCCGTCCACCCGGACCCGACCCTCCGGTTTCGGCTCACCCTCCGACCGGCGCGCCGGCGCTGTTTCACCGGCAGCAACACGCTGTCTCGGTTTATCCTCTGTCCTCCGGTAGCTAGCCCTGTCAATGACGAACCTGGCAATCGAAACACGAGGGTTGACGAAACGGTTTGGCGACGTGACCGCTATCGACGGGCTGGACCTGGCCGTCGAGGCCGGCGAGATCTTCGGCTTTCTCGGCCCGAACGGGGCCGGCAAATCGACGACGATCAACGTCCTCCTTGACTTCGTCTCACCGACGACCGGCACGGCGTCGATGCTCGGGCTAGACGTCCAGGCAGACCGAAAGGAACTCCACCGCCGGATCGGCGTCGTCCCGGAGAACTACGGGCTGTACGAGCGGCTGAGCGGGCGCCGCCACGTCGAACTCGCCGTCGAATTAAAGGGTGCGACCGACGACCCGGGGGCGTTGCTCGACTGGGTTGGGCTGTCACCGGAGGAGGCGAACCGGCCGGCCGGCGAGTACTCGACGGGGATGGGACAGCGCCTCTCCCTGGCGATGGCGCTGGTTGGCTCGCCCGACCTGCTCATCCTCGACGAGCCGACAGGGGGGCTCGACCCGAACGGGGCACGCGAGCTCAGGGCGATCATCGAGGCGGAAAACGAACGGGGTGCAACGGTGTTTTTCTCCAGTCACGTCCTGGAACAGGTCGAGGCGGTCGCCGACCGTGTCGGGATCATGGACGGCGGGCAGCTAACGACGGTCGACACCATCGAGCGACTTCGCCGGGACTCGGCCGGCGGGGCCCGGGTGACACTCAGCGTGGACCACGAACCCGAGCGGGCGCTGGGTGACCTTCCGAACGTCCGCGACATCGAGGTCACCGACGGCACTGTCCGGGCCACCTGTCTCGAACCGGAGGCAAAGCTCGCGTTCATCGACCGGGTGCAGGCGGTCACGACCGCCACCGACGTGCGGGTCGAGGAGTCATCGCTCGAGGAGATGTTCGCCAGCTACACCACCGAGGCGCAGGCCGACGAGCAGGCTGAACCGGCGGCCACCGCGGGGGTCGAGGCATGAGCGTCCGTACCGTCGCACGAAAGGACCTCGCCGACGCCGGCCGGTCGAAGGCACTCTGGGCGGTCACCCTGGCGGTCGTGCTGTTCACGGCCGGGATAACGGGGCTCGCCGGGGTGTCCACCGACCAGCCCGTCGGCGAGGTGTTCGGGCTCGCCTTCCAGGTCGTGGTCTTTGCCCTCCCGGTCGTTGCGCGGGTTCTCGCGAAGGGGGCGCTCACCGGCGAGCGCGAGTCGGGGTCGCGCCGGGTGCTGG
>ERZ1034569.785-NODE-785-length-11155-cov-13.063063_pt1 | contig 11155 bp, 13 predicted proteins | sample MGYA00520706_ERZ1034569 | MGnify/ENA primary metagenome ERZ1034569 (study PRJEB33760, sample SAMEA4777722) | hypersaline lake metagenome | biome: hypersaline environment; feature: brines | place: Spain | collected 2014-08 | depth 0 m ...
ACACGCCCGCTCGTCCGCGACGGCGGTGACCTCGTCGCGACCGACTGGGACACCGCGCTCGACATCATCGCCGAACGCTTCGGGACGGCCCTGCAGGCGAGCCGGGACGGCGTGGCTGTGCTCGGCAGCGGCCAACAGACGAATGAGGCGGCGTACGCCCTCGGCAAACTCGCTCGCGGTGGGTTCAGAACGCGTTATTATGACGCGAACACAACGCTCTGTATGGCCTCGGCGGTCACGGCCTATCACCAGACGTTCGGGAGCGATGCGCCACCGCCGACGTATGACGACATCCCAGAGGCACGTACACACCTGATCTGGGGGGCGAATCCGGCCGTCGCCCATCCAGTCTTGTACCGGTGGATCGCGGAGAGCGCCACCGACCTGGACAGCCAGCTCGTCGTTGTTGATCCGGTCGACAGCGAGACGGCTGAGGACGCCGACCGACACGTGCGGCCCGAGCCAGGGACGGACTTGGCGCTCGCGCGGGCCGTCCTATCGGCTCTTGTCGAGACCGACGGCGTAGACGAGGCGTTTGTCGAGCGAGTGACGACCGGCTTCGACGCGCTGGCAGCGCGCCTCCCGTCGGTGAGGGCGGCCGCTGCCACCGCTGGCGTGACTGTCGAGACGGTCGCGGCTCTGGCCGAGGCGTTCGCCGACCCGACGCTCGTCTACTGGGGAATGGGCGTCAATCAGAGCGTCCAAGGGACCGCGACGGCGCGGGCGCTGATCGACCTCTGTCTGGCGACGGGCAACCTCGGGCCGGGGAGCGGTCCGTTCTCGCTGACGGGTCAGGCGAACTCGATGGGCGCGCGCGTCTGCTCTGCGAAGGACACCTGGCCCGGACACCGTCCATTCGAGGCTCCCGACCACCGTGACGCGGTCGCTGAGACGTGGGGCGTCACGGCCGCTGATCTGCCGGCCGACCCCGGACCCGGCCCGGTCGGCGTTGTCAACGCACTCCGGGACGGGCTAGTCGACGCCTGCTGGACGGTCGCCACGAACCCCGTCGCTGGGATGCCGGACGTGTCGGTCGTCCAGGCGGCGCTCAAGGACACGTTTCTCGTCGTGCAAGATGCCTTCCGAACCGAGACGGCCGACCTCGCCGACATCGTCCTTCCAGCGGCGACGTGGGGAGAGTCTGAGGGGACCGTCACGAACATGGAACGGACGGTTTCACGCGTTCGGGCAGCGACAGCGCCGCCGGGAGCCGCCCGACAGGACATCAATATCATCGCACAAATTGCCAATCGGATGGAGCTGTCCCTCTTCGAGCACACGACTCCAGATCCCGAGGCGGTCTTTACAGAACTGACAGCGCTGACGGCCGGAACGTCTGCTGACCTGTCTGGTATCACCTACGAGCGGCTCGACACCGAAGGGGCCGTCCGGTGGCCGGCGCCGGATGGAGAGACGCAGGGAGGCTACCGTTACCTGACCGACGGGGACTGGTCGTTTCCGACGCGGTCAACTCTGGCACACTTCTCGAGGGGAACACACAGTGCCCTCGCAGAACCGACAGACGAGGCATACCCCCTCACCCTCACGACTGCCCGCCGGGCCGACGCGTACAACACCGGCGTGCGAACCCGAGCCGATGAACGCGACCCCCCGGTCGCGCGGGTCCACCCGAAGACGATCCGGGCACACGCCGCGTCGCTCGAGTCTGATCGGGTAGTCGTTGAATCACGCCGAGGGTCGGTTGAGAGCCGAGTCGAGCAAGATGACGCCATCCCGCCGGGGATGGTCTGGCTTCCGGTCCACCATCCGGCGGTAAACAGACTCACGCTCCCGGTGGTCGATCCCGAGTCGGCCGAGCCGAACCTCAAACAGTGTGCCGTTGCCGTCTCGCCGCTTGAGTCCGGTGCAGACGACAGCTCACGGTCGGTGTGAGACGCTCCGAGCTACCGAGTCGACCGTCCGGTTGTCTCTCACCAGACGGACACATTACCGCCTCCGATGCAGAGAGGCGAGCCGAATGTCGTCTGGCAGGCTTGACGGACACACACCAGTCGGATCGAGCGCCGTGACCCACGTGAAACTGGAGCCGACGAGTCGGTTGAGTGACCGAACAGCGAGACGTGACTGGAGGTGGCCGACACACCGGTCGCAGTTCCGTCCGGTTTTTGTCTCGCCACCCAGTCAGGTAGTCCTGTACCGAAGAGCGTGCTCGCATTCCGCCTGTGGGAGCGTCGCCGCCGAAAGCGAACCGCACACGCACCGCGTTGCACACAATGTCGAACATCGAATGGGACCGAACGGCGAGACGTATCGAACGGGAGACGACGCGACGGATCGATGCTGTCGACCCGACCAGCGAGTGTGCAGCGGCACGGAGTCGGCGGCAAACAGGTCCATCTGACCGCAGCGTGGCAGGGGGTGACCAGCAGTGAAGAGTCCGATACGGATGACGAAGTACCGGACCCTCCTACTGTCGACCGTGGGGTTCAATTTCTCGTTTCTCATCTGGTTTTCTTTCGCACCCTTCACCGGACCGATAGCCGAGGAGTTCGGCCTCACAGTCGCCGAACTCGGCATATTAGCGAGTGCAGCAATCTGGTTGGCGCCGTTCGGTCGGATCCTGACTGGCTGGCTTTCGGACAGGTTCGGCGCGCCGGTCGTGTTCGCGATCGTCCTCGCGTACGTCGGCGTCTTCTCGATTTGGAGTGCGTTCGCAGCGTCGTACGCGGTGTTCTTCGGAACGCGACTGATCGTCGCAACGGCCGGCATCACGTTCGTTATCGGCATTCAGCATGTTTCCGAGTGGTTCGCCGAGTCGGAGCTCGGTACCGCAGAAGGGGTCTACGCAGGTATCGGGAACGCCGGGGCCGCAGCAGGTGCGCTGATTTTGCCCCGCGTGTTCGCCGCCGGCTGGGACGGCCCGCTGTTCAGTACGAACTGGCGGGCGGCGTTTTTTTACACATAATCAAGGAGAACGCCCACGAGTTTACTCGTGGGATGAATCCAACAGTTCCCGAAACAGTCATCTCGGAACGTGTCATAGTCCATGCTGCCGAGTCTGAGGTACGGATATGCACCCCACCGAGGGGGTAACTGAAGCCCGCTCTCTCAGTCGGGGGCCGTACTGGCACGGCCCACAACCCCACCGCGCGGTGCGTCGAGTTGGGAACCTCTCCGCCGTGGGAGCCCGTCTGTGACGGGAACCCCACGACTTCAGTCGTGGGAGGAAGTCAGACTGGTGTTGTCTCGATCTTCCTCGCGGGGATCTACTACGTCTTCGGCGAGGCGGCTCGGTCAACGGAGAAACGGAGGGCGACAAAGCAGGGAGCGACGCTTCGAGAGTGGCTTTTCACCGCCACACGATACGGCACTGTCGTGCTGGCGCTCGCATACGTGATGACGTTCGGGCTCGAACTGTCGATGAACGGCTGGTTGGCGACCTACTACCGTGAGGGGTTCGACACGCAGAATCTCGTGGTCGCCTCAACGTTCGCGGCGACCTTTTCGATTGCAGCTGGCCTGCTCCGCCCCATCGGCGGCTACGTCAGTGATCGGCTGGCGCGGGCAGAACGGAACATCCTCCCGGTGTTCACCGGTCGCTACCGGGAGCAGTGGACGTTTCTCTCGCTGTGTTTCGTCGTCTGCACGATGCTTGCGATGACGCTTGCAGGGTTAAGTGGGCAGATCCTGCTCGCCGTTGGTGTTGGCTTTCTCGTCGGGACGGCTTGTGCGTTCGCCGAGGGGGCGATCTTCGCACAGGTGCCGGCGATGTTCCCGAACAGTTCCGGCGCCGTCGCCGGCGTGGTGGGCGGGGTCGGGACGGTCGGCGGCATCGTCTACCCGCTCGTGTATGCCGCACCCGTGCTGCCGAATCTCCACGTTGGCTACGCACTCGTCGCCATCTCGATGGTGCCGATTGTCGCCCTGACTGCGTGGGTGTTCCGGCCGGATGTCGCCGAACACGCGAACGAGGACGGCCTCGTCAGCCGGCGGGACGCTCCTCGTGCCACTGACGATTGAGAGGTTCATCTGGTACCCTGCCTCACCACGGATGTATACCCGTACGCTGACGTCGGTCAGGCAGACACGAGTGAGTCGTCTGCGTCTTCCACGCCCTCGTCTGCGTCGCCTCCGGTCTCGACCGCTTCGATAACGTAGCCTGCGATGCCAGCTGCGGCCAGCCCGACTCCGAGTGCGCGTATCTGGCGGAAATACGAGTCACGAGCTTCGAGCTGGTTGGCGTTCTCGAAATTCATCTCCAGCATCCGCTTGAGGAACGAGACGCTCGTTCCGGGTGCCACGAACGCAAATATCCCCTGAGCGATCGCCCAGATCGATCCCATCTTGGTACACGTCGTGTTGTCGAACACACCAGCAGTTAGTGGCCCCCCACGTAAGAGTATTTTGGAATATTCACAATACTATGCGTGCAAGTCGGTCGTCTTACTCGTCTTTCGGTTAATCAATCTGTTTGCCCATGGGTAGTATTACGAACATCTAATACTGTATCCGGTCGACTGGTTATCAACCGCATATCGAACTGCCCAGAATACTATTGTTCGTATATAGCAAGACAACCGGCGCTACCACGACACGGTCGTGCGTCGACAGCGACAATCGAGAGAGTAGGCGGAGCGACCACACTGGCACCGTCGAGAACGGGCCGCGCCGTCGGACGCACCGAGGTTGCCGTTGGAACAGACGTTCGTTCTATCCGTGCCGATCCTCGTCTGTGCCACCAGCGTCATCTCCGGAGAGCCGGTCGACGACGCCGTGGCGAAGCCGGTCGAAAACGCCCGCACAGACATTACACTCCTTACAAGACAGCTTCGAACAGGAGAGCGTCTCGCCACACCGCGGACACGCGAATCCGCCAGTCGGCTTGAACTCGTACGCACAGGCAGGACAAATCACGCGACCACCCCCAGCAAGGCCGCGACGAGGCCACCGACACCGAACGCTGCTGCCCACGAACCGACCCATATGAGTAGGGCACTCCGCGCGTCGCGTTCGTTGAGGGTCATCGTCATCGTGAGGATGCAGGGGACGAACAGGGTGATGACGACGAGTCCGACGAACGTCTGTGGGGCGGACAACGCGATATCTGTCATTCCTGCGGCCGCGAAGTCCCGCCGGATCAACCCCAGTACGAGTATCTGCCCGAAAGCGGCCGGCAGACCAAGCAGTGCGGTCACCGGGCGGAGTCCGCGGACAATGACGTCAAGTACACCGACGTAATCCAGTGCCGAGACGACCAGCGCAGTGCCCGCGAATAACGGTGCCGCTTCTTTCAGGAACGCGACCGTCCGGGTGTATGTCTTCCGGACGATGTTCTGCGGGCGCGGGACGCGTACCCGCGGTAGTTGTTCGATAAGCGCGTCCTGCTCACCAGGCAACGTTCGGTCGAGGAACACCCCAACGACGCCGAGAACGGCGAGGAGGACCAGCAGGTAGCCCGCCCACCAGACGAGGCCGAGCCCCGCGAGCAGCCCCATGATGACGCCGATCTGTGCGGAACAGGGAATCGCGAGGCCGAGCAGTGCCGTCGAGATGAGCCGTTCCCGGCGGGACCCGACCATCCGGGTGGTGATGACCGCCATCGTCACACACCCCACGCCGACAATCAACGGAACGATCGCGCGGCCGTTGAGACCGATCCGACTGAGACCCCGGTCGGTCAACACGGCGAGTCGAGGCAGGACGCCGGCGTCTTCGAGCGTCCCGATCACGAGGTAGAACGCGACGACGAGCGGCAGCAGAACACCGACGACGTACTGGACGGAGATCGTCAGCAGACCCAGGTTGTCGTTGATCAGCAGGAACTCGATCGGCTCCGTCCACACAACCCCCGGGAGGAGTCGCGTCACAGCCGCCTCGATTGCAGGGTTGTAGTACTGTGCGAAGAGGACGCCCTCGGTGAAGCCGACGAGTCGTTGCGCCACGAGCACGCCGATCACGTAGAATATTAATCCCAGCAGCCCAGCCGCAATGGGGATGCCGGTTAGCGGTCGCATCAGGGTGTCCCCGACGCGGTCCGTGAGCGCTCGCTCCGTGTCACCGACGCGTTCGACCGTCTCGGTGAGCGCCCGCACCCGTGTCCGACGCTCTCGGTAGACCTGTTCTCGGCAGGCGGCGTTCGCAAGCGGTGACGCTCCGCCGTCAGCGACGAGTTCGTCTGCCTCAACGCGCCGGACTGTCGGGTCGTCTCCTTCGAGGAGAAGCGTCTTCTCCGCTCTGCTAGCCTTGATGTCGTCCGGGAGTGCGTCGTAGTGTTCGGCGATTGGCGTCGTCGCCGGAGCGGTCGCCTCGGGGAGCTGTCGCCGCAGTGCCGGGACACCCGTATCGGTGACGGCGACGGTCGGAACGACCGGAACACCCAGTGCTGTCTCCAGCGCATCAACGTCGACTTCGATCCCGTCTGCCTCCGCCTCGTCCATCATATTGAGTGCGACGACAGTCGGGACGCCCATATCCAGTAACTGGAGCGTCAGGAACAGGTCTCGGTCCAGTTGAGTGGCGTCGACGACGTTGACGACAGCGTCCGCCCCCAGCACGATGTCCCGCGTGATACGTTCTGCCTCGGAGAATGAAGAGATCCCGTGGACGCCAGGGGTGTCGATTATTCGGGCAGATCCGACAGTTGCGGCGGTGGTCTCGACGGTCGTTCCGGGATAGTTCGAGACGTCGGCGTACTCGTCCGCGATCGACCCGAAAAGCACACTCTTGCCGACGTTGGGTGCGCCGACCAGTGCGATAGTCTCCGGGGCGTCGCTCGGCCGCCATCGGCGATTTGGTTGCTGTGTCGCAGTCATTTCGGCGTGTCGGTCGACCGCGTGACCCTGATCTCTCTGGCGAGCGCGCGCCCGAGTGCAACCTCAGAACCGCGGCGTCGGAGCACGACCGGGCCGTTGTGGATTTGCTGGTGGCACTCGACACGGCCGTCGAGAAAGCCGAGTCGTAACAGCCGGGTCCGAGCATCATCGTCCGGTACGTCGGCCAATTCGATTCGCTCCTCGGGTGAGACCTCGGCCAGCGACATCATATTTAGGTCCGCCTAATTCTCGAAGGCAGTCCGTAAAATAAGGCCGGCCTCAGTACCCGGGGATTTCAGGAGCATCCGCGAGTAGTGACCGTGCACCTGCTCACATGTAGCCGACTAAACAATTCGGCGCACCCCGCCGACTGGCCGGCGGTCCGACTGGACCCGGCGCACCGATCTCGGGGTTAGGCTGGCTGTGACTCCAGTTTCTTGTAGTCGACGTAGTCCGCACCCCGGAGGTCTTCGAGGAGGTTGATTGCAGCACGGGCTCCCTCCCCGACCGAAGTGGCGATCTGCTGGTGTCCACCGGTGACGTCACCCGCCGCGTAGACGCGCTCGACCGGCGTCGACTGGTCGGGATCGGTGGCGATCGAGTCGCCCTCGACCGGGACGCCAAGCATCTCAGCGAGGTCTGTGCCGCCGGCAGTGCCGAGCGCGACGAATAGGCCGTCAATCGGGATTTCGCGCCCGTCGGTGGTGACGACAGTCTCGAGAATCTCCTCGCCCTCGAGACGGTCCAGTCGGTCGGTGACAACGGGGATATCCTCCTCCTCAACCCGGTCACGTAGTTCGTCGTCGGCCTCGAACAACGACCCATTGGTGAGGAGTTGCACATCGTCTGTGTAGTCGAGCAACATCAGCGCCTCCGTTGCCGCGTAATTGTCGGTCCCGACGACCGCGACCGTCTGGTCGCGATAGAAGAAGGCGTCACACTCGACACAGTAGGAGACGCCCTGGCCCTCGAACGGTTCGACGTTCGCGATGGCCGGCCGTTCGTAGGTGGCGCCTGTAGCGAGGATCACACCGTCGACGGTGTACTCATTGACCGTCGTCTCGACGAGATACTGTTCGCCCTCCGGGGCGATTCGGACGACCTCCTCCTCGACGATGTCGGCCCCGTACTTCTGGGCGTGTTCCTGCCCGACATCGACCAGTTCAGGACCAGTCACGCCCTCGGGGAAGCCGTAGATGTTTTTCATCGTGTCGACATCGCGGGTCGTCCCGCCACCGTCATCAAAGACCAGTGTTCGTTTGTCTGCACGAGCCGTATAGATTGCCGCACTCAGTCCCGTCGGTCCGCCACCAATGATAGCTACGCTTTTTATTGTGTATTGTACAATACACACTATTCTAACTTAGTCGTTATGCCTGCGCGGCGTTGGCGTCACGGACCGGGCGGCCCTGTCGCGTCGAAGCAGGGAGAGACACGAGAGAAGACCGCGGCGCGGCTCAGACAAGTAGCTGGATGTCCGCCTCAGCCATGTCCTGAATGGCGGTTGCGGCGCCGACGCCGGTCGTGACGCCGTTGTAGAAGTCGTCCTCGTCGTAATCCATCAGCTCGATAGTCATCTGACAGGCTTGGAACTCAACGCCCATGTCGAGCGATGTTTCGATGAGTTCCTCGATGGTCGCGGTCTCGTTGTCCGAAATACGCTTTTCTATCATCCGAGTGGTCATCCGGTCCATCCCAGGCAGTGCGCCCACCAGGTTCGGCATCGGCATATTGGGGTTGCCGACCGCCGACAGCTGGAGGTTCTTCGACCGTTCCTCGTGGAGAATGTCGAGTCCTCAACAGGTGTGGAACACCGTTACCCCGTACCCGAACGTGGCGGCGGTACTGACGAGGATCAGCGGCGAGTACGCCATGTCGAGCGTCCCTCTCGTCGCGATGATGGCCATCTTCTTAATGTCGTCTGCTGCTGTCGCCTCTGCGAGCGACTCCTCGGGATCGGCGACCCGCGCGGCCAATTCCGCACGCGAGGGAAGATCGCCATCGGAAGCGCTGGGGGTGTCGATACTCATCTCGCTCAATCCGTCTTGCGGACGTAGTGAGTGTAGATACCGTCGCCCTCCTCTTGAGCGAGTAGTTCTACGCCGTTCGTCTCGGACGCCCATCCGTCGATGTCGCTCATGCTTCTCAAGTCGATGGCGACCACTTTGAGGACCTCGCCGGGGGCGGGGTCGTCGATAGCACCCTTTGTCTTGACGACCGCCATCGGACACGATTCACTTTGTACGTCGAGCGTCAGCGGCCGGTGTCCGGCATACAACGTCGCCGACCTCGACACGACGGAGTAGGGACGTCACCGGACGCACGGTGACGCTTCTCGCGGTGTTCGACGCACATACGAGCCGAGAGGCCCTCTATGGGCGACTCGCGACAGGCCGCCAGTAGTAGCAGGTCAGCAGTTGGCGCGCCGGGAGAAGACACAGTCCGAGGCGCCGTTTCGGAGTTGATCGACATCGACGTATCGGGCGACGCGAGCGCGGTAGTGGCGGTACCGCGACACATACGCACGTCGGAGGGCGGGCTCTTCGGCAAACGGCTTGAGGGCGAACCACGAGACGATACCCACAGCGAGGAGGAGTGCTTATCATGAGCCGCGAGGACCGCGAGCCCGTCCACGGCCCCGGCGTGGTCGAGGACGGACGGGCTCCGCAAGATCCGGGTCCCTCTGTGTGGAACGAGAGTTGCAGGCCCAGAATCTCTTCGGAGTCGTCGAAGGGGTCTGCCGTCCAGACGTTCACCGCCGCCCCGCCGACTCCGATGAGACCGCCGACGGCGACCGTCACCGGAGTGACCGCGTACAGACTCCCGTGAGTCGTCGCGAGAAGCGCGAAGAACGACCCCGCCGTCCCCATGACGGCGAGCCAGTAGAGACCGAACTGCCCACCGAACTCTGTCGGTGGCCACGGGCTCGGGTCTTTGGAGAGCGCGACACGGAGGGTCGCGCCGACCTGGCCAACTGCTGCGAGTGCACCAATCGTGAGGAGTATCTCGCTCACATCAGATAGTATGGCTGGAAGTTAATATTGCCATTAAAGTACAAGACCATTTGGGGCCTGCACCCACGAGCAGAGTAGACGGTGTGGGCCTCATTGTAGCACGAGTCAGGTGCCGCGCTTGATGGGGACGCCGACCATGTTCCTCCACTCTGCCTACGACCCGTCGTAGTTGCGAACGTTCTCGTAGCCGAGCAGTTCGGTGAGGAAGATCCAAGTAACAGACGACCGCTCGCTGATGCGACAGCAGGTGACCACGTCGGCCTTGAGGCCGATGCCATGGGCAGCGTACAGGTCACGGAGCGCAGACGGTGATTTGAACCGGCGGTCGGATCGCATATTGTCCGCCCACAGAACGTTCACCACACCGGGAAGGTGGCCACCGCGCAGTGTAGCCTCGTTGTACCCCAGTGGCGCAGTTATCTCGCCAGAACAGACACAACTTCTCCGTCTCGCGGTACGATGTCGACACTACTACACCTACCATCTATACTGATTGACTAAATTCGTGGAAGTTTAAATACTCCACAAGAGTACCAGTCCGAGTGAGTATCGATAGTTCTCCCACAGATTCCGCAGGGTCAAGACACCGACCGACAGGAACGTGACTGACGGATTCCGATTCCGGATATCACTAATTTGTTGAAGCGCATTTGTCGTTGCCAACCGCTGGAGTGCGGGTGGAACACATGCTGACGAAACTTCTAGTCGAGACAGCTACCGATTCGGTCACAAGAGGACTCACGTGTTTTTCGACCCGTCATTTCCGCCAGCGCGACTTCTCAGGTGTCGCCGGACTCGGCAGTTTGGGTCGATTCGACGTCCGTCTCCGACGCATCTTGAAGCAGCAGATCGGTGCCGGCCGCGGCCATCGTCCCGACACCGATTGCACGCAGCCGTCTAAGATACGTCGGCTTCGCCTCGAGTTCGGAGCTGTTGTCGAAGTTCTTGCTAATTATTTTTCTTGCGAACCTAACACTGAACTGCGGGAAGAGCGCGGTCGCTAGTCCTTGCACGAACACGACTGTTGCGCCGAGAGCACGGCTTTTCTGATCATCGAACACAATTATAGCAATGTGTTCGCCGGTCATTAGTCTTGTGCCAATGTATAAATACTATATTGCCAGTTTCGTTCTGCGGTATTCTCAGCCGCTTACACGCAGTTAATATTGTATAGAATAACCTTTTTTGTGCAACGCTATACTTACAAAGCTGGAACACGAATAGGCTGTGTGAGCAGTAATATCAGCTCGACAGACCAGAAGCTTAGAGTGGCAGGCGGTGCCGTCACCGGAGCCCTCTCAGTCGCAGTTCTCGGAGGGGCTCCGCTTCCACCGATACTCTCGCCTGTGCTCGGAGTCATCGCACTGA
>ERZ1034569.786-NODE-786-length-11154-cov-8.543833_pt1 | contig 11154 bp, 8 predicted proteins | sample MGYA00520706_ERZ1034569 | MGnify/ENA primary metagenome ERZ1034569 (study PRJEB33760, sample SAMEA4777722) | hypersaline lake metagenome | biome: hypersaline environment; feature: brines | place: Spain | collected 2014-08 | depth 0 m ...
TCGGGTGGCGAGAGCCAGCGCATCCGGCTGGCGACGCAGGTCGGCTCCGGCCTGGTCGGCGTGCTCTACGTCCTCGACGAGCCCTCCATCGGGCTCCACCAGCGCGATAACGACAAGCTGTTGGACACGCTGGAGGGGCTGCGCGACCTCGGCAACACGCTCGTCGTCGTCGAGCACGACGAGGAGACGATGTGGCGCGCGGACAACGTCATCGACATGGGGCCCGGCCCGGGCAAACGCGGCGGCGAGGTCGTCGTCAACGGCGACGTGGAGGACGTCATGAGCGAGCCCCGCTCGGTCACCGGTGACTACCTCGCCGGCCGGCAGGCCATCCCGGTCCCTGAGGAGCGTCGGGAGCCGGACGGCCACATCCACATCCAGGGCGCCCGCCAGCACAACCTGAAGGACCTCGATATCGACGTGCCACTCGGCAACTTCACGGCCATCACCGGGGTGTCGGGCTCCGGCAAGTCGACGCTACTCCACGAGATCCTCTACAAGGGGCTGGTCCGCCGGATGAACGACACGGACGTCTATCCGGGCGAGCACGACGACATCGACTACGAGGGGGTCGAGACGGTCCGGCTCATCGACCAGTCGCCCATCGGTCGCACCCCGCGTTCGAACCCCGCCACGTACACCAGCGTCTTCGATCACATCCGGGAGCTGTTCGCCGAGACCAACCTCGCCAAGCAGCGCGGCTACGCGAAGGGCCGCTTCTCGTTCAACGTCAAGGGCGGCCGCTGCGAGGGCTGTGGCGGCCAGGGCACCGTCAAGATCGATATGAACTTCCTCTCCGACGTCTACGTCCCCTGCGAGGACTGCGACGGCGCCCGCTACAACGACGAGACGCTGGACGTCACGTACAAGGACGCCACCATCGCGGACGTGCTGGACATGAGCGTCGGGGAGGCCTACGAGTTCTTCGAGGGCCACAGCGGCATCCGGCGCCGGCTCGAACTCCTGATGGATGTCGGGCTGGACTACATGCGGCTGGGTCAGCCTTCCACCACGCTCTCGGGCGGGGAGGCCCAGCGGGTGAAGCTCGCCGAGGAGCTGGGGAAGAAGGACCGGGGCCAGGCGTGCTACCTGCTGGACGAGCCGACGACGGGGCTCCACAGTGCCGACGAACGCAAGCTCATCGAGGTGCTCCACCGGCTGACCGACGCCGGCAACACCGTCGTCGTCGTCGAGCACGAGCTCGACCTCGTAAAGAACGCCGACAACATTATTGACCTCGGGCCGGAGGGCGGCGAGGGCGGCGGCCGCGTCGTCGCCCAGGGCACGCCCGAGCACGTCGCCCGGCAGGACGAGTCACACACGGGCCGGTACCTCCGCGACCAGCTCGACGTGGACCTGCCCGGGCCCCGCGCCGAACGCGAACGCGAGCGGGACGGGCTCCGGGAGCGCGCCAACGAGCGCGTGGCCGAACTGCGAGGGGAGGGCGACGCCGACCCCGAGGCGGCGGCCGGGGACGACTGAGCCGGGACGGGCCCCGCTGCCGCCGGGGCCAGGTCCGAGCAGACGTAACGCGATAATTGATGATTCTGCCGGTTTATACGAGAGATCAAAGAAATACTATTCGAAGCGGACACGGCCGATTGCTCGGTTGTCAGTCGATACCGTCGTGCTCGACCTCCGGCGGCGGCTCCGCCCGCGGCAGCGACAGCCGGACGACGCTCCCGCGTGGCTCGTTGGCCTCGATGGCGATGTCGCCGCCGGCGTTGGTGACGGTCCAGCGGACGAACCAGAGGCCTAGCCCGCGGGCGTGGTCGAGCGGCGTCTCGTGGCCCCGCTCCAGCGCCTCCCGTTCGAGGTCGCCGATACCGGGGCCGTCGTCGGCGACCTCGATGACGACCGCGTCCTCCGTCGGCCCGACCCGGAGTTCGACGGCCGGGCTCTCCCGGTCGGTGTGGCTGACGGCGTTCCCCACCAGTTCGTTGAGCGCCTGCTCTATGGTGTCGCTGGCGCGACCCCAGGCGACGCCCGGCGCCTCGACATCGAACGAGGCGTCCGGGTGCCGCTCCGCGTTGTCCGCGGCGACCCGGCGGACGAGCCCGGCGATGTCGACCGGCCCGGCCTCGCCCCCGGGCTCGATGCTGTCGTGGAACTTCCGGGTCCGGTCGCTGAGCGCCAGCAGCTCCTCACCGGCCGCCTCGATGGTCGCGGCCTGCTCGGCCGGGTCGCCGGCGCCCTCGGCGATGCGCTGGGCGCGCGCGAGCACGACGTTCATCTTGTTGCGGAGGTTGTGCCGGAGCACGCGGTCGAAGACGGAGAGGCGGCGCTCGCTGTGCCGCAGTTCCGTCACGTCCCGGCAGACGCCGACGACCCCGCCGAACGTCCCGCCCTCCCGGCGGAGCGAGAGGCTGATCTGGTAGGTCAGCCGCTCGCCGTCCGCGGCCGTGACGGTGGTCTCGTGGGTCGCGCGCTCGCGGCCCGTCGTCCGCAGCTCCTCGACCAGCTCCGCCGACTCGACGACGCTCCCCTCGGGGACGATGAGCGAGATATGGGACCCGAGCAGCGTGCTCCGGTCGTAGCCGAGCGCCGACACCATCGCGTCGTTGACGAGGGTGAAGTGGCCGTCCGCGTCGAGCTCGTAGATGGGGTCGGCCGCGGCCTGCAGCAACGCTTCGACCTGCCGCTCGCGCTCGACCTCCTCGGTCACGTCCTCCTGGAAGCCGACGTAGTGGGTGATGGTCCCGGAGCCGTCCCAGACGGGAGCGACCGTCACCCGGCTCCAGAAGACGGTGCCGTCCTTCCGGTAGTTCCGCAGTCGGACGCGGATCGATTCGCCAGCGTCGATCGCCTGCCGCAGCTTCGCGACCGGCTCCGGGTCCGTCTCCGAGCCCTGGAGGAACCGGTGGTTCCGACCAACGTACTCCTCGGGCTCGTAGCCGGTGATGTCGGTGAACCGGCCGTTCCCGTAGATGAGGGGGTTGTCCGGCCGGGTGTAGTCGCTGATGGTGACACCGACGGCGGCCTCGTCGATGGCCCGGCGGAACAGCCGGAGCCGGTCGCGTTGGCTGGCGAGCGCCCGGGACATCGACCGGGTGCGGGCGAGCGAGTCGACGCGCGCGTCCAGTTCCATCCCGTCGGCCGGGAGTTCGACCACGCCGTCGACGACCTCGCCGAGCGCCTCCCCCAGCCACGGGGTGTCGGCCGGCTGCCCGCGCAGCAACAGCAGGACGGGGAGCTGGACCGGTTCGGCGTCGCCCCGGCGCTCGCGCAGCGCCGCTGCCGTCCGCCGGTGCCACGCCGAGTCGACGAGACAGAGGTCGAACTCGGGCCACTCCTCGTCCGGCGCCGCCGTCAGCACCTCGTACTCCTCGCGCAGCCGCTCGGCGAACAGCTCGCGGTCGCGGTCCCGGGCGACGAGCAGCAGGAGCCGGAGCTGCTCGCCCGGTGCGGCCACGTCCTCCCTGTTCGTGAGTGCCATCCGACTCAGCTGTCCCGTTCGACCCGTTCGGGGGTCCCCGTGAGGATCCCCCGGAGCCCGGTCATCGGCTCGCCGATTTCGAGACCGTCACTGTCGATGGAGAGCTCCCGGAGCGTCGGTTCGAAGCCGCTCAGTCGCTTCTTCAGGACGCCGACCGACTTCCGTATCTCGCCCGAAAGCTCCAGGTATCGGAGGAACAGGACGGAGTCGGCCAGGTAGCTGATGTTCTCCTGGGTGGTGCTGAACTCCCCCGTGATGCGCTGTTGCTCCTCGACGAGGACGACGGTGACACCGACGTTGCGGAGGTAGCGACAGAGCGCGTGGAGGTGTTCGGTCAGGCCGTCGTCGTCGCGGAGCGAGAGGCGGTAGCCCGCGGTCCCGTCGATCATCACCAGTTCGGTGTCGTTGGCCTCGACGTCCGTCCGGACGCGGTGGGCGAACTCGTCGGCCGAGAGGTTCATCGGCTCGACCGGGTCGATGCCGAGCAGCCCGTCCTCGATGGGCTCGTCGAGTGGGATGCCGAGCGACGCCGACCGGTGGCGGAACTGCTTGGCCGGCTCCTCGAACAGGTAGACCGTCGCGCGCTCCCCGCGGGCGGCGGACTGCCGCAGGAAGTGGCTCCCGGTGGTGGTCTTCCCGACCCCCGACGGCCCCGTGATGAGGGCGACGGTGCCGCGCTCGATGCCGCCGCCGAGCAGCGAGTCCAGCTCGTCGACACCCGAGGAGAGCGTCTCGCTGGTGAACTCGCGGTCGTAGTCCCCGGGGACCAGCGACGGGTAGACGGTGAGACCGTCGCCGCCGATGCGCATCGCGTGCGAGCCGCCGCGGAACGTCGACCCGCGGAGCTTCTCGACCGCTATCCGGCGGCCGGTCTGCCCCCGTGAGAGCGTGATGATACCGTCCCCGAGGAACTGGAGGTCGTCGTCCGGCCGGCTGGCCGTCGGCTGCGTGGTGTACAGCGCCGTGACATCGCGGTCCTTGAGGAACGCGGTGAGCGACGCCATCTCCTGGCGGAACTGGTAGTCGTCGGGGGCGAGCTGTCGGAACTGCGTCAGCGGGTCGATGACGACCCGCTCGGGGTCGCGCTCCCGGACCGCCTCGACGATCTGCTCGGCGGGCTCCCGCCCCTCGACCTCGGCGGGCTCGAACGCGCTGTAGCTCCGGTCCTCGACGAACCGGTCCGCGGTCGGGCTCAGATCCAGGATTTCGACGCCGTCCAGGTCGAACCCTAGACTCGCCGCGTTCCGCTCGATGTCCTCGACCGGCTCCTCGAACCCGACGAACAGCGGGCGCTCCCCGGTCTCGGCCCTGGCAGTCAGGAAGTGGAGCCCGAGAATCGTCTTGCCGGTCCCCGGCGGGCCACGGAGGACGTAGGCACGCCCCGTCGGGAGGCCCCCGCCGAGGAGTTCGTCGAGGCCCGGAACCCCGGTCCCGGCGCGGTCGAAGCGCTCGTCAGCCATCCTCACTGCTCTCCCTGCCGAGGGTGATTCGGAACTGCTCGACGATACATAACGTATTGTAGTAGAACAGGCCGAGCAGGAACAAAAACCTATGCGTCGCCGTCACGCGGCACGGCTCCCGTCGCGCCGGTCGCGGTCCAGCCCCGGAGAGGGGTCCGCCTGGCGGTCGTGCGTGGACCGGAGCTTTCGCAACTACCAAATACACAAGTTCCGAATGCCCCACCGATAAACATGGCCAGGCCGGAAGTTCTCGACCGAGTCAAGGAGGCGGAACGCGAGGCCGACGAGATCATCGAAGAGGCCGAAGCCGACCGCGAGGCACGGATCGCCGAGGCCCGCGAGCGAGCCGAGGAGATCCGCGAGGAGGCCCGCGCGACGGCCGAGGAACTGCGGGATGAACGCCTCGCCGAGGCGCGCGAGGAGATCGAGGCGGAGCGCGAGGCCATCATCGCGGAGGGGGAGGCCGATCGCGAGAAGTTGCAGGCCCGCGCCCGTGAGCGGATGGAACCGGCGGTCGAACGCGTGGTGGACCTGTTCGAGGAGGCGGTCGATGCTCAGACCTGAGAAGATGGGCCGGGTCTCGGTGACGGGATCCAAGGCGGTACTGAACGACGTCGTCGAGACGGCCCACGACCTCAACCTCCTCCACCTGAGCGACTACGACGGCGGCTGGGAGGGGTTCGAGCCGGGGAGCCCGCAGGAGGGCGCCGACAGCGCCTCGGACGCGCTGGTGACCGTCCGCTCGCTCCAGTCCATCCTCGGCGTCGACGAGACGGACGCCGAGAGTCGTCCCGTGCTGCCGGACGACCTGCATGCCGAGATCGAGGAGGTCCGCACGCAGGTCAACGAGCTGGACGACCGCCGCGACGAGCTGGACGACGAACTCCGCGGCGTCGAGGAGGAGCTGGAGACCATCCGCCCGTTCGTCGAGCTCGGCATCGACCTCGACCTGCTGGGCGGCTACGAGAACCTCTCGGTCGCCGTCGGCGAGGGCGACGAGGCGGCGGTCCGCGAGGCGATGGTCGAACAGCCGGGCGTCGATAGCCACGAGACGTTCGCCGTCGACGACGGCGAGACACTCGCCGTCTTCGCCTATCCCGCCGTCGACATCAGCGACGCGCTGGTCGGCGCGCAGTTCACCGCCTACGAGGTGCCGGAGCCCGGCACGGCGGGCGAGGACGTCAGTCCCGAGGGCTACGTCGATCGGCTGGAGCAGCGCCGACGCGAGCTGACCTCGAAGCTCGAGACGGTCGAGGACCGGCTGGAGGACCTCCGCGTGGAGGTCGGCGGCTTCCTGCTGGCGGCCGAGGAGCGGCTGGCGGTGCAGGTCCAGAAGGCCGAGGCGCCTCTCTCCTTCGCGACGACGGAGAACGCCTTCGTCGCCGAGGGCTGGCTCCCGTACGACGAGTACGTGGACCTGGCCGAGGGGCTCCAGGAGGCCGTCGGTGACCACGTCGACGTGGACCTGGTCGAGGTGGCGGAGTACGACGAGGACGGTCGCCCGACCGACTCCGAGGAGATCGCCGGCGGCGCCGGCGGGGTCGGCGACCCGACCGCCGCCGCGGACGCCGACGCCGAGGGGGCCGCGGACGGCGGCAGTGCGCCCGCCTCCGAGGTCGTAACCGACGGCGCGGGCGCGGACGTGGCGATGGGCGCCACCGGCCCGCCGGTCATCCAGAACAACCCGGCGCCGGTGCGGCCGTTCGAGGCGCTGACGAACGTCATCAACCTCCCCAAGTACGACGAGTTCGACCCGACGGTCATCGTCTTCCTGACGTTCCCGGCGTTCTTCGGGTTCATGATCGGCGACCTCGGCTACGGTCTGCTGTACATGGCAATCGGAGGGGTGCTGTACACGCAGGTGGAAGGCGAGGTGCTGAAGAGCCTCGGCGGCGTCGCGCTGTGGGCCGGCGGGTTCACCGCGCTGTTCGGTATCTTCTACGGCGAGATATTCGGGCTCCACACCGTCTCGACGGTGCTCTGGGAGGGGGTCGTCGGGCTGAAGAGTGCTCCCATGCACAAGGGGCTCCAGCCGGCCGACCTGGGGTACGCACAGGCGTGGATGATGCTCGTCCTCACCCTGGGCGTGCTCCACGTCGGGCTCGGCTACGTGTTCGGCTTCATCGAGGAGGCGGGCCATAGCCTCAAGGAGGCCGTGCTGGAGCACGCCTCCTGGGCGCTGCTGATGTTCGGGGTCTGGGTCTGGGTGTTCAGCCGGCACCTGGCGGCCGCCAAGCCCGACTTCCTCTACCTGGCGTTCAACGAGGTCGGGGCGACCCCGGCCTTCCTCGACCTGTCCGAAGCGGCGACGGAGACACAGGTGGCCTACGAGTTCGGCTTCGCGGGACTACCGGAGGTCGTCGGCCTGGCCGCCCTGGGCGTCGCCGCCGTCGGCTTCGTCCTGCTGGTGGCCGCGGAGGGCGGCATCGCCTTCCTCGAGAGCCTGAACGTCCTCGTGAACGTCCTCTCGTACGCCCGCATCGCCGCGGTCCTGCTGGCGAAGGCAGGGATGGCGTTCGTCGTCAATCTGCTCTTCTTCGGTGCCTACCGGGACAAGGGCGAGTTCCACTTCCTCCTCACCGAGGGGCCACAGGAGGCGCTGGCCGCCCACCCGGATGCGACGATCATGTTCCCCGGCCTGATCCACTCCGGCGTCGCCGCGGTCGTGCTGGGCTTCGTCGTGCTGGTCGTCGGGCATCTGCTGGTGCTGGTGCTCGGCATCACCAGTGCCGGCCTGCAGGCGGTGCGACTCGAGTACGTCGAGTTCTTCCAGAAGTTCTACGAGGGTGGCGGCGACGAGTACGAGCCGTTCGGCTACGAGACGCGGTTCGCTGGCGACGACTGACTCGGCCCGTCCCCGTCCTCTCCCGTTCGTTCTCCACGGACGTTCGGGACAGTACCCGTCACTTGGACGGCGCTCACGTATCCGAGGTTCCCGACGGAGCCGAGCGATGCTGCCCGATAACGGGCGCCCGAACTCTTCGACTATCCCCCAGCGGTGTCGGGCCCAAAAACCGAGGAGGGCGGCGGGGTGCCGCCGGGGCAGCGACGAAATGTTAGGATTATTGCATACACCTGACCGGGGGGAGTTCCCACTGCTGGGGCTGTGCGCCACGGTATCACGGGGGGCAGCATGAAAGGGTTTGAGAAGTTTTATTGGCCGGCTACCCGCAGGGCCGAGTGCTCGGAAGCGACAATCACGGAGGAATCTCAAAACCAATGCTGGAACTCATCATGACGTTCGCGACGTTCGTACTGCAGAGCTCAGAGCCGGCCATCCCGCCGACGGCCGCCGCCGCCCTCGCCGTCGGGCTGGCCGCCTTCGGCGCGGGCTACGCGGAGCGCGGTATCGGCGCCGCGGCCGTCGGTGCCATCGCCGAGGACGACGACATGTTCGGTCGTGGGCTCATCCTCACGGTGCTGCCGGAGACGCTCGTGATTCTCGCGCTGGTCGTCATCTTCGTCGTCTGAACACTTCCACCACTTTTCGATCAATGAGTCTTGATACGGTCGTAGAGGACATTCGAGACGAAGCGCGAACGCGTGCGGAGGAGATCCGCGCGGAGGGCGAGCAGCGAGCCGAGCAGATCATCGAGGAGGCGGAGGCCGACGCCGAGGAGGTCGAGGCCGACGCCGAGGCCGAGGTCGAGCGGACGATCGAACAGGAGCGCGAGCAGGCCCTCTCCAGCGCCAAACTGGAGGCCAAGCAGGCGCGCCTGGAGGCGCGGCGCGAGCTGCTGCAGGACGTCTACGACGACGTCGAGTCGGAGATAGCAGCCCTGGAGGGCGAGCGTCGCGAGGCGCTCACCCGCACGCTGTTGTCGGCCGCGGCCCCCGAGTTCGAGGGCGCGGACAGCGCTCGCGTCCGGGGCCGCGAGGAGGATGCCGACCTGCTCGAGACGATCTGCGAGGACCACGACGGCTTCGAGGTCGGCGAGCCGGTCGACTGCCTCGGCGGCGTCGTGGTCGAGAGCGAGGGCTCGCGCGTCCGTGTGAACAACACCTTCGATTCGGTGCTCGAGGAGGTCTGGGAGGACAACCTCCGGGAGATCTCCGAGCGCCTGTTCGAGGAGCGATGAGCATCCAGAATCAGGGCGGCTCGAACTACGAGTACGTGACTGCACGGGTACGGTCCCGCCGCGCGCGACTGTTCGACGAGGACGACTACCGCAAGCTGACGCGGATGGGGACGGGCGAGATCGCCCGCTTCATGGAGGAGTCCGAGTACGAGACGGAGATGAACGCGCTGGGGTCGCGCCACAGCGGCGGCGACCTCATCGAGTACGCGCTGAACCGGAACCTGGCGGCGAACTTCGAGGACCTGCTCCGGTGGGCCGACGGGCGCCTGTACGACTACACCGCCCGCTATCTCCGGAAGTTCGACGCCTGGAACGTGAAGACCACCCTGCGTGGTATCTACTCCGACGCCGAGCGGGGTGAGGTCGAGGACGACTTCATCCGCGCCGGCGAGTTGGGTGAGGCACGGCTGAACCGGCTGCTCGACGCGGCCTCGATGGAGGAGGCCATCGAGGCGCTCCGCGGGACGATGTTCCACGGGCCGCTCACGGCGGCGCTGGAGATCTACGAGGAGCACGGCGAGCTGGTGCCGCTGGAGAACGCAGTCGACCGCGGGTTCTACGGCCGCCTGCTCGAGGGGCTCCCCGAGGAACCCGACCGCGCGACGGAGCTGTATATCGAGTTCCTCCGCGCGGAGATCGACTTCCGGAACCTGCGCAACGCGTTCCGACTCGCGTACTCCGGCGCCGACATCGACCCTGCCGACTACTACATCGACGGGGGGCGCCTGTTCGACGAGGGTGACCTCCGGCAGCTGGCCAGCAACCCCGACGAGCTGGCCGCCCGTGTCCGGGATTCGCCGTACGGCGAGGACCTGGACGCGGCGCTGGACGGGCTCGAGCGCGCCGAGGGCCTCGTTGGCTTCGAGAACGCGCTCGACGCTGCCCTTTTGGAGTACTCGGACCAACTGTCAAACCGGTACCCGCTCTCGGTCTGCCCGGTGCTCGGCTACGTGCTCGCGAAGGAGCGCGAGGTCGATAACATCCGCGCCGTCGCGCGCGGCCGGGAGGCCGGACTGGGCGAGGACGAGATCAGCGAGGAGCTGGTGATACTATGAGCCAGGAGATCGGTGTCGTCGGGAGCCCGGACTTCACGACGGGATTCCGGCTCGCCGGCGTCCGGCAGTTCGCGAACGTACCGGAGGAGGAGAAGCCGGACCGCCTCGACGAGGCGGTCACCGAGATGTTCGAGGACGACGGCATCGGCATCGTGGTGATGCACGACGACGACCTCGACCATCTCTCACGCACAGTCCGACGCGACGTCGAAACGAGTGTCGAACCCGTGCTCGTGACGCTCGGCGGGGACTCCGGCGGCGGAGCCCTCCGCGAGCAGATCAAGCGCGCGATCGGCATCGACCTGATGGACGAATGATATGAGTCAAGCGACAGACACGACCCCCGAGAGCGAGGGGGTCATCGACAGCGTAAGTGGTCCGGTCGTCGTGGCGACGGACCTGGACGCGCGGATGAACGACGTCGTCTACGTGGGCGACGAGGGCCTGATGGGCGAGGTCATCGAGATCGAGGGGAACCGGACCACCGTTCAGGTGTACGAGGAGACCTCCGCGGTCTCCCCCGGCGAGCCGGTCGAGAACACCGGCGAGCCGCTCACCGTGGACCTGGGGCCCGGGATGCTGGACTCCATCTACGACGGCGTCCAGCGCCCGCTCGACGTTCTGGAGGAGCGCATGGGCGCGTTCCTCGACCGCGGCGTCGACGCCCCCGGCATCGACATGGAGGAGACCTGGACCTTCGAGCCGACCGTCGAGGTCGGCGACGCGGTCGAGCCCGGCGACGTGCTGGGGACGGTCCAGGAGACGGTCCAGATCGAGCACAAGGTGCTCGTCCCGCCGGAGCGCGGGGCCGACGACGACCACCACGGCGAGATCACGGCCGTCGAGTCCGGGGAGCACGACGTCCAGGAGACGGTCGTCGAGCTCGACACCGGCGCCGAGATCTCGATGCACCAGGAGTGGCCCGTCCGGGAGCCCCGGCCGGCCCGGGAGAAGGAGACGCCGACGACGCCGCTGGTCTCCGGCCAGCGCATCCTCGACGGCCTGTTCCCCATCGCGAAGGGTGGGACGGCGGCCATCCCGGGCCCGTTCGGCTCCGGGAAGACCGTCACCCAGCACCAGCTCGCGAAGTGGGCCGACGCGGACATCGTCGTCTACGTCGGCTG
>ERZ1034569.787-NODE-787-length-11144-cov-12.395707_pt1 | contig 11144 bp, 9 predicted proteins | sample MGYA00520706_ERZ1034569 | MGnify/ENA primary metagenome ERZ1034569 (study PRJEB33760, sample SAMEA4777722) | hypersaline lake metagenome | biome: hypersaline environment; feature: brines | place: Spain | collected 2014-08 | depth 0 m ...
CAACCGGACCGTCGCCCTCCCCCGACCGTGCCTCGAGTGCCTGCATGGCGAGCGTTCGCCCGGCGTGTTCCATCATCCGCGGGAGTGTCAGACCGACCGTCTCGACCGCGACACGGTCGACCGACCGCATCTCGTCGGTGGTCACGGCCGGCACGACGGTGCCGTCTGGCGTGCGGAACGTGTCTCGTTCGGTCATACCGGTCCGACCTCCACAACTGCGCCCGGTGTGTCACCGGAGACGAGATGCACGAGCGAGCGTACGCCCGTGTCCCGTTGCTCCAGGTCCATATCGGGGCCGACGGTCATCCAGAACACCGCCGCGAGGACGAACACGAGGAGCCCGCTCCAACGGGTTCGACAGTCTCGAGCCCGACCACGGACAACACCACACCGGCCCCGGCACCGCACACGAGATGCAGGGTCGTCCCCGGTCTCGTGTACTCCTCTGGTCTCCCGTCGCCAACGGACCTCGACAGGAATAGGACTGTCAGGGGCGGCGAATCGCCCCCGAGTGGTATCATGAGACCTGTTATGAGACCCGTTGCGAGTACTCCACCGAGGATGGTCACGTCTGTCATCGTTTGTACACCCGTCCACGTGTGTGGGCGATGCCAGGTGCATCGTTTCAGGTGACAGTTCGGAGGCTCATAAAACGCCGGTCACCCGCGCGTGACCGACACAGGGTCGATGCCACCGCTTCCCGGCGTTGTCCGTCAGCGTGAGAGCCCCTGGGCGTGACCGACCAGAAGGCGCTGCCACCGAGGTGGCCGGTGTCCATCAGAACGGGTCGAACTGCAAGTTTCAAGTGATGGCCGTTGTACTACCACCCATGCCAACAGACAGCGTCCGACGATGGTAGTGAACGACCCCTCGGAGTCCGCGGTCGACAGATTCGCGCAGGAGAACCGGAGCGACATCGGTCTCCAGAACCGGGAGTACGCGATCTACCGCTGTCGGGAGTGTCTGAACGTCGTGCTCACGATGCAGGAGTGTGGCGAGTTGACCTGTCACGGCGAGTCGATGGAGCGTGTGACCGACTGCGCGCTCGATATCGACCCGCCTGACATCCGGCAGGTGCTTCTCGACGTGTTCGGACTCCCGAAACCTGGACTCGATGTCTGTCTGTGTGTCATCGGCGAGGGGCCGCTCCCACCGGGTGAACTGGCCGAGTATCTCGACTACAGCGAGAGCACCATCCGCACCTATCTAAACGAACTCGTCGAGTTTGGACTGCTGGAGAGGTCACAACTCAACCGCGAGTCAGGGGGGATCGTCAACGTGTATCACTCTATCGACCTCGAGGAGATGCGCGAGGAAACCCTCGTGGGGTTCTGCGCGTGGGCGGGCGAGGCCGCCGCGCTCATCGATGCGGCGAATCTCACGAAGGAGCAGTTCCGCGACGAGGAGTACGAGGACGGGCTCGAGGAGGTGTTCTGGGAGCAGTTCAGCGACGACGAGTGATCGGCCGGTGTGTTGGCTCCGGGTCACGACTCGTGATGCGGATTCTCCCCGGTGTCGACTCTCGCTCTCCTGGCAGATTCGAGACTGCACTCCGCGGTTCGGCGACGGTTAATAAACCTGGTGGTGATGTGAACGCCGAGTGCCGGTTCGTGTTACCGTAAATACGGTTCCGGACATCGGTTCGGACAGCACATGAGTTCAGAACCGACGGCGACATCGAGAGACCAGCCCGACACACCCGAACGACCGTTGTTTGTCGACTCCGCGGCGGTCTTCGACGACGTGCAGGACGTGCTCGGACCAACGTGGCATCTTCCGGTCGTCTACCACCTGCTGGAGAACGGTCCGGCAAGGTTCAGTACGCTGAAAACCGAGATAGACGGCATCTCCTCGAAGATGCTCTCGGAGAGTCTGAGCAACCTCGAGGCGCTAAGCATCGTCCACCGCGAGGTGCTCACCGAGCAACCAGTTCGGGTCGAGTACTCGCTCACGGAGCGCGGTCGCGCGCTCGAGGGTATCGTCCGCAGACTGTTGCGCTGGGGGATGGAGCCCGACCCGGAACAGGAGCCGAGGTGACGCCGAGGCCGAACTGCAGGGGACAGATACGTCGGCCACAAGCAACCACCGAGAGCGCTGATGACTCGAGCGAGGAAACTCGACGGGAGGGTCGCGACGGCGCTCGCCGCGCCCGGCCGGGGGTCCGGACTGTCACGTGCCATGCCCGGGGGGTTAGACTGCTCCACGGGGTCGTTGTGGCGACCCGCGTGGGTCCGGTTCGTGTCGCGGATACCACCGACACGGGCCGTACTCACCCGACACCGAGCTGCGTTGTCAGGCACGCGCCCGACGACACGGCTCCGTCGGCGGGTGAGCCAGAGGTTAGCAGTTGTTTTATCTCCCGCAACCAACAGACGAACCAACCCTCCGAGGTCGGGTACACGGTGACCGGGAACAGGATACGTCTGCTCGCGTGGCTCGTCGACCGGTACGACACGGAGGAGCAACCGGTGACACCGGCCGAGGTTGCAAACCGCTTCGACAGCGATATCCGGACCGTCGACGATGCGCTCGACAGCCTCGAATCTCAGTGCCTTCTCGCGACGGTGGGCAGTGGCTACCGCCCGACAGTCACGGCCCGCGAACTGCTCGAACTCGATGTCGACGACGATACGTTCCTGGTTCTGGACACCGGACCAGAGAACGACGAGTGCGCCGAACGGTGACTGTCCCCGGGTGGAACTGTCCCCGACGTTCGAGACAGTTATGTTCCTTGAGTGTACATTTCGGTGTATGCCAGGCTGTCTGCACTGCGGCAAGCCGCTCGGCGGGCGTCTGTTTCTCTGTTACGGCTGTCACACGGACGGTATCGACCCCATCGACATCGTGGACCCCGACCCGGCGGTTGTCGACCGCGTCGAGGAGTACTTTCTGGTGGCCTCGGTTCGGTGCTCCAAGTGTGGGGACCTCCACGGTACTGTCACCTACGACGGGGCGGAGTACACCGCCGAGGACTTCGGTACCGACTCTCTCGACGAGTGGCAACGCAAACTCGACGCAGAGGAGGCGTGGATGCGAGAGCACACCGAGGCCGTCGAACACGCCCTCCCGCCGCTCGCCGAGGAGTGGCCACACTCGGTCGATGCGCTTCGCTCAACGGTCTTGTGACAGCAGCCTGTTGGTTCCGCTGTTCCGCTCGTCTCGTGAGTGTTTCGAGCCCCCTCTGTGTCGTGGTGAGAGATCGGTCGCGGAGCAGAGTGGACTCGCCGGGACTGAGCAAACCCGATGGGTTTGCGAGGGTCGGCGGGGGAACGACTGAGAGAACAGAGTGACCGAAGGAGTGGACTCGCCGGGCAGGTACCACACGGTGCCGTCGTGTGGTTTTCGGCGTTTGTTATCATGTTAGTCATGAATCTGGCAGGTGCTCAGTTCGGACGGACATCTTCTCGCGCTGGGTGCGGGCGTCGTAGTGGTCGTACAACACATCGAGCGAGACATCCATGCGCTCGCTCACGGTCTCCGGCGGGACATCCTCGGTGAGGTGATGAGTAATCGCGCCCCGGCGGATGGCGTGTGGATTGACCGACGACGGACAGGCGGAGACGTTCGCTGTTCGTCCGCGTGCATCGCAGGACTCCGGTGTCCGACCATGCGGACACTCGGCGTACTCGCAAGGGTGGAGCGCACGAATCACCCACTTGTAGATGGTTTGTGGGTTCGGTCGGTCGCCACGCTGGGTCGGAAACAGCGGCTCGCGGCCGTACTCGTCGGTTCCCTGTGGCCGGTCGGGGTTCTTGACCCAGTCCTCCAGAATTTGGAACCAGCGCGGTCCGAGATAGACCCACCGCTCGCCACGCTCGCCGTTCTTGAGTTTCGTGCCCTGCTCAGGTCGGTGCTCCAGTCTAACGGCATTCTCCTCCGGTTTGAGGTCGTCTACGTCGAGCGACCAGACAGCGCCTCGCCGGAGCCCTGTCCGCCACATCAGTGCGAGCAGGGCGTGCTCACGGCTGGCGTAGTGGTGACGATCGTAGTATTCCAGTACCTGTTTGGCCCGTTCCGGTTCGAGATGGCGATCCCGGGACTCCGCACCGTCCGGGAGTTCTGGTGCATGCAATCGCTCGGCGAGCCCTTCCTCGACAGCCTCGATATCCGCCCACCAGCGGAGAGCCATACGGATGGTACTCAGTTGCTTCTGTAGCGTGATGGGAGCGATATCGCCGCGCCGCCAGGCCACGAAGTCCGCCAGGTCGCGGCCCGTGAGTTCGTTGAGGTTCTCGATGTCGCGCTCGTCGCACCACTCCAGCCAGTAGCGCAGGCGGGTTTTCGCGTTCTGCAGGGTACTCTTTCTGACCGACGGCTCCCGGTGCTGCAGGAATCGCTCGACACCTTCCTCGGGGGAGAGTGGCTGCAGGTCGTCGTTCATAGGACCGCCTCCTGCAATCGCTGCTGGCCGGTCACGACCGGCGTCACGTCGTGCTGCTCGATCCAGTACGAGAGCACGCCAAGACGGTGTTCGGTCATTGCGTGGCGGTACAGGTCACAGGGGTCCGCAAACGACTGCTCGCAGTAGGGACAGTGCTCAATCATCCGCAATCACGGGACTGTCCCCTGTGGTACCGGGAGCCCCGGCGAGCGCCGCGGTTGATGCCGGGGTTTATTGCCGAGCGATGCGTCTGTCCGGACGAGGGGTGCTACCCCCTCGCGGGTTTCGGCGTACATTGGATTCACCGGAACCGCCTTCTCGGGCCTGTGGTGGAGCACAGGCCTGGTATCATTACCCGACCAGCGTCATCTGTGTTCGAGTCAGCGGTCCCATGTCGATTTCACAAGACGAGCGTAGTTATATCTAACGATGATAGCAATAAAAATCGAGTGTTCCTATTGATGCGTTACGTAACCATTATGATATTGAGGGTACGGTATCTACATACAGACACCGATGCGACGGTCAGGAAAGTGGATGACGATTGTTGATGATCGGATCCTCGAGTATATTTACGAACACGAGCACGGGTCCCCGACAGAGATGAAACGGGAGGGCCCAATACGGTACTCTCGGGGCTATATCTCGGAGCGGTGCCAGAAACTCGCCGATCACGGCCTGCTCAAGCCGGTCGGGAACGGCGTGTACACTATCACGGAGCGCGGCGAAAGATATCTTGAGGGGGGGCTGGATACGCACGTTGACAGGCCGGACAACAGCCCGGAAGTGTCCCAACCGGAGGAGACTTCTCTCGGAGACGAATCTGACGAGTCTGTCTGAATATAGGACAGCGATTAACGGTCGATTGCATATGGCGGAATGGATGTCACCGAGCGATGCGCCAGAATCGCATCTTCTTGCTGTCTCCGCTGGAGATCTTCGAAATCTATTGTGCTTGTAACGTCCGGGGAATCGGACGTAATCCTCCGAATTAGTCAGGTCGCCTTGATTACGGCGGAGACCGAGGGCAATCGAGAGTGAGATGACCGGATCTGTGCTGAGAATCGGATGTGGGATTGCGACCTCCCCCGAAAAGATTAGTTCACCCGACAGCGGCGGGGTCATGGCCATGACCAGCCAAGCTACAGAGCCAAATCCGACTGACATGGGAAATCGCCCGAATGAGTGGGGCTGATGGGGAATAGAATGGACGGGCCAGCGACTGTCAGAGCGTACAATTCAGCCGTAGGTATTGCATATGTTACTTAGTGTTGGTTTCTTATCATTTTTCTGCTTCAGTCGCTGATTCCGCGGGCTATCATATTATATCATCACCGATCACGACAGCGATTCTAGGCTACCAGCGGACGAGTGACAGACCGCCAAACGGCATGGGTGTCATGGCGCGAATATGGACGGGGTCGGGTACTGGTCGACCGAAAGACAACCCTCTTCCAAGGAACTAATTGGCTTACTTTGCATAGCTTCATTAACCGGGCATCGGTATGAGGTAGGGGATACCAATACTCGGCGGATTCTTTTACAATATTAACCGACGTCGGCGACTGTGGTTTATTTTTAGAAATTGATTGCGGCGTCGGTATTTATGATCGTAAAATGCAGGGCCACAGACCAATCTGCATGATTCGAATAACATGCAGAATAGATTATCGTGGGTGGCTCGGACTACATAGACGGATTCAGCAGGGTTACAGAACACGAGAATCTGTGTCGCAAAATACCATAGAGTACGACATTAGGTATCGAAATATATTCACGGAACTTGATACGGGCGAGAGCCGCGTGATGAATATAGAGGCTGGAGGCTGTATTCAGCAAGGCTATTGTAACATATGGCTGAATGAGGGTTTCAACAGAGCCAATCAAAACCATCGCTCTCACAAGGAGCTGTTTGAGAGCGCCCCTCGTCCCTCTCGGGGGAGTAATAAACACCATGTGGGAGGACTCAGAATCGAGAACTGCCGATACTGATTTATTGATAGCAATATGACGGTGGTGCATGTCTCTCGACCCGGATTGGTCGGAGAGAATCCTCGACTCTGGCGGACCGACACAACCGCTCCGGGCGGGGACCGTTCGCAACGGGATTCTGGGGAACATCACACGAGCGATCACCACAGACATCACCGTCCGTGGCCGGTATCTCTCGGTCTTTTGCTGGGGCCAGCACCTGGTTGAAACCCATCCCACCTTTGCCGATGCGACGGCCGAAACAAAAACCAAGACACTCTACACTCTCGAGAAAATCCTCGCGCTAACGACTCTCCGATACCAACAGGAGTATGATATTACGTCCGGAACCAGCGGGCTCGTCGGGAAGCTACGAATCGATCTCGACGAGCTACTGGCGACCGACCCGGTCGACCTGTCCGCCTTCACCCTTCGGGACGGAGCCAATGCGGTGGAACTCACAAAGACGAACCGCTACTATCTCCTCCTCCGCGAGGGAGATCCTAAGCTTACCACAGCCGGGAAAGAGCTCGCAGAAACCGTCGATAAGCTGGCTGGCGAGTCCCGCGACCGGCTCGTTGAGTGCCTCCAGAACGAGACAGTGCGCGAGGAGGACCTCGAGGCGTTTGCAAGCTTCCTGAGTCTGCAGACCCTTTACACGGCAGCCGAGACACAGACGCCAGAGCAGGCGGTTCTGACTCGGGTCTTCTTAGGGCTTCTTTCCTGGGATGAGGAGGCAAACACAGCGACACTGGACCCACTTCCGGAATCTCTGGATACGCGCGTCTCTCCCTATCTGCAGTATGAAACGTCCGAACAGGCGTCTACCGAGGACCTGCGCGACGACATTGACGCGGGGTTCCGCGATGATGTCGAAAGCGAGATCCTCCGCCTCCAGCGCGCCTGGTCGTTGTTCATACTTCAGGCCACACAGGAGTACCATTCCACCCCGGACGATGGAACGTATCAACTAGATACGGTCGCGAAGACCATATTCGAGGAGTTCAGAATTGTTGCCAGGACGTACTGGCTGCAGGAGTTCGCTGCCGTCCTGCTCCGGCAGCAGCTCTGGCTGCTGTGTGAGTACCTCGAACGGGCGCTACCCCGGCCAGTGCCCAGCGAGCGGCTGTTCGGTGCGCTGTTGACTGACCAGGTCAACCACAGTGCGACCGCCGCATTCGATATCTCGTTGACGACTGGGAGTAATCCAGCTTCTCAGGAACGCGTCACGAGAGAACTGGCTCTCTATGGGCGGACACCGGTCGCTACGCCGGAGATTGTAATTCCGGAACGCACCGACGGCCGGCTCACGTCGCTCGGCGACCTCCGCTCGCGGATTTCGATCGGCGTCGCTGACGAGTGGGAGGCAACAACGCCAGCAGTCCAGTTGAGTACACTCGTACGGGCGCTTCGCCAGGTGGTCGAACCAGTCGATAACGTATCACCGCAGGGGGAGGTTCGGGCGGCCTGGCAGCAGTCCCTAGGGCTCAGCCTGACTGTACTCGTATTACTCTTGGAACGCTATCGTACGCTCGTCGACCGCCACCCACTGGTCGGCACCTACATGCAGTCACAACACGGCGGCGCTCGTGTTTCGCTGCCGACGCTCGAGGAGTACGTGAGTGACTGTTCCGACGAGATGCCGCTTGCTGACTTTGCCCGCAACGTCATTACCGACCTCGTAATCGACGTCCACAATCATGTCGTCAGAGACCGGTCGGGGAACAACAACCCGATCAAGTTGGCCTTTTCGTACATGGCCGACCGGGATGCCTACCGCTACGAGAGCGGCACCAGCCAGCTCCGGCGGGAGTACCTCCGGCATGGGCTGGTGCAACAGATGTTGCTCGATATCGGCCTCCTCACTGAGACAGGAGACGATGCGATGCTCACTGAGGCCGGTCATGATGTCCTGATGCGAGCTCGTCGGGAGGTGAACGAAGAGTGAACCTCATCGACGGGATAACGCCAGAGACGGCAGAGTACACTATGCTGACGACGTTCCCATTCGATGCGAGATTCTACTCCGAGCATCTCAGCCGCGAACTCAGCGATGCCGGCGTCGCCACACCGGTGGTCTTGATTGACCACGACCGGTATCAAGAAAACCTTCAGGACGGGACGTGGCAGCCTGGATCAATCGGCGGCGGATACTATCTTGAACCGGTCGATGTCGCTGACGTTTTTCATCCGAAAATCGCTGTCAGCACGAGCGAGGACCGGATTTCCGCGACGGTCTCCTCGGCGAACCTGACACTCAATGAAATCACGTCGGCTGCACAGCTCGGAGCCACATACACACTCGATCAGGAGGATGCGGATACTGACCCGTTGACGCCAGTCGTTCGGGATATCCTCGAGTTCGTCTCTGCCCTTCGCCGGGACTACGTCGGCCGAGATGCCGGGACGCAGTTGTCTCGATTGGTCGAGGCGGGGTCGTGGATCAATGAGGTATCCGCTCCGGACTCGCAGTCCACGCAGTTCCTGTCCAACCTCGAAAAGCCGATTCTCACTCAGATCACGTCGGCCATCGAAGGCGTCGAACGTGTCCGGCTGGCGGCGCCGTTCTTCGGGTCGGCGGATTCTATGGCCGACATCATCGACAAGATCGACCCCGCGAATTGCGAACTCCTAATCGATGAGGGCACCACGCATATCGACCTACCGGCTGTGCTCGACACCATCGAACGACCGGTGGCAGTCCGGCGGTTAGAGTACGACCGCTCGCGGTGGATTCACGCAAAATGGATGGACTTCCAGGGACCGGGCTGGAGCGGGTGTTTCTACGGCAGCCCGAACATGACTGGAGCTGCACTGCTGTCGACGGCGGCGACCGGCAACCTCGAGGCCGGCATCCTCCGGATCGAATCTGACCCCGGTTATTTTGCCGACGGTCCGCCCTTATCCCAGAACGACAACTTCCCGCTCACAGTTAGCGACCCAATCGAGGCGAGCGCCCTTTCGACCAGCTCGTATGCAGACCTCGACTGGTCTCCCGATACTGAGCGGACTGCACTACAGCTCCAAGACGCCTACATCGAGTCGAGTACAGAGGACACCGCCCAACTGGCCGTCGTTGTTGCCGACACGGAGGCACCGTCACTGCGCGGGACGGAAGCGCACCTCTGCGGGCTCACACAAGAAAGCCAGTTCGACGTGACTTGGGCATCCGCAGCCGACACTCCTGATGACGTTCCTGCTAATGGGGTTTACGGGACAGCAGCTGTGCCGACCACTTGGCGTGCGGCAATCGTTCAGGTGGCGCTGGCCGACGGCCGGCAATCCACCTATCGGCAAGTGACGTCCGAGCCGACGCCATACACGCGGCCGACACACGACATGCTGAGTTCCGGCGGTCGGGAGGGAGTCCAGACACTCATCTGGAATCTTATTTTCCACGGAGATTCCCGAGCGGGGCACTCGCTCTCGGAGACGGCCACAGACCTCGAAGCACTCATCGGTGAACCCGACGCTAAGCCGGATGACGGCGGTCCGGGGAAACGCAAGGTCGACACCGGAGGCAGTGGTGGCCAGTCAGCGGGGTCGCCGCACAAACAGCTGCAAGACAGCCTCGAACTCTCGAAAGCGAACCTGAAACATATCATTGCACAGCCGCACGACCCGGGGCGGACACAGGAGCTCGTCGACCATCTTGAGAACTACTGGGTTGGTATCGAGTCCGGGTATGTCCGCGCGCGTATCACCGATCAGTTGTCCGCAACGAGCAGGACCGACTTTCGGCTCGATACTGATGGGCTGCTCCAGACGGCGAGGGAGTACTACCGTGAGCTTCACTCGGCAGAGCTTCTTAAAAAGGTCAGCGACTACCTGATGGAGGCGCTGAGAATCGCCCCAGAGGCTCACGCTTCGTATCTGGACGGGGGGCAGGCGTTCGAGTGTCTGTTCGCTCGTCCCGCGCTGGTGCTTGCGCTGGACGCCAAGTCCGGAGGTGACGGTGTTCCGCCGTTCTACTTCGTCCAAGATGTCTTCGAGGCTCTATCCGGTTCACAGCCGATTATCGCCGAACGCCTACTCTATCCGTGTCTCGTCAAGGACCACTACGCTGCCGTGCTAGAGCCGTACCGGGATGGCCTACAGCAATTGGCGGAAACGTATGACTGTCAGCTTACGTTCCCGGAACGGACAACTCACGCACATAAGATGCTGCTCTACACTGTTTGGTATCAGGAACTAAAGCGCAATCCTGAGCTATTCACCGAGGCTGTTCAGTCACTGCGCTACCCTCGACAGATCCTTGAGGAGCTCGGTCAGATGATGCTGGAGGGCCGGAACCGGCTGGACAATTACGACCGACTGACCGAGTTTACCGATGGGAGCCTGAATGCAATCGCACAGAAGATGTTCAGCGAAGACAGTCCTGAGAAGACTGCGAACCGAGAAAATAAAATAGAACAGTTGGCGCAGGGAGATTGCTGGTGAGCCGTGAGAGGCCACTTGGGTTCGCAGGAGTCCCTCTACATGAACACCTGTGTGAGTGTTGCGCGTTAATCGTCGGGACTCTCGCTTCCGTGAACGAGTTCGACTCGGTAGATTGATTGACTGTTTGTATCGCTCGGTGTAACTAGTTCGCTGGCAACCGACTCGCGTCTTGTATTCAGCCCGAACGGTCCTAACAAAGCAGATAGATTTAGCAGTGTCGCAGAACGGGCGCATCGGCGACACAGACACCGGGTTTCCGGTGTCAATCACCCCGGAACACCCCCCTCGACACCCGGTTTTTTGTCGCCGTAGCCAGTAACGACGACAGAGATGTTCGCCGAACCATTCGAGG
>ERZ1034569.788-NODE-788-length-11140-cov-35.526928_pt1 | contig 11140 bp, 13 predicted proteins | sample MGYA00520706_ERZ1034569 | MGnify/ENA primary metagenome ERZ1034569 (study PRJEB33760, sample SAMEA4777722) | hypersaline lake metagenome | biome: hypersaline environment; feature: brines | place: Spain | collected 2014-08 | depth 0 m ...
TCGTCGAGAAACGGCACGATCAGCCGCCGGCCGTCGGTGCCGCCCGAGAGCGCGTGTTCCATCCAGTCGCCCCACTCGTTGTCCGGATCGGTCGGGAGATACGGCGGGTTGAACAACACGGCATCGAACCCGTCGACGGCAAACGGCTCGGCCAGATCGGCGCGGACGGCCTCGACGCCGCGCTCGCGGGCCTGCCGGCAGGCGTGGGGGTTGAGATCGCTGCCGACGACGCGGGCGTCTGTCTCGTCGGCGACCTGTTCGGCGACCCAGCCCGACCCGGTGCCGACTTCGAGCACGCACTCGGGATGCGTCATGTCGTCGATGGCCGCCTCAGCCAACAGCGCAGAGTCCTCGGCGGGCTGGTAGACGTGGCCGTCGACGCCGCGCTGCTCGGCAAGCGCGGGTCGGCTGTCACTGTCACCGCCGCCGGTGCCGTCGCTGGCCGTGTTCTCGCTGTCGGTCACGACGCGGCTCCTCCGGAACTACGCATCGGTTGGGTCATCGAACCCGTATTCAACGGCAGTCGTTGCAAGCGCGGCAAACTCGGCGGGTGCAACCGTGCCCGCGCGGCGGCCAAGTAGCTCCTCGTCGGCCGCCGCAACGACGGCGTCGGCGTCGTCAAGCCCGGAGATATGTGCTGTGTTGCGGATCGCGTTGCGGATCGTCTTCCGGCGTTGGGTGAAGATCGCCTTGACAAAGCGGAGCAGGAACGCCTCGTTGTCGACAGTGTAGTCGGGCTCGCGGGGCGTGAGCCGGACGATCGCGCTCTGGACGGCGGGCTGTGGGTCGAAGGCGGTGTTGGGAACCGATTCGACGATCTCACAGTTGGCGTAATGTTGGGCACTCACCGACAGCCGGCCGTAGTCATCGTCGCCGACGGCGGCGACCATCCGCTCGGCGAACTCCTGTTGGAACATCAAAACGAGCGGCATCCCAAGCGGCAGGAGTCGAAACGCGATCTCGCTGGACGCGCTGTACGGCAGGTTCGAGACGCAGGCGGTCGCGTCGGGCAACTCGTCATTGAGCGCGTCGCCCTCGATCACGGTCAGTCGGTCAGCGTCGATGGCATCGGCGAACTCCTCGCGAAGATGTGCGGCGAGGGGAGGGTCGCGCTCAACCACGGTCACGTTGTCAGCTGCGGCGAGCAGCCGGTCGGTGAGAACGCCCGGCCCGCCGCCGATTTCGAGGATGTGGGTTCGGTCGGCCTCGACCGGGAGATAGTCCGGAATCCGGTCGACCACGCGGTCGTCGACAAGGAAATGTTGGTCGAACTCGGGGTTGCCGCGGCTGCCGGCCCGACCGATGAGCGCGTCGGGATCGCGGTCGCCTGCGGCGGTCGGCTCGAAGCGAGTCATGTCAGGGGGTTGGCCGCCGCCGGCCTAAACGTCCCGCTTCGGGGCTGTCCCACCGCGAAAAACGCCGACCGACTACGACTCCTCATCGCGGGCGAAGATCCTGTATTTCAGATCCTCATCGCGGATCTCTTCGAGGATCCGTTCGGCGATCGTCTCCTGTGGATGGTGGAGCCCGCCGACGCGATCCGAGAGATCCTCGAAGCTCTCGAAGGGCTGGCGTTTTCGTTTGTCGATGATCTTGTTGCGGAGCTTTTTGCCGATCCCCGGCAGGAGATTGAGCTGGTGAAGCCGGAGACTGATCGGCTGGGCATCGTTGTAGAAGTCGACAAACCGCTGTTCGTCGGCGTCGATGATGGCTTCGATGGCGTACTCAAGCTCCGAGACCGCGGAGTTCGATAGCTCGTCGTACTCGATGTGGGTGACCCCTTCGATGTCGGTGTCGGCGGTCTCACTGATCTCGATTCGGTCGACGATGCCGATGTCGGTGTCGTCGGCGAGTGTGAGTTCCAACAGATCAAAAGCGTCGGTGTCGAGGGCGTAGGCCAGCGATGCTTTCTGGTACTGCGGGCGGGTGTCATCGGGCCGGCCGTGTGGGAGGAAATCGAGAATCACGGCTTCGCGGCTCGCAGTTTCCTGATCGCCGGCGTTGTCCTCGGTGTTAGACATATCACCATCTATGGAAACGAGCTATTTAAAAAATCGCCTCAGCTCTCAGGGTTGATGACGCCAAGGCAGACATTGCTGCTACCAGCAGGCTAGCTGTGTGCCGACGGCAGATCAAACGTATTGAGCGACAACATCGAGGATGTCGTCGAGCTCCTCGCCGTCAAGGGAAAACCGCTCGTTTGCGTAGACCGCACGCAGCTCGGTGCGATCCTCCGGCAGCAGGTCGGCGATCCGGTGGGCGATCTCCTCTGAGACCTTATCCAGTTCCAGCAGATCCTCAACAAGTTCGCGGGACTCCTCGGCCTCCAAAACCGCGTGTCGGTTGACGTGTTCGATAGCGCGAGCGAGCTCATACCGTAGATCCCGCTCCTCGTCGTCGGCGCGTTCGTCTTCGACCTCGTTGAGGAGTGATTTCGCCTCGGAGATGGTGATATACTCCTCGTCGAGCTTCTCCTTGAATATCGTCATGCCTCTTGTGCCCGCAGGTGGGCCGGGCGGGCGATAATCGTCTTTTCCTTGCCGCCGTCGGTGATCGACACGGTGTAGGCACTGCCCTGGGTGCCGGTAACCTCGCCGGTGTGGCCGTTAAATCGCGGGTGGAAGCGACCTTCCGGCACGCTCGGATCAAGCGTCAGGTGTACCTTCTGGCCGGTATCGAACTCTTCGATCGCCCGCTGTGGCGGAGAGGTACCGCTTTCGCGGGGTGAGTTTGAGAGCTTGCCACGCGTCGTGTTGAGGGGCCCGTTGGAACTTGGCATTGTAGTACCTGCGGTTATCCGCGTCAGCGTATAAATGGTGCGTTCCGTCGTTCCCGCGTGAGCCCGTCACACGCGTGGCAGTAAACGAGGCTATCCACGCAAAAACTCCGAGAGTCGCTCGCGAATCCCGTCGTTGTCACCGAGCTTGAGATAGTAGGCGTCACCGTTGTCCTCGTAGTAGCTCTTGATCCGGCGGTCGATCTCAAAGCCGAGGTGTTGGTAGAATCCGAGTGCGGATTCGTTGCTCGTGCGGGCATGACAGGTGATCGTCGCATAATCCTCCGCGACCTCGGCGACCAGCCGTTCACCGTACCCCTGCCCGCGGGCGTCGGGGGCGACAGCCAAAAATAGGATGTAGCCGTCACGCCGTACCGAGCCAAAGGCGACGAGTGTGTCATCCTCGAAGTACAGCAGCGTTGTTGCCCGTCGGTAGGCATCGGTAAAGAAGCCACGCCGCTGTTTGAGCACCCCTTCCTGTTGGTGAATGCGCTCTTTGAGCTGCCACGCGCGGTCGACGTGATCGGTTTCACCCGGCCCGTCACGCCGCCGTTCGAGATTGACACTCACTATCTATGGTATGAACCACGAGAGTATTAATTCCACCGTCCCGGCAGGCGGTGTGGGGGGTTGTTTGTGCGGTAGTATTCCGGCGACACTGCTTCTCGGTCGAGGCGCGGTGTCCCCGCGAGTCATCGACGTATCGATCAGTCTCCGCCGAAGACGGGTCGTGTGATACCCCGCATCGATCGGTGGTATTAGGATGCTCACGCGCGTATAAGCGGTCATGAACTACCGCTTGCGTCGCATGGTCGGAGCACTGACCACCCTTGTTATCGCCGCCCAGGTGTTCATCGGTGCGGCGGCTGCACACATCGAGTACGTCACACCCGGTGGGGAGCCACAGAACGTGGTTGCCTTTCTTACTGATGCGTTGACAACGCCGTTTGTCATCGCTACCCTGCTCGGCGGCTTTCTCGTTGTCGTTGCCGGTTTGGCGGCGTATCTGACCGTTCGGCCGTTTCCAGCCGATATCGCCGCCTTTCGATCGATCATGGCCGACTACGAGGATCTGTTGCCGTGGCTGTTTCGGCTGAGTATGGGGATGCCGTTGATCGGTGCGGGGTTCGGCGGCTACTTCTTTAGCCCCGCTGTCCAACTGCCGTATCCGACGGCCCTCCGGCTGTTCGGTATTACTGCCGGCTTCCTGCTGCTGTTTGGGCTTGCCACCCGCGTTGTCGCTGTTGGGACGCTGCTGCTTTATCTGGCTGCCCTCCCCTCACAACCGGGGCTGTTGTTGGCCTTTGAGTATGTTCCCGGACTGGCGGCGGTCGCCTTGCTTGGCGGTGGCCGGCCGAGTGCTGACGCGCTGATCGCCCGGATGGCCGACGATGATCGCACCGTCTACTCCGATATCGACCCCTTCTACCGCCGGGTTGCGGTGCCGTTTGCCGAGCGGATCGAACCCTACACCAAGCTGGTGCCGACGCTGCTGCGGAGCGGGATCGGCGTCGCCTTCATCTACCTCGGGATCACCCAGAAGCTGCTGCGTCCCGGTGAGTCGCTGGCTGTCGTCGCCAAATACAATCTAACCGAGGTTGTGCCGGTCGCCCCTGAGCTGTGGGTGATCGGCGCGGGACTCACCGAGGCTCTCGTCGGCACGATGTTCCTTCTTGGGGCGTTCACCCGTGGGTTTTCGCTTGTCGCCTTCGGGCTGTTTGTGACGACGCTGTTCGGCCTGCCGGACGATCCCGTTGTCGCCCATATCTCGCTGTTCGGGCTTGTGTCGGCTCTTCTGATCACCGGAAGTGGGCCATATTCGGTCGATAGCTGGCTCAAAACAAAGTTCGGCGCGGCCATCGAGATGATCGGCGACAGCGAGCGACGTGACCCACCGACGACCGGGGGATCGGTCAGCGACGATTGAGGCAGTTTACACCGTTTGCGTCAACCGACGTGTTGTACTCGGCTGGAATCTCGTGTTCTGTGCTGAGTGGTTCGACCTTACGGCAGCCCGAACGCTGCGACCACATTACGGATCGAGAGACCGAACAGTGCCACAACGATCCACCAGCAGATCTTTGCGCCCTTGCGGCCACCGAGTTCGACCGCGGCGATCCCGAAGGCCCCGACGAGGATCACTGTCGAAATTTCTAACGTACTCTGTTGATCTGCTTCCCCTCAGTTGGCTTTGAGCTGATTGCGTACTGACCGGTCAGGGAACCCGCAGCCATCCGCGAACGTGTCTGTGATCGACAAAACCTCGGGAGTAGCCGTAGGATTTCTGGCAGTGTAACGCTGCCTCAGGGTTAATACGTCATCCTTGTCACTATCCGCCATGACAACGCAGGCGGATGGCGATACAACACTCGCAGCACTAGCCCACGCCTCAACACTGGTTGCGGCGTTTTTCGGCCCGCTGCTGTTGTTTTTGCTCGCCGACGACGATGACGAACTGGTACGAGAGAACGCGAAAAACGCGCTGAACTTTCAGATTGTTCTGTTCATCGCCATCCTGATCGCGGCGATCCTCGTGTTTGCCTTCATCGGTATCCTGCTGCTTCCCCTGTTGGGTGTGATCGATCTCATCCTCGCGATCATCGGGACGGTCAAAGCTAGCAACGGCGAGATCTACGCCTACCCGCTGACCCCTGATATCGTTTGAGCCCGTGTCGTTGGCTGGTGGATGGTAAATCGCTGAAACCGCATGTGGCGACGACTCTGCGATTACAGCAGCCACGCGAGTTGATCCACCCCCGAACACACCCACGACAGTGATTGTGGGCCTCAGTGCAGCCAAGATAACCAGCGGTGAGACGACGCCGACCAGGGGATCAACCACGCTGATAATGTCACCGCAAACACAGGTGATTGTCGCCGACTGTGAACCGCTCTTAGAACATGTCCGTCGAGTCAATGTGGTACATCTTGCACCCAGTGTTGGGTCATATCCTACAAACTGAGGGCTTAAGAGCTTCCAAGCACTTACAAAAACAATGCCTATCGGCGACCAAACGGAACAAAAAACCGCGCTGACAACGTCCCGTCGTGCAGCAATCGCTGCGGCTGGAACCGGACTTATCGGACTTAGTGGGTGTCTCGGCGGTGACACCGACGACACTGCCAACGGAAGCACCAACGGTACCGCAGGTGAGATGTCAACCGGTGAAACGCTCGTCGTGAGCACATGGAGCGGAACCAACGAAACCGTATTTACCGAAGAGATCAAGCCACTTTACGAGGAACAGACCGGTAACACGCTGGAGGTTGTCGGCAACTGGAATACCATTCTCTCCCAGATCCGATCAGCCCCGGCCGACGACCCTCCGTTCGACGTGACACTGGTGGGCGACAAGGATCACTACTTCGGCGTTCAAGAGGGGCTGTGGGAATCGTTCGACATCAACACGCTGAATAATGCGGATGTTATCAAGCCAAACCTCCTCAGAGAGGATCCGGTCTCTGTTCCGCTCTGCTATGGGGTGATGGGGGCTGTGTACGATCAACAGCGGTTCGACGGTGAACTCGGGTCGTGGGGCGAGATCATCTCGACGGCATCCGACGTCTCGTTGCCCGGTGGATTCTTTACAAACGCCCTGCAGATGGGCGCGCTGGCCGCCGACGAGATGCCAAGCGATGAGGAGCTTTACACCGAAAGTGGTCATGACGTGATCTTCCAGACGCTACGCGATGTTGACACAGCCGAATACTACAGCTCACCCTCGGAGATGTGGACCTCGCTCAACGAAGGGATCGCCACGCTCGGACAGTACTTTTTCGCTTACTCCGCAAAGTACATCGAGGAAAACGACACGAACTTCGCGGTACACGTCCCGGAACAAACGACCGGCTACACCGATGATTACCACATCGTTCGGGGAACGGAAAAAACAGAGACGGCAAAGGAGTTTCTTGACTTCATGCTCACCGAGGAAGCACAGACAACGTACGCCCAGAACTTCAATCTCGGCATGGCGAACCCAGCAACCGACTACCCGTCACAAACCGAAGAGAACGTGCCGCTTTCCGACGATGAGCTAGACGATGTTTCCTTTATCGAATACGCTGATATCGCTGAGTACTCCGATGACCTTTCGGAGCGGTTCAACTCGCTCAAGCAGAACGTCTGATCACGCCGGTATCCTCCCATCCCCATGACAATCCTCCACGTTGATGCCATCACAAAGTCATTCGGTGGTATAACGGCGGTTGATACCGTTTCACTGTCGATTGAGGCAGGTGAACTCTTCTGTTTGCTCGGCCCATCTGGGTGTGGCAAATCGACAACGCTCCGAACGATCGCCGGGTTCGAACAGCCGGATTCCGGGCAGATCCGAATCAATGGCAACGACGTGACAACAACCGAGCCGCATCGGCGAAACTGCTCGATGGTGTTTCAGGACTGGGCGTTGTTCCCCAACAAGACCGTCCGGGAAAACGTTGCCTTCGGTCTCCGGATGCACGATGTTGAGACAGCCGAGCGACAACAACGGGTTGCAGAAACGCTGTCACTGGTCGAGATGGCCGACCACGCCGGAAAACAGCCGGACGCGCTTTCCGGTGGACAAAAACAGCGTGTCGCGCTGGCCCGATCGCTGGCAGTTGAGCCGGAGATCCTCTTGTTGGATGAACCGCTGTCGAATCTGGATCGAAAGCTCCGGGAGGCGATGCAACTGGAGATCAAATCGATCCAACAGGAGACGGACACGACAATGGTGTATGTCACCCACGATCAGGATGAGGCCTTCACGCTGGCCGACAGAATCGGGATCGTCAACAACGGCCGGATCGTCCAAACGGGGCCGCCTGCGGAGGTGTACACCGATCCAACAAACCGGTTTGTCGAATCGTTCCTTGGTACGACGAACTTCATCACCTGCGAGGTGACCGCTATCGCCGAGCAGACGCCGCAGGCACAAAGCGCGACCGACGGGGGCACCCCTCCGGTTGAGCTGGCAACCCCATTTGCCGAACCGATACCGGCTCCGGATCTTGATCATCTTGACCTCGGTGCGACGGTTACCGCCTCGATCCGGCCGGAGCGAGTCTCGGTTGCGACAACACAGACAGCCACGACAGATTCATGGCTGTTTGCCGCAGCCGGAACCGTCGAACAGCGGCTCCACCGTGGTTCGCGGATCAGATACGAGCTTGCGGTCGGTGAGACAACACTCATCACCGAGCGCCGAATCGACGAGCGGTTGGCCGCCGAGGTCGGTGACAGCGTAATCGTCGGCTGTCAGCCCACGGCAGTTACCTTCTTTGACGCCGATGGGAGGCGACTACGGTGAGTGTAACGACAGGCAGCCTTCGCGCTCGATTCCGTCGAACTGATCGCCGTGCGCTGCTGGTGGCACCGATCGTGCTGTTCGATCTTGCGGTTTTTGTCGTTCCGTTTGGCTACCTGTTGCGGATCAGTCTGACAGAACGGACGTCCCGGGGCGCGTTTGTCGAGGGGTCGTGGTCGATCGCGGGGTTTGAATACGTGCTCTCGACGCCGACACTTGTCGATAGCATCATCTTCACACTCGGGTTTGCAACCGGTGTGACCGCACTGTCGCTTGGCATCTCTCTGCTGTACGCCTACGCGATCTGGCGGGCCACCGGCGGCCTGCGGGTTCTGTTGCTCGTCGGTGTGTTGGTCTCGATGCTCACCGCGATCATCGTCAAACTGTTTGCGGTCATCCTCCTCTTTTCGCCGAGCGGGTTCATCAACCAGGCTATTGTAGCAAGCGGGATCGTTGCCGAGCCGCTGTCGCTGATCAACAACGTCACCGGGGCCGTTATCGGTCAACTGTACATCGTCGTCCCGTACTCTGTGTTGGCGATCTACTCCGTTCTGTCGAGTATCGACCAGAGTGTGATCGAAGCCGCTCGGGATCTAGGTGCGGGTCGGCTCCAGGCGGTCGCCGCGGTTGTTGTTCCGCATACGATCCCTGGGCTGATCGTCGCCGGGGTTATCAGTTTCACCTGGAGTGTCGGCTCGTTTGCGGCACCGCTGTTGGTCGGCTCCAGTGCCGAGCGGACGACCGGGATCGCGATCTCCGATCTCCTCCAGCAGAACTTTGATTGGACCGCCGCCGCGGCGATGGGGCTGTTGGTCGCGGCGATAGTGTTTGTTGCCCTTTCTGTGACGTATGTCGCGCTCGGACGAACCAACGGAGGCGACGATGAGTAACACCGACCGGGCCACCCAGTGGCTGTTCCGTCTTGGATACGGCTCGATCTTTCTGTTGCTCGTGGCTCCGGTCGCCGTTGTCGTGGCGACCTCGTTCAACGCGACAGCAGTGGTGACGTTTCCGCCGACCGATCTCTCGACGCGCTGGTATACAGCGTTTTTTTCCCAACAAACATGGCTGCGTGCGGTGCGGAACAGCCTCATCACGGCAAGCGGTACGGCGGTCTTTTCGACGATACTCGGCGTTGCCGGGGCGTTTGGCGTGCGGCATCTTGACCGGCGGACAAGTGTTGCTATCACCGGGCTTGTGCTCGTGCCGCTGCTCGTTCCCGGCGTTATCTTGGGTGTTGCACTCCTGTTGTTCCTCAGCCGGTTTGGACTCCAGCAGCGGCTGTTTACGATTGTTCTTGCACACGCTCTGTGGGCGACACCGCTGACGTTTTCGGTGATGCGAGCGACGTTCGCCCGATTCGACTGGCATCTTCAGGAGGCGGCGATGGATCTTGGTGCCGGCCGGCTGCGGGCGTTCCGCGAGGTGCTCGTCCCGAATGTGCTTCCGGGGATCGTCGCCGCGGCGGCTATCGGCTTTGTTGTTAGTCTTCAGGAGTTTATTATGGCCCTGTTTCTCGCCGGTCGGGAGACAAGAACTGTCCCGGTCGAATCGTGGCTCACCTTGCGTAACTCGCTGAGCCCGCTCGTGAGTGTCGGCTCAGCGTTGCTCGTGGTTGCTGTCTTGGTTGCGTTGGGGATCGCCGCAACCGCAATCGGGATCGACCGCGTTGCCGAGGAGACGTGATGGCTGCGGTGGGATCTGTCACTTGTGGCGGAGTCAATCAGACGCGAACGGTAGTTCTTTTGGCCGACCGTCCCACCCCCGGGTATGACCAGCTTGGGACTTGTGGTCGCGCAGTTCAACAGCGCGGTCACCACCGAGATGCGGGCCGCAGCCGAGAACGCGGCCGCCGAGCGCGACGCCACGATCACCGAGATAGTTGAGATACCGGGAGCCTACGACACACCGCTGGCGGCCGACCGGCTGGCCCGCCGCGACGAGATCGATGCTGTCGCCGTTATCGGCGCGATCGTCACCGGTGACACCGACCACGACAAGGTCATCGCCGACGCCGCCGCACAGAAACTGACCGACGTGAGCCTCGATCGGGATACGCCGGTCACGTTCGGCGTTAGCGGCCCGGGCATGAGCGGCGCGGAAGCCCGCGAACGCGAGACAAAAGGAGCGGAAGCGGTAAACGCCGCCGTGGACATGGTTGAGATACTACCATGAACATGGAGTTCGCAGACCGTGTCCAACGGGTCGAACCGAGCGCGACGCTGGCGATCAGCAATCTCTCCAGTGAGCTTGAAGCCGACGGGATCGACGTTGTCGACCTCTCGGTTGGCGAACCCGACTTTCCGACGCCCGACAACATCGTTGAGGCCGGCAAGGACGCGATGGACGCCGGCCACACGGGGTATACCTCCTCGAACGGCATCCCCGAACTCCGGGAAGCACTGGCCGAGAAGTTCACCGGCCAGGGCCTCGACGCCGACAGCGACGAGATCATCGTCACCCCCGGCGGCAAACAAGGGCTGTATGAGGCGATCAACACGCTGATCGACGACGGCGACGAGGTCGTCCTCCTCGATCCGGCGTGGGTCTCCTACGAGGCGATGGTCAAGCTCTCGGGTGGCTCGCTCAACCGCGTCGATCTCTCGCCGTACGACTTCCAGCTCGAACCCGGTCTTGACGACCTCGCTGACGCCGTTTCCGACGAAACGGAACTGCTGATCGTCAACTCGCCGTCAAACCCGACCGGCGCGGTGTACTCCGACGACGCCCTCGAAGGCGTTCGGGATCTCGCGGTCGAACACGACTTTGCGGTCGTCTCCGATGAGATCTACGAGCGGATCACCTACGGTGTCGAACAGACCGCGCTCGGCTCGTTCGACGGGATGGAAGACCGGACGATCACGCTCAACGGCTTCTCGAAGGCGTTCTCGATGACCGGCTGGCGGCTCGGCTACATCCACGCCCCGCAGGAACTGATCGATCAGGCGAGCAAGCTTCACTCACACTCGGTGTCCTGTGCGGTCAACTTCGTCCAACGAGCCGGGGTTGAGGCCCTCTCGGAGCGCACCGACGAGGCGGTCGTCGAGATGCGGGAGGCGTTCCGCGAGCGACGCGA
>ERZ1034569.789-NODE-789-length-11132-cov-18.835244_pt1 | contig 11132 bp, 14 predicted proteins | sample MGYA00520706_ERZ1034569 | MGnify/ENA primary metagenome ERZ1034569 (study PRJEB33760, sample SAMEA4777722) | hypersaline lake metagenome | biome: hypersaline environment; feature: brines | place: Spain | collected 2014-08 | depth 0 m ...
CCGTCCCGACCCGTATTGAGCAGCGAACGACCGCAGGGAGTGAGTGAGTTCAATTTGGGGCGGACACAGTTTCCGGTTGATTTGGTGCCGACACCGTTGACTCTCACAGCGAAGCCGATGAGAGCTGTTGCCGGCTATGGGGGTCGTCTTACGCGCGTCGCTTCCGTACAATGTGTACCGCTGTCTCACAACGCATTTAGCCGACGACGACATCACCACACGTATGGACTACGAGGCGACGCTTGACCGGGCAATGGAGGAGTTGCCGGATTTCGAGGGCTCAGACGAACGGCTGGACGTGCCAGACGCCGAAGCCCAGAAGGACGGCGCGTTTACACGACTGACCAACCTCTCGACGGTCGGCGACGCGCTCAACCGCGAGCCCGACCACATCCACAGTTCGATCCAACAGGAGCTCGGTACCGCCGGCCAGTACGAGGACGGCCGCGCGCGCTACAACGGCGAGTTCTCCGGGGCGGACTTTGATGCCGCCATCGACGCCTACATCGCCGAGTACGTCACCTGCTCGGAGTGTGGCCTCCCAGATACGAAACTCGTCACCGAAAACCGCACCCAAATGTTGCGCTGTGAGGCCTGTGGAGCGTTCCGTCCGGTCGCCAAACGGCAGTCGAGTTCCCAACGTACCGACCGCCCGGACGTCGAGGAAGGCGAAACCTACGACGTCAAGATCACCGGCACCGGCCGCAAGGGCGACGGCGTCGCCGAGAAGGGCAAATACACCATCTTCGTCCCCGGCGCGGAGGAAGGCGACGAGGTCGAGATCTACATCAAAAACATCAGCGGCACGCTCGCCTTCGCGCGCCTCGCGTAGAACACGCCAAGCCCGGCTGGCACCGATGTTTTCAAGCCGCAGGTAGCATATCCATTCACCGTGACCGCTACGGCCGCCTTCGTCTTCGATCTGTTTGGCACGCTCGTCGCTGTCGACGACACACCCCAGCCAGCGGCGGCCGTCGCCGACGCACTCGCCGCCCGCGGGATCAGCGTCCCTGACGGCTGGGCGAGTGCCTACCGTGAACCACATATCGACGCCGAGGAAGGAGCCGAGATCCCACTACCAGCCCACGTCGCCGCCGCCCTCGCCAGCCGTGGGGTCGACGTGTCGGACACCACCGCCCGTCAGGCCGTCATCGACGCCTTCGAGCCGGTTGTCGAGACCCGCGCGGGCGCGGTTGAGGCCGTCGCCGCCGCCGGTGAGGCCGGCTCGGTCGGTCTGCTGTCGAACTGTGCGGTGCCTGCGTTAGTGGCCCGAACGCTCAGCCGATCAGCACTCGACGACGAAGCCTTCGACGCCATTGTTGTCAGCGTCGACTGCGGCTGGCGCAAACCCGACCCCCGGGCCTTCGAAACGGTGGCCCGCCAGCTCACCGTTGCGGCTGCCGATCTTGTTGTCGTCGGTGACACACCTGCGACCGACGGCGGGATCACCGACTGCGGTGGCGAGTTCGTCGACATCAATAAAACGTCGCTGCCCACCCTCCAAGCAAGCCTCACTGAGAGTCAGCCATGTCGCTGATGGCTGCCGGTGTCGTCCTCGCGGCTGTCAGCCTCGATCGCGTCGTCGGCGAGCCGCCGGCTCGGCTGCATCCGGTCGCGTGGTTCGGTCGGCTGGTTGGCCCGCTCGACCGCTCGTGGGACGCGCCTCGACTTGTCGGTGCTGTTGGGGCGTTCTGTCTGCCGTTGCTTGCGGCCGTGGTCGTCGCTCTCGGCGTCGGGCTGGCTGGCAACGTCGAACCGCTGGCCGGTGGCGTTGTCGCCACCATCGTTCTGTTTTCAGCGATGAGCCTTCGGTTGCTCTGTACGACAGCCATCGACGTACTTGAGCAAACAGAAACCGACATCGCGGGCGCACGCGCGTCATTGCTCGCCTTGGCTGGTCGAGACGCCAGCGACCTCTCAGCCGGGCACATTCGGAGCGCGGCCGTGGAAAGCGCGGCCGAGAATCTCTCTGACGGCTTTGTCGCGCCGCTGGCCGGCTTTGGTGTCGCCGGTGTCGTCGCCAGCCGGTGGCTCACCCCCGTCGCAACGCTGGCGGTGGCGACCGCGGCAGCGGCGTGGATCAAGGCCGTCAACACGATGGATTCGATGGTCGGCTACCGCTCGAAACCGGTCGGCTGGGCGGCCGCGCGGCTCGATGACCTCGTCATGTGGCTGCCTGCGCGGCTGACGGCGCTGACCCTCTCGGCGGCCGCGCGGTCACCTGATCCGTTGGTAATGGGCCGCCGGTGGGCCCAAACACCGGCTTCGCCGAACGCCGGCTGGCCGATGGCAACGCTGGCAGCCGCTCTCGATGTCCGCCTCGAAAAGTCCGGCCACTACACGCTCAACTCGGTGGCATCGTTGCCAACGATGACTGAGGGCCACCACGGGGTCACCCTCGTCGGCCGGGCCGGCTGGCTCGCCGCACTCACAACGGCGGTGGTCGTCGGTGTCTGATTCGGCCCCCGGTGTTGGTATCGGCCGCGCGATTCGTGGCGCGATCGGCTTTCTTACCCGGATTCCGGTCGGCGGCAGCGGAGCCGACTGGAATGCCTTCCGACGGGCGGCCTACAGCCTTCCGGTGGTCGGCTATCTCGTCGGCGGCCTTGTTGGGGGTGTGTTCTTCCTCCCGGTGCAGCCGCCGACGCTGGTGGCGGCCTATCTCGTTGGACTCTATCTGCTGACAGGCGTCACCCACGCCGATGGGCTGGCAGATCTTGGGGATGCGGTGGCAGTTCACGGCGACGCTGACCGCACACGGGCGGTACTGAAGGATTCGGCTACCGGTGTCGGCGGGGCCCTCCTCTTGGGTGTGACGCTGCTGGTAGTGGCGCTCGGCGTCCTGTCGTTTGCGGGTATCGGCTCGTGGCGGGCGTTCCGGCTCGTCGTCACCGCGGAGGTCGGCGCGAAACTCGGGATGGCCCTCGTTGCGTGTTATGGCCGACCGGCTCACGACGGTCTTGGATCCCAGCTTGTCGGCGAGCTTGATCACCGCTCGTTTGCGTCAGCCATCGTGGTCTCCCTGCCGGCGGTTGCTGCCGCGCCGACCGGGCTGTCGGTAGCCTTGCTGGCGACGGTGGTAACTGGGCCGGCGATCGGACTGGCGATACTGACGTGGGGGCACCGCGAGCTCGGCGGCGTGAGCGGTGACCTCATCGGAGCGACCAACGAGGTGGGTCGCGCACTCGCACTGCATGTGGGGGTGTCGGTATGGATTCTGAGCTGAACGAGGGGGAGGTGACGACCACAGCCGAGAGACGGGCGACGACCGGACTGGTCATGTGTGGCGGCGAGGGAACACGGCTCAGACCGGCGGTCGGCGATACTGAAAAACCGCTCGTAGAGATCGACGGCGAGCCGATGATCGATCGGGTCGTCGCCGCCCTGCAGGCGAGTTCGCTTACAACTGTTGCGGCGGGGGTCTCGCCGGCAACACCCGAAACGGCCGCCCCTCGCCCCGAAATCGCGGGAGTCGACTGTACCGAGACAGCAGGGGACGGGTACGTTGCCGACCTCGGCGAGGCAGTTGGTCGACTCCCAACCCCGGTCGTGACCGGCGTAGCCGACCTCCCCCTCGTGGCCGCCGACCACGTCGACCGGGCGGCGGCAACCGCCGGCGAGGAGTCTCTGACGGTCTGTGTGCCGGTATCGCTCACAACAGCCCTCGGCGTCAGCGCGGAGACAACCACCGAACACGACGGGACAACGGTCGTGCCAACCGGGCTCAACGTCGTCGGCAGCGAGGATGGTCAGACAGCCGTCTGGGAGGACAGCCGCCTCGCGTTCAATGTTAATCGGCCGGGAGATATCGACGCGGTTGAGCGGTGGGTGGATCAGCAAGATTGAATAAACCGGTAGTGCAGCGAAACGGAGCCGTCTGCTCCGGGCTCAGGGTTTTATGTGGCGTACGACCAATTGGCTGCTGTGGATCCAGACGCGATCGACGCCGTGACCCGTGTCCCCCACGGTGGCGAATCCAACCCGGAGCTTGTCGATTTTAGTGCCAACACAAACCCTCGGCGACCGGGCGGCGTCGCTCGTGTCTATGAGGCTGCTCTCGCAGCGGCCGGCCGCTATCCAGGCGATGAGTACTATGCGTTCCGCGCGGCGGCCGCCGAGTATATCGGCGTCACCGGCACCGAGATCATCCCGACAGCCGGTGGGTTAGCCGGCATGCGCCTGCTGTGTTCGATTGTCATCGACAGCGGCGACAGCGTTGCGATCCCAAAACCGAGTTTCAGCGAGTACGCCCGCGAGGTTCGACTCCACGGCGGTGAGCCGGCGTTTGTCCGCCACGACGAGATCGCCGATATCGATCCAGCCGCCCACCGCATGGTGATCGTCTGCAACCCGAACAATCCAACCGGTGAGAGCTACGATCACACAAGACTGCGAGCCCTCGCCGATCGGTGTCAGGCGTCTGAGACGGTGCTGCTGATCGATGAGGCGTTCCTCGATTTTACCACAGAGCCCTCGCTTGCCGGCACCCCCGGTGTCGTTGTCGCCCGATCGCTGACGAAGATCTTCGGACTCCCGGGGCTTCGGGCCGGCTTTCTTGTCGCCACCGGTGACCTCCGAGAACGGCTCGATACCGCCCGGCCAACGTGGGCACTGAGCACGCCCGCCGCCGCCGTCGGTTCTCACTGCCTTGCCGATACCGACTTTGTCGCCGAAACGCGGGAACGTGTCGACGCCGAGCGCGAACGGATGCGACACCGCCTGGCCGAGCGGTTTCGGGTCTCCCCCTCCGATGCCCCGTTTTTGCTCTGTGAGACACGCAAGCCCGTTGAGGCGGTGCTCACAGAAGCCCGCGAGGCGGGGCTCAGCGTTCGCGATGCGACGACGTTCCGCGGACTTGACTCACATATCCGCATCGCGGTAAAACGAGCCCACCAGAACGATCGCCTACTTTCGGCGTTCGACGTATAGCGGCAGCCCCATCGGCTGAACACAACTGAGATACCCCTGGCGTCCAAGAGAGGTGTATGACATCCGACTCCGAAGCTGACCCACCCGGCCATCGCCAAACACCGGGTGGCGGCGTCACCCCTGAGGCCCGACCCATCGAGCCGGCCGCACCCGATGAGTTCGGCCTCGTGCAAGCCTTCTGGGGCGACGGTAAGGGCAAGACAACTGCGGCAATGGGAATGGGATTTCGCGCCGCCGGCCACGGCTACCGCGTCCACATGCTGCAGTTCATGAAGGGCGGGGCCGACAGCGTCGACGACGTACGCGGCGAGTACAACGCGATCGCCGCAACGGCCGGCTTCTCGTATGAAAATACCGGCCACTACGGCTGGCACAACATGGCCGACGGCAGCCGCGAGGCCGACCACGAATCCGAGGCCGACGCCGGCTTCGAGCGCACCCAGGAGCTCGTTGCCGCCGCAGCCGACGCCGATCTCACCACCCCATTTGCGCTCGACAGCGACCCCGAAGCGGGTGTCCACATGCTGATTCTCGACGAGATCCTCTATGCGGCCGACCGCGACCTCGTTGCGCCCGAGGCGGTCTGTGAGCTCATCGAGACCAAACCAGACGATCTTGAGGTTGTGCTCACCGGCAGCCACGCGGAGCCGACCTATCTCACCGACCACGCCGACCTGATCTCCGAGATCAGCAAGCACAAACATCCGATCGACGCCGGCCAGCGCGCCCGCTCCGGCACCGAATACTGAGATGGCCCACACGATCCTCGTCGCCGGCACCGCCTCCCACGTCGGCAAATCGACGGTCGCGACGGGGCTCTGTCGGCTGCTGGCTGATCGCGGCATCTCGGTCGCGCCGTTCAAAGCCCAGAACATGAGCAACAATGCGCGGGCGGTGCCGCGTGCACCCGAAACGATGGGTGAAGCGAGCGACGCCGTCAGCGACGACGGTGGCGACAACGACGCCTACGGCGAGATCGGTGTCTCCCAGTACGTCCAAGCCCGCGCCGCCCGCGTCTCACCAACGACCGACTGCAACCCCGTGTTACTCAAACCCCGCGGCGAAGGCGAATCCCAGCTCGTCGTCGATGGCGTCGGCGTCGGCCACTACGACGCCGGCGAGTATTACGACGCCCACTGGGAAACGGCCCGTGCGGCCGCCGTCGCCGCCCACGACCGCTTGGCGGCCGCCCACGACGTGATCGTCGCCGAGGGCGCAGGCTCCATCGCGGAGATCAACTTCCACGACCGCGACCTCGCCAACGTCGAAACCGCCCGCTTTGCCGACGCCGACATCGTCCTTGTCGGCGACATCGAACGCGGCGGCGTTTTCGCCTCGCTGGTCGGCACGCTGGAACTCATGCCCGATGATCTCCGCGACCAGGTTGTCGGCGTCGTCATCACGAAGTTCCGCGGTGACGCCGATCTGTTGGCTCCCGGGATCGACGCCTTCGAGGAGCGAACCGGCGTCGATATGCTCGGCGTTGTTCCCTACGACGATCCCGGCCTCCCGGCCGAGGACAGCGTCGATCTGCCGGCAACCGATGAGCGCGCCGTCCGCGGTGACGGCGACGGCGTCGCCCCCGAGCATTCGGTGACGGTCGCCGTCCCGCGGCTCCCCCGCGTCTCGAATTTCACCGATCTCGAACCGCTGGCCGCCGACGCCGGCGTTCGGGTCGCCTACGTCCCACTCGACGCGTCGCCCGCTGACGCCGACGCGGTCGTGTTGCCGGGCACGAAGAACACGGTCGATGACCTGCTGGCGATCAAAGACGCCGGCTTCGACGATGAACTCCAAGCCTTCGATGGCCCCATCGTCGGCCTCTGTGGCGGGTATCAACTGTTGGGTGAGGAACTTCGCGGCGTCGACACCGAGGCCAGCAGCGCGGCGGCCGCCGAGTTGTCCGCAACGACGCTGCCGGGGATCGGTCTGTTACCCGTGGCAACGACGTTTACCCCGGAGAAACGGGTTGTCGATACGACACTCGACATCGACGGAACCGGCCCGCTTGCGGGCGCGAATGGCGCAGTTTCGGGCTACGAGATTCACATGGGAACCACCGAGGCGACAGGAGGTGTCGAAACACCGTTCGCCCGTGGTGGCAACGCGAGTGCCGCACTCGGTGCAAGCGCAGGCGACGTGCTTGGCTGTTATCTCCACGGGCTGTTCGAAAACGAGACGGCGCGTCGAGCGTTCGTCGGTCGGGTCTTTGAGGCGGCCGGCCGTGAGCGACCCACAGGAGCGACGCCCAACGCGTCGCCGTACGCACAGGCCGCTACGCTGGTGGCTGAGAACTGTTCGCTCGACGTTCTTGCCGCACTGCCCGACGATCAACACTAAGCCACGGCCGCTCCGAGTAAGCCTGTGAGCGTTCTTTCGTTGCTCCGGCTTCGCACCGCCGCCGACTTCGCCGACTGGTATCGGATCGGCGCGGCGTACGTCGACGGCGTCGCCGAGGAGATGGGGTTCGACACCGCCGAGTTTGTCGACTACGAGGCTGGCGTTGCGGCGATGCGAGACGGGCGACCACCGGCGTCGGTTTCGCCCCCGGTTCGACGGTCGATTGCCGCTGACCTGCTGGCTGACGCCGTTTTCTCCGAACCATTCTGTGAGTGGCTGCCGCTGTGGTATGAGGTGAGTCTCTTGGGGCCGGTGCGGTACTGTGAGTACCGGCTGCGAGCAGTTGCCGAACCGTACTGTCATGAGCTGTCCGTCTCGGTGCCGCGATTCAGTCGGCCAGCCAACGCGCTTGTCGACGGCCGGCCGGCCCCGACCCACCTCGATAGCTTCCGTAAGCAGTTCATACTCGCGGATGCCATCCTCCATGTTGAATGGTTCGTCCACGTTGCTCGTGAATCCGGGATTGTGGTGCCACAAGGGTTGGTCGATCGTACCCACGAAGAGAGCCTCGCGTACTACACCGGTCACCGCGAGTCGTTGTCGCCACAGGTACGGCGGTTTCAGGCCGCGCTGTTTGCCGACGACAGGTGGGTGCGAGAGATCGATGCGGCCTACGGGCTCGACAGCACGCTGTTTGAGCTGTGGGAACGGCTGCTGCGTGCGGAACGGGAGCGGCTTGAAGCGGCGACACAGCGCTAGCGGCGGCAGGGGTCTTCAGACCGACTCAACAGCTTTTTATTCGCGCTGGCGGTATCGTGTTGCACTATGGCTGAGGACAAAGCACGATCCACCGGCAGTGCCGGTCGATTTGGTGCCCGGTACGGGCGTGTCTCCCGCAAACGAGTCAAGGAAATCGAAGCAGGAATGCAGAACGCCGAGGTCGACGGCGACGATGTCACCCGCGTCGGCACCGGCATCTGGGTTAACGAGGAGACCGGCGAGAAGTTTACCGGCGGTGCCTACAAGCCGAAAACGCCCGGCGGCCAACAGGCAACCCGTTCGATCCGCGCCGCCCTCGCCGAAGACGAGGAGTAAGAATGAGCTACAAGTGCTCGCGCTGTAAACGCGACGTGACGCTCGATGAGTACGGTGGCGTCCGCTGTCCGTACTGTGGGCACCGCGTCCTCCTGAAGGAACGCGGCGGCGGCATCAAGGAAGTCGACGTCCACTGACGGCGGTCGTGTCACAGCTTCATTCTACGCAGTTGCGTTTCAAGTATCCGACAGCGGCAGCCGCACGACGGGTCGAACGCAGCATCGCTGTCGAGGTCGGCGAACTCGACGACGATCGTTCGGCAGTGAGTGTCGATCGCGACGGGGTTGTCCTCACCGTCGAGATCACCGCGGCCGACCGCGTCGCACTTCGCGCCGGGATCAACAGTTGGTGTCGCTACGTAGCAACCGCCGAGACGGTCGCCGACGACGTACTGGCTCAGCAATAGCTCCGTGGTTTGCGGTAACAGAAGCCACACCGTTGGAAGCCAGCACTGGCGAGAGCCGACAACGGCACAAACACGATACGAACCCGACGCCGTCTGTCGATCAGGCGGCTGTCGGAATTGCATGGCTTTTTCCATGTGGCGACCGTCCTGTAGGGTATGCAGGGTAACCTACCGCCGGAAGCGCAGGACAAACTCGAAACGCTGCAGGATCTTCAAGAGACCGCCCAAGAGGTTTCCGAGCAGAAACAGCAGACCGAGGCAACGCTCACCGAAACCAAGGCTGCACTCGACGCCCTCGACGACGTTGACGACGAGTCAACCATGTACCGAGAGGTCGGCGAACTCCTCATCGAGACCGACTACGAGTCGGCGTCCGGCAAGCTCGAAGAGAAGGTCGAGGATCTCGAAGTGCGCGCCGAACAGCTTGACAAACAGGAGACGAAAGTCCAAGAGAAATTCGAGAGCCTGCAGGACGAGCTCCAGCAGATGCTCGGCGGCGCGGGCGGCCCGCAGGGCCCGGCCGGTCCGGGCGGCGCCGGCGGCGCGTAAATGAGTACGGAACCGGACGACGAAACGGTCGTCACCACCGCTGCGGAGGCCGCTGAGGGGTTTATTCTCTCGCGGTTTGCGAACTCCGCGATCACAGATGTCGATATCACCGTCACCTTCGAGGATGGCGTGTTGGATCTCGATATCTATCTGAACACGGTCGACGATGCTGAGGCCGACCCGGAGGCCGTCGCCGACGCGGCGATCGATGCCGCCGAGGACGCCGTCGACGAACTTTTTGCGTAAGCCCGTTGCTGCCGTATTTTCGTGGTCACACCCCGAACATGAAAAGAGATTAAGCCGGCGGTTGGAAAGAGAGGCCAAATGAGTCTCTCGGAGTCCGACCGCGAGCTGATCACCGCCGAGCTCGGCCGTGAGCCGACGCCCGCCGAGGCGAATCTCTTCGAAAACCTCTGGAGCGAACACTGCGCCTACCGCTCCTCGCGGCCGCTGCTCGGGGCCTTCGACAGCGAGGGCGACCAGGTTGTTATCGGCCCCGGCGACGACGCCGCCGTCATCGCCGTCCCCGAACCTGACGCCGCCGACACGCCCGCGAGCGAGCGCACACGCGAGGACTACAGCGAGACCTACATCACGCTCGGCATCGAGAGCCACAACCACCCGAGCTACGTCGATCCCTACGACGGCGCGGCCACCGGCGTTGGCGGCATCGTCCGGGATACGCTCTCGATGGGAGCCTATCCGATTGCCCTCGCCGACAGCCTCTATTTCGGTTCCTTCGACCGCGAGCACTCCCAGTATCTCTTCGAGGGCGTCGTTGAGGGGATCAGCGACTATGGCAACTCCATCGGCGTCCCGACGGTTGCCGGCAGCGTTGCCTTTCATTCGGACTACGTCGGCAATCCACTCGTCAACGTTGCCTGCGTCGGCGTGACCGACGAGGAACGCGTTGTGACCGCCGAAGCCCAGCAGGCCGGCAACAAACTCGTTCTCTTTGGCAATGCCACCGGCCGCGATGGCCTCGGCGGAGCCTCCTTCGCCAGCGAAGACCTCGATGAGGACGCCGAAACCGAGGATCGCCCAGCGGTACAGGTCGGCGATCCATACAGCGAAAAGCTGCTTATCGAAGCCAGCGAGACGTTGATCGACGAGGGGCTGATCCAATCGGCCCGGGATCTTGGGGCGGCTGGGCTCGGTGGGGCGTCCTCGGAACTTGTCGCCAAGGGCGGCTTCGGCGCGGATATCGCGCTGGATCGCGTCCACCAGCGCGAACCCAACATGAACGCCCTCGAAATCCTGCTGGCCGAATCCCAAGAGCGGATGTGCTACGAGGTCGCCCCCGAGGATGTCGACCGCGTGGCCGAGATCGCCGAGCGGTTCGATCTCGGCTGTTCGGTGATCGGTGAGGTCAGCGAAGGTAATTACACCTGCACCTTCGACGGCGAGGTCGTCGTCGATGTCGAGCCTGAATTCCTCGCGGAGGGCGCGCCGATGAACGACCTCGACGTCGTCGACCCCGAACCCGCCGAGCGCGACCTGCCGGACGCCGATCTCGACGCGGCAATCGAGGCCGTCATTGCGAACCCCAACACCGCCTCCAAGCGGTGGGTGTACCGACAGTACGACCACGAGGTCGGCCTCCGAACCGCGATGAAACCCGGCGACGATGCGGCGATCATGGCGGTTCGGGAGACGAGCGATGCCGACGACACAACGGGCGCGGGAACCGGCCTCGCCATCTCGTCGGGCGCGAATCCGAACTGGACGAGTGTCGATCCCTACGGTGGTGCGCAAGCAGTCGCCCTCGAAAACGCGACCAACATCGCCGCCAAGGGTGCGACTCCGCTCGCGG
>ERZ1034569.794-NODE-794-length-11076-cov-12.571908_pt1 | contig 11076 bp, 10 predicted proteins | sample MGYA00520706_ERZ1034569 | MGnify/ENA primary metagenome ERZ1034569 (study PRJEB33760, sample SAMEA4777722) | hypersaline lake metagenome | biome: hypersaline environment; feature: brines | place: Spain | collected 2014-08 | depth 0 m ...
GAGAACTCCTGGACGCTGAGCCACTCGATACCCATCGCCAGCGAGTCGAACACCACCTGCGAGGCGGGGAAGTCGACCCCCGCCGCGAGCGCCGCGGTCGTGACAACCGCCGCCAACTCTTGGTCGGCGAACTGCTCCTCGACGCGCTTGCGACGGCTGTTGTCCAGCCCCGCGTGATAGGGTGCCGAGGAGTACTCCAGCCGGCGGGATATCTCGTGACACCGGCGCCGCGAGTTGGTGAACACGATCGTCTGGCCGCGGTACCCTTTGCTGGATTTACTGTCGAAGGCCCGCGTTACGAGCCTGTTCTCGATGTCGACCTTGTCGTACTCGTCGGCAAAGGTGAGATGGCGCTCAATCGGGATTGGCCGCTCCTCGAACTCGATGAGCGTGGCCTCGAGCGCTCGCGCCAGCGGTCCCGGGTTGCCTACCGTCGCCGACAGGTAGAGCCACTGCGTGTCACCTGTATCGTCCGTTTGCTGCTCGCAGACGTACTTCAACCGGGAGATCAGCCCGTCGAGACGGTGTCCCCGGCCCTGCTCACCGATCGTGTGGACCTCGTCGATAACGACCGTTCCGACAGAGCCGAGCTCCTTGCCGGTGCGGAGCGCGTGGTCGATACCCTCGTAGGTGCCGACGATAACATCCGCCGAAGGGTCGAACCGTCCACCGGTATCGTTTATCCGGCTCGCACCGACCCGGAGGGTGATGTCGACGAGGTGGCCGTAGTCGTCCTGGAAGTCGCGGTACTTCTGATTCGCGAGCGCGACCAGCGGCACCAGAAACAGGAACGTCCCCTGTCCGGAGAGCGCGCGGTGGATACCGGCCATCTCACCGATGAGCGTCTTGCCGGTCGCGGTGGCGCTCACCACCAACTGGTCGCGCCCGTCGAGCAGACCGTTCTCGACGGCGAGACTCTGAACCGGTAACAGCGTCTCGAAGCGTTTCTCGAGGACCCCTTGTAACCCGGGGTGGAGCGACAGCGAGCCCACCGGCACCGGGTCGACGTCCTCGACGGTCGGGCTTATCTCGTCGAACTTGGTCAGTTCAGGGTCGAGACGACCCTTCAGGAGGTTTGTGATGCGCTCAAGATCCTGCACGTCGAGCAGCAGGTCCTCCAGTCGGTCGCGGGCAGCCCCGGAGATGTCCCCCCGGTAGGCCAGCTGGCGGTCGAGCTCCTCGCTGGCACAGTCCGGACAGATGTCGCCCGGCTCGGCCTCGATTGCCGTTTCGCCGGTGATAGGCGTGTATCGGCCGGCGGCAGCACAGAACCCGCAGGTCCGGACAGCCTTCGCGTCGAGCTGGTAGCCGTCGAGCATCGCCTGCAGTTCGCGGCGACCGGACCGCGAGGTCTGCTCGGTGACCCGGATGCGGCCGGCCCGGCGCGCGATGTCGAGGAACTCGTCGGGGCTGCGCAGGTCCTCCTCGGTCCCGTCGACCACACGCAGACGGGCGGGGCGCGGGCCGGCACCGGTCTGTTTCAGTTCGAGCCGACCCTGGAACAGCCGCTGGCCGTCGCGCTCGACGATGACGTGGTAATCGTCGCCCTCCTCGTGGAGTGCGAGTGTATCGACGCGGGTGGCCTGTCGTGACACAGAACCCCGTACGGGCGGCCCGCACTTCAGTCGTGCGAACCACCGGCCCTCCGATACCGGACCCGCGGGGACGAAAGCAACAGCAACGAGTATCACAGGCACCGACCACGGCACCCCGACAGCGCGTCTCGGGTGTCGGATGAGAGTATCACCGCTCTCTGCCACAATAGCCCCTCTGCCGGTCCGGACACGGCGGTTGTCGCGGCCCCAGGTGTGTGTGAGTGACCCAAACGCTTTAACAGACTGAACAACGTAGTTTTAGCTATGTCATCCATAGAGCTGACGACGAGCCAGCGGGCTATTCTTCAAGAGCTGGTCAATCTCTACGGTGAGTCCGACAGCGCTGTAAAAGGGGAAGAGATCGCCAACGAGGTGAACCGGAACCCGGGAACGATCCGCAACCAGATGCAGAGTTTAAAAGCACTACAGCTCGTCGAAGGTGTCCCTGGACCAAAAGGCGGCTACAGGCCGACAGGAGGTGCGTACGACGCGCTCCAGATGGAGCAGATGGATCAGGCTGCCGACGTTCCCCTGTCACACAACGGTGACCTGGTGCCAAAAGCAAACGTCGAGCAGATAGACCTGACGAGCGTCCATCACCCCGAGGAGTGTCGCGCGAAGGTACGTCTCCGAGGCTCCATCTCCGCGTTCTCCGAGTCCGACTCGGTCACCGTCGGCCCGACCCCGCTGTCGAAGCTCCGCATCGACGGCACCGTCGAGGGAAAGGACGATACCAACAACTCGCTCGTTCTCACCATCGACGACATGCAGGCACCCGTTGAAGAAACCGACCACTGATACGATCGTGCGTGACTTTTTACCGCCGGGCTGTCACAGACTCCCCGTTCACGGGCTGTTTCTCGGAGTTTGGAACGGTGCTGAAAACACTCACGCACGACCGTATGACCGGGTGTCATCACCGTGGACTGGTCGCTGTGCTGTCTCCGCGCATCGACGGGGTGTGCGGTGTTCGTTCCGCGACGGTGTCCCGGGGCTGGCACACGGCTTGACCCCTCCAGGAGTGGGTGTTTCCCGGAAAGGCGCACGCAGACACCGGGAACAGAGGGTGATACCCACGGGACAGCACCAACTGCAAGGCTTTTGTATGGACCCCGACTGAGTAGCAACTGTGACAGACAAGGTGATTGTACTCGGGTCGGGGTACGCTGGTGCGGGGGCCGTTCAGAGTCTCCAGCGCTCGCTCGGCAGCGACCAAGCGGAGGTGACGTGGGTGTCCGACGTTGACTACCATCTCGTGTTACACGAGTCACACCGGTGCATTCGGGACCCGGATGTTCGAGAGCACGTCACCATCCCGGTCGACGAAATAAAGTCGCCGGATGTGGCATTTGTGCAGGCCAAAGTCACCGGTATCGACTGTGACCGTCGGGTCGTCGAACTCGAGGGTGGGGAGCTGGACTACGACTACGTGCTGGTCGGTCTCGGTTCGCAGACAGCGTTTTTCGATATTGAGGGGCTGGAGGAGCACGCACACACCCTGAACTGTCTCGACGACGCGCTCACCATCCACGACGACCTGGAGCGGGCGCTCAACGATACAACACCGGAAGACCCGGCACAGGTGATCGTCGGTGGTGCGGGGTTGAGCGGTATCCAGGTGGCCGGCGAGATTGCCGACTTCCGCGACAGGCGGGACGCGCCGGTCGAGATACGCCTCGTCGAGGGGCTGGACCAGATCTTCCCCGGAAACGACGAGAGCGTCCAGTCGGCGCTGCGGTCGCTGCTAGAGAAGCGCGATGTGACCATCACGACCGGTGAGTTCGTCGACGGTGTCAACGAGGAGACGGTTTCAACTGCTGAGAACGGCGCGTACGACTACGACGTGCTCGTCTGGACGGGGGGTATCGCCGCACACGAGGAGATGCACGACGCCGAGCTCGAGAAAGACGAGCGCGACCTCCGATTCGAGACCGACGACCGGTTCCAGACCTCCAACGAGCGGGTGTTCGCCGTCGGCGACGCCGCACTCATCGAGCAGGGCGAGGGCGAGCACGCGCCACCGACCGCACAGGCCGCCTGGCAGGCCGCGACCGTGGCCGGCAGGAACGTTGCCCGTGCTATCGAGGACAGACCGCTCAAAGACTGGACCCACGAGGATAAAGGAACGGTCATCTCGGTCGGCGAGGACGCGGTCGCACACGACGTCTACATCGTTCCATTTATATCGACGTTCGGTGGTCTGCCCGCGCGGATACTGAAAAAGATGATCGCCGTCCGCTGGATACGGGATCTCACCGACACCCCGACGGCGCTGTCTGCCTGGTCGAAGATGTGACGCTGTCTGGCGTTCTGACCCCCGGTGAGCCCGGACAGGGTCCCGACTGTCGCGGGTACGGCCGGCCAGATTCGGCGGGTCCGTGCGACGTGCTTTTTTTCAATGGCGCCCAACTCCGGTCGTGAACAGCCTCGAGACAGACCTCGAACGCGCACGGGACCTCGATGTGGCGGCACTCGCCGACGCCATCGAGTCAATCGGGTTCGAGTGCACAGACTGTGGCGCCTGCTGCAGGGCAGCAGACGCCGGTTGTGGGGACGGGGAGGACTCCGGGCACGGTGAGCGCGAACAGGAACAGGCCCAGACGGCGGAGCCACACACAGCGACGGTGTTCCCCGACGAGGTGCGGAGGCTGCAGGTCACCGGAGGGCACGAGTACGACTGGCGGGATGTCGCCCGGCCGGTGCCGTACGGACTGTCGGACGGCCCGGATGGGCCGACCGGGGAGACGTTCGAGTGGGCGCTCCAGACCGACGGCTGCGGTGACTGTCGGTTCCACGAGGGTGGCGAAGGCGGCGGCTGTACGGTCCACGAGGACCGGCCGCTCATCTGCCGGACCTATCCGTTCAGTGTCGCGCTCGGCGGGACGAGCCAGCCGATGGGCGAGGCTGTCGACGATGAAGGGCTCGTTCGCGCCCACAAGTGCGAGGGTCTCGGGCGGGATATCGACCGCGAGGCCGCCGAGGAGCTCGCCCGGGCGCTAAAGACCCGGGCGGTCCGTGAACTCGAGGAGGCAATCGGCGTCCGGGAGTCGTACGAACCTGTCGACCCGGCGGAGACGGCCGAGGGTGTGGTCGTCCACGACTCCGAGGGGGCGAAGCGTCCCGACGGGACGCGACTCGAGGACGGGGATCGGTCGCGGTAGCCCGCCCGCGACACGCGACCACCGACACAAAGCGGGGTCTACCCGTCTGAACGCACGGTCACCGACGGCCGCGAACGAGGCCGTCACACCGGAATCCCGGGGGAGCACCCGGGTCGGGACGGTCAGCGCAACATCTTTGACCGGCGGGTCCGTTCAACCCGTAGAGGTTCGATCAGTCTTGGAATCTACCGACGAACTGCTCTGTCTATTCAGTGCCGGTATCTCGGAATCAGACGACAGCCACCTCGTCGAGGTGCCTCGCCGTGAGCTGGAAACCGGGTCGGTCGAGACCGGCAAGCGCTACCGGATAGCCCTCGTCCGTGGCGAGACAACCGGGTCGACCGCCGGCGAGGATAGGGTGACGGCCGGGCAGCCACAGCCGCCCGTCGAACCCGGCGAGATACGTTACGTCGACATCGAGGACCTCGGCAAACAGGGCGACGGTATCGCCCGCGTCGAGCGCGGGTACGTCATCATCGTCCCCAGAACCGATGTCGGTGACCGCGTCAAGATCGAGATAACCGACGTCGAACCAAACTTCGCCGTCGGCGAGGTCCTCGAATCGACCTGACGTTCCCTCTGGTCTCCGTTGCTCCCGTGGCTTCGAGAACGAGACTTGTTCGTCACCGGCAGATCGACCGGCCTCGACACCGTGGTCCGGGCTGCTCTTTTCCGGTTGTACCACCGGTGATAGCTGTCGACCGGTCTGTGTCATCTGCGGGGTGGTCACGCGCCGGGAACCGCACGAGGGCGAGGCGTTAACCGTTCGTACCAAACGCTATATGTGGCGGAGTCGCCTGTACTCGTGTGTGAGCGCAGCCACATCCGCACCCGGGTTGTCGGAGAAACAGCGTCGCATCCTCGAGTACCTCCGCGAGCACGCCGACGAGCGGACATACTTCAAGTCCAGACTCATCGCCGAGGACCTGGGCCTGTCGGCAAAGGAGGTCGGCACCAACATGACCGCTATCACCGACGGCGAGTTTGACATCGAGGTGGAAAAGTGGGGGTACTCCTCGGGGACGACCTGGATGGTCACCCGGTGAGCGTCGCATCGACGAGTCTGCGGTGGCCGCGCCGGAGTCGCGAGGAAAGAGACTACTGTGTGATACCGAGGTGGGCCGCAACCTCCGCGAGTGTCGACCCCCGGGGTGACTCGAAGTAGCCCCGCTCGTAGGCGAGCACGAGCGCCTCCAGAACACCGACGTGCGCCCGGTCCCACTCCGCGCGAAGCAGGTACTCGTCCTCGACACTGTCGACGAGTCTGATGTCGGTCAACCCGGCGTGAGTCGTGAATGCCACCTCGATGTCATCCGCTGTCGTGCCACGAACCCAGAGATACGGGATGATCCGGGTCTCGCGTGCCACCAATCGCTCAAGTTCAACCGTCGACCCCGGCAGCGTCTCGAACACGCTCCCGAGGGGGAACGCGTCCGCCGGACTCCTGAACTCGACGGCTGTCGCCATCACGCGCGATTCGTCCCGCGACGGTATGTACCGTTTCAATGGTGTACAATGGCGTCCAGATCGGTCTGAGCCGTGTACACTCCGTCCTGACGCGTCAGCATGATGCACAAGGTACCGTTTTTTTATTGAGACAGACAGACAGAGCAAGTACAGGGACCCATGAGCGTTATTGTCGAATTTCAGGTACCGTCAGTCGATTTCAGGCTAGGAGAGATCCTGCAGGTCGAGGGAGTGTCGTCGGTCGAACTCGAGAGTTTGGTGCCGGTCGGCCAGGCGACAGTACCGCTGTTCTGGGTGTATGACACGACAGACGAGTCGTTTGTCGCGTCGGTCGAGGAACACCCGGACGTAAACAGGACAGCCACAGTCGACACCTTCGAGGATAGGGCGCTGTTCAAACTCGACTGGGACGCGAATCAGGATCGCATCTTCGCCGGCATAGAGGAGTACAACGGACAGTTGCTGAGTGCGCTCGGCACACCCGACGTGTGGGAGTTCGAACTCCGATTCCAGACTCACGCGGACCTCAGTGAGTTCACGAGTCACTGTGAGTCCGGTGGCATCTCGGTCGATGTCGCCCGGGTGTACAGGCCGACGGTACCCGATTCCGGGCCGTGGTACGGGCTAACAGACCGCCAGCGCGAGGCGCTCGCGCTCGCCGTGCGGTCCGGCTACTACAGCATCCCGCGGGGTTGTACGACAAAGGATATCGCGGCAGACCTGGACATCTCGGACCAGGCGGTGACCGAGCGACTCCGTCGCGCCATCGCGTCGCTGGCCACGAACACGCTGATCGCCGCCGAATCAGCCGGTCGCGGTCGGAACCGGGGCTGACCGGCGCGCCCGAGTCGGCAGGACCGAGCGTCCAGCAGCGCAGGAAGAGGACGGGTAGCGAGCGGTCCCGGTTCGCCGGGGTGCGGGTGACATCGCCGGCAGAATGTATATGATCTCTGATAGCAACAGGCGTTAAAGCAATAACGGTGGGGAATAAATGTGAAGTATGAGTCGCGATAGCACAGTACTGGTAGTTGGCGGCGGCGTGACCGGAACAGGAGTGGCCCGTGACCTGGCACTGCGTGGAGTCGACGTGACACTCGTCGAGCGCGATGGGCTGGGAAGCGGCACCAGCGGGCGGTCCCACGGTGTGTTACACAGCGGCGGTCGATACGCCGAGCGCGACGGTGTCAGTGCCAGGGAGTGTATCGAGGAGAACAGGATACTACGCTCGATCGCCGGCGGATGCATCAGCGAGACGGGCGGGCTGTTCGTCCAGTTGGAGGGTGACGACCCGGAGTACTTCGAGCGCAAGCGGGCCGCCTGCGAGGAGGTGGGCATGAAGACCGAGGAGTTCGACGGTGAGACTGCTCGTGACCGGGTGCCGGCGCTCTCGGCCGATGTCGAGCGGGCGCTGACCGTCCCGGACGGTGTGGTGTTCCCCTCACGGTTGTGTGCTGCAAACGCCGCCGACGCGGAGGCACACGGTGCCACCGTGCACCCGCAGACGCCGCTGGAGGGGCTGACCGTCGACGCCGGGCAGGTGCGCGAGGCCGAACTCGGCGGAGCAGTCGGCGACCGGGTCGCGGTCGACCACGTCGTGAACGCGGCGGGCGCGTGGGCCGGTGAGACGGCGGCGATGGCCGGTCTCAACGTGAATATGGCACCCGCCCGCGGCGTGATGGTCGCCGTCGAACACGACTCGGTCGGGCCGGTCGTGAACCGGTGTCGGAACCCCGACGACGGCGACATCGTGGTTCCACACGACTCGGAGGCGGTGCTGGGGACGACCAGTGTCCCGGTCGAGGACCCCGAGGAGTACGCAAAGGAGGAGTGGGAGGTCGAGCGAACAATCGAGGAGTGTGCGGATATGGTGCCGTCGGTGGCATCCGCGCCCGTCGTCCGGCGCTGGTGGGGGGTACGACCCCTCTACGCGCCCGAGGAGTCGGGCGAGGACCGGCGCCAGATCTCCCGTGGGTTCGCCGTCCTCGACCACGCCACCGACGGTGTGGCGAACGTCACGAGCGTCGTCGGCGGGAAACTCACCACATACCGGCAGATGGCCGAGGACACCGCCAACCAGGTCTGTGACCGACTCGGTGTCGAGGCGGACTGCGAGACCGCCGACCGGACCCTCCCCGCCGCCGATGACCCCGAGCGACTCGACGAGCTCGTCGACGCCTACGGTGGCACCAACCCCACCGACGAGCCCGTGGTCGCATCGTAGTCCAAGACCGCGACGGTCGGAACCGACAGCCCGAAGTTGCTACCAGCCCTGTGTTAGATAGTGCTGTACCAGCGTATCGCGGGGGTTCTCTCGCGGGCCGGCGTGATCGACCGCGAGCGACTCGACCGGACGGTGAACCTGTCCTGGCCGCGGATAGTCACCGGGTTCGCCATCATGTCGAAACAGACCGTCGACCTGGCGCTGGTGGGCTGGGCAGTCGGTCCGGCGGCGGTGGCGGGGCTGGCGTACGCCTACGCGTACTGGACGGTCGCGAAGTTCGTCGGCATCGGCATCGCCGGTGGGGTGGTCGCACTCGTCTCGCAGAACTACGGCGGTGGGCAGACCGAACGGGCGTCGCTCGTTGTCAAACAGGGGGTGTGGGTCGCGCTGGCGGTCGTGGTGCCGGTGATACTCTGTTATATACTGTTCGCCGACGGACTGATCGGGCTGTTCGGGTCGGACCCCGAACCGGCTGGGTTCGGGTCGGCCTACCTCGTGGTGGTCGCGCCGGCACTCCTCTTCGAGTTCCTGAACCTCCTGATGAGCCGGACCTACGCCGGCGTCAGCGACACGTTCACCCCGATGGTGGTCCGTGCGACCGGCGGGCTGTTGAATATCGTCCTGAGCGGTGTGTTCGTCTTCGCGGGGATGGGTGTCACGGGTGTCGCACTCGGGACACTGCTCTCGACGGCGGCGGTGACGCTAGTGCTTGGATGGGGGTTGCTCGGTCGGGCGTACCCGTTTCCGGGGATGTGCGCCAGCCCGGTCGCGCTCCGGTTCGACGGCCCACAGTTCGACCGCGACCTGGGTCGGCAGTTGGTCACCGTCTCGGCACCGCTCGTAGCTCGACAGGTCAGCAAGGTGGCGATGGTGTTCCCACTGCTGTGGATAGCGAGCACGTTCGGGTCGGTGGTGGTCGCGGCGCTCGAGGTGGGGAGACGGGTGCGTGACCTGCTGGTGAGCTTCGACTGGGGGTTCTCCACGGCCTCGAGTACGCTCGTCGGACAGGAGCTCGGGGCCGGTGACGAGACCGAGGCGGGGGCCTACGGCGGCGCTATCGTCCGGCTCTCCTTCGTCGTGCATCTCGTTGCGGGGCTCGTCGTGTTCCTCGCGGCGCCGCTCGTCGCGCGACTGTTCGTCTCGGGGTCGGCCGAACTCGCACAGACAAAAGCGTTCGTGCGGGTGGCCGCCGCAACCGCGGTGGTGTTCGGGGTGAACGGCTCGCTGGTCGGTGTTCTCCGGGGTGCGGGTGACACGCGCTGGCCGTTTGTTGCCTCACTCGCCGGCCAGTACGGGGTCGCGTTGCCGGTTGCGCTGGTCGGTCTCGTGACACCACTGGGCGTGTTTGGTCTGTACGGTGCACTGTTTGCCGGCGCGGCCGTGCCCATCTTGGTGAACGGCTGGCGCTACCGGACCGGCCGGTGGAAGGCTGTCAGCCGCGCCTACCGGCCGGCGGGTGGCTGAGGCTCGGACTCGCCGCCGAGCTCCCCGACCCTGCGCCGGAGGCGGTCGACCCGACCGGCCGGCACCTCGACATCCAGCAGGACCGTCTCGCCGTACTCCACCGTGTGGACCGTCACCTGGTCGTGGAGCCGCGAGACGAGCGCGTGTGTCTCGTCGCCGTACGGCAGTGACAGGGCCAGCCGCGAACTCGGCAGCACTGCCGCGAGCCGGGACCTGACCGCACCGGGTGTCGCGCCGTCGACGGGGTCTCGCCCGGCGACCGGACTGTCTGCCCCTGGAAGCACCGGCACGAGCGGCCCATCGACGCGGTCCTCGACCGCCCGACAGCACCGCTCGAGCGGGTCGTGTCTCTCGCCGACGACAACCGCCGCACTCGCATCCTCGAGCGCCGCCAGCGTCCCGGGCACGACCCCGGTGTACCAGTCGGGCAGCTCCGCGACCAGCCCCGGCGTGTCGGTCAGCGCCACCTTGTGCGGGCCGATGGTCGTCACGGTGGTCGTCGGCCGTGCGGGCCCGAACGGGTCGCCGGTCGCGTCGTTGTCGGTCAGCGCTGTCCGGAGGGCCGTCGACAGCGCGGTCGGCGGTCCGACCAACACGACCCGGGCGTCGACACCGCCGTGGGTGTCCGTGACCCGCTCGCGGGCCTCCGTACGGAGCGTCTCGAGGTCGGCCCGGAGCTGCTGGCAGCGCCGGTCGAGTTCCCCGACCCGGTCACCGCTCCCACCGGGGCTCTGTCTGTTGCTGTCACGCTCGGCACCGGCCACGCGCCGGCGCTCGACCCGGGCGTCCCGGAGCGCGAGGGACCTCTCCGCGACGGGGTTCGCCGCTGCGAGACGGCGCCAGACCACGTCACGCCGGTCACGGACAGTCACCGGTGGCAGTGCGGCCTCGAGATCGACCCGCTGACCCGGGTGAAGCAGTTCGTCGACCCCCAGAAACGCCGCGTCGGTCTCGCCGAGTCGGCGGGCGACGCGGTCGACCAGCCCCGGCGGGAGGTTGTACCGGCCGTGCTCCGGTCTGTCGACGGTCAGTGTCGCCGCCGGTTCGTACCCCAGCGCGGCGACGGTCGCCTCGAACCACCCGGGGAGAGGGCCGGTGCGCGAGGCCAGAAACGCCGTGTCGGTCATCGCCATCACGTAGCCGATCCACCGGTATCAGCCCTCGCCTG
>ERZ1034569.795-NODE-795-length-11075-cov-5.872868_pt1 | contig 11075 bp, 8 predicted proteins | sample MGYA00520706_ERZ1034569 | MGnify/ENA primary metagenome ERZ1034569 (study PRJEB33760, sample SAMEA4777722) | hypersaline lake metagenome | biome: hypersaline environment; feature: brines | place: Spain | collected 2014-08 | depth 0 m ...
GTCGTCACCCTCGGCGGGCATCGTCTCGGGGGCCTCCGCGTCCATGCTCTCCACTCGGTCCACCCGCGACCGGTTGCTGGTGGGGTCCTTGCGGACCCGGACGAGGTCATCGGCCGCGCCCACGAGCTCCTCGTCGTGGCTCACGACGAGGATCTGCTCCACGCCGAGGTCCCGCATCGACTCGACGAGGTCGACCAGCTTCGAGACGTGCCCCGAGTCCAGGAAGACGGTCGGCTCGTCGAGGATGAGCGGCGGCATCGGCGCGGTCCCCTCGATACCCTCCGCGAGCAGCCGGTAGACGGCACAGCGCAGCGAGAGGTTGAACAGGGCCCGTTCCCCGCCGGAGAGCTGCTCGGGCGCCAGCGGCTCGTCGTCCTTCTGGTAGACGGTCAGCTCGTAGGAGCCGTCCAGCTCGATGTAGGCGTAGGCGTCGTTCGTGTAGACCAGATCGAACGTCTCGTTGAGTAGCCGCTCGAGCTTCTCGACGTTCTGCTGGCGGAGTCCGGCCCGCAGGACGGCGTACAGCGACTCCGGCTGCCCGGCGTCGGCGTCCAGCGAGTCCAGCCGCTCGACGGTCGCGGAGAGCTCCGCGCGACGGTCGCGGAGCTGCTCCAGCGCCTCGATCTCGTTGCGCGTCGCGCCGATAGACGCCTGCAGGTCGTCGCGGCGCTCGCGGAGCCCCTCCAGCCGTCCGTCGGCCTGCTCGATGTACCCTACCGCCCGCTCGAGCTCCCCCTCGGCGTGCTCGACGCGCTCCTCGTCGAACGCCGCCTCCAGCTCGGACTGGCGGTCACGCTTCTCGGCCAGCGTCTCGCGCCGGAGGTCGTTCTCGCTGGCGAGCGACTCCCGGCGGTCGCGGAGCCGGTCGAGCTCGCCCTCGACGTCCGCGGCGTCCGCAAGCGCCGATGACGCGTCCGCCAGCAGGCTCCGCCGCCGCTTGAGTGTCGCCTTCTCCCCGTTCAGCTCGCCGATGGTGGCCTTTGCCTCGGCCGCGCGTTCCTCGGCCACGGTCGCGGCCTCGCGCCTCGCAGCTGCCGTCTCGGCCAGGTCGTCGGCCTGCTCGCGGAGGTTCGCGACGCGCCCGGCGTCCTCGTCCAGCCCCGCCTCGCGCTCGGCGAGTAGCTCCGCGGCGTTCGCGCGGTCGTTGCGTGCGTCCTCGAGCTCGTCGGCGCGCTCCGCGAGCGCCTCGGCCCGTTCGAGGGCGTCCTCGCGCTCCGCGACCGTCTCGTGCGCCGCTTCGAGTTCGGCCTCCAGCTCGGCCACCCGCTCGCGGTCCTCGTCGACGCGCTCGACGTGCGGGGAGTCCTCGACGGGCTGGCCACACTCCGGACACTTGCCCGCCGCCAGCAGGGCCTCGGCCTCCGCGACCCGGTCGCGGGCATGTTCCAGGTCGCCCTCGAGCGACGTGACCTCCTCGCGAGCGTCCGCGAGCGCCTCGCGACGGTCCGCGGCCAGGTCGTCGGCCCCATCGGGGTCGCAGGGTGTGTCCTCGAACGTCGTCTCCAGCCTCTCGATGCGCTCGGCCAGTTCCGCGACCCGCTCGCGGCCCTCCGCGACCGCCTCGCGGGTAGCCTCCAGCTCCGTCTCCAGCTCCTCGGCCTCCTCGCGGGTCGATTCGGCCTCGGCCTCCAGCTCCTCGGCTCGCTCGCGGGCCCGCTCGGCGTCGCGCGCGTGCTCCTGCTTCTCCAGCAGTTGCTCCCGGATGCGCTCGTCCACGGCCTCGATGCGGGTCTCCAGGGCGTCGACGGCGGCCTCCAGCGATTCCGGGTCGGGGTCGGCGGCCGACACGGCGATGTCCGTCTCGACGGTCCCGTCTCCGGCCTCCCGTGCGTTCCGGACGGCCTCTCGTGCGGTTTCGCGGTGGTCCTCCGCGGCCGTCGTCAGCTCGGCGATGCGCTCGGCGGCCGTCTCGCGCTCGGCCTCGGCCCCCGCGATGGCCGCCTCCAGCTCCTCGATGTCCGCCCCGAGCTCGGCCATCTCCTCACGCTTCTCCTCGTGGGTCTCCAGTATCTCCCGGGCCCGGTCACGCGTCTCGACGGCCGTCTCGCGCTGGGCCTCCAGCTCCGATATCTCCCCCTCGACCCCGGAGAGCTCGCTCTCGAGGCCGTTCAGCCGCTCGTGGAGGTTCTCGTCCTCCTTGGCCTCGATCCGGCCAGTCACGTCCTCCAGGACCTCCCGCCGGCCGTCCCGGACGCGCTTGACGCCGACACGGGCGTCGGAGGCTCGCTCGCGGTACTCCTCCAGCGTGCCGAGCTGGAGCAGGTCGTCGATCATGTCCTGCCGGGCCGCGGGACCGGCGTTGATGAGCTTGTTCACCTCCCCCTGGCGGACGTATGCGCAGTTGACGAACGCCTCCGTGTCCATCCGCAGCAGCTCCGTCACGTGGGCCCGCACGTCCTGCACGCCCTCGATGGGGCCGTCGGGCGCCTCCAGCACGCACCTGTCGTTCGTCGCGCCACCCCCGCGGAGTTTCACCCGGCGCTCGACGTGGTAGTCGGCCCCGCCGTGGGCGAACCAGAGTTCGACGTGCGCCTCCTCCTCCCCCGTCGTCACCACTTCGTCGAGGGTGGCGTCCAGCGCGCGATGGCCGTACAGCGCAAAGAAGCAGGCCTCCAGCAGCGAGGACTTCCCGCTCCCGTTGACACCGTGCACGACCGTGACGCCGGGGTCGAGCGTCAGCTCCGCATCCGCGAAGCAGTTGAAGTTCTCCAGTGCGATACGACGGAACCTCACACGAAATCACCCAGCGAGCCCTGGTCCTCGTCGGCCGCGTCCGTTCCGGCCGACTCGTCCGTGGCGTCCTCACCGTCGTCGCCGTCGGTACCAGCGTCCGCTCCGGCCGCGCCACCGTCGCCCGCCAACTTCGCCGCAGCCGTCTCCGTCCCCTCGGCCGTCGACTCCGAGACATCCGGCGCCGGGCGGAACGCCTCGTCGTCCTCCAGCAGGTCCCGGACCCGGTTCTCGACGTCGTCGGCCACCCGCGAGTCGGGCGTCTTGCTGGCCCGGACCGTCTCGTCGAGCGCGCGGGCGGCGTCGCTCAGTCCCAGCTCCCGCACCCGCTCGCGGACCGCTTCGTCCGGGTCCGCGAACGACACCTCGACGTCCTCATCGGGCGTCTCGAACTCCCGGCGGTCGTTGACCCGCGCCACCAGCGCGCCCTGCTCGCGGAGCCGCTCCTCGACCTGTGCGGGGGCGACCCGCTCGCCCTCGCCGGTGACCGTGACGATGGCGACCGTGCCGTCGAGTTCGTACTGGGTGACCCGCTCGTTCACCCGCTCGACCCCCTCGCCGTCGGCCAGCTCCACGTCGATGAACGCGAACTCGCGGGTCGGGAGCGACCGGCGCGTGATGGCCACGCCGTCGGCACCCGGGGCCTCGAAGCTGACGAGATTGTAGCCGCGGTCCTCGCGCTCGTCGGCGCTTGCGCGCTCCGTCGACCCACAGTAGGTGACCCACGCGTCCGTGCCGTCCGTCCGGAGCCGCTCCTGGCCGGGCGCGTGGTTGTCGCCCAGCAGCATCGCGTCGAAGTCCACGTCGGCCTCGGCGAGCACCTCGGCCGCGTCCCAGTCGCCGTGGTCGAACGGCTGGAAGAGCCCGTGCGTGACGAGGGCGGCGTGGTCGGCATCGTGGGCCGCGAAGGCGTAGTCGAGGTCGGCGCGACGTGACCGCGGAACGAAATCAAGCCCGTACAGCGCCAGGTCGCCGACGACCCGGGGCGTCCCGTCCAGCCGCTCTGCGTAGCCGAGCGACGAGAGCAGGTCCAGCCACTGGGCGTCGCGCTTGGTCTCGTGGTTGCCGACCACCGCGAGGAAGGGGATGTCCGCCGCGGCGCGCCCCCCAGGCCCGCCGACGGTTCCCCTCGGGTCGACCGGTGCGGGCGGGCGGTCGGGGAGCAGGCCGCCCGCGTGGACCCCCGCGTCCCCGTCCACCTCGACGGCGTCGTCGATCACCTGCTGGAAGGCCTCGAGGAAGTCCCGCCGCCGGGCCGGCTCGTTGTACTGCCGGTACCCCAGGTGTGTGTCCCCGGTGTGGAGGAGCCGCGTCATCGTCGCGGCTTCGTCGCGTCCCCGTATGAACGTGTCGTGGGCCCGGTGGAAGTGAAACCGGCGCGACCCACACGGTTACGTCGCCGCCCGCCCCAGACCGACATATGATAACCCTGAGTTCCGACTTCGGGGCGCCGTATCCGGCGGCGATGAAGGGCGTCATCCTCCAGCGGGTCGACGCCCGACTGGTCGACGTGAGCCACGAGTTCCCCCGACAGGACGTTCGGGCGGCGGCGTTCTGGCTCCGGGAGGTGCTGCCGTGGTTCCCGCCCGCGGTCCATCTCGTCGTGGTCGACCCCGGCGTCGGCACGGACCGGCGCGCGCTCGTGGTGCGGGCCGGTGACCACGCGCTCGTGGGGCCGGACAACGGCGTCCTGTTGCCCGCAGCCCGGGCGCTGGCGGCCGCGAACGGCGGGACCGATTCCCCGGGCGAGGTGGAGGTCTTCGACTACGCGTACGGCGACCCGGCGAGCCGGACCTTCCACGGCCGGGACGTGTTCGCACCCGCGGCAGCGGCGGTCCACGAGGTCGGCGTCGAGAACCTGGACGCCGCCGACCGGCTCTCCACCGTCGACGAGTACGAGGCCGTCACCTTCCCGGACCCGTCGCTCGACGGCGCGGGTGCCGACGGCGAGGTGCTGGTCGTCGACGGCTTCGGCAACGTCGTGACGAACATCCCCGGCGAGGCCCTGGCCGACCATGTCGACGAACGGATCCGGGTGAACGGCCGCTCGGCCCCGGTCGTACGGGCGTACGCCGAGCGTGCCGTTGGCGGGCGGCTGGTCACCGTCGGCAGCCACGGGAACGTCGAGTTCGCGGTCAACCAGGGCCGCGGCGACGAGGCGTTCGACCTCCGGTCCGGCGACGACGTCCGCCTCTCGTGGTGACCGGACACGCCCGGCCCGGTAGCCGGGGTTAAGACCCGTCCGCCCCTGGTGGCCGGTATGCTCGACCGATACCCGGAGGCCGATGCGCTGGACCCCGACGCGGACGAGACGCTCACCGCCGAGCTGGTCGTCACCGACGACGTGTTGGTGAAGGCGTTCGCGCTCGGGCCGGGCGCACGCATCGAACCCCACGAACACGACGACGCGACCAACGTCTTCCACGTCATGGAGGGGACCGTCACCGTCGTCCGGGGCGACGAGGCGGAACAACTGGACGCGCCGGCCGTGGTGCACAACGAGCGCGGCGACGTACACGGCGCCCGCAACGAGAGCGGGGACCGGGCGGTGCTCACGGCGAGCCTCTGTCCCCTCCCCGGCGGCGGCTGATTTAACTACGATTCGGCGAGCCGACTCGGCGCTCCGAGTGGCGGTGACGCCCGGTCGAATCGCATGACGTGAGTACGACGCGCGTCGGACGCGCCCCGGCGGTCACACGGTCGTCTGACGCGGATTTATGTCCCTCCCGGGGGTGGGAGCTGATGGGCGCGCACTGACGGCCTCAACACATCCCCATCCTCCCCACCGCGCGCCCCGACCTATCTCCTTTCGGGGATGCGGAGGCCACCATACTCCCCGGTTCGCGACCCGAACAGTGCCGTCACCTGCCCGACGACGAGACGGTGGAACGGTCGCTCAGGCGCTCGCCTCGGCGTCGGAATCCGGCTCCTCGCCCTTCACCATCGCCCGGATGTCGCCCAGCGCGGTGCCGTCGGCGATGAGCGCGAGGCGGTCGCCAGCCTGGATAGTGGCCTTCGGCAGCGGGATGGTCATCGGCTCGTTCTCCCGGCTGTGCGCGTAGACACGGGAATCGACCGGGAAGCTCACATCGACCACGCGCCGCCCCACCAGCGGCGAGTCGGCGGGCACGTCCACCGTCGCGAGCGTCAGCGACTCCGTTAGATCGGCCAGCACGTTCAGGTCCCCACCCAGCAGCGCCGTCTTCGCCCCGACCGCGCCCAGCCGCTCGGGGTAGATGATCTCGTCGACGTCCTCGGCGTACTTCTCGTAGATCTCCTGGCGGTAGTCCTCGTCGATGCGGAGCACCGTGCGGACGCTCTTGGCCTTGCCCACCATGCAGGCCGCGAAGTTGACGTTCAGGTCGCCGGTGAGCGCCGCCATAGCGTCCATGTTGCCGACGCCGGCGGCCTCCAGCAGCCGCTCGTCGCGGGCGTCGCCCTCGTGGGCCTCGAACCCGGCCTCGGACGCCCGTGCGACCTTGTCGGGGTCGTTGTCGATTATCGTGACCTCGTGGCCCTCCGACCCGAGCGTCTGTGCGGTCCGTATCCCGACGCGACCGTACCCGACGATGAGGAATCGCATACGCGGCGCTACACCGCCCCAGGTCAAAACCGTTGTGCGGGGCTGGACGGCGTGTGTCCGCGCTCGGGTGCCGTCGTTATCGGTGGGGATATGCGACAAGTCACGGACGGTGAACGTTCGACGATTACCTGGCCAGTTCGAACCGAGCGGCTATGTTACTGGCTCTACGAGTCGAATACCTCCGCTCCCCGACCCACGCGCGTCTGATAGGCGCGGGCGTCGGTGCCCCGGTCCTCGAAGGCGTCGAGCATGGCGTTGGCGACCCGGCGGCGGTCGTGGTCGGTGCAGGCGGCGATGACGGTCGGCCCAGCGCCGGAGATGGTGACGCCGGCCGCGCCGGCGGCCATCGCGGCGGTGCAGACCTCGTTGTAGCCGTCGATGAGCTTCGCGCGGGCCGGTGTGACCACGGAGTCGCCCATCCCGCGGCCGACGAGTCTCGGGTCGTTGCGTGCCATACCGGCGGTGAGCGTCGCCGCGTTGGCGACCGTCTCGACGAGCTGTTCGACGGTGGCGGTCTCCGGGACGACCAGGCGCGCGTCCCGCGTGGAGACGACGATCTCCGGGAGCACCGCCACGAGCGGGATGGCGGCATCGATGCCGGTGACGCCGTCCTCGCGGGCGATGGTGAACCCGCCGATGATGGAGGGGGCCACGTTGTCGGCGTGGGCGGTCCCGGAGACGACGGCCTCGCCCTCGGCCGCGATGGGGACCAGCTCCTCGCGGGAGAGTCCACGGTCGTACAGTTCGTTGAGCCCGACCGCCGCCGCCGCGGCGCTGGCGGCCGAGGACCCCAGCCCCGAGGCCGGCCGGACGCCCTTGTCGATGGTGATGTGGGCCGGCGCGTCCAGTGCCTCGGCGACGGCGCCGACGGTGTTCTTCTCCGGGTCCTCGGGGATGTACTCGGAACCGACCCCCCGGACGTCGATGGTCGTCCGGTCAGCCCTCTCGACGCGGATGACGTCCGCCGGGCGCCCGAGGGCGACGCCGAACACGTCGAAACCGCTCCCCAGGTTCGCGCTCGTGGCCGGCGCCCGGACGGTCAGCATGACGCGGAGTTGTAGGTAGCTTCGCAAAAACTTGGCGACATTCCCGGTTCCGAGCGGGCTCAGGGGCCGGACCGGCCACGGCCTCCGGCGGTGAAGATTCAAATACCAGCACGGGAGCAACGGGCCCATGCTCGGAGCCCCCGCCGACGCGTGGTACGTGTGGCTCGGCCTCTCGGTCGCCAGCCTGACGATGCTCGGCACCGCCGCCGGGTTGCCGACCGCGGTGCCACCGGACCCGGCCGCTGCCGCGGAGACGATAGATTCGGTGGCGTCGAGCCCGCACGCCGGAACCGCCGTCTATCCGCTCGACGCCGCGTCGATACGGCTGGACCCCGAGGGGATCGCGCTCCGGACGGACGGCGGCACCGCACGGGCAGCGCTCGCCTACGGTCCCGTGACGCCGGTCCCGAGGGACGATGGGGGGTTGCGCGAGGTGCTCACCGGGGACCCGCCATCGCGGGCCTTCGCATCTCCCGCGGCGCTCACCGACCGCGCGGCAGGCGCCCGTCGGGCGGAGCCGGCCTGGCGACCGGCCCCGGACCGACTGGTGGTCCGTCACGTCTCGTGGGGTGACGTGGATGTCACGCTCGTCGGGTGAGGGTCACCGGTTCCGCCCGAGCCACGGGGTCCGGGCACAGGTCGAACCGCTCGCGGCGCTGGCGGCTGTGCTCGCCGTGAGTCTCGGCCTCGGCATCTACACGGGTGCCCTACACGCAGCGATCCCGGTGGCGGAGGACCGTCAGCACGCCCCCACGGCCCTCGATGCGGTTGCCGACCGCGTCGGCGACGACACGGGCGTCCTCCCCCCGGAGGGGCTCCCGGCGGCCACCGCCGTGGCGCCGGACGGACGCCGCCTGAACGCGACGCTGACGGCCGACGATCGACGGTGGCACGTCGGCCCGCCGATACCCGCCGCTGCGTCCGACCGCGCCGGCCGACGGGTCCCGGTCCGGGTCGTGCCGAACCGGACGGCCGTCGGACGACTGCGGGTGGTCGTGTGGTGAGTACCGGGCCGGACGGTCGCGGCATCAGCACCGTCCTCGACGTCGCGCTCTGCCTGCTGCTCGTCTCAATGGCCGTCGCCACGCTCGCACTTCCGGCGGGGGAGTTGACGGGCCAATCGGACCGCCCCGACGCCGCAGCCACGGCCAGGGCACTCGACACCGGAACGGTCGCGGTGACGTACGAACTGTCGACCGAGGCGGTCGCCACGGAGGCCGAGGGCACCGTCCCGAGCGGCGAGGCGGAACGGGTCGCCCACGGAACGCACACCGAACTGCTGGCGGAGGCAGCCGTCAAGAACGTCACACTCGACGGCCGTCGGCTCTCGAACGCGAGTGCCGGGTTCGAGCGACGCATCGGGGCCACCATCGAGAACGCCACGGACGCAACGGGCGCCCGGACGCATGTCCGGGCCGTCTGGGTCCCCTATCCGGGCGCCCCGACGGCCGGGGTCGCAACCGCGGGTGAGGCACCACCGCGGGGGGCAGCCGTCGCGGCCGCAACCACGACTGTTCCGAGCGGGTTCCCGCGGGTTCGCGAACAGGCGCACCGCGCTGCACGCCGTGATGGATACGCGGGCGTCGCCGGAGTGCTGGCGGCCGCGACGGTCGCCGGCTGGTTCCCGCCGTCGGAGGTCCGTCTTGCACTCGCCGGTGACCATCCGGTCGACGCGTTACTGGAGCGCCGGTATCGCCGGACCGCGGCTGCCCTGGGGGCGTCCGTCGACGGCCCCGTCGACGAGGCTGCACCGCGACGGGCGAACGCTCGCATCGAGCCCCTGCTCGCCGAGCGGTTCGAGCACGACCTGCGCGACCGGTTCGACACCCCCGCAGCGGCGGCCGACGCCGTCCGTCTCGGCGAGGTCCGGGTGGTGGTCCGGACGTGGTGAGCCGGATCGGCAACCGCGGCCGCGTCCCGTTCGCCCTCGTGGGGGTACTCCTGCTTGTCTCGAGTGCGGCTGTCCACGCGTCGCTGGGGGGGACCCCGGCAGCCCGCGAACCCGCGGCCGAAGCGGCACTGGAGGGAGCAGGAGCATCGGTCGTTCCGGCACTTCGGGTCGCCGTCCGCCGGGCCGCTCGCGACGCTGCCGCCGACCCGGTCCTCACGCCAGCGAACAGCTCCGTTGGACGGGCACTGAACGGCTCGCAGCCGTTCAGGGACGCGCTTCGGCTGCGGATCTATCTCGCCGCCAGGGCCGAGCTCGCTGCGACGGCCACCAGAGAGCGGGGGGTCGAGGCCCGAGCGACGCTTCCACCCGTCGAGGACGCCGGCACCGGGACCGTCCGGACAGCCATCGAACGGGTCGGGATACGGCGTGCAGGGCCCGACGGACATCGGCTCCGTGTTCAGGTCGAGGACGTTACACTTCGGGCCCGGCGAGCTGACCGAGAGGTCGCCGCCGAGGGGATGACGCCGGCAGTGACCGTCGAGACGCCGGTGCTAGCGCTCCACGACCGGACGGAGCGGTACGAGCGTCGTCTCGACGCCCGGACGCTCTCCGCCGAGGGCGCCGGGGCGCGACTCACGGCCGGGACGTACGCCATCGCACAGGGCCGCGGGACCGCTCAGTGGGCCGGCGCACCGATTTCGAACGTGCTCGGGAACGGGCACCTCGCGCTCGCCACCGACGCCGCGGTCTACGACGCACAGGCACGGACCTTCGGCGCGATGGACCCCTCGTGGCAGGAGGGGCTGGCGACGAGCGCGGGGCGCGCGATCGAGACTGACGTGACGAACCTGGCCGTCGGTGAGGCCAAGCGCGGTGGGGGCGCGGGTCGGAGCGTCGCACTCGACACCGTGAAGGGGTATCTCGGGGACGGCGGGGCGACTCGCTCGGCGGGTGAGCCGTTTGCGAGCGAACCCGTGACCGTGCCCATCGGGCCCAGTGCGGACGATGCCTTCGGAGGGCTACTCGACCGCAGGCAGAGTGCGGAGCGGAACCTCACCGACGTCCTCCGGGAGGCGTACACCGTCGACGCTCGCATCGTCGCCGCCGTCCGGAGCGTGGGGCGGACCCGGACCGGTGAGCGACGGCCGCACGAGCCCGGGTGGGAGTTGATCGACACCGACCGCCAGGTCGACCGTCGGGTCGAGGCACTCCGGAACGACGTCGGGCCAGGACCTCCCGTTCCGGCCGGCTGGCATCGACTGGAGACGGCTGGCCGCGAGGTGGTCGAACACGAGACGGTCGTCCGTCGCTGGCGGGACGGCAACCGGACGACAACGACCCGACGACAGGTCAGGACCCGATACCACGTCGGCATCGCCGTCGTGGGGCGTCACGCTGAGGGACTGCCGGGACCCGACCGCCCGGTCCGGCCCGTTCACGAGCCCGGAGGCGCGCTGGGGGGGCCGAATCTCGATGGTGTCGCGGAGTCCGCCACCTCACGACTGGTCGACGGTCGTGGCGGATACGAGGCCCTGGCACGACGCGCGACGGCCGGCCGTCTGGACACGGAGCCGATTGCTGTCGGCGGTGATAGGCCATCAGAGCTCCGTTCCCACGTCCGGGAGGAACTGGCCGGCCTGCACCGGCGCGCGCGGAACCTGTCCGTCCGGACGACGCGCCGCGAGGCAGCCACGGAAGGGGGGGACACGGCTACCGCGCTGGCGGCGGGACTGCGGGAGCGGGGGCGGGGGCGCGGCCGCCCGCCCCGCGCGGGACGCCGGGGCGCGCCCCGGGCGGGGGGCGCCCGCCCCGGCCGGGGCCCCGG
>ERZ1034569.797-NODE-797-length-11049-cov-6.685829_pt1 | contig 11049 bp, 11 predicted proteins | sample MGYA00520706_ERZ1034569 | MGnify/ENA primary metagenome ERZ1034569 (study PRJEB33760, sample SAMEA4777722) | hypersaline lake metagenome | biome: hypersaline environment; feature: brines | place: Spain | collected 2014-08 | depth 0 m ...
TCGGCGGGATGAAGGAGTCGGGGCTGGGTCGGTACAACGGCGAGTGGGTGATGGACGAACTGGTCGAGCCAAAGTGGATCTCGGTCCAACACGAGGACCGCGACTACGACCTTCTGGAGTAGGCACCGGACGCCACACGGTCTCTACTCGCCGCCGACACCGACGATATCGAGGATATCCGCGAGGTCATCGACGACGAAGTCGACGTAGTCGTCGTCGACACGGTGGTTCCCGTCGGGGGTGCCGGCGTTCTCGGCAGCCGTGCCGCCGTATGCCACTGTCCACAGCCCCGCCTCTGTTCCCCCCTGCATGTCGTGTTCGTAGCGGTCACCGACCATCAGCGACCGGGCCGGGTCGACCCCGTGGTCCGCCGCCTTCGAGAGGGCGTCCTCGAACATCCGGTCGTCGGGCTTCTTGTAGCCGACAGCCTGTGAGGTGGTGATACCCTCGAAGGCAGTGTCGACCTCCTGGTCCTCGAGCAGCCGGTGGGCTTCGGCGGTGTCGATGTCGGAGACGACCCCGAGATAGAGACCGGCGTCGTCGAGCCGGCGAATCGTCCCGGTGGCGTGTGGCTCCAGCTCGCGGGCGGCCCGGAGTGTCTGCTCGAAGTTCGGGCGCCACTCCGAGTCCTCGAGGCCGCCGTCGACGATGGACCGGAACGCCTTCCGGTAGCCCGCCATCGCCGAGCGGTACTCCCGCCCCTCGGCGGCCTTGAGGTGCTCACCGAGGCGGTCGCGCCACGCGGCGAGTGCCTGTTCGGGGTCGAGACCTCGCTCGGCGGCAAACTGTTCGACGGCGTCGACGTAGCCGGCGCGGATCGACGGGAGACTGACGATCACACCGCCGATGTCGAAGAGGACCGCGTCCCACTCCGTGGGGGGTTCGCGCATGGACGTGTCTGACCGGCCGGGGGTATTTCAGGGCTCCGGGATATCCGAGCGCGGGTCGTCCCCATGGGGTGGCGGGTGGTCGGTGAGTCGGGCGGATTTATCCCCTGTCGCCCACCTCGTGTGAGTATGCAAGCGATCGAGGTGACCGACTTTGGCGACAACAGCGTCGTCGAGGTAACGGAGCGCGAGCGCCCCGACCCCGGACCGGGACAGCTTCGGGTCGACGTACGGGCGGCGGGGATCAACTTCGCGGACATCATGCAGCGACGCGGCCACTACCAGCGTGGCCCGGAGCCACCCTACGTCGCGGGGATGGAGGTTGCGGGTGTCGTCGACGCCGTCGGCGAGGGCGCGGACGGCGAGGTCGGTGACCGGGTGATGGGGTTTGCCGACGGTGGCGCCTTCGCGGAGTACGCCCTGGCCAGCGCGGGCGGGCTACTCGACGCCCCGGAGGGGATGTCCTTCGCGGAGGCCGCCGGCGTCCCGGTACAGTTCCTGACCGCCCACAACTGCCTGTTCGAGTGGGGCGGCTTGGAGGAGGGCGAGCGTGTCCTGGTCCACGCGGCCGCCGGCGGGGTCGGCACCGCCGCCGTCCAGCTCGCCAGCAACGCCGGGAGCGAGGTCTTCGGCACCGCGTCCACCCAGGAGAAGCTAGACCTCGCCGCCGACCTGGGCTGTGACCACCCGGTCAACTACACCGAGACGGACTTTGCCGAGAGGGTCGAGGATATCACCGACGGCGAGGGGCTGGACCTGGTGCTCGACGGGGTCGGCGGCGAGACCAGCAGCCGGAGTCTCGAGGCGCTGCGGGAGTTTGGCCGGATCGTCTGTTACGGCGCGGCCTCGGGCCGGCCGGGTCAACTCGACACCGGCGAACTGCTGTTCAACAACTACACCGTCTACGGCTACCACCTCGGCCGCGGGATGGTAAAGGCGCCGGGTCGGGTGCTGGAGGCGGTCGGGCCGCTGAACGAGGGGTTCGCGGGCGGCGACCTCGAGGTTGTCGTCGGCCACGAGTTCGCGCTCGAGGACGCGGCCGAGGCGCTGCAGTTCATCGAGGACCGAAACTCCAGTGGCAAGGTCGTCCTGAAACCCTGAGTGCGAGGTGTCGGCGGGCTCGGGTGCCCACGCCGCGGCGGCTACTCCAGCAGCGAGATAAACTCCGCGGAGATGACAGTCCGGTCGTCCTGGTTGACGATGTCGACATCGTAGCGGACCGTGCCGCCCGCCGTCGGGTGGTCGGGGGTAGGGTCGGTCTCGATGACCTCCATCTCGACGTGGACCGTGTCGCCGATGAGCACGGGCTTGACGAAGCGCAGGTGGTCGATCCCGTAGAAGGCGACGACGGCGTCTCGCTCCTCCTCGGAACGCGAGCGCCAGAGCAGCCCCGTGGCCACGGAGAAGACCAGCGCGCCGTGGGCGATCCGCTCGCCAAAGTCCGAGGCCTGCATCCGCTCGGCGTCGGTGTGGATGTGGTTGAAGTCACCGCTCACACCGGCGAAGTTGGTCACGTCTGCCTCGGTGATCGTGCGGGCCTCGGTCACCCGGGAGTCGCCGACCTCGACGCCGGTAAAGAAGCTATCCTCGCTCATTGTTCCCCCGCGTGGTCGGTGTCGGCGAACATCCGGTAGGTCGTCCCGCCGGTGGCGACGGTCTTCTCCTCGCCGCTCGGGGCGGTGCCGGTGACCTCGACGTTGGTCATCCCCATCGACTCGCCGGCCCGGACGACCTCGGCGTCGACCGTGAGGTCGGAGGTCGCCGGCCGGACGTATCTGACGGTGAGGTCCGTCGTCACCAGCATCGGGTCGAGCGGGTCCGGAAACGTCGTTCGGAGCGCAAACGCCGAACAGCTGTCGATGACTGTCGCGGTTACGCCGCCGTGGAGCGAGCCGCCCGACCAGTTGGCGAGTTTCTCCTGGTGGGGGACCCGCATCACGGCCCGTCCCTCCTCGACGGTCACCATCTCGACGCCCAGCCACGACAGGAAGCCGTGCTGGTCGAGGACCGTCTGGGCCGCCGTCACATCGGTGTTCGGGCCGGACCCGAACTCGCCGCCCTCGACGGGGTCGCTGACCTCGGAGGCGTCGGTCTCCCCTGTTCCGTCCGCGTCGGTGTCGGTCATGTCGTCACTGCCCCTCGAACTCGGGCTCGCGGTCCTCGGCGAAGGCCGCGGCGCCTTCCATCATATCGTCGGTCGTCAACAGCAGCGAGAACGACTGACTCTCCAGGTCCAGCCCAGTCTCTATGTCCTGGTCCTGGCCGCTGTTCATCACCCGCTTTGCGTGCCGGAGCGCGACCGGCGGGCCGCTGACGAGGTCGTCGACAAAGTCCTCGACGACCGCCTCGAACTCCTCGTCGGCGACGGCACGGTTGACCAGCCCCCAGTCCTGGGCCCGGTCGGCGTCGACGTGCTCGCCCCGGAAGACCAGCTCCTTCGCACGGGCCTCGGTGAGCATCCGCATCGCGCGCTGGGTGCCCCCACCACCGGGGATCAGCCCGAGGTTGATCTCCGGGAAACCGAACTCGGAGGACTCGGTGGCGAGTCGCAGGTCACAGGCCATCGCGAGTTCGAGCCCGCCGCCCAGACAGTAGCCGTCGATCTTCGCAAGCGTCGGCCGCGGGTAGTTCGCGACCGTCTCGAAGAACTCGCCGGGTTCGGCCTCCTTTGCCGGCTCGATGTCCGAGAAGCCGGAGATATCCGCGCCCGCACAGAATGCACGGTCGCCGGCGCCCTCGAAGGTCACCGCCCGGACGTCCTCGTCGTCGACCGAGTCGAGCAGGTCGACCACCGCCTCGGTCAGGTCACCGCTCAGCGTGTTCATCCGCTCGGGCCGGTCGAGTTCGACCGCGAGCAGGCCGTCCTCGGAGAGCTCCCAGTTGACCGTGTGGTACTCGCCGGGGCCGTCCCCGGTGTCGTACTCGTAGAAGCCCTCGCCGGCCTCCTTGCCGGTCCTGCCGGCCTCGACGAGTTCGACCAGGTAGTCGGCGGGCTCGTAGCGGTCCTCGCCGGTTGCCTCGTGCTGTTCCGTCAGCGTCTCCAGCACGGTGTCGAGCCCGAGCTTGTCACCGCGCCGGCAGGGACCCTCGGGAAAGCCCGTCCCCAGGCGCATCCCGATGTCGATGTCGTCGGGGGTGGCGACGTCGTCGCCGATGAGCCGGGCGGCCTCGTTGATGATCCGGGCCTCGACACGTAGCCAGTCGAAGTCCTCGGAGACGTCCGCCGGGCCGTAGTCGGCGCCGTCGCCGCTCTCGTAGTCGTAGTAGCCAGCGCCGGTCTTCTGGCCGAGTTCCTCGGCCTCGACCTTCTCCTCGACGACCGGCGGGACCGGCTGGCCGGCCTCCTTGCGGACGTGGTAGCCGACGTCGATGCCCGTCAGGTCTGCGAGCTCGAAGGGACCCATCGGGTAGCCCCGCTCGTGGACCATCGTCGCGTCGGCCTCCCGGACGGTGGCCTCGTCGTTGCTCACCATCCAGGCGGCCTCGTCGCCGAAGGGACCCAGCACCGAGTTGACGACGAACCCCCGGACATCCTTCCGGACGTAGATCGGTGTCTTGTCGATCGCTTCGACAAAGTCGTAGGCGGCCTCGGCGGTCTCGTCGGCCGTCTCGGAGCCGTAGATGACCTCGACGAGGTCCATCTTCACCGGCGGGTTGAAGTAGTGCGTCCCGACGACCTGCTCGGGGCGGTCGGTCGCCTCCGCGATGTCGGTGATCGGCAGCGAGGAGGTGTTCGAGGCCAAAATCGTGTGTTCGGGGGCGTACTCGTCGAGGTCCGCGTAGATCTCCCGTTTGAGCTCTAAGTCCTCGGGGGCGGCCTCGATAACCATGTCGGTGCCGTCGACCGCGGTCTCGAGGTCGACCTCGGTGTCGATACGACCGAGGATATCCTCGGGGCGCTCGTCGAGGCGGTCGTTCTCGGCGAGCTTCCGAAGACTCCACTCGATGTCCTCGTAGCCGTCCTCGACCAGCTCCTGCTCGATGTCGCGTAACACGACGTCGTAGCCGGCAATGGCGACGACCTCCGCGATACCGTGTCCCATGTTCCCCGCGCCGAGAACCGTGACGCGGTCAATGTCATCTACGTGCATGACTGCCAGAGAGTGTGGCCGCGTCTCGTAAAGTTCCACCGGATACAAACTGCCGTCGTGGGGGCCCAGACTGGCCGCCTTCCGGCGGTATTACCTGTACTCGACGGCACAAAATCGGGACCCCGTGTGTCGTTCTCGCCGGCGGTCACTGCCCTGTGACACCGGTGTGCACGCCCGAGGGTGCCCACGTTCGGTCCGGTTCGGTTGGACCGGCTCCCGGTCGCCTACTCCGAGGCCTCGCTCTGCTCGGCCTCGCGGAGTTCGAACTTCTGGACCTTCCCGGTCGTCGTCCGGGGGAGTTCCTTGACGAACTCGACCTCACGGGGGTGTTTGTACGCCGCCATACGGTCCAGACAGTATTGTTTTACGTCCTCGGGGGCGGCCTCGGCGTCGGGGGTCGGGACGACAAACGCCTTTACGGTCTCGCCACGGCGGTCGTCGGGGATACCGACAACGGCGGCGTCGGCCACGTCGGGGTGTTCGAAGAGGAGTTCCTCGACCTCGCGGGGGTAGACGTTGTAGCCGCCGGTGACGATCATGTGTTTCTCGCGGTCGATGACGTAGAAGAAGTCGTCCTCGTCCCAGTAGCCCAGGTCCTCGGTGTGGAACCAGGTCTCACCGTCGGACTCGGTGAAGGCCTCCTCGTTTGCCGCCGGGCGGCCGTGGTAGCCCTGCATCACGTTTGGCCCGGAGACGACGAGTTCGCCGACAATCTCGTCGAGGTCGTGTTCCTCCTCGTCGATTGGGCCCGCCTCGACACGGGGCATCTCCTCGAAGTCGTCGTCGACGACCTTCGCGTCGACGCCGGGGATCGTCTTGCCGATTGCCCCTTTCCGGCGGGCGTCGGGCCGGTTGGCGTGGGTGATCGGGCTGGTCTCGGTCAGCCCGTAGCCCTCGTTGAGCTGGATGTCGTAGGTGGCCTCGAAGCGGTCGATAACCTCGACCGGGATCGAGGACCCTCCGGAGTTGACAAAGCGCAGCGAGGAGAGGTCGTAGTCGGCGGCGCCCTCCGTGTTGATGATGTCGTTGTACATCGCGGGGACACCGTGCATGATCGTGACCCCCTCGTCTTCGATCAGTGAGAGGGCCCGCTCGGTGTTCCACTCCGCCATCGGGTAGTACGTCGAGCCGTTGTAGAGGCCGGCGTTCATCACGACGGTCATCCCGTAGATGTGAAAGAGCGGGAGAACGCCGAGGAGCTTGTCGTCGGGGCCGTAGTCCTCCGCCATCACGTCGCCGGCGTGGCGGGTCATCCAGCCGAGATTGTGGTGGGTCAGGAGCACGCCTTTGGGTGTGCCGGTCGTGCCGGAGGTGTACGGCTGGGCGGCGATATCGTCGTCGGCGCGGTCGACGGTCCCCATCGACTCGTCGGCCAGGAAGTCCTCGAAGGGGGTAGCGCCCTCGGCCTCGCCGTCGACCGAGACCACCGTCTCGACGCTGTCGTCGACATCGGGGTCCTCGCGGACCGCCTGGACGAACGGGACGAGGTCGGCCAGCCCGATGACGGCCTTTGCCTCACTGTCCGCGAGCATGTGGCCGATCTCGCGGGCCTTGTACTGAGGGTTCATGGGGACGACGGCCCCACCGGCCCGGAGTACCCCGTAGTAGGAGACGACGAACTGCGGGAGATTCGGGAGGTAGACCCCCACCCGGTCGCCGGGCGTCAGACCGGCGTCTGTCAGCGCCTGCGCCAGCTGGCCGGTCCGGTGCCAGAACTGCTCGTAGGTGACCTCCGCTCCGCGAAAGGAGATAGCGGGCTGGTCGGGGTGCGCTTCGACCGTCTCCGCGACGTCGGTGACGAGATTCGTCATCACTGATCAAAGTCCGAGTGGCCTGATAAAAATTGCTGTATCGTTCGCTCGCAGGTGTTTCAGCGCGTTAACCCGGAGATTCGTCCCAGTTTCGTGTGGAATGGTACCACGGCTTGAACCACGTGTCCGGTCTCCGTCGGCGACCGTGTGTGGACAAACCCCACATATTTTCATACGTCGCCCGTCCAGGGAGCACCATGGCAGACACCGACGACTACTTCGAACGTCTGGTCGACGTGGACAGGCTCCGGACGTTTCTGGCGGCGGAGCTTGGGCCGACAGAGACCTACAGTGTCGAGCGCCACGAGGGCGGCAACTCCAACGAGACACTGACCGTCGAGTGGGGTGACCGAACCCTCATCATCCGCCGACCCCCGCCGGGTGAGACCGCCGACACCGCCCACGACGTCCTCCGGGAGCACGAGGTGATGAGTGCACTCCAGGACACCGACGTGCCTGTCCCGACAACAGTGGCCGCCTGTGACGACCACAGCCTCATCGGCTCGGATTTTTATGTGATGGAGCGGGTCCCCGGCGATGTACCCCGGGCGGGCGTCCCCGAACGCCTGTCCACGCCGGAGGGGCGCCGGAAGGTGGGCGAGGAACTCGTCGACACGCTCGCGAAGATCAACCAGGTCGACGTCGAGGCCGTCGGGCTGGCGGAGTTTGGCTACCCCGAGGGCTACACCGAACGCCAGGTCGACCGCTGGCACGAGCAACTCGAGTGGGCCTTCGAGGTCACCAGCGAGGAACGTGAGGTGCCGGCACTCGACCGCGTCAGCGAGTGGCTGAGCGAGAACACCCCCGAAGAGTATCCTCACACCCTGGTCCACGGCGACTACAAACACGACAACGTCATGTTCGGGCCGGACACCCCGCCCCAGCTCAACGCCGTCCTGGACTGGGAGATGTCGACGCTCGGTGACCCCTTCTTCGACCTGGGCTGGATGCTCTCCTACTGGCGGGACGCGAAGGACCCCGACCCCGTGTTGCCGGAGCTGGTGACCCGCTTCATGGAACACGAGGAGTTCCCGACCCGGCGGGAGCTGGTCACCCGGTGGGAGGAGCGGACCGGGCTCTCATACGACAACGACCGCTTCTACCGGACACTCGCCGTCTACAAGCTCGCGGGGCTGGGTGAGATGTTCTTCCGCCGGCATCTCGAGGGTAACGCCGACAACGAGATGTACCCGAAGATGCGCGAGCGGGTTCCCGCACTCGCCGACCGCGCCGAGCGGATCATCGACGGCGAGGAGCCGCTGTGAGCCGGACCGGCTGAGTGAGGGACTGTCCGCCGTCTCAGTGGTCGTGGTGCGCGTGGTCGTGGTCGTGTCCACGGTCGCCGACGACGAACTCCGAGGCGTCGCGCTCGCCGGAGGCAAACGCCGCGGCCCGCTCGGCAAGCGCCTCGTCGTCGAGCACCCCCTCCTCGAGCAGCAGCCGCTCGAAGGCGGCCAGCCACGCCTCGTAGTACGCCGCCTCGGCGCCCGTGGCGTCGGTCGACACGTCGGCGGTGTCAGCCGACGCCTCCAGTTCCTCGACCAGTCGCGTCTGAAACGCGTCCCACGGGAACTCACCCGTACGGCGCAACGCGACGGTCAGCGCAAACGCCCGAGCCTGCCACGGCGCATCGAAGGCAACGTCGTCCTCGCCCGGCGGCTCGGTGGCCTCGCGAACTTCGCCGATAACGGCCCTGAGGTCGTCAGTCACGCCAACTCCTCCGCGCTTTGCTCACCCAGTCGTTCGACGCCGATCATCGAGTCACGGGTGACCAACTCGGCTAGCTCCGTCTCCGACAGCCCCTCGGTGCCGTCGGGTCGCTGCGGGAGCACCATATACCGGATCTCGGAGCTAGAGTCCCAGACCCCGATCTCCGTGTCCTCGGGCACGTCGAGGTCGAACGCCTCCCGTAACGTGCGCCGTGGGCGCTTGACCACCTTCGACCGGTACGGTGGCGACTTGTACCAGGTCGGGGGGAGCCCGAGCACCGGCCACGGGTAACACGAACAGAGCGTACAGACGATGACGTTGTGTGTCTCCGGGGTATTTGCTTTTACCTCGATGTCGACACCCTGAACCCCCGTGTAGCCAAGGTCGCCGATCGCGGCGGTCCCATCCTCGAGCAGCCACTCCCGGTAGTCGGGGTCGCTCCAGGCCCGGGCAACCACCTCGGCGCCGTTCATCGGTCCGACCTCCTCCTCGTAGAGACTCACCACCTCGTCGACCGCGTCAGTCGAGAGTTTCTCCTTCTCGACGAGCAGCGACTGTAGTGCACGGGCGCGGGCCTCCGGGTCGTCGGTCGGAACCGGGTGGTCCGGGTCGTCGTGGTCGCCGGTCATAAACAGGCTGTGGCCCCGGGGTGGCTTAATAATTCCCACAGAGCGGACAGACCAACCCCGAAGGGGAGACCCTCACGGCGACCGGAGGTAGCTCTCCCAGAGGTCGACGGAGACGGCCGTGTTTGCCTCGGCGTCGGGTCCCCACAGCGCCTCGCCGTCGAAGCGGACCGAGTACAGTGGCTCCGGGGATTCACCCTCCTGGTGTGCGCGCGCATCCGGCAGGACGTGTGTGCCGTGTACCTCCTGGACGGTCCCCTCGGCGCGGCGGACGTACGCCGGACAGCGGGTGTGTCCTTCCGGGTGCATGTTGCGCACCCTGACAGTCTCACCGGTCTCGAAGGCGGGCTCGCCGGGCCCCCGATACGTCCCGCCGCCGCTCTCAACTACCGCCCGCATCATCCCGGCCGCGTCGGGGTCGGTGCGGTCGGGGACCGTCGCCTCGCCGGCCCGCACCTGCTCGAGACGCTCGCACAGCTCGTCGTCGTCGACGACACCGTGCTCGACGAGGAGTGTCTCCATCGCCGCCAGCCAGTGCTCGTAGTACGAGGAGTCGAGATACCAAGCGGGTGCCATGCGCTCGATGGCGTGGCGAAACTCGTCCATCGTGTACTCGCGCCGGGCCATCGTCACCATCACCATCGCAAACACCCGCTGCTCGAACCCGTCGTGAAAGACCGGTTCGGTCGGCGTGTGCGAGACCCGCCCTGTTCCGTCGGTGCCGCCGAGGTCGTGAACGCCGTCCATCACCGGTAGTGAGGCACGGACCGTCCTAACTCTGACCCCGACGCTGCCCTGTGCCTGTGACCGGGGCCGGGCGCCGCCGCAGCCGAGGCCCGGCTCTACACACCGAAGGCGTCGGCCAGCCCCTCGCGGTAGGCCTCGGGCTGGTCCTCGACGACCCAGTGGAAGGTGTCCTCGAGCCGGACAACCTCGCTGTCGCCGGCGACGTCCTCGGCGAGACGTTCGCCGTAGGCGACCGGCTGCATCACGTCGTCGACCCCCCACAGACAGGTCACGGCCGCCGTGATCGCGGTGTAGTCGAGTTCGGTCGTGTGGTTGGTGTTGGTGGCGGTGGCGTCCCGCGAGAGCGACCGCCGGCCCGTCTCGGTCAGCCAGGGCGCTTTCATCCCCTCGACGAAGTCCTGGTGGTCCGCCGCGTCGCCGTAGAGGCCGTCCCCGAAGGCGAAGTCGAGCTGTGCCTCAAGCTCCTCGAAGTCCATCCCCGTGGTGTCGGGGAGGCCGAGGTTCGAGACGAACTCGACGGGCCAGGAGTCGTAACAGACGGCGTTCGAGACGACGAGACGCTCGACCGCCTCCGGGTCGTGGGCGGCCATCCGGAGCGCAGCGCCCCCGCCGATGTCGTGGGCGACAAGCGAGACCGGCCGCTCCACCCCGAGGTCGTCGAGCAGATTGTCGAGCATGTCCTCCTGGGCGCGGACCGAACGGTCGAAGCCGTCCCACATCGCGGAGTTACCGTAGCCCGCCATATCCGGCGCGAGGACGTGATAGTCCGCCTCCAGGACGCCAACGACGTTTCGCCAGAGAAACGACCAGGTGGGGATCCCGTGGAGGAAAACAACGGTGTGGTCTGCGGGGTCACCCCCCTCGTAGTAGGCGACCTCGACCTCGTGACTGTCGAGGCCGACTGTGGTGCTGTCCTGCTGAGCCGTCCACTCCTCGTGTGTCGTCATGTGCAGGGCCTCTCACGGGACGGTTGTATGTGTTCCGGGACGGTGGTCCACCCCTCGGCCGTCGGCTCGGGGCTGTCCTCACCGCGGCAGGGCCACCGGTCGAGGACGGCGGGCGTTCTAGCCAGGCGGGCCCGCGGAGGCCGGGAGGCCTCCCCCCTGGTCAGGGCCGCTCTCTCGAGAGGACGTTCACACAGGAGATGCTACCGGTGGCGTTGCGGCCGATCCCGGCG
>ERZ1034569.798-NODE-798-length-11024-cov-32.050597_pt1 | contig 11024 bp, 6 predicted proteins | sample MGYA00520706_ERZ1034569 | MGnify/ENA primary metagenome ERZ1034569 (study PRJEB33760, sample SAMEA4777722) | hypersaline lake metagenome | biome: hypersaline environment; feature: brines | place: Spain | collected 2014-08 | depth 0 m ...
TCCCACAAATAGAATATGAAACTTAGGGACGAAAATTATACTCGTGAGACTCTACGAGATCTCGGTGGTTGACCCACACCCCTTCGGTTCCGGCGTTAGATGTATCGGTGACCGCGCAAATCTAGGATACGATGGTCAGACACACCCCACCGGTTCCGACGTTAGCGGCCATGAAAATAGGTAACTCTGAATTTTCAGTTTTTTGTTTCCACCCTCACCCACAAGATAGTGTCACCTCTCGCCAGTGTGACGCTTTGATTATGAGCACTTGCCGTGTTCATGAATCTTGAAGACACAGGCTACGTGGAGACTTTTGAGTCCTCCATTCGTACGATGTATATGTTCCAGTTGTCTCCACCAGACGCTGACCGATACTGGTATGTGGGGAAGATCATGGGAGGTGTCGGAATAGGCTATATGCTTGCTATCGTGGGTGGGTTTGACCCTATGCCGTCATCCTCTATCGATTTCTTGCTGGGTATCACTCTGCTTGCATTGGTTCCGGTAGTCAAAGAGACGTCCAACAGCACACCGCTGTATGAGGAACTGGATCTCGATGATGAATGAGGTGTTGGTGTTTCCTTACTCCTGAAGAGCCCGGAGATGGATCATATCTCCGAGTTACATGTGTTATGTGGTTGGAGTCTGTGAGTGGTTCCGGCTGCTTTGAGGATGACAAATAGTAAAGTAGACTGGTCAAGTGTAGTTTAATATGGAAGTTTCCTCAGACGCTGAGGGTTCGTCGGATTTCACGCGTGATTTCTCTATCGAAGATATTGACACGAGCCTGACTCGGTGTGGTCTTCTACCTGAGCAGGCGGAGGAACTCTTACCTGACAGGTCAGCCGCGTTGCGGACACAGATACGAATGTTATACTGCCCGATTTGTGGAGATATCTTTGATACAGACCATGGGGTAAAAATACACGCTTTTCGGTCACATGACACGACTTTAGCAGGTTACATCTCCTGATTCACGATGAGTAGAGGTCACCGACGTAATTTTACGTATTCCGCAGAAAGTAAAATATATGATAGAACTGGTTATCTCGGATTCGCATACGTTGGACATCGCTGATGCCGTCGAGAGCGGACATCAGTTCCCGGAATAAAACACCGTACTGTCGCTACTAACGATTATATTCCTGTTTACAAGCTGAGTTTTAACCGGATTTATGAGGTAACCGGAAAAAGCCCTGGTATGCCGATTGATTTGGGTCTCTGGCGGATTGAGAGCGACGACACTTTCCGACGTGTCTCGTCTACAAATTTGGATCAAGAAGAGCGCTTGGAAGAATTCCTGCTTCAGGACCCCAACGTTCTTGGACAACCCCTGCTCGTTATCGACCGGCAGATAACCACACCTAGTGGGAAGCGGTTAGACATCCTTGCGATTGATGAGGATGGTGACCTGCATGTGGTCGAACTGAAGCGAGATCGATCACCCCGGGACGTCACCGCACAAATCATCGATTATGCATCTTGGGTTCGAAGCCTAGAGTATCGGGACGTGAAGGAGCTGTATGAGGCCTCTAATGAGCACGATGAAACGTTCGAGACAGGGTTCGATTCTGAGTTCTATCCTAGTCAAGACGACGCTCCCGCAGGCCCTGAGGAAGTCAACAGCCAACATAAGTTGACAATCGTCTCCTCAGAGTTAGATAGTTCAACAGAGCGAATTATTGAGTACCTTTCTGAAGAGTTTGAGGTCCCGATTAACGCGATACGGTTCAATTATTACAAAGAGAACGATCGAGAGTATATTGCTCGCACTTGGCTAAAAGACCCCTACGAAACGGAAGAAACCGAGGAAGAGGATGTTCGTGAACCCTGGAATGGGCACGACCTCTATGCAAATTTCGGTGAGAATGAGTACCGGAAGTGGGAGGATGGTCAAGAGTATGGATTCATCACGGGAGGTCACGGTGAGTGGTATCACCGAACTATGGGGAAAGCTGCAGAGGGCAAACGGATTTTTGTTAATTGCCCTGGAGAGGGTTATATTGGTGTTGGGATGGTCACCCAAGAGAAGACACCGGCTCCCGAATTTATGATTGAAATTGAAGGGAAAGAGGAAGAGATCCCGATCACGAAAGCACCACTTGAGGGTGATCTAAGCCGTGACGCCGAAGATCCCGATCTTCGGGAGTATCTTATCGGTGTTGACTGGATCGAGACGCGGGGCATAAACAATGCATTTTGGCAAAAGGGGCTATACGCAAACCAGAATACAGTTACTCGGTTACGAGATCAACAAACTCTGGATCGGCTTTATGAGGTATTCGATGTTTCTCCCCCATAGCTGCCAAATCCGACTGAGCACCGGAAGAGGATTATAGATCAACTATCTGCATCTTGACTGGCTTGATAGACCTCGCGTCGGAGGTGCGTCATGAGGTCTGCAACAACCTCAAACTTTCATGTTAGTTGAGTTACCAGGTGATGGCTACATTTTGACTATGCGTTTTATATCTGAGCCTATAGAACTTTGCGACGGCACATACGTCAACCTCAATTCCGTGCCAATACTGGAACTGGACATGCTATCATGTCTGCGAGGTTATCGGCATTGAACCGCGCTGGAAGGGATGGGACGCTTTCTGGGTCGCTATCGCTCTGCTTGTCAAATAGCCCGAGAACTCCGTTTCTGTCAAGGTTGGATTGTGTGACTTTCTGTGCGTGTGTGAGTATTGTGTTCTTATTGATAGGCTGAACACTCGCATCGGCGTGTAGCGCTCGGGGTTGCGGAGGAATTACTCGTAGACGGCTAAGTTGAGAATGATTTTGATACAATGGCTGTCGATTTACATGAACAGCGTGATCTCGCAAATAAACTCGAAGAATTCAATGACGGGGTATTTAATCAGGTTGACTTTTCGTCAGTAGCTGGACTTGCTGAGCAAGTTTCAACGGATTACATATGGCTGAACGGTGATTTAAATTGGCGAAACGGTCCAGTGATTGCATTATTATCATCAGATTTGTATTAATTTATTTAAGTGTAAGTTAGTTACACATGAATTACAATGGTCCCATGGCGTTTGTATCAGCAAATTGCCGCTAGGCTCAATGTTCTCCCTCAGACGATGCAGCTCATCAATATCCTTGCCGATGGTGGATATCTCATCGAGAATCAACCACCGTATCTAAACTACGACTTACCTGATTTCGGCACGCAGGTTACCTGGCTCGATGAACACCCGACACGAGGTATCAGATTCTGTAAAGAGCGGTATGGGAGGGACGCAGCGGTCGCCGCAGCGATCCATGCTGTCGGTACAGGAATCGCCTCCTGTACAGAGGATGATTTGAAAATGGGGTTCACAATCCTCGGAAAAGAGATCAATGATTTTCTAGAGAACATATCGCAGGACGATATCGCTGATGAGGTTGAGACGGTTCGATCGTATTTTGACGCGAATACGATGGATCTCAAGCGTATCGAAGACGCATATAATGATGAAGAAAATACATACGAGTATTGCGAGTATTGCGGCGAAAAACTCGAAACAGTATTTAGCTATCGCTGTACAGCGTGCGAAACGCGGTTTCCCGGCTGGTCTGGACTCATTCTCGATGAAGCCGAAGAGCAGAGTGACTCAAAGTGGCGTCAACAGCTTGACGTTACCATCGTGAGCCAAGATGCCGAAAACCGACTCCTTATTCTTCGTTCAGAAAACTCACTCCCCGGGTGGATTGAAGAAGGTGGGCAAATTGGACAGATTATCACTGATCATCTCCGGGACATGGGACGAGTCGTGAATATCAATAATCGCGATATTCAGGTCGATTATTGGAGCAGCGCCTTTGAGAACCTCAAAACAGGACAAAATATCACCGTCTGCAGTTCCGAAACGATGATTGCTACAACCCAGCAACTTGGATTGTTGCGAGAACTGCGCCGTGACTTCGCCGGCTGGCGGAAGAAGCAGAATCCAGGTCCAACGGTCGCCAAACTGGCTAGTAATGGTCCACAACTTCGCAATACACTGGATCAATCTGTGATTGCTGAGAAAACACCTGTCGAGCTAGATGACACGCAAAGTCTCGATGGATTCGAGCTAGATGATTCACAGCAATCCGTGCTAGCGGATATCCTTGGGCTCAAAGCTGGTGACCTCTCGCTCATCGTTGGTCCACCTGGATCTGGCAAGACTGAAGTGATTGCGAAAGCCGCTCAGAAACTTGCGGATCGAGGCGAATCCGTTCTCGTTACGTCGCATACAAACATTGCAGTTGATAACGTCATTGAGAAACTCACTCATCAGCAAACAAATCAACTCGTCCGAGCCGGTCGACCAGAGAAAATGTCAAAAGGTACGTCCAAGGTGATGCTCTCGAAGGTCATCGATGAGAGTGATAACGACTCCGTCTCAGAGTTGCTGAGCGAAGTTGAGGAGCTTAAATCAGAGATTAGCGTCATTAGTGACCAGCTGGAGCGTCATCAAGAGCGATACGAGACGTTGCAACAAGCAGCTGAAGCCGGTTCCGCGAGCAACACGGATGTGAGCAAAATTGAAACCAATATTCGCGCGAAGTATATCAAACTTTCAGAAATACGCCGGGAAATCCAGGAACTCCAATCCGAGGCAGAAAGAGCTTCAGTCGAAAACGCAGATATTACCGGCGCGACAATTGTCCGTTCTCAACTCAGTGGTCTCGCCAAGGTTCAGTTTGATACAGTCATTATCGACGAGGCGAGTCAGATACCCGTCCCGCTCGGGTTACTCGGTATGATTAACGCAGATAAATGGGTTGTCGTCGGCGACCATCACCAACTCCAGCCGGTTCTCAAAACCATCTCAACAAGCGATGGCAGCCCGCCTGACGACACATCGATCTTCTCGTTTCTTCGCAACCGATACGATATCGACCAATGGCTTGAGTACCACTACAGAAGTCACGCCGATATTATCGGTTTCTCACAAGAATATATCTACGAGGGAGAGATAACCGTTGATGAGTCCTGTCCCAACGAGTTCGATTGGACTCCTGCTGGCAACTCCGATTCGAAGGTCGAAGCCATTTGCAACGGTCCGCCTGTGACATTTGTGGACATCACTGGCGATCAATCTTGGCGCAAACGGTTCAGTGGATCAGTCAACACTGAGGAGGTCAAAGCTGTCGCAAATCTTGTTTCCCAACTTGTGGACGAACATGGTATTCCTGAATCCCAAATTGGTGTCATCACACCGTATCGTGGTCAACGTACACTAATTAGCGACAAGCTCACCGAGTATGGCAGTGTTGAGGTCTCAACTGTCGACGGCTTCCAGGGTCGCGAGCGAGAAAAAGTTATTTTTAGTACAGTCAATACTGAAAAATACGGTTTGCGATTCGCTGGGAATAAAAACCGATTCAACGTTGCGTGTACCCGCGCGAAAGATCAGTTCATCATGGTCGGCAATAAAACTGCCATAGAGAATGAGGCATCGTGGAGTAATACGCTTCGTGAATTCATCCGATATACTGGTGAAAATGGTGGTGTTTTTAATTGGGATGACGGACTCTGGACTAACGGCGACAGAACCGATCCATCGAACATGCCGTCATCTGTTTCTTCAACTTTAGGATTATTATCAACATATGTTGCTCAGATGAAACAAGGAATGGATGCTATGGAAGAGAAAAACGTTTCAGAGGCTGTCTCCCGATTTGAGATGGCTACTGATGAAATAGAGGGAGAGACTAACATTTCTGCTCTCTGGTGGGACTCATATCGTCAGTCTAAGATTGCAGTCTGTGAGCAGAAGCGTCTCCAAGGAAACATTGGCGAGGCGGATAATATCGCCAGGTCAGTGGCGGACACGATACAGGAAGTAGACAGCGAAGACAGCGATTTCTTGCTCAGCATTGAGAAAGAGGCGATCGTCTTCAGTGATCTCCTCGGTATCTTAGAGAAATTAGAGCATATGGACATACCTGACCTATCAAGTATGCGGCGAATAGCCGTCAAGTCAGAATTGAAGAGCCAGTTAGAGGATATTGTGAATGATCTTGATCAGATAGACATCCTTGTCACAGATCAGAGATACAGCCAGACAATCCCCCATCCTGTTCTCATGGAGGTATTCACGGATGTCTATGATGAACTCGATACTTTGATTGAGGGAGTTCTTAAGACTCCAGAAACATACCAGCAGCAGCGAATTAACTATTCATGGGTATCACCAGTCCCAATCACTTCAGAGAAAGCAAACACTGAAAATTATAATCCCCCAGAAAAACTGACACAAGGCGATCAAGATAACTCAGACAAAACTGATAGCAAAGGCACAGTTTAATACGAGAATATCGAAGTTACAACCTTTCAACCCCAAAAGATGTAACTGAGAACTCTGGAGAAACACAAAGAGACATTTCCGCTCTTTCCTTGTCGCCATTCAAATATGGTAACATCGACTGTGTATTCTATTGCTTCATACATAACGAGAAGTAGACTCATGTGAGATTTCTACCTGCTTACCGAACGGTATCGATCTTATCATGACATATACAGTAGATATTGATAGTATAAAGCCCACCTCTCCAACTCCAGCTCATCGAGTGACAAATATCGGTCTCACTTCCAGACGTAATTGTACTCTCCAGATCACTAACGTATGATGTCTAATATAGAACCGCCTGTTTATGTGTGTCAGTTTATATTGATTGCTTTACTCGCTGCATCAAGCGGATCGGTGTAGAACATAAGCTGTAGTTCATCAAGTAACTCATTTGGAATCTTCGCAATATCGCTCTTGTTCTCTGCTGGAAGCAGGACGGAGTTCGCTCCAGAGTCAACAGCAAGCTGTAGTTTATCCACAAGCGAACTTACAGCGACAAGTTCTCCCATCAAGCTCATCGCACCAAGGACAATCGTCTGTGGACGAACTGAGCGGTCTAAAATACCAGAAACGATTCCAACAAGGAATCCAACACTTGTTTCTTTGCCCTCACCGGCGTCAGAGGGATTGAGAACTTGTACATTCAAATCATAATCGTCGAGTGTTTCATCACGAGTGAGCTCTCTGATGTTCGCTTGGAGGTAATCACATGCTGTCTCGAAGGATGTCTTCATCTCAGTTCCAGGCGTTCCAGAAATACTTGTCGTGCCAGTGCCAGCAAGCGCCTGTGTTTCAATCCGAAACGGCGCGTGTCTCCCCTCGCTCTCACCAATCGTATAGACTGTCCCAGACTGCTGTGTCCCAGGCGGAATGAGCGATTCATTTGCTTCTTCGGGGACTGAAACATAGCTTTCTTCACTTGTCTGCAGGTCGAGATACGAGAACTCAACGGCTCTATACTCCATCCCACCTATCCGTTTCAATTGTTCCTTTATGCGGCGCCGACCCTCCATTGCAAATTCAAGATATTCACGAAGATTCTCTTTGGTATATTCACCATGTGGATGGAGCAGTTTCATCAGCCCGGATACCGTTTTTCGAACCGCTCGTTCATCCCGCTGATTAAGATGATCACCAAAGGCGAACTCATCATTGATTGCGTCATTGTATGACTCTTTTCTGAGTTCACGAGCGAATTCTGCAAAGTAATCGACGATGAATCCAAACTGATTACCAAAGAACTTTGACTGCATCTTCGGCACCTCCCATCCAGGAAGGTAGTAATGAAATCGGTCGATAAGCGCCAGATCTTGCATATCATCGGGAAACGGTTCGAACAGGTGTGAACTCTTCAGAACACCCTCAACATCCAAGTCGATGTTTCCGATATAAACCATTGAGGCTTGAGCGGTCATCTCTTCAGTCCCGCGTGAGAAACTACCGGACTCCATATAATCTTTCAGCATTTGAACCGCCTGTGAGTCACTGAAGCTAAGTCCGCCGACCTCGTCAAACGCAACGATATCCCACCGTCCAACAAGACCAATCCGTCCAGTATTGAGATTTAAAAATAACTTTGCGACCGTTGTCTTCCCACCGGAGATAAGAATCGAGTGGGGACTGATCTCGCGGTACAAATAGCTCTTGCCAGTGCCTCGAGGACCCAGTTCAACGTAATTGTAGTTTGACTCAATCAATGGGATGCACCGAGTGAGAAAGAGAAGTTTCTCGCGGTCGCTGAAATGTGAGGCATCGTACCCGACAGTCTGAAGAATGAGGTCCATCCACTCATCACGCGTGAACCGCCGACGCTTCTGTTTGAGTTGCGCGAGATCAAGATTTGATACCTGAATTGGCTTGAACGAATCAATTCCAAACAGACTCTTTGGTGTTTTGGCGTTGTCTGGGATGTATTCCAAGTCGATGATTGCCCAGACACCGCCGCCAAGTAATTTTGAATGCTCGCTTACAAGTTGTTTATTAATCTCAACATCGCTCAAGCCAAGATTGACAAACGAACCGACGTACGCATCTTGTTTCTCATCAAGTTGGACAGTCACCTTGTCGATAACGCGGTACCGACCTCGCTCACGAACCTGACTCTTTACGAACTCAGCTTCGTCTGGACGGACATAGTGTTTTGAGAGGATCTCTTTGACTTTCTCAAGACCCTGTTCAAGTGCTTCCTCGTCATCCGTCGCACAGTACTGCCCGATTAAATACTCAAGAACGTATGTCGGGACATTTGCGCCTGATTTGATATCTTGAACAAGATCCTTCCGGACCACGCGTCCAGGAAAGACATCGAGTGCTTTCTGGTCGATGTCCGTCGTAGCCATTATGTGAAATGAATATGGCTGCAGTCATATCGGTGTTGGTGAATAGTTGTGACATACCAATTCAATTCGGGAGCCTTGATTGAAAGAGAATTCCTTGATATAATGTTGATTACACATCGAATCCCATGTCATCATCTCCGAAGAGCAGATCAAGATCAACTTGTCGTTTAGTGATTGTTTCTCGGGAATCAGTATTAATCACCTCAAACTGAATCGCTTCTTCACCGGATATTGCGCCCTGTTTGAGTCGAATACGGGCATCGTTATTACCAGGTGAGATATCAACCACAGTCGGGTCCGCTACAGAGTCACCATCGATCTTGGCTCGGATTTCGAGCGTCGGTGCTTTCTCAAACGCCACCTGTCCGGTTGTCGCCTCAATGCTGATAGAGACGATTGAGTTCGTGACTGGGTCTGGAATCGTGATATCGTAATTGATCGACGCGCTTTCCGCAGTATCGCCTGTTGTCACGGTGAGACAAGGAACGAGTAACTCCTGAAGTGAGATTCCACCATGGAAATACTGCATATTTCCCCCTCGTGTCTTGAAGCATGCGACACTCCGGGGAAACAATAGCTCAAGATCCGGTGCCTCTATGCCGAGATGTGAGAGTGCGTCTGCATCGAATTGAATGAATTCGTCCGTATCGACAAGCGGCGTATCGGCACTAGCTGCGGCAAACCGTCGTTTAACAACTGATGCAAGGTCAGGAGACTCAACTTTCAGTTCATCACTCAGACGGTCAGTATAGAGGAATCCATGATCGCTTGTAATCACGAATCGTGTGTACCCAGCCTGCTTCAGCCGCTGAACCGTTCGCTCAACATCATCAATGTGCGATGCAACCCGGCTGAATGCTGCATCATCGTCAAGACTCTCGCCAAGCTTGTCAATCGTCGCCGAGTAGACAACACGAGGCACCGGGTCTGTCTCAGAAAGCTCCGTGATGGAGATGCTGTTGACATCGTCCATCGTCACGACGTCAAATCCCGCATCATTGAATCTCTCAACCCGATCTGACTTCTTACTCATAACCTCCCCGCCACTCGTTACAACGAGATCATTATCCTCGACTGAGAGACCAAGCGTTCCAGGAAGGTGTGCAGCCATCCCGACTTCTGTGACTGATGGCACTGCTGCACTCATAGCATCTATGCTCTGCTCAAAGTCAGTACTCCGCTCAAGATTTTTCTTGATTATCTCAGCGAGTTCGTACCGGAGACCATCGCAGATAATGATTGCTGTCCCCTTGTTCGGGTCAGCGAACTCCTCGTAGAAGTCAGTCTGTGACAGTCCAAGGGACGGGTCGTCACTTAGCTCATTAGCCAGTGGACGATTTATTTCTTGGAGAAAAGACATGTAATGATCGGTAACCCGCTGTTTTACTGCCGCCTCATGTGGATACGGAACCGTTGCACTCTGTGTGGCATCGATATACTGTCGATATGTGGAATCTATTTGCCACCACCCGTCGTTTTGTGTATATTCCTGTGCGAGTTCTGTTGGGGTGAGCGTCTTTGCGTTGTCTGTATCTGTAGCTCCGATTTGTCGGAGTGTCTTGACAGCCAGCGTGGGCACCGACCAGTCGACTAATTCCTCACTACTCCAGAAACTATCTTGCCGGCTAGTGACCGTCTGGACGAGTTCTGTCGCAACATCGGGAAGGTCGGCATATGTCGCCTCAGCGAGTCGCTCCATCACGAGCTGGATTAGCCCATCATCAATACCGCTGAATGCCGTCGAACTCCAGTCAGCACGATCCGAGTCGGTAACAGCCGAGGCGAGATCATATTCTTCTTGAATCTGCTGTGCGTAGCGAGTAAATTCCGCTGGCGTGCGTTGTTGCCACTCATCACAGAACGTCGCGGCGGCTTGTCTGTCTTCTGCCGCGAGTTCATCATATCGAGATGTCGGGGATCGCCAAGCGACCTCACCGAAAAGCAACTGTGTTGCTATTTCTTTCGGATCAAGTCGGGCATCGACACCATACTGATCGCGGAGTTGTGCGTCCCAAGCGTCAGCCATGGCGTTGTCTTCGATTGTCTCACGATACTCTACCGGATCCGAAAGATACGACCGAACCCACTCGTCAGTCGCTGGACCGGTCGTATCGAAGAGCACAGAAAAGAACGCCATTCGCTGAGACTCACGATTCTGTCCCCAGTTCTCATACGCATCAGGTACCTCCTCGTCGTATTCGACAAGGAACTGCGCGACAGGGGTATCGTCGATATCTTGACCGACTCGGTACTGTTTTCCAAGTGCGTGGATATCGCGGAACCATTCGGCGTCGTTCCGTGATTCAGGAATATAGAACAGCCAGTTGTTCTCATAGTTTGGATCCTCCTCATGGAGACG
>ERZ1034569.799-NODE-799-length-11022-cov-7.664995_pt1 | contig 11022 bp, 11 predicted proteins | sample MGYA00520706_ERZ1034569 | MGnify/ENA primary metagenome ERZ1034569 (study PRJEB33760, sample SAMEA4777722) | hypersaline lake metagenome | biome: hypersaline environment; feature: brines | place: Spain | collected 2014-08 | depth 0 m ...
TACAGCGTCCCCAGAATCGAAGATTCTGGTGTGCGAACGAATCGCGGAGCGATTCGTCAACGCCGTCATCGTTTTTTACTACACGGCATGGTCTTAGTGCCCCCGTGGTTGAACTCAGTTCTACGATGCTCACCACGCCTTCGACGGTGTTCAAGCACGACAAGAAACGCGCACCGTCGGTTGTGGCCGAGTGTCCATCCGGGAGGAGTGGGACACTCCGAACCACCCGTGAAGGGGAGCCTGCGGAGTCTGGGGCCGTCCCCAGAACCACGTTCTGGTGGGCTAACGAGACGCTTGCGTCTCGTGAACGCTGTGTCCACGTCGGATGCAAGCTCCGACACAGAAACAAGAAGTCTGTCCTCGACAAGCGACGGGCGGGCAGCCCCGAGTGCGGTAGGTCAGGGTAGTTCACCTTTCATTCCATCTCTTTGATCGGGTGCTGCTCTCTAAAGCGTTAATACGTCCGAACGTCATGTTCTGCCGTGCCGACATGTAGGGGTACAGCGCGTAGTTTTGAAACACCATCGCGACGCCGCGCTCCTTTGGGGCGTCGTGTTGACGAGCTCTCCGTCGACGCTGATCTCACCACCCGTCTGTGTCTCGAGCCCCGATATCGTGCGGAGGAGTGTACTCTTTCCGCAGCCACTCGGCCCGACGAGCACGAGAAACTCACCGTCTGGGACCGAGAGCGTGATTCCGTCGAGAGCAGTTGTCTCTCCGAACTCCCTTCGAAGTGTGTTTAGCTCTACCCTCGTCATCGGCGGTACCCCGACGCGGGACTGTCTGTGTCCGTATGCCGGCCGAAGACGGCGCCCAACAGACCCGAGACAGTTTCCCGACACAGTAATACGCTGGTAATCGGCCTATAGCCGCCTATGTACGCCTCGGTTGCCGTAGTTGTATGTACTATTACACTGCACGGGCGTATCGGGCCGTAGCGGTAGTCTCTGCGGCGACACCTGTGAACACCGAAAGGTTCTTTTCTCTTTCATTACTTGCGGAGGTATGGAGTTTGTCGCCCACCGCGGGTACGCGTCTACGTTTCCTGAGAACACGCGGACCGCGTTCACACAGGCCGGGAGGACCGCCGACTGGATCGAACTCGACGTGCGGCCGTGCCAGACCAACGAGCTCGTTGTCTTTCACGACGAGAGACTCGACAGGCTCACCGACCAGACGGGACGTGTCGTCGCGACCCCGTGGGAGACACTCGAAGCGGTCGAGATTCTCGACTCGGGCGAGCGGATACTCCGGCTCGACGAGGCGCTCTCTGTGATTCCGAGCGACGTCGGCGTCCAGGTCGAGCTAAAGGACCTCGGGATGGCCGGGCGGGTGAGCGAACTGCTCTCCACCCACGACAACGAGGCCACTCTCATCTCGTTCAGTCCGCTGGCCCTGTACGAGGCCACACAGGCCGACCCGTCGCTCGACACCGGGTTCATTCTCCACCCGGGGCTGTACAGCGACGCCCCGGAACTCGGGGTTCAGATGGCGTCGCATCTCGACTGTCACACGGTCCACGTGTTCTACCACATGGGTGTCGACGCCGAACTCGTCTCGATGGCACACGACCACGGGCTCCGTGTACAGACAGGTGCCCCCGGAGAGGGCCCGACCGAGACAGTTCTCCAGCAGTGCCGAGCGGCCGGTGTCGACCTCCTCAGCGTCGACCAGCCGCCGGACGCCGTGTAGGGGGTTCTCCGGGTGTCTCACACTCGACAGTCGGTCTATCCACCGGGTGCCTCACACTCGACAGTCAGTCTGTTCACCGGGCGAGCGGCCCCGACACCCACCAGTCCGGCGTGGGCGACACCGGGGAACGTTCCGGCGATTCTGATATCGTGCCGCTTATTAGACGTAAAACCTAGTGAATGTATGGTGAACCACAAGGGGGTCCCCTCCGGCGAGCGGGGGCAGGTGACCGGCGATAATCGGGAACAGACGAACAGTTCTGAACGAGTAACTGGTGGAGAGGCGTCGGCTACCACGAGTCGTCGGGCGTTTCTGGCGGCCAGTGGTACTGGAGCGGCACTGGCGATGGCCGGCTGTCTCGGCGGTGGGAGCGGAACTCTCACCGTGTCGACCTGGAGTGGCACCAACGTGGAGGTGTTCCGGGAGACGATCAAGCCGATGTACGAGGACCAGACCGGCAACGATGTCGAGATTGTCGGCAACTGGGAAAACATCCTCGGGAAGGTCAGACAGTCACCGTCGGACGACCCGCCGTTCGACCTGACCGTCGGCAGTAACCGAGACCACTATCTCGGGGACCAGGACGACCTCTGGGAGCCGATCCGGTACGAGAACGTCCCGAACGCCGAGACGGTCAAGGAGACACTGGAGAACAACCTGGAGAGCGACCGCGGGGTGCCGGTGGCGTACGGGGTCATGGGCTACGCCTACGACGCCGACGCGGTCGAGTTTCAGTTGGACTCCTGGCGTGACGCCGCTGTGCAGGATGTCGATATGAACCTGGCACTTCCGGGCTCGTACTTTTTCAACACGGTGATAATGGGTGCCATCGCAACCGAGGCAGCACCGATGGAGCAGGAACTGTACGACGACAGTCAGCGCGATATGATCTTCGAGACACTCCGTGAGATGCCCATCGAGAAGTTCTACTCGGGGGCTCAGGACCTGTGGACCTCGATGTCACAGGGCGTGACAGACGTCGGGCAGTACTTCTACGCGTACAGTCGCAAACGCGACCAGACCGGTGATATGAACATCGGAATCCGGGTGCCCGACAGGACGATGGGATACGTAGACCACTACCAGGTCGCCCGCGGCAGCAGTAACCGCCAGTCGGCAGAGGAGTTCATCAACTTCCTGCTGCAAGACGACGTTCAGACGGCGTACGCCGACGCGTTCAATCTCGGGATGGCGAGCACGGAGGCAACCCACCCCGAGGCGACGAGGGCAGAGGTACCGATCGAGAACGCCGAACTCGAGGAGAACACCGTGTTCAAGCAGTACAGCCAGGTTGCCGAGTCGGCGGCCGATCTGAACGAGCGGTTCACAGAGTTCCAGACGGAGTTTTAACCACGCAGCATCTGATCCACCGTGATACACCACCCGGACACAGACACACTGTCGCGAGCGCTCCAGGCCGGTAGACAGAACGACACCGAGAGGGCCCCGAGACCCCGAGACGTGTCGTGCGTAGCCGACGCGGCAACCGCAGACGGGGGGTGTGCGGTGTGAGGACTGTCGTCGAACTCGACGGGGTTCGCGTCGAGTACGGCGAACTGGTTGCCGTGCGTGACCTCTCGCTGTCGGTCCGTGACGGGGAGTTGTTCTGTCTGCTCGGACCCTCGGGATGTGGAAAGACAACGACACTGCGGACGATTGCGGGGTTCGAATCGCCCGACACGGGGCAGGTCGTTCTCGACGGGCGAACCGTCACCAGCCTCGCACCGTACGCCCGCGACTGTGCCACGGTGTTTCAGGACTGGGCGCTGTTTCCGAACAAGACGGTCATCGAGAACGTCGCGTTCGGGCAGAAAATGGCAGGTGTCGGGAAAGCAAAGCGGCGTGACCAGGCCCGAGACCACCTGAAAACAGTCGAGATGGGCGACTACGAGGACACGAGACCGGCGGAGCTATCCGGCGGCCAGAAACAACGAATCGCACTCGCCCGGGCACTCGCGGTCGACCCCGATGTTCTGTTACTAGACGAGCCACTGTCGAACCTCGACAAACGCCTCCGCGAGACGATGCAACTCGAGATAAAGGATATCCAGGAACGACTGAACACGCCGATGGTGTACGTCACACACGACCAGGAGGAGGCGTTTACACTCGCAGACAGAATCGGGGTGATGAACAACGGCAGACTGATGCAGGTCGGTGACCCCGAGACCGTGTACGACGACCCGGTCGACGAGTTTGTGGAGTCGTTTCTCGGAAACAGCAACTTCCTGTCGGGACGGGTCGTCGGCTCCGGGGCCGACAGACGCGACACGGCCCGTCGGGCGGTCACAGTCGAGTTCCCAGGTGTCGGTGCACAGATACAGATCGCGACCGAGAGCGGTCTCACGCCCGGTGACGACCTAACGGCATCGGTTCGGCCGGAGATTGTCGAGCTCTCCCCGTCACCCGGCGAGACGCCCACAAGTCCCGACGGCGGGACACAGGAGGGGACGGCCGAACGACGCGCCGACGTCGAACCGGACACCACCAACCGGATGGCGCTCACCGGGGCAGTCTCAGACGTTGTCTACCGCGGGTCGAGTATCCGGTATCAGGTCGATATCGATACCGGCGAGGGTGCCGAACTGTCTGTCGAGCGGTCAGTAACCCGGGCACCCGACCTGTCCACTGGTGACCGAGTGCAACTGTCGTGGGATACCGCTGCTGTCTACTACTTTGGGCCAGATGGCGCCCGGGTCCGGGCATGAGCGACGTCGACACCGCCGGCGGGATGCGCCGGGTTCGCTCCGTGTTACAGGCGGCGTCCGGCGGCATCTCCCGGACGAAGCTCCTGTTGGTCCCGCTCTTGCTTTTCGACCTGCTCGTGTTCGTCGCGCCGATGGGGTATCTCCTCCGCATCAGCCTCGCCGAGCGGTCTGTCGGCGGTGGGGCACTACAGAGGGGGACCTGGTCGCTCGACGGCTACCAGTACCTGTCTGACTCGTCGGTGGTTACGACAGTGTTTACCTGGACGATGCTGTTTGCGGTGGTGGCAACACTGCTCGCGGTTGGAATCGGGACGCTGTACGCGTACGCCGCCTGGCGGGCGTCCGGGGCGACACGAACTGTTCTGTTGGCTGGCGTCGTGATGTCGATGTTCACGACACTCGTCGTGAAGGTGTTTGCCGCCCGTGTGATGCTCTCGCCGGAGGGGGTTGTCAACGACACGCTTCTGGCCGCGGGGGTACTCGACAGTTCGCTGTTGCTCGTAAACAACGAGATCGGCGTACTGATCGGACAGCTGTACGTCGTGTTGCCGTACACGGTGCTTGCGGTGTACTCCGTACTGACCGGGCTCGACGAGTCCCTGGTCGAGGCGGCAAACGACCTCGGCGCGACACCGGTCCGGGCGGTTCGGGAGGTCGTGTTGCCACACGCGGTCCCGGGGATGGCTGTCGGCGGTGTCATCGCCTTTGCCTGGAGTGCCGGGGCGTTTGCGGCACCACTCCTGCTCGGGTCGACCTCGGAGCGGACCGTTGCCGTCGAGGTGCAGAGCCTCCTCGGCCAGTTCAACTACCCGGCTGCCGCCGCGCTCGCAGTTGTCCTGACGACCGTCGTGCTCGTCGTGCTCACACTCGGGATCGTGTTGCTGCGGCGTCGCGGAGGGTTGAGAGATGTCTGAGGGGCCGCCCACCCGGGCAGACGGGGCCGGTGAGACCGTCGAGTCCGGGCCGACACCGACCGCCGGCTCTCGGTTCGGTCGTGTCGCCGTCGGCACGTGGCTCTTCCGGGCAGGTGTCGGCACCGTGTTCGCGTTCCTGCTCGCACCGATTGTGATTGTTGCTGTCACGTCGTTCGGGGACTCGATGGTGTTGTCTCTCCCGCCGGAGACGTTCTCGACACGGTGGTACGAGTCGTTCCTCGACAGCAGCCGATGGCAGCGGGCAACGCGAAACAGCCTGATCGCGGCCGTCGGAACAACCGTACTCGCAACAGTCGCCGGGACAACGGCGGCACTCGGCGTGAGGAACCTCGGCGGTCGGGCCGAGGGCGCGGTACTCGGACTCGCGGTACTGCCGCTGCTGGTGCCCGGTGTGGTTCTCGGGAGTTCACTGCTTGTGTTTCTCGGCGAGTTCGGTCTCCAGCAGACGTATCTGGCGGTTATCGCGGCACACTCGCTGTGGGCGACCCCGCTCGCGTTCTCGGTGGTGCGGGCGAGTCTGTCACGGTTCGACCCGCGACTGCGCGAGGCGGCACTCGACCTCGGTGCGAGTCCGACCCGGGCGTTTGTCGAGGTTGTCGCCCCGAACATCCGGTCTGGACTGTTCGCGGCGGCCCTGATTGCGTTTGTGGTCAGCCTCCAGGAGTTCGTGATGACGCTGTTCGTCTCGGGTCGTGACACCCGCACCATACCGGTGCTCGCGTGGAACTCCCTGCGCAACAGCCTCGACCCGGTTGTGAGTGTCGTCTCCACGCTGCTGGTCCTGGTCGTCGTGCTCGCCGTGGTTGTCGGCAGCCTGGTCGTCGGTCTCGAGCGGCTGGCGGCGGACACGTGAGCGGCCGTGTGGCCTCACAGTTCGGTTGACTCCCCGTCTCTGACAGCCACGACCGCCCCGTCGAACGCCGTCTGTGCCTGTGACTCGAGTCGCTGTTCCTCACCCTCGTGTCTCGGCGAGATGTGTGTGAGCCAGAGTCTGTCGGTGCCCGACTCCGACGCGACCTCGCCTGCCTCCCTCGCGGTCGAGTGACCGGTCGAGCGGGCCCGCTCCGACTCCGCGTCGGCGAACATCGCGCTGTAGACGAGCAACGAGGCGTCCGACGCCGCGTCGACGACCGCCGGGGTCGGTCTGGTGTCCCCCGGGTAGACGATCTTTCGCCCGGGTTTTGGCTCCGACAGCACGTCCTCGGGTTCGACAGTCGCTCCACCCTCTGTCTCGACAGACTGACCGCTCTGGAGCGTGCCGTACTTCGGCCCAGGGTCGACACCGAGTGCCCGTGCCCGTTCGACAAGAAACTCGCGCTTGTCGGTCTCACGAACCGAGAACCCGTGGGAGTACGCCGTGTACGGCGTGTCGAACGGGTAGACCCCGTAGTGCTCCGTCTGTATCGCCGGTTCGTCGCTGCCGTACCCGTGTACCTCGACCGGGTAACTGGGCTCCCCGTACGCGCCCTGAATCAGTCTGGTCGCGCGCTGGGTGCGCTGCTCTGGCACGTAGATATCGAGTTGGCGGTCGCGCTCGTTCATCTCGAGTGCCTGCACGAGTCCGGGCACCCCGAGGGTGTGGTCTGCGTGAAGGTGACTGACGAACACGGCATCGACATTCGGGGAGGCGTCGTACCGCATCAGCCGCTGCTGTGAGCCCTCCCCACAGTCGAACAGTATCTCGTCACCAAAGAGGTTCAGGTAGAGACAGCTCGTTCCGTACTGTGCGGTTGGGACACCACCACTCGTTCCAACAGCGGTAACCCGCATACGTGACTGTGTGGGCGACTGTGGATAAAGGCTGGCTCCTGTCTCCCCGTGGTCGTCTCCCGACCGGTTCGGCGGTCACCGCCGGGTCAGGACTCGCTGAGCCGTCCGCCGTCGACGGCGACGTTCTCACCGCTGATGTAGGCGGCACTCTCCGAGAGAAAAAAGAGCATCGGCGCGGCCACGTCGTCGAACGACGCTGCCCGCCCCCGTGGAAAGCCCGACACGTCGGAGACAGTGTTCTCGACGGCAAACGGGGAGACGGCGTTGACAGTTATCCCGTCGTCCTGTGTGTCCCCTGCGAGCATCCGGGTGAACATCAACACCCCAGTTTTGCCGACGAAGTACGGAAAGTTCACCGGCGGGGCGTGCATCCGGTCGCTGTCGGCGAAACCGATGTTGACGATACGACCCCAGCCCTGATTACGCATCCCGTCCAGTACACGCCGCGAACAGAGTACGGTGCCGTAGAAACTGCTCTCGACCACGCTCCGCCAGGCGTCCCACTCGATAGCCTCCCAGTGACGGGCGTCGAAGTTCCCGACGTTGTTGACCAGCACGTCGACGTGACCGAGTTCCCGCTCGACTGCCTCGAACATCGCGTCGACCTCGGCCGGTCGGGTGATGTCACCCTGGACCGTCGTCGCGTCCACACCCCGGTCGCGGGCCTCCGTGGCCGTTGTGGCGGCCTCGGCCTCACTCTCGCGGTAGTGAACAACGACGTCGGCACCACAGTCCGCAAGACGGAGCAGTAGTTCGCGACCGACACGCGTTGCGCTCCCGGTGACGAGTGCTGTGCGACCGTTCAGGTCCGGGGCCGGAGCCATGCCGGGGTGACGGCCGGCACGGGATTAAACCCCACTATCGTCGTCCGGTGGACCGGTACGTGTCGGGCACCCGCGACCCGGTCCCGGTCGACGTCGGGGTCCGGCGGTGGCAGAGCTCACCGGTCTGCTGTCACACGAGCGAGTGTGTCGAACGCGCCGTCAGACCACCCCTCACAGTCGGTTGTCTGTCGGTGGACGCGGCGACACAGGGCGGGTGATGGGGTGCCGCTCACGGAGACCACCGGCCGTGTCCGCCGTTCCCAGGAGACCGTCCACGGCGTGTCGGGTTCGACCCTGAGATAGCGTACCGTCTCGGCCGTCTCGAGGTCCGCCACACGACGGCGCTCACGTCCGGCGGTAGCCCTGTCGTCGACGACGGCAGACGCGGTCCTGGAGACGGTGTCGAGGTTCGCGACCGCGCCGACGAACCGGGCCAACGACCCACCGGTCCACATCACCGTGTAGTGTGTCGGGAACAGTTCGACGGAAACCGGTGGCTCCACCGGGACTGTCTGCTCACCGTCTGGCCCGCCACCGTGCATACAGTATCTTCTCGCCGGAGCCACAAGAACCCTCTCTCGGTCGCTACGTCTCGGACACGGTCGGTCCGTCGCCGGTCTCGGCGGCACAGACGGCGTCGAACCGCTCGGCGGAGTCGACGAGGTGGTCGGTGTCGTCGGTGAACACCTCGACTGTCGCCGTCGCGGGCGAGGCGTCGTGGAGAACCGGTCCGAGCGAGTCGTACTCGACATCGCCGCTGCCGATCGGGATGTGTGTGTCCCCACGGTGTCGCGCCCCGTGGACGTGGAGATGTTCGACGAGGTCGGCGTACGAGCCGAGAAACGACTCGATGCCGCCGACACCGGCCTCGAGATACGCGTAGCCGACGTCGAGACAGACCGCTGCGTCAGCGCTTGCGGCCGCCTCGCCGACACGTTCGAGCGAGAGCCCCCCGGCGTGGCCGACGGTCTCGAAACAGACCGTGACGTCGTGGTCTGCGCCGTGGTCGTGCAGTTGCGCCACCCGGTCGACGAGATGGTCGTGTCCCGACCCCCGGGCCCGGGGGTGTGCAACGGCCGTCTCCGCGCCGAGTGCCGCGGCCGTTTCGAGCACGGAGTCGAGATACCCGTGTGTCGCCGCGTCGATCTGCTCGACCGGCGTCGCGATAGGCTGTCGGTACGGCAGGTGGACGACCGCCCCGAACCCACCGGCCGCGAGTCTGTCGGCGATACGACCCGGGTCGACAGCGCCCAGCGGCCGCTCGCCCTCGCCGAGCGCGAGTTCGACAAACGAGAACGACTCCGGTATCCCCCCGATACGGTCCACGTACGGTCCGATAGACGCCCCGATATCCATGTGGGCACTCCGGGCGGACGGGGTATAATCGGCAGGGTTCGGCTCGCGCGAGGTCGACGTGATTCCGCTCGCACGCGACGTTGGTACACCCTGGCCGCCGAGCGAGAACGGTCTCGGGAGCAGTTATGTGGATGTGGACCAACACGGAGACGTGTCGTGGTGTGGTCAGAACCGGACGGTGCAGGCTGGGCAGACAAACAGTGCCGACAGCGGTAGTCCTGTGAGGCCGGCGGTATGAGAACACTCAGGGTGAAACTGGTCGTCCCCGACGAGGGTTCGTACACCACCGCACGGGACGTGTTCGAGACACTGTCTGAACTCCACGCGAGTCAGGCCATCTTCCAGGTCAACCAGACACAGTACGTCGGTGAGGACACCTGGGGGTTCCAGATACGCTACGAGACAGAGATACACACGAAAACGGCCTTCGTCCGGAGCACCTCACTGCGTGATATCGAGCAGACGATGGCAGAGGTCGCGCCGCCCTCATTCGAACGGAGGGTGGGTGAGGACTCCGCCTGATGTCTCGGTCGGGGGCGCACGGACCTCGCCGTGGATGTCGTCGGGGACAACGCGGGCGTTAATCACGTCCAGCCTCTAGGCGTGGCATGATCGCGCTCAGCCGCGACGCGTACGACGACATCGTCTACCACGCCTACACCGGCGGTGACGAGGAGGTCTGCGGGCTCCTCGCCGGCGAGTACGGTGACGGCGAGAGCCGCGTACACGAGGTGAGGCGGGCCGAGAACGCCGCCGAGACGCCACAGGTCCGGTACCGAATCGACCCGAGAGAGCAGTTCGAGATGGTGGAGGCGGTCGAGAGCGCGGGTCTCGATATCGTCGGATTCTATCACTCACACCCGAGTGGCCCGACCGTGCCGAGCGAGACCGACCTCGGCCGGGCGACGTGGCCGGACCGTTCGTACGTTATCTGTGCACTCGACGGCTACCCGTTCGTCGGGTCGTGGCGCTACCGGGACGACGGGGCGTTCGAACAGGAGACCGTGACGGTGCCGGACACGGTGGCGACGGCGGAGTAGCGTCGGTCGCGTCGCGGGTCAGTTACCGACCTCGACCCCGGGTTCGTCGCTGTCGTGGCCGATCGCACACGAGTCGGTGTAGTCGACGTCCCGAACGGAGTCGATAGCCGGGTCGTGGCCACAGACCGGGCAATCAGCCTGTTTTGGAATCTCGACCCGGTCGAACTCCATCTCCAGCGCGTCGAAAAACAGCATCGAACCGTCGAGGGACTCGCCGACCCCGATGAGTTGTTTTACCGTCTCGGTCGCCTGGAGGCTCCCGACCGTGCCGGGGAGCACACCGAGCACCCCGGCGGTGGCACAGTTCGGGACCATCCCCGCCGGTGGTGCCTCGGGGAACAGACACCGGTAACAGGGTGAGTCAGGTTCGCCGGCAAACGTGGTCACCTGCCCTTCGAACTTGAAGATGGAGCCGTGTGAGAACGGAACACCCGCGAGTGTGCAGGCGTCGTTGACGAGATACCGCGTGGCGAAGTTGTCGGTCCCGTCGACGACGAAGTCGTAGTCCGCGATCAGTTCGTCGATATTCCGCTTCGTGACCCGTGTCTCGTGTGTTCGTACCTCGACATCCGGGTTGAGATCGGTGACGAACGCCGCTGCGGAGACCACCTTCTTCCGGCCGACGTCGTCGTCGCCGTGGACGACCTGTCGCTGGAGGTTCGAGAGTTCGACCTCGTCGTCGTCAGCGATACCGAGT
>ERZ1034569.800-NODE-800-length-11020-cov-14.635933_pt1 | contig 11020 bp, 13 predicted proteins | sample MGYA00520706_ERZ1034569 | MGnify/ENA primary metagenome ERZ1034569 (study PRJEB33760, sample SAMEA4777722) | hypersaline lake metagenome | biome: hypersaline environment; feature: brines | place: Spain | collected 2014-08 | depth 0 m ...
CGGGCGACGGCCGTCTTCTTCTTGCCTGACGTGTTCGTTACCATGTGACGTTGGCCCCCAGATCCTCGGACACCGCGCCGAGGGTCGTGAAGTTGATGTTCGACAGTCGGTCCAGCGACGTTCCTTCCAGCACCGTCGTCTCGAACGCGTTGTTGTCCGCGTACGGGTTCCCGACGTACACCCGCACCCGGGAGAACGCCTCCCGGCCGCGTTGCTTCTTGTGTGGCACCATCCCGCGGATGGCACGCTTGAAGATTCCGTCCGGTCGCCGCGGGTACGCCGGCCCCTGGTCGGAGCCGACCCGCTGACGCTCCCGGAAGGTCTCCATCGTCGACTCCTCGTTCCCGGTGACGACCGCGCGTTCCGCGTTGACGACGGCGATCGTCTCGCCGTCTAGTGCGCGTTCTGCCACCTTCGAGGCGACACGTCCGAGAATACAGTCGCGGGCGTCGACGACGACGTCCGCGTCGAGTTCTGCGAGACTCATCGAATCACCCGCACGTTCGACCCCTCTGGGTTGTTCGACAACGCTTCCTCCATCCGGACCGCCTCGCCGGCCTGGTCGATTTTCGTCTCCGCGGTGCCGGAGAAGTCGACGGCCGCGACGGTGACATCCTTCGTGAGGACGCCCGACCCGAGCACCTTGCCCGGGACGATCACCGTCTCGTCTCCCGCTGCGTCCGCGTACCGGTCGATGCGACCGAGGTTGACCTCTGCGTGTGTGCGCCGGGGCTTCTCCAGCCGCTCGGCCACGTCACGCCAGACGCCCGCGTCGGTCTCGCGTGCGACCGACTTCAGCTCGGCGATGAGATCCTGTAGTCGTGGGTTGGTCTTGCTGCTACTCATGGGTTGAGTCCTCCGTGGATGGCCGGACAACGCCGGCCGTCTGCTTGGCGGCGCGTGGCCGCCGGACCTGTTTCCGGGTCCAATCTGGTCACCGTGGCTCCCGAGTGTGGCAGTGGCCGTGTCTGAACAGTCGTGACTCTCCCGATCGGCCGAGTCACAGAATGCAGGGAGCAGGATTTGAACCTGCGGATCCCTATGGAACAGCGCCCTGAACGCTGCGCCGTTGGCCAGACTTGGCTATCCCTGCTCGCATCCAGGTGTAGCCCGGTGCCCGTTAAACCGTTTACGATCCCACACACCCCGGCGGCGCGACTGCCCGCCGTCGGACGGCCGGCCGTGGGTGTGTGGGTGGTGTTCATACTGCGACTGCGTCTGCGAGTTCGTCTGCACGATCCTGTATCGACTCGACGGCACGAACAAGTAGTTCCTCGACAGAGACAGAGCCGTCTGTCTCGACGTTGAACACGAACGCGCCGGGCACGTCCTCGACACGAACCTCCCGGTCCGGATACCGCTGGGTGAGGTCGTTGCCAAACTCGTCGGTGTGGACGACTTCCCCCTCGTCCGTCTCGATGACGCCGCGGATGATCTCCGGGTCTGGCTCGTCGAACGCCTCGCGGTCGCCGACAATCTCCACCCGTTGGAGGTGTCGGTAGCCGACCGCGACACCGCCCTGGTGTTTGGCGTGCGCCTTCCCCGAGTCGAGCACCGCGTCGGCCTCGAACTCCAACCGTTGGCCCTCCTTCAGCTCGACAATCGGGATGTCGTCGTCCGCGGGGACGACACGGTCGTCCGAACTCTCCAGATCGCCGGAGTACGCCGTGGCCGGCCCCTCCTTCTGGAGCGACAGTGTCGCCACGTCGCCGATCTCGTAGTCGTCCAACGGCGTCGTCAGCGGCGTCAGGCCGAGCCGGAGCCCGACCATCTCGTCGAACATCACCGAGGAGTTCTCCACGAACCGCACGTCGTCGACGGAGAACGTCGGCACGTCCGCGATCATGGCCCGCCGGACGCCGTTGGCCGTCGCTGGCGTCAACCCCCGGATCAACACCCGGGCGGAACGGTCCTCGCGCGTGACGAACGACACGTCGAACTCGTCCGTCATGTCAGAGCCTGTTCTTCTTGGGCGCGCGTGTCCCGTCGTGCGGGATCGGCGTCACGTCCTCGATCCGGCCGATCTCTAGACCCGCGCGGGCCAACGCCCGGATCGTGGCCTGTGCACCCGGCCCCGGCGACTTCTGTGCGTTGCCGCCCGGCCCTCGCACCCGGACGTGGACACCCTCGATACCCTCGGCTTGTGCGTCCTCGGCGACCTGTTCGGCCATCTGCATCGCCGCGTACGGCGACGCCTCGTCGCGGTTCTGCTTCACGACAGCGCCACCCGAGGACTTCACGATCGTCTCTGCGCCGGTCACGTCCGTGATCGTGATCAGGGTGTTGTTGAACGACGCGAACACGTGCGCGACTGCCCACTTGCCGTCTTCTGTTTCGCTCATTTATTGTCCCTCCGCGCGTTCTGGGTGGAGTTCGTCCGCGAGCGGGCTCGTGTCGTCGAACTCGATCGCGTCCTCCTCGTGGACCTGTACCTGCGAGGCCGGCTTCGTCACCCGGGCGCCGGCGACCGTGACGTGGCCGTGGACGATGAACTGGCGTGCCTGCTGAGGCGTGTTCGCCAACCCCTGTCGGTAGACGACCGTCTGGAGCCGACGCTCCAACACGTCCGTCTCGTCCAACGACAACACGTCCGAGATCGTTTCCGTCTCGTCGAGGATACCGGCCCGTTGGAGACTCTCGACGAACTCGCTGCCGGCCGCGCGGGCGGCCTCAAGGTCACCCTGCGCCTCGCCGATCAGCCGTCGCGCCTCGCGTCGGTAGTTCCGCAGTTCCGACTGGGCGCGCCACAGCTCCTCTTTATTCTGGAGGCCGTAACGGCCGACGAGTTCCGACTCCTCGGCGATCCGGTCCTCCTGGTACGGGTGGTTCGGCGTCTCGTACCGCTTGGTAGACGAGCCGGTCGTCATTCTTCCTCACCCACGTCTTCCTGTTCTTCCCGAATCTCCTCGACGTTCACGCCGATGGTGCCCTCCGTCCGCCCCGTGGACTTCGTCCGTTGGCCACGGACCTTCTGGCCGCGCTTGTGACGGACACCGCGGTAGGAGTCGATCATCTTCATCCGGTTGATGTCGTGGCGCCGCGCCTCGTCGAGATCGGAGCCGACCTCGTGGGTGGTCTCGCCGGTGTAGAACTCCTTCTGCCGGTTCGCCATCCACTCGGGGACGTGGTCTTCGAGGCTCTCGACGACCTCGACGACCCCCTCGATCTCGTCGTCTTCGAGTCGGCCGAACGTCGCCGTCCGGTCGACCTCGGCGGTCTCCGCGACGAAGCGGGCCGCCCGTTTGCCGATACCTTTCAGTTCTGCGAGACTACGTTCGACGGTCTTCGTCCCGTCCAGGTCGGTCTGGCCGATCCGGACGAAGTACTGGAGGTCCTCGTCGTCCTCCTGTTCGTCTGGCGCGTCTCTGTGATCTTCTGCACTCATATCTTGTGGTGGAGACAGCGTTGCGGCGGGGATTCGAACCCCGGAGGCTTACGCCACTGAGTTAGCAACCCAGCGCCTTGGACCAGGCTAGGCTACCGCAACACGGCTGTCGTATCGCCGCCCTCTCGGACTCGGGGCCTGCGCCCCTGCAGGTCTGCGTTCGGTGGAACGGCACTGCCCCAATTAAGGCTGACGGAACAGTCGCTCGCCCGCCGCCGAATCGGTCGACGGAACGACGGCAATCCGACCGACACCACGACCCCGAGTTGCCCGACACCACGACCTCGGGTTGCCCGACACCACGACCCCGAGTTGCCCGACACCACGACCCCGAGTTGCCCGACACCACGACCTAGAGCCTCTTGCTGTGGCCGACAGCGTCACGACTCAGCCGTCGGCAGTTCCACGACGACCGTCGTCCCGTCGTCCGTCTCGGGGAATCGGAGCCGTCCGTCCGACCGGTCGACGACCAGCCGGGCCAGCCACAGTCCCGCGCCGCTCCCGTGTTCCAGGTCCGTCTCCCGACTCTGTTGGATCACCGACCGTTCGTGTGCCGGAATCCCCGGTCCGTCGTCGGCGATCCGCAGCTCCGCCACCGCGCCACACCGCTTGGCGGTGACCCGGACGCTCGGCTCGCAGTCGTTGTGGTCGATCCCGTTCTCGGCGAGACACCGCACCGCCAACGGGAGTTCCTGGTGGGCCTCGACCCGGAGCCCCGACGGCACGTCGGCCGTGATCGCCGCCTGCGGCTCCGCCTCCCGGAGCCGTCGCACCACCGGCTCGACCGCCCGTCGGACGGACAGCTCCCGAACCGGCTCCGTCCGGTCGACGACGCGTTTGATCTGCCGGGCGCGCTCGCTCGTGTCTGCCAGCCGGTCTGCGGTCCGTTGGATCGTGTCCAACAGCTCCTCGCGCCGGTCCGGCGTCGCCTCCCGGGCCGCCGCGGCCGCGCCGCCGATGACGTTCAGGTCGTTCCGGAGGTTGTGCCGCAACACCCGCGAGTAGACGTCTTTCAACAGGTCCAGATCCGTCTGCCGCTGGTGGAGCCGTTCGCGCGCCTCGATTCGGTCGTACGCCGCGCCGACACTCGCCGTCAACAGCTCCGCCAGCTCCAGGTCCGTCTCGTCGAACGCCGCCCGCTCGTCCGACACCGCCGCGAACGTCCCGTCGTCCCCCAACGGGACGACCAACCCGGACCGGAACGAGTCGTGGGCGGGTTCGGCGACCGGGTTCGCCGGCACGTCGTCGATCAACATCGGCTCACCCGTCTCGACGACCCGGCCGGCCGCCCCGTTTTCTACCCCGCCAAGATGGTCGCCGGCGGTCATCGGCGTCTGCGGGGAGACGGCCTCCGCGACGAACGACTCCCCCTGGCGCCGGCTGATCAGACACCAGTCGAACGCCAACACCTCCCCGGCGGCCCGCACCGCCTCCGACAACAACGTCTCCCGGTCGGTACACGTCTCCAGCGAGGTCGCGACCGCGTGGAGCCGTTCGATCTTCCGTTTCGACTCCCGCAGGTTGCGTTCCGACCGGATGCGCGTCACCGCCTCCGTGACGTGGATCGCCAACAGCTCCGCCAGCTCCAGGTCCGTCTCGTCGTAGTAGTGCGGTTCCGCCGAGATCGCCTGCAACACGCCCGTCTCGCCGATTGGGACGGACACCCCCGACCGGAAGCTGTCGTCGGCCGGCTCTGCCTGGCTGTGGGCAGTCGCCTCGCCGACGAGGATCGACTCGCCCGTCTGGAACGTCCGCCCGAGCACTCCCCGTGTGTCCTCGTACGGTTGGAGCGGTGCCGCTGGATCTGTCTGTGTCACCGGCACCAACTCCCCCTCGCGGTGGACGAACACGCCACACACGTCGAACTCCAACACGTCCTCGGCCGTCGTCACCGCCGTCTCGTACACCGCCTCCGTCGTCGTCGCGGCGGCGATTCCCGAGGCGGCGACGTGGAGTGACTCCAACTTCGCCGCGTCGTCGGCCCCGAGGCTCATACCCAGACGTACGCACAGCGACGTTTAATTGTTTCTTGCTATCTTTTGGTAAGATTTCACGATAGTTTTGCCGTTTACTAGGTGTTTATATAAATTTATTCATATAATGCGAGGGACACAAATATATTGATAGTCGCTACAGCCGTGCTGGGGGACACTCCCAGTCCGGTGGGGAATTGCTAGTTCCCGGACGAAGCGTCAGAGCTTGCACCCACAGTCGGCAGTCGATACACAATCACCCTGTTCGATCGACGAACAGATAGTTACTCTGTCTGCGAGCCAGCAACTGTTGTTACCGTAACAGTCACATCCATCACAGTCGGCTACCTGTTCTGTCGATAGATCGCTTGTGGTTGATGTATCGAACGCTCGGGACTCGTACCCACCTTCACCATCCGGAAGGTAGACCTCCGCATCTCCACTGCTAGGCCGGTGGATGGCGTACGGTCCTGTCGCGACACCACCGAGGTTTACTTCGAGCTTCCCGTGCTCGGTCTCAGTTACGAAGGCCCGCTGTGCTCCGCTTGGAGAACTGACGACCACAGCACCCGTTTCTGAACGTAGTGTCATCTCGCTGTCCGGGAGGACACCGGTGTCTGCCGCCTCTAGGAGGCCCTCAGTTGAAAGGCGTTCTAGCAGTGGCTGTGCAGTGTGTTCAAGTCGTTTCTTTGCATCTCCGACACTCAGTTCCTCTGCTGTGCCTGCACTTGCGGTACCGAACCCTGCGATACCGAGTGCGGCCAGTGCCCCACTAACAAATCCACGTCGTGCAGTGGACGAGTGGGCTGTCGGGGTCTCTTCCACTCTGCTGAGGATGTCCTTCCTGCTTGGAGGCATCATAACTCACGAAGTAGTAAGGGTATTTAATTGTTCTGACTTACCTTTGCCTGTATTGACTGAATGTGTATCTATGACTGCTCAGGGAGACTTGTGGTCTCCCGTCGCTCATGTGCTAAATAGCGTGTATCATACATAGTTCATCGTAAATAGAGATGGGAAAGGTTTATAACTGCTGGCTAATACCAGTGACTGTGTCGAACCCGGTTCTCGTCGTCGACGGTCTCTCCAAACAGTACGGACCAGTAACAGCCGTCGATCAGGTCAGTTTCTCCGTCTCGGCAGGAGAGGTGTTCGGGTTGTTGGGTCCGAACGGCGCCGGAAAGTCGACGACGTTAGACGCACTGATCGGGTTCACCGAGCCGACGAGCGGCGGCGGAGCGGTCGCAGGCCACGACATCGTCGAGTCGTCGACTGCTGTCAGATCTGTCACCGGCGTGCTCCCGGAAGACTGCGGTGTCTATGAGGAGTTGACTGCAGTCGAGCACGTTGAGCTGGCCGCGCGTGCGAAAGAAGTTGACTCTGCCCCCGAGCGACTGCTCGGCCGGGTTGGGCTTACCGAGGAGAGCTGGTCACGCCCCGCCGGGGGGTTCTCGAAGGGGATGGCACAACGGCTCCGGCGGGCGGTCGCGCTCGTCGGCGACCCGGCGTTGCTCGTGCTCGACGAGCCGCTGTCGGGGGTCGATCCGGACGGGATCGCCGAACTCGCGCGGGTCATCGAACAGATTGCGGAGACAGGGGTCGCCGTCGTCTTCTCCAGTCACGACCTCCCACGGGTGGAGCGAGTGTGTGATCGTGTCGGAATTCTGAACGACGGGGAGTTCGTCGGTGTCGAACGGCTCACGGGCGACCGGACGACCGAACTGATCCTCTCGACAGACACGCACCCGCGGTCGTCGGCGCTGTCGGAGTTGCGGGCACTCGACGGTGTCGAACAGGTCGGCTGGCAGGACGGGGGTGTCCACCTGACGGTGACGGAGCCGACGGCGAAAGCGGAGGCGGTACAGACGCTCGGCTCACACACGCGGGTTCGGGACATCAGGACTCGTGAACGGTCACTCGACGAGATATTCGCGGCGTACACCGCGAGTGAGGAGCGTGACGACACCGACGTGGCGACCCGCCGGGAGGTGACAGTGTCGTGAGCGTCCGGGTTGTCGCCGGCCACGATCTGCGGCGCATCCGCCGTTCGCGAGGACTGGTCGGGCTGGTCGTTGTTTCACTCGTCGTGTTCGTCGGGGGGTACCTGATCGGCGGACTGCTCGGCTCCGGCCAGGACCCAGCCTCGGTGGTGCGGGTCCGGCTACTCGCGATTTGGCTCGTCGCCGGACCGACCGTCGGATTCGTCGCGACAGTCGTGGGTGCCGCCGGGCTCGCGGGCGAACGGGAGGCTCGGACGCTCAGGCTACTCGCGAGCCTCCCGTTGTCTCGGGCACAACTGGTGTACGGGAAGACGGTCGCACGGGCAGGTGTAATTACTGCCGCTGTCACGCTCGGGACGTTTGTGTCGCTCACTGCGGTTGCAGCCGGGACTCCGGTGACATCGACGGGGCGGCTCGTCGGGTTCGCCGGGTTCACACTCGCGGTCGCTGTGAGCTACGCCGCCGTCGGTGTCGCCGTCTCGACAGTCGTGTCGGCGGACCGTGTGCGTGCAGTTGCTGTCGGTGTGTTCGTCGCGACGCTCGTGTGGCCGCGGATAATGGGGTTCGGTGTCGAGACGTTCGGCAGTGAGCGGATCGAGTTGCTGTGTCAGTTCCTCGGGACACTCACCCCGTTCGGCGCGTACAGTCAGGTTGTCAGTGACAGTGGTGCGGTCCTCGCGTACGAACCGACCTCGGCGGTGCTCGGGTCCGGGGTGATGGCGCTCGTCATCCTGGCGTGGACCGTCGGATCACTGCTCGTGGCACGCCACCAGTTCCCGAAGACGGCGCTGTGACACCACGGACGACCGTCCAGATGCGGCTCCGTTCTGAGTTAGATCTCCACGCCGACCGCCTCGTAGTCCGTCCCCAACACCACCATCGTCTGTGAGCGGTCGAACCCCTCGGTGTCGGCGATCCCCTCGAACATCAGATCCCGGAGCGCGTCCGTGTTCTCCGCGAACACTCGCATCACCACGTCCCACTCCCCGGTCGTGAGGTGGATCTCTCGGACGCCGTCAAGCGCGCGGAGGCGGGCCAACGACGCCTCCTCGTGGCCCTGTTCCACCCGGAGACCGACAATTGCGGAGACGCCGTAGTCAACGGCACTCGGGTCGATATCGGCGTGGTAGCCGCGGATCACCCCCGCCTCCTCCAGTTGGGAGACGCGGTCGTGGACCGTCGCGCTCGACATGTCGATCTCGCGGGCGATCTCCGAGAACGGGGTGCGTGCGTCAGACTGGAGCAACCGGAGGATCTCCCGGTCCGTCTCGTCGAGTTCCATGTGCTCGTCTCTACGACGGGAGTACTTCGGGATTCCGTCTCTGTGTGGAGGTAGCTCGTCTCTGTGTAGGGGTAGCTCGTCTCCGTGTGCGCGGCTCGTCTCCCGGCGACTCAGGTGAGTTTGTCGAGCGCGCCGAAGAAGTTCCCCGTCGGGCCGGCGATCCGCACCGGCGGCTCCGTGGCGGCGACCGTCACCTCCGTCGGCGTGTCGAGGTGTCGTTCGTCCCGGCCGTCGGAGACGACGACCGCCTCCCCGGTGTCGACGCGCACGGTGACGGTCGCGTCCGCGCCGACCGTCAACGGCGGCATCCCGTCTGCAGACGCCATCTCGTTGACCACCAGCGCGTCCAGTGCGGGGTGGACCAACGGCCCGCGCTCCGAGAGGTTGTAGGCGGTGCTCCCCGTCGGCGTCGCGATCAACACCCCGTCTGCCCGCCCCGCGGTGTAGACGTCGCCGTCCACCCGGACGGTCACGTCGACGGCGCCGCCGTGACCGCGGCGTGGCCCGCCGACGACGATTTCGTTGACCGCCAGCCGGCTCCGCCAGCCGTCTCCCGACGCCGCGATGCGTGGCACCTCGCGGGCCGCGAGCCCGTCGCCGTCCCGGAATGCCGCGACCGCCCGCATCACGGCCGTCTCGGCGTCGTCCGGGTCGACCGCGTTCAGGAACCCCACCTCGCCGAGATTCACCCCCAACACCGGCGTGTCGCCGGCGCCGTGGGCCGCATACAGAAACGTCCCGTCGCCGCCGACGGAGACGACCAGATCCGTCGTGTCGAACTCGTCGACGGGCGTGGCCGCCACGTCCAACGCCGCCGCCGTCGCCCGGTCGACTGCCACCCGGACCGACGCCGTCTGCAGTCGCTCGCGGAGCGACGACGCGAGCGACGACGCGCGGTCGTTGCCACGCTGGGCGACGATTCCGACGTACACACCTCGTGGTTCGGCTGGGGTCGGGAAAAGCCCGCGGTGTGGACGGCGGGGCGCCCGCCGCCCCGCCCTCACTGGCGATCGACGGGAGTCGACAGCCGCCGACACAGGGTTGAAATCCGACGGCGACACAGATGTCGGTATGTACGCGGTCGTCGGCTGCACGGAGTGTGGCAGCTACTGGTTGCTCGCGGACCCGGACACACAGAACACCGCGAACTGCCCCACCTGCGGGCGCACCCACCAGACGACGAAGCTCAACCGGTTCTACACCAGCGACGATCGACAGGCGGCCGTCGAGATCCGCTCGCGACTGCTCGCGGAGAAACGCGGCGAGACCGAACAGTTCGAACAGGTCGCCGACGCCGCTGAACTGGAACGCGCCGTCGAGGAAGGGACCGGCGTCGACGACCGGGCGTATCTCGACCGTTCCGGGGTCGACCCGGACGCGGTCGGCGAGGCGGGTGACGTGTCCGGGGGCGGCTCACGCTCCCGTGACGAGATCGTCCGCGCGGCGGTCGCGGAGCGAGACGACCGCGAGGCTGTACTCGCGTACGCGACCGAACACGGTGTCCCGCGTGACGCGGCCAGCGACTTCCTCGACCGACTCCTCCGTCGTGGTGAGGCGACGGCGGCTGGCGGTGAGATCAGACTCCTGTAGCCGTGTCGGTGTCTTTGTGGTCGGGAGTGGTCACCGCCCAGTGAGCGCTTCGCTTGCAGAGGCGACATCTAGTGTGGTGCCGCGACCCGCCTCGACGGCGCGTTCGTACAGGAGTTGTGCGGCCGCGACCGTCTCGATGCCTGTCCCGCCGGAGTCGAAGACGGTCAGCTCCGTCTCGCTCGTCCGACCGGCTGCCGCGCCGGCGACGACCTCACCCAACTCCGCGTGGATGTGGTCCTCGTCGACCACGTCCGCCGCGACCGCCGAGAGGAACGACCCCGCGTCTTGACTCGCCCGCGCTCGGAGGTCCGGCACGTACGTCGCCCGTCTGATCGTCTCGTGGTCCAGTTCCCGTTTGTCGGGGTCGTACTGTCCCATCGCGGTGACGTGTGCGCCAGGCGCGAGATCCGCCGCGTCGACCACCGGCTCGGCGGCGGTCGTCGCCGTGATCACCACGTCCGCGTCCGTCACTGCCGCCGCCGCGGAGTCGACCGCCTCAACGTCGATCCCGGTTCGCTCGCTCATCTCCTCGGCGTACGTCTCGCGGTGGTCGGGCGTCGGCGAGAACACCCGACCCGTCGAGAACTCGCAGACGGTCGCAGTGGTCGCTAGTTGGCCGCGGGCCTGTGGCCCGGAGCCGATCACGGCGACGGTCTCGGCGTCCTCGCGTGCGAGCGCGTCGACCGCGACCGCACCGGCCGCGCCGGTCTTGTACGGGTTCATCGCCGCGCCGTCGAGGATCGCCAACGGCTCGCCTGTCTCGGCGTCGAACAACGGCGTCAGGAACCAG
>ERZ1034569.801-NODE-801-length-11015-cov-11.958668_pt1 | contig 11015 bp, 13 predicted proteins | sample MGYA00520706_ERZ1034569 | MGnify/ENA primary metagenome ERZ1034569 (study PRJEB33760, sample SAMEA4777722) | hypersaline lake metagenome | biome: hypersaline environment; feature: brines | place: Spain | collected 2014-08 | depth 0 m ...
AACTCCTCTATGAATAATTGAGTGGTGTTCTTTGGTGCGGTGACGTATCTCCAGTCAAACTGGTTCGATGCGGCATGGCTTCTCACCAGATCATCATCTTCTTCAGGGTCGACGTTGATAGAGACGCTTGTGACATTGCGGTTTTCCTTCAACGCTTTGATTTCTTGTTGTTGTCTCGTGCACGGCGGGCACCAGATAGCGAAGCTTTCGACGAGCACCGGTTTCTCTAATGATTCAACAGTGAATGTCTTGTTTGTCGTTACATCTATCATTTCGACTGTTCGCCACGACAGGGTGCTGGTTGTGGTATTCGTAACAGGTGTTTCTTCGGTAGCAGGTTCGTTCCCAGGAGTTGCAGAGGGAGTGGCAGCGCATCCAGCGAGGATGACGAAGAAGACAGAGAGCAAAGCAACTCTTTTCACGGTATCTCGAACTGTGTAAACGTTTATAGGTGTTTGTGACAGTTTCGTGAGAGCGTACCCTATGTTGCGGAGACCAACACATACTTAAGCCAAGTGTATCACTAACTCGAACATGCGCCTGGCTCTGGTAGTTTGCACTCTTCTTCTACTAACAGCGTGCTATCCATCTCCCACTGAGCCATCACAGGCATCTCAAAACCTACAAGAGGTCAACGAAAAAATCGTCAGCGACAATAAGAGTAATACGACTGATAGGAACGATAATATGACAGATCGAGAAAACCAAACAAATAATACAGCTGTGAGATATGAGAACGCTACACTCGCTGGTGGCTGCTTCTGGTGTATTGAAGCCCAGTACTTGGGCGTGGAGGGCGTCGAAGAAGCTGTGAGTGGGTACGCCGGCGGTGAAGAATCCACGGCGACATATGATCAGGTGAGCACCGGCCAGACAGATCACAGGGAAGCAGTACAAGTCGTGTTCAACCCTGACATGATCACCTATGAAGAGATACTGGAGAAGTTTTGGACAAGCATTGACCCGACAGATGAGGGAGGCCAGTTCGCAGACAGAGGATTCCAGTACACAACAGCGATTTACTACCATGACGAAGAACAACGCCGCGTCGCGCAGCGGATGAAAGAAGAGTTAGAGAACAGCTCGAAGTTCGATGAACCGATCGTTACGAGTATCGAGCCGTTCACCACGTTCTTCCCAGCAGAGGATAAACATCAAAACTACTCGGAGAAAAACAAGATACAGTACAAGGCGTACGAGAAGGGGAGCGGACGGTCATCGTACGTAGATGAGACATGGTCGGATGACGCACCGTTCGAGGATGAAAAATCGAATTTGTCGGCTGTCGAACGCTACGTCACACAGAACGACGGGACCGAGCCGCCCTTCGCAAACGAGTATTACAACCATGACGAACCAGGCATATACGTCGACGTGGTCAGCGGCGAGCCCTTGTTCGCCAGCGTCCACAAGTATGACAGCGGGACGGGGTGGCCGAGTTTCTACAAGCCACTTGAAGAGGATAACATTGTCTTGAAAGAAGATAATTCCTGGTGGCAGGAACGCACAGAAGTACGATCGAAGCACGCTGACAGTCATCTCGGCCATGTCTTCCAAGACGGGCCTGAACCGACGGGTGAACGGTGGTGTATGAACAGTGCGGCACTCGACTTTGTCCACAAGGATAATCTGTCTGAGAAGGGATACGAGGAGTACACGTCCTTGTTTAACGGCACACAGTGAACCTGCAATAACAACCGGTCACGGTGCAGTTCTTCGCCACCTTAAATAGGACTGCAATCTGTTTACAGTATTGCAGTGATAGAAACACGACCGTTGAGGTGATACCATGACTACGATTAACTTTAGTTGCACGAGCATCCCCGTCTTTGAAGTCCTCCGATGCAGTTGGAACTTGACGAAGACCGAGCTCGAAGTACTTCAAGAACTCACAGATACAAAGACAACGAAGGACGTCAAAGCCGACCACGACGTGAGTATGAGCTTGGCACAACGAACCATGAAATCCTTGCACGACAAAGACCTCGTCACACGACGACAAGTCAACCAAGCCCAAGGAGGATACACGTTCGTGTACAGTCGGAAGCCGCGTGACGAACTCGTCAGCGACGTACAAAGCATCATCGACGAGTGGAGCCAGCGAGCGAAAGACGCCGTCGAGAACAAGGCGTTCGAAGACGACGATAGCAAAAAGCAGACTGTGACAACATGAGAACTTACGACACCGCGAAGGTAAGCGGTCACATCAGCGGTTCCACCCCGCTATACCTTGTTCAGAGGCGATGGTAGTATCATCTCCAATGTTAGCTACTACTGTTACACTGTTCAATATTCAACCTCCTCGACATCGAAGTAAGCATGGCTTCGGGGATGCAAAGAGCATCCTGCAATCAAGCGGACATAGATCCCCCACTGAAGTTGACAGCCCACAAAAAATTATTGGCAGACTGTAGTGTATCGCGTTAGTCGTTTGCGATGACAGGATTCTAGAAATAGAAGCTTCTTACCCGGGGTTGGTTAGCACAGCGACCAGTTTGCCTCATTCCTTTTCATGTTTTAATGCTGATAGCGCTTCTGTCTTCGCAGCTTGCAAGACCTGTTTGAGCTCCCCGGCACGCCTCTCATCGTATTCGAAGGATGCTTCGTCCATGTACACTGCCTTGCTAACCTCTATTTGCACGCCGTGAATGTTAGCTGATGGGTCCGCATATGCATTCGTCGTGTGCCCCCCGGCGTACGGGTCGTTCTTCCTACTTTCAAACTCGCTGTCGTCTAAGACGGCTTGCATTGCTTGGATCACGTGATCTCCAGCGGTGTCGCCGTGCTCAGTGCACAGTGATACCTGTGGTCGTTTCCCTGTGTCAGGCGTGTTCGAATCCGCGTGTGCATTCATACTGTGACAGGTGAGGAGGAGTACAAAACCGTGCCGGTCTCGCAGTGTGTCAAGGCAGTCTTTGACCGCGTCGTGGTAGGAGTCGTACGCTGTGAGAAGACGATCCTTCCACCTTCCCGGTACTGGTTCCGACCAGGATTTCTCCATGCCTTTGAGGAAGGTGCGAAGGGCGTCTTCGTCCTCATATCGTTCTACGTCTTCATCAGTGGGGCGTGGACGGTTCATGTTCACCGCGTACCTATTAAGCGTTGTCGTGATCCGCGAGGAATCGACGAATTCGTAGAGTTTCTCAGTGTGCAAGTCCGCGTCGAGCAGTGCTCGTCTGTCAAGGTTCCATGGTTCGACGAGTTCAGCTGGTGCCTCAGTGCCAGCGTGGGGGACCGTGTGCACCACCGGACTATCCGCTCGTTTGACTCGCACCGTGTCATTCACTGGTGCACGTCGTCGTGTGTCTTCAAGGAGGTCAACGAGGTCTATCATATCGCTGCGTCGGGGTCGTGGACTACTGTGAACTCGGAGGGAGCGCACATTATAAGCATTATCGTGTCATCATTGCGTTCCTGGACGTCTCGGAGACTCTCCCTGTCCGTACCAGACGGGAGGCATTGCCGCTGAGGATGAGTGTGGAAGACGATCAACGTGGTCGGTGGGCACGGGGCGTGGCGGACGTGGCTATACGACGAGCTATACACAGTTGGCCGCGTCACGTCATTCACATAGTACGTCGCGTTCTCCCTCCAACCATACAGGCACAGAGCGGTTTCTTCCTCTGGGAACTCTCCATAGAGTCCTTGCAAATCCTCTTGGACGGCTTCAGTGAAGGACACGGTGATATTACCACTAGTCACTGTGTTCCCGATCAACGTGTCGCTCTGCGTCCAACCAAGCAGTGCGTCAAACAATGTGGGGAAAAGATACACGTAGGATGCCATGACGGCTGCGAGGATCACAGCTACGATGAACCGAGTGGTCGACGACCAAACAGGTGGTTCCTCATCGTCTTCGACGCCGTCTAGTAGCTCCTCCTCATCGTCGCTCCACATACCTTGCGTGTAGGTCGCCGAGGTTCTTATGAGCTTCGCACCACCAGCCAAACTTCTTTTATAAGATGAACAGCTTGGCTCGCACAGGATGGGAATGATAAACACGTATCTGGCCTACGTGCCGTTACCAGATGAACTGAGAGATCGATTGGATGCTTACACAAAAGAACTGAAGAACAACGAATTAGACATGCTCAGCGTGCCACGACTAAGAGCGCACGTGACCTTGATGCGGATGAACTGCGAGGCACCAGACGAACAACACCTGGATGACGGGCTCAGCGACCTCAATCATCAACCCGTTTCGTTCTCCCCAAAAGAAGTGAAAAAATCCTCACAGAGCGCTGTCGCACTGAAAATGGAGGAATCTGAGGCCATCCACGACTTACACCTCGCGGTCGCCGACGTCTTCGCCAACAAGCAGGCACAACCAACGCAGCACGTGAAACCAAAACACCAAGACAGATATGACACAATACAAAAATACGGGTCGCCTTTCTTCGGCGAACACTACAACCCCCACATGACGATCGGGTACACAGGAGAAGACTTCGACAACCTTCCATTACCACGAGATGTGAACGAATCCATCCAATTCGAAGCAACCGAGGTCGTCCTGTCCAAGAAAGAACAAGATAGCGGGCGGCCATACGAAGAAGTCGGACGATACGAATTTGCCTGATGGACAACATCGTCATACTCATCGTTCACCACGACGATGAAGCCTTACTGGTGAAACGAAGACAACGCGACAACGCCGTCACCGACTGGGTGTTCCCAGCTGGCATCGCCGAAGACAACCCTGTGACAGGAGCAAAGCAGACAGCGAAGTACTTGCTAGGCGTAGACAGCGAAGGAGCTCAACTCCTCGAAGAAACACAGCACGAACAAACCAACACCGGGGTTACATATGTCGCCCTCCCCGTCGCCTCAAAGCAACTATCCGTACAAGACGAAATCCAAGACACAACGTGGAAGAACCCTCGAGCGTTAGACGCGCTCGACGTCGACGTGGACCCACGCGTCACATCGTACCTATCAGCACAAGCCTGAGAGCATTACGTTGAGACTGGCTTTCGCACTGACATGGTACCTTATGTCAACCGTGCGTTATGGACGCCCCAGAGGAAGCCGATCCAAGGGATGCTCACCGTTAACATGTTAGCACCGATCGCAGCAAATACTGGGGGGTCATGATACAGGACTACTCCGAGGGAAATCCCCGCGAAGATGACAAGGAAACACAGAAATACTTGTATTGGCGTCTCCGAGGCTTTCGGACCGGTTCGGCGGTCACCTCTGAGGGCTTTGTTACTAAACGGGAAGTTCCACACGATACCAGACTTCGTGCAGCTATCCTGCACTATGTGTAGATACATCCCGAAGACAAGCCCGCAATACGTTGTGACAACAGATGAAGCCGTGAACGCTCCCATGGAGCTAGAGACAAGCGAGATCAACGCGGCGATGACAGTGCTAGTAGTCCATATGCCAAGATGGCTGTGGGTGTAACCACGATGCGCCGTAGTCATGTCTTGGGGGAGAAGGAGATCGTATAACCAGACTGTTGGACGGTACACGACGTACTTGACAAGATACCCGATGTACGGGAAGAAAATTGAGAGGGGGCGTACCACGAAGCGTAACGCTCCACCAAGCCATCCCTGCGTGCCTTTGAACGTTTGATGAAAGATAGTAGCATCCTCGCCATCCACGTCCGGCAACAATGAGCCAACGCTAACCCCAAAGCCGAACAAGCAGAACAACCACGGCCTGACAAGGATTAACGGTGCGAAAACAGCGAGATACGTAGCTACTGACAGAGAGAAATGATGTTTTCCAAGCATACTACCAGATAACAGAAGTAGACAGGTGACGGGAAGAAATGCCTGTAGCAAGAGGTTGTCGGATGCGCATCGAAGCAGATCCCCTCGACGTGCTCGTTGTTTCTATGCTGATACTCACTAGGACCATTGACCGAATATGTATACCACTATACTCGGTGGTTTATATTCGCGTCGCCGTAAGCCTAAGCTCCCCTACGTTTTCAAAGGACACTCCGCTTCTATGACTGACCCGTGCACTGAGTCCGTCCCACATAGTCGTATACTAACATTTTAGCACCTGATCTCTCTAGTAACAACAGAGACGACAATGTGCATTCAACCAGGATGACACCGTCTTAGAATCTCAGGCTATCAAGAGGAGCAAATCACAGGAAATTATTAGCAAGCGTGAAGTAATTGCTAAGTATCTATATGCAAACCAGCGAAGGTCTGATCATTAGTACGACAAGGAAAACCGTGTGGCTAACCGGTCAAAGCGTCACCGATAAATACTGGATCGAAAGACGTTACACATAGGTTAGATGTGGGCACATTTGTGCATAACCACGTGGTTTAAGCTCACCGTTTCAGAGCTGACTGGGTGAGTTGCACATCTGATCCGAGCTTTGATGCTTCGTCGGTATCATTCCGACGTTGCTTTTCCTGCTCCAACAAGACACCTACTAGCGCGGCGATCCAGACGTGAGCGCTCCACTCCATCTCGGTTCTGTGAGCGTGGTGTTTTGCCACACGTGTGATGTCTTCAACTATTTCTCGCTCTTCTGGTCGTCCGTTGAAGCTTTCTTTGTATCGTTCTAGTGTCGAGTAAACTGCTTTTTTACCAGTCGTAGGTGTGGATTCCATATGAAACATAATCTTGAATTTGGTATTTGAACGCTACACCACCCTGTGTCTCGTGGCCCGTATAGCAAATAAACAGGGTTACGGTGTTATAAAATGAATATACCTCTCAGTTGTTTGTGATATGATCAGCTCGATCACTACAGCCGTAAATCGCTCGAGAACCCCCACACGTTTTAAAGCAGTGTTTTATCTCTAGGAAAGATATGAGTAATGGGTACGATTACTTTGAGGAGTGTCTTGGAAAGACATTTCCTCACGATAATAAGAATATGAATGACAGTGTCGAGTGGTATATAGACGATGAGTTCACCGGAGACCGTGGGAGAATAGCCGCCGATTTTAAACGGGTCGTAGACAACTATGAGGAGACACGATTCACGGGATCGCTTTATGAAGTACGTTTAACCGCCGGTTTGAACAGTTCTCGAGTGAGCGACGACGATATCATGGCCGAAGGTGTAGTTGGCAGCACAGAGGTCATAGACGGATTAGAGGCCAGTGTCATAAAGCTCTATACAGGGCCATGGGACCACGACGGATTTGACGTGCATCGTCTAAACCGGTTGGAAGGCTCATCTCGTCATAACTGGCGTTACCTACTAAAAAAGTCCGAATACGATTCAAACGTGGATTTCAGCTTGTTCAAACCAGGTAGAGAGCCTCAAGATGAGTATTCCAAGTTCGACCCCTGATGCCATTACCGTTTACTGAGACATCGACAACGCAGGAATGCGAAGACCGCGTATCACACTAACCTCAATAATAGCTCCCTCTATCTCTTTCTCTAACCAGCACCGTCTCACATACGAGACAAAGCATCAAGGCCTCAGGCCAGCTGAAGTAAGTGAATCACGATAACAGACAGGCTAAAAGGATAAAGAAAGCCAAAAACGCCAGAAACGCCTTTTCCTTGCGCTAATAGATTACACGTTCTCTGTCTCTGAGTTCACTTACTAAGTCATGTATCAGTAGTCTCTCCATTCTTTCACTTTGCAAAAAAGCATTCAAACCACGATGGAAAGACATAACGAGAAACCCCATACCGTGACATACTACGATGAGAACCGCAACAAGCAAACACCAAGCCGTCCTCTCGCTGTGCACATCACAAAGAAATACTACGCTAATGAATGACCCTATAAAATATACAAATCAAAAAAACCAAAGAATTAGCGAGAGAACCATTGATATACTAGCTTTCATCTCTAGTCCGTTGGTTTCTTGTTTCGAGCTCTACTTTTCTTAATTCACGAACCACACTTGCGGACAAATTAATACTCATTAAACATAATGTAAGGTTTGATCATCCGTTCAGATTCCTCTCTATGATCTATACCAGTATACGAATACATCTCCTAATCAAAAGTAAGGTTAGAACGAGCTCATATGAACTACAGCGACTGCACCCTATGAGTCACTAGGTAGCGCTAGCGCTGACGTCGTTTACGGGTGGCCAACCATACCCTTAGGAAATATACCTTATTTTTACAATATATTCGCACTTGTAAGACACGGTTTAAGGCTTTCAAACCTCCTGATAGTTAATGTTTCGGGGCCCGTAGCGCATAATTAACAGAATACTACGCTGTATTACAGGTGTTTGGCCGTGGGCAGATCATATTCAGTGATTTAGTTGGAAGCAATAAGTTCTCGTACCGAAGAGCCATCTTGACCATCTTTGATACTTTGACGCACCTGGTTGGTGATCTGTCTTATCCTCTCACTCGACAGGTTGTACTTATCCGCGAGTGACTTATTAGAGGGCGTCTCTGGTGCCACAAAACCCGTCTTTCCAGGTACACCCGTTACAGATTCCAGGTACAGGGAAGCATTTCTTTCCTTCTGACGTCCGTCCACTACTGAGTAAACCATCTCACGGAACCTCTCTACCATCTCATAGGCCTCCTCCCTATTTACTTCGTGCGAACGCCCAATCATATCTAGGAGGGTCCGATTCTCGCCGCGACTTGCCTGCAACTTGTCCACGAAATGCTCATTTAGGAATGTGTTCGTCTCCTCCTTCCAGCCCTGAGTCGCTCCCCCGTTACCACCACCAGATTCATAACGTCTCTGAGCTTTCACCGTAGATATCTTCCTATTTCCTTCCAACCTCATTGGCTCCAAGTATGAGTTTCGAAGTGCCTTCGATGCATACGTCGAGAATGAGGCCCCACCACCGTACTCCCAATCCTTTGTGACTCGCCACAAACCTTCCAACGCACGGCTCACGAAATCCGCTCGTCCTAATGGATGTCTCTTCCTCACTCTCGAGGCATAGTAATCGTTACCAACCTTGACAGCTATACCCTGGTTGCCTAAGGCAAGGATTCGTCGGGCGCAGTTCGTATCACACTCCTCGTGCTCTCTCGCCCACCAACACCATCCATCCGCAGCCTTAGATATCTGCTGAGAGCTATCTTCCCCTGTGTTGTAAGTCAAGGTTGAACCCGTATCATATTTATCTTTGAACCTCCTCCATTTGTCATACCGATCAGATTTGACAACATCTTCCAATTGAGGCATATCAATCATGTAAGGAAGAATACCGTACCTCAATATTTGAATCCTATCCCCCCGTCGTGCCGTTCAAATAGGAGACACAATCTGCACAAGGTGAAGGGATACATAGAGTATTCATCGATGACACCACGATCGACCTTGTCAGGTCTCAGACAGACCACAAGGAAAGCGGGCCTATGTTCAAGGTGACAAAGCGAACCATTCAGAAATGGGTGAGGGCCGTAAGAGCAGAGTTCAACGAAAGAACGGGGTTGGACAAAGACATCACAGCTCACACACTACGACACACTTTTGCGACGATGCAGCGTTACAAAGGCGTGGACATCGAGGAGCTCAAAGTGCTGATGGGTCACAGCAATGTTAAGACCACAAAAGCAGATAGGAGGATGTATTTAAATAATGAGAGGCCTAAGAGACGAAAAGGCAGTTTGATCTAGTCCTTGCCCATAGGCAGGGCGGGCTAGAGTGAGCGTATAATTACTAATTGACTAACCATGTAATGAGCCCACATCAAAACGCCTAAACCCCCGATCGAAAGAGCCGAAGAACCCTCAACAAAGAAACTAATGCCACACGATGTTATCGCCGTCTTCCTCTCCTTCGGTCATATACGAAGCAATAATCTCAAGTCGTTAATCAACCTTGATGTACGACAACACTCAAGTTCTGGAAATCGATCCACTGACCCACGATGTAGGTCTAATGCGGTTTACGGGTTATTAGGTACCCACGCCCTGGCAATATGATGTTCTAAATGCACGGGGCACACGACAAATGGTCGCGTAGCCTCAAAAACCCCTGATCTCCTACCAATTCCCTATGGGTCACACAATTCCAAGTCAAAGACAACTAGTCGATAAGATCGTGAGTGGGCTGGACAAGCACAAAGATGATTTGACCGACCGTGAGGCAGAAATCGTCGATGATTTCGTTGAGGATATCTACGTTCACGCGAATAGCGTGAGTTACGCGAACACGTATCACACATGGGCCGTATGCGTCTTAAGCGTTTTAGTTGAAAGACAGAAGGAGCTTGAAGGGTGGCGGCATGACATTCAAAAAGAAGATAACGACTTAACCCACAAACCACACAGAAAGCAAACCTGAAATACACACCGAGCATCCTCGGAGGTCTTCCGATGATTTGTGGGGGAAACTGATAAACCAGAAGCACGTTGCAATGAGTGTAGGAAGAAGGACTGCTTCAACGTGTCGTTGTTTTTAAACCAGCCCGGTCTCATTTCTCCACTCTCACCACCATTGTTTTACATTCTACACAGAATGTCAAATTAATCGGATGTATTTGAGGCGTCAGCCTTGTTTTTGAGGCGAGGTGCCAGTTAGGATTTGACATGTTCTCTTGGATTTGTCAAGTCTTTCCGTTCTTTCATTGTGGTCGGAAAAACACGGGTTCCAAGAGTGGTGTGAGGCGGGGATTCCTGGGCTATGTTGCCATTATACCACAGAACCGGAAACACCACTATATCGTGGGCAAGTGAAAGCGTAATTTAGTGTTCTGAAGCAGTGTGCGAGTGTTTTATGCCGTGCGTCAATTACAGAGTGAGGGTTTAGATGACAGCCCCCGGTGGGATTTGAACCCACGACCTGTTCCTTACAAGGGAACCGCTCTACCGCTGAGCTACGAAGGCGTAGCTAAACTTACCTCGTAGCTGCTTTTAAGCCCTTCCTCTCAGTTATTGGACTGCGTGGTTTGTGTCGGCGTTTGCTCTTGTTGGGGTCCGGAAAGCTCGGATGGTTCCACAGTGTAGTTTGTGGCTTTACTTGGAGCCTCTTGCACACAACGGTATTGCCTGCAGTAGGTCTGTTGTTGTGTGATAGCGGTGAGGTTTATTTGGTCGAGTGGTACTGCGTATTGTTGACCATTCTGAACTATCGGGCAGTACGTGC
>ERZ1034569.803-NODE-803-length-10969-cov-5.627084_pt1 | contig 10969 bp, 9 predicted proteins | sample MGYA00520706_ERZ1034569 | MGnify/ENA primary metagenome ERZ1034569 (study PRJEB33760, sample SAMEA4777722) | hypersaline lake metagenome | biome: hypersaline environment; feature: brines | place: Spain | collected 2014-08 | depth 0 m ...
GGCGAGTGCCGACCGGTTTCGCTCCAGCCCCCGAGGGTCGACGAGACAGAGGTCGTACGTCGACGGGAGCGGGTCACCAGGGGAGACTGTCCTGGCGGTGTAGTTGACCTGGGAGGCCAGCCACTCCGCGAGCAACTCCCGGTCCCGGCCCGGCTGCATGACCAGGAGAAGCTCGGCGTCGGCCGGCCCCGGAGGGGGTGAGTTCAGGTCAGTCATTCGTGCGTGTCAGCTCGGTTCATGTCCGGGGTAGACACACGTCCCTAATGATGGAGCCTCTTTCAGACTGTTGAGCCCAATCGCTTATATCCGTTCCGACCTCACTGGGTGGAATGGCAGGTGACAGCGGGCGTCTGTCGGCGGGTATCGACCGCCTCGATGCGGTGCTCGGGGGCGGCTACATCGAGGGTCGCAGCTACCTCCTGCACGGCCCTGCCGGGTCGGGAAAGACGATCCTCGCCTTCCACTTTCTCGACGCCTGCGAGGGTGACGAACAGCCGCTGTTCATCAACCTCGAGGAGGAGCTCTCGGACCTACAGGCAAACGCCGAGGCGCTTGGCTTTGACACGGATGCCGTCGAGTTCCTGGACCTGAGCCCCGGGGCCGAGGCCTTTGCCGAGGACCAGTCCTACGAGGTGTTCAGCGCGGCGGATGTCGAACAGGAGCCGCTCGCGGAGGCGGTCACCGAGGCGGTCGAACGGGTCGAGCCCGACCGGGTCGTCATCGACCCGGTGACGCAGTTGCGACAGCTCATCGGCGACAGCTACCAGTTCCGCAAGCAGGTCGTCGGGCTGATGCGCTATCTGAAGGCACAGGGCGCGACTGTCGCCTTCACGGTCCAGGAGACCCGGAATGCCCCCTCGGAGGACCTGCAGTTCATCAGTGACGGCTACCTGACCCTCCAGACCGACGGCGACCAGCGCCGCTTTGCGGTCCCGAAGTTCCGCGGGTCGGCGACGAAAAGCGGCGAACACGCCTACCGGATCACCGGGGAGGGGATCGAGGTCTACCCGGCGCTGTCCCCCGGTGACCACGCCCGGTCGGTCACGGCCGAGACACTCTCCTCGGGGATCGGGGAGGTCGACCAGCTACTCCATGGGGGGCTGGAACGCGGGTCGGCAACCATCATCAGCGGCCCGACCGGCGTGGGAAAGACCACGCTCGGCACCCAGTTCGCCCACGAGGCTGCGACACGGGGTGAACGCTCGGTCGTCTACCTCTTCGAGGAGGCCCGGAACACGTTCGTCCAGCGCTCGGAGGCCATCGGTATCCCCGTCGGGGACATGGTCGAGGCCGGTCACCTCCAGGTCGAGGAGGTAGAGGGGCTCGACATCTCACCACAGGAGTTCGCCGCGACAGTCCGCGAGGACGTCGAGGAACACGGGGCGGAGCTGGTGATGGTCGACGGGCTCGCCGGCTACCGGATCACCCTCGAGGGCGAGGACGAGATGGTCCACCACATCCACTCGCTGGAGCGGTACCTCAAAAACATGGGCGTGACCACGCTGCTGATCGACGAGACCAGCGCGGTCATCGGCGAGTTCCGCGCGACCGAGGACAACGTCAGCTACATCGCGGACAACATCGTCGTCCTCCGGCACATAGAGCTCAGCGGCGAGATCCGCAAGGCCGTTGGCGTCCTAAAAAAGCGAATCAGCGACTACGAGCGCACCCTCCGGGAGTACGCCATCACGGGCGATGGGATCCAGGTTGGCGAGCCGCTGACGGGGCTGCGGGGGATCCTCTCGGGGGCACCGGAGTTCGTCGACGGCGGTGGGCGTGACCCGCTCGAGGAGGAGTGAGCGGACCACCTATACCGCGCCGACCCGTCAGGAGGGCATGGAACTCGACCCGCGGACGCGCGAGCGGTCGATGTACCGGACGCTCACAGGCACGGTGGTCCCTCGCCCGATCGGCTGGGTGTCGACGACCGGGCCCGACGGGGCCGACAACCTCGCACCCTACTCCTTCTTTACCGTGGCGAGTGTCGACCCGCCGGTGCTGCTCTTTTCCTCCGGCGACCGACCGGGACGGCCCGAGGACCTCAGCGACACCGCGCGCAACGCCCGCGAGACCGGCGAGTTCGTGGTCAACGTGGTCACCGAACCCTTCGCCGAGGCGATGAGCGAGACGAGTGCGACGCTCGAGCCGGGGACCAGCGAGTTCGACCACGCAGGGGTAGAGCGGGCCGCGTCGACGGCCGTCGAGCCACCACGGGTCGCCGGCATCGAGGCCGCCTACGAGTGTCGGCTACACGACACCGTCGACGTCGGCTCGAACACGCTGGTACTCGGTGAGGTGGTGTATGCCCACCTCAGTGACGACCTCCTGACCGACGAGGGGAAGGTCGACGTCGACGAGGTGGCGGCGGTCGGCCGGCTGGCAGGCAGTGGCTACTGCTGGACACGGGAGCGGTTCCGGATGGAACGCCCGGACTGAGTGGGGTCTGGACGCCGCTCAGTCGTCGGCGTGGGCCTGTTCGAATGGCTTTGGCGGGAGGAGGAGTTCCTCGAGTTCGGGCATGTGTTTGACGTTGTAGAGGACCTGAACGTGGTCGGAGAGCGGGATCGCGTTACAGGAGAGCTGGATCCCCTCCTCGACCATCTCGTCGGGGAGGATGTGGTCGATGGGTGCGGAGAGTTCGCCCTTCCTGACGACGACCGCGCAGTTCGCACAGGCACCGCCACGGCAGGCGTAGGGCCAGGCGTAGCCCTCCCGTTCCGCCGCCTCGAGCACGGAGTCGCCGGGCTGGACGCGAAAGCGTCCGTAGTCGACGGCACCGAGGTCGGCGTCTGCTGCCTTCTCGAAGAGCGTTGGGTCCTCCAGCCCCCAGCCGTAATCGTCGAGCACCTCGTAGTTGAGATACTCGACCTCCGGGTCCATCGGCTCCGAGGCGTGCCCGCCGGCGTCACTGTCCTCGGCCGTTCCCCGGTCGCCGTGGTCGGCCGTCCCCGGCGACCCGTCGACCCCGGACATGACCTCCTGGTAGGCGCTTCTGACGGCCTGGAACGCCCGCGCTGACCCGCCCTGGTCGGGGTGGGTCTCCTTCATCCGTTCGCGGTAGGCCGCCTTTATCTCCGCCTCCTCGGCATCGGGGTCGACCTGCAACACCTCGAACGGGGAGTTCACGCTTGCTAATAGGTGTCCCGAGGATTAAGCGTTCCCATCGGACGGCCCTTGGGGGCCCGCCGTGTGGTGGTCTCTCACACCCGAACCCGGCCAGCAGCAGGGTCGGCCGCGGATATCGGTATCACGGGATACGGTTTACCCCCCCGCCGGTTCTCGGCCCCGGAGCACACGGCCTCACGCTACTCCGTCTGCTCGCGGTACTCGGCGGGCGAAAGTAGCCCCTCGAGGCCGTCGTCAGGGTCGATCACGACCATCCAGCCCTCACCGTAGGGCGCCTCGTTGACCAGTTCGGGCTCGTTGGCCAGTCTGTCGTTGGTCTCGGTGACCGTGCCCGTGACCGGGGCGTAGATGTCGGAGACGGCCTTTATCGACTCGACGACCCCGAAGGCCTCCTCGCGCACAAACCGGTCACCCTCCGCCGGCAACTCGACGAACACCACATCACCGAGTTCGTCCTGTGCAAAGTCGCTGACGCCGACCCGTACGGTTCCGTCCTCGGTGCGAGCCCACTCGTGGGACGCCAGAAACCGGCAGTCCTCGGGAACCTCGAAGCTCATGGGAGAACGCGGGTCGCGGTGACATGTGCCTTCTTCGATTCCTCCCGGTGACCGCGCAGGCGTCCCGACGGAGACCGCGGGAGGTGTCTGCTCACGGCGCGTCCGGCCACGGTACCGTGGCCCACCAGCGGGGTGACCGTGGTGGGCCCCACGCGCCGCGCGACGGAGTCAATGCCTCGGTCGCGCCGCAACCGGACCGATAAACGATATCTCGCGATAGCAAACCGCTCGCGGGGGTTGAGACCACAGCGTGGCTCCTGCTGTGAGACCGCGGAGTCGGACCCGCTCCGCGGTATCAGGACGGGCGACCCCCCAATCGGCGCGGCGGACGTCGTCAGTCGTCCACGGTGGTGGGGGCCGCCGGTTCCGCCTGTAACGCGTCGGGCCGTCTAGACCACGGTCTCCACCTCAGTTTCTCCGCGTAGTGGAACGCGGAGTGGTCCTGTGTCGGGTCGACAACCGTCAGCGAGAGCCAGTCGTTGTCCAACAGTTCGGTCAACTCCTCGTGGTCGGCCAGGACGTCGGTGACCCGCTCGACCGGCGCGTGGATGACCGTCGAGAGACGCAGCGGCTGGTGGTGTGGCTCGCCGTCGGCGGCCATCAGCGACTGGAGCGGGAGCCCCGTCATCAGGTTGCCCCCGTTGCCCTGGTAGACGCCGACGTTCCCGACGGGGTTGTGGGTTATCTTCGACCCGCTCCCGTAGACGGTGTTGTCGACCGTCGAGAAGTAGTACTGGGTGTTGATCCACTGAGTGACCACCAGCGGCCCCGTGAGTATCGCCTCGAGTGCGTCGCCGTCGGGGTCGGTCGACCAGTCGTAGGAGTGGAGGAATGCGCGGCCGTCGAGGTCGACATCGGTCGTCAGCCCGCGGGGGCCGATGACGAAGCCGGCGTTACCGGCCAGCCCCCACTCGGGGCGTGTCTCGGCCCAGTCGGCGGCGCGGCGCTCGGTCTCCCTCGTGGCCGTCGACCGGTCGATACCCATTTCCTCGGCCCGCTCGGCGGCCGCGTTCTCGCGTGCGGTCGCGAGAGCTGTACGCAACTCGTCGAGGTCGTCGGCGTGGCTCTCGGGGACACCCTCGGCGTACAGTTCGACCTCACCGGTCGTCGTGTTGTGCTGGCCGGCGAGAAAGACGGTGTCCTCGGGGATGTCGAAGCCGCGGTCGCGGAGTTTCGTCTGTACCTGAGGGTCGCCACAGATGGCCGCCAGCACACGGGCACTCGGGCCGCCGGGGTTGCCGGCACAGGCACCACAGTCCAGACTCGACTCGTAGGGGTTGTTCGCCGTCTCACTGGCGTGCCCGGCAAAGACGACGAGCCGGCCGAACCGCTCCCACCCCATCAGTTCGAAGGCCGTGGTGGCGTACTCGACGCGCTCCTCGACGGTTAGCCCGGCCGGCAGGTCGTCCGCGGCAGGCTGGTGCCGGAGGCGTGGCTCACAGAACTCGTGGTCGGCGGGGACCGACTCGTCGGCGGCGTCGAAGAGGTCGTGAACGCGTCCAGGGAGGAGGGTTCGGGCTGCGAGTGAGAGGCCGTAGGCGCTCCCGGCGGTCTCGACGTAGCTGTACGCCGTGGCGGCGTTTGCCTCCAGCGTCTCGATGAGCTCGTCGGCGGCCGCGCGGAGACCCGACCAGCGGTCGTGGCGTGCCCGCGTGTCCGCGTCAGTCGGCACGTCGGTGATACGGTGCTGTGGGTCCAGGACCGGCGGACAGGCGTCGACCGACACCTCGGTGTCGTACCCCCGGTACTCCATCGGGACACCGAAGAAGCCGGCGTAGCCGTGGGTCTCGTAATCGCCAACTGCCTCGGTGTGACGGCGGATCCGTTCCGAGCGGGTGTCGATACAGAAGACCAGTTGGGCGGCCGGGCGGTCCGGCCTCTCACTGTCTGTGACCGACCGGCTCTCCGCGGCGACGGCTCCGACGAGGTCGTCACGGTAGGTCGCCTCCCACGCACGCAGGAACGCCTGCGCGAGCTCGTCTGCCGGGTCCACCTCGGCGGCGTCGTCATCCGGCTCGATATCGGCACCGACGGCGTCTAGCAGTGCCAGACGGGCCGCGAGGTACCCCGCCAACGAGACCGGATACGTCGACTGCCACGCGCTGTCGTCCGCGGCGCGTTGCTTGATGAACCCGGTCCAGCCCGGAAGCGCAGCCAACTGCTCCTCGAGGATGGACACCCACTGGCGCTCCGGGTACGGCTCGAGGGCTGCCCCGATAGCCTCGACCGGCGTCTCGGGCAGGGCGGCGACGAGCCCCTTGGCAGGGACCTCCCCGTCGTGTTCGGCCACGTCGGCAAAGGCGGCGTAGAACCCGGCTTCCCGGTTGGGCATCGACCAGTGGGCGGTTCCCTCGTCGAGGAAGGCCGACAGCCACTTTGTCAGCACCCGGTCGACGTGGTCTGTGGCGGTGTCCGTGGCACCGTCTCGGGTGTCCGTGTCGGCGAGCCGGTCGAGTAGCGTCCGGGGCTGGCCCTCGTAGCCGGCCTCGGCGAGCTCTGTGCGGAGTCTCTCCGGGTCGATCTGGCCGCGGTCCAGTGCGGTCTCGAACGTCTCGGCGCTGGGGTAGCCACGGCCGCCCAGCAGGTTAGCCGCCTGCTCGACCGCCTCGCCGAACGGCTGGTCCTCGAACCCCGAGAGGGGGTTTGCCGTCACGAACGAGTGGAGTGGCCAGAGGCTGCCGACACTCGTGGCTGCGTCGTCGATACTGTCGCGAATCGTGGGCTCAGCGTTCACTGTAGTCCTCCGTGGAAGTCACGAGTGTGTCCGATGGCGGTTGGGCCGCGTTCAGCAGTGCCACGTAGAGACGCCGGCTGCGCTCGTGGACGCCGGTCTCGATGGCGGTGTAGATGGCGAGGAAGCTAACGGCGATGGCGCCGTGGAGCAGGGTCAGCTCGGTCGTTGCGGTACTGACGGTCAGGAGCCCCGAGACACCCTCGTAGACGACGGCGTAGACCACGATGGCCGGGAGAAAGACCAGCGGGACGGCCCCGTAGCGGGCCACCGGCGAGAGCGAGGTGTGTTGAATCGCGCCCCGGGCCGCGTGGAGCGTGGTGACGACGACAAAGAAGGTCAACAGGAGGCCGCCGTCGACGGCGGCCCCCTTCCCCGTCAGCAGCGTGAACACCGCGCCGCCGGCGAGCCCGGTCAGCAGTGCCACGACGACACCGCCGACGCTCGTCAGACGGCCAACGGTGTGCCCGGTGGTCTCGCCCGGGGCTGTGTGTTCGACCTGTTCGCCCGAGCTGAGGAACTGATAGGCCTTGTAGAACCCGTGGAGGATGAGGTGAGTGATGGCGGCCCCGAAGAAGCCGAGGCCGGCCTGCATGATCATAAACCCCATCTGGCCGACCGTCGAGCAGCCGAGTTTCCCCTTTATGTCCGTCTGGACCGACTTCAGGAGCTTGCCACCGGCGGCACTCGCCGCGCCGACGGCGACCACTGCGAGCATGAGGGTGGAGTCGACGGTGATAACGGGGGCAAACCGGGTCAACAGGATGCCCCCGGCGTTGACGAAGCCGGCGTGCATCAGCGCGGACGCCGGCGTCGGCGCGGTCATCGAGGAGAGCAGCCAGGTGTGAAACGGGACCAGGGCGGACTGTATCATCGCCGCGAGTACGACGGCTCCGGCAGCCACCAGCCACATTGGGCCACCGAGCGTGTCGGCGGCCGCGGCGATTCCGGAGACCGTCGTTGCACCTGTTGTCACCCACAGTGCCGTCAGTGCAACACCGAGGAGCGCGCTACTCGCGAGGAAGTACCGGCGGGCGACCGCCGCGGCTGCCTGTGCCTGGTCCCACCCGCTGACGGTGCCGATAAGCGCCGCCATCAGCAGTCCCATCGCCAGCCAGAGGAGCCCGAACAGGGCAACGTGGTCGGCCGCGACCAGCCCCATGACGCTCACCGTGAAGCCGGTGGCAGTGGCGAAGAACTTCGTCTCGTGGGCGCTCCCGGCCATGTAGCGGCGCGAGTAGCTGTGGACAATCCCGCTGAAGAAGCCGACGACAACCCACATCAGCACGGTCAGTCCATCGACGGCGATTACACCGGGGACCCCCCACCCACCACCGGTCCGGACTCGGGCGACGAGAACGACGACACTCGCCGCGAACAGTAACCATACGAACCACGTCAGTACAACCGGCACGGGCGGCGACTCCACCGTCGTGTCCGGGAGCGCTCCGACCGTCGGTTTCGAACTGTCTCCTGCCATTCTTTCTCTCGTCGTGCGACCGAGTTCGGCGACCGAGGCGCGCCCGGGGTCCGTTTCTGGTCGTCTCTATCCAATGTGGAGAACAGAACGACTATTAAATCTATCTATATTCCCAAACCGTTCGAGAGGGGGCGGCTGTCGTCTCCCACACGGTGTTGGCGCAGACCCGGGAGCGTAACAGGACCGCCTCGAGCGGGTTGCCGGCCGGTCGGGTCCGGTTCGGCGCCGGCTGGGCTGGAGGTGAGAGACCTCCTCATACTGCCGGCTGTACGTCTGTGAAGAATTTCGCGACCCCGGGGTCGCGGATATCTCAAAACAGTTACAGCTGGCAGTATCAGGAGCTGTCCTCTGTGTGGTCCCTCGGATTGAACTCGCCAAACGGCGTCGTCTCGTGGGTCCGGACGAGGACCTCGTCGGCGACGGTAAGCCCCATGTCGAGGAGTTCCTGTGCGACGGGGGTGATTTCGCTGTCCGTCTCGCCGACGGCAGTCACGAGGAGGTTCTGTTCGCCGGTGACCAGCTCCTGGACCGCGACGACACCGTCGATTGCCAGGATATCGGAGATCAGGTCACCGCGCTCGGGGATCGAGGCGGTGCAGTAGAGCAACATCCGGAGCCGGTAGCCCGACTTCCGGTAGTCGACATTGGCGCTGTACCCTTTGATCACGCCGTCGGATTCGAGCCGCTGGATCCGCTTGCGGACGGTGCTGTCCGAGGTCCCGGTCCGCTCCGCGATGTCCCCGGAGGACATGTTTCGGGCGTCCTCCTGGAGTGCGTACAGGATCGCCCTGTCGACATCGTCGATCTCCTCGGTAGTCATACCATTGTCTCCGCGGCAAGGGCACTTTACCTTTGTACGTTGCTCGGCTGTTCCGCCCGGCGCTCTGTCCGTGCCTCCCCGGCGGGGTGTACCGGCCGGGCTATGTCGGAGACAGGGACAGGACAGCCCGGATACCGGGTCGTCGCTACAGCGGGTCGGTGAAGACCGTAACGTCGCCGTCCTCGGTCAGGCCGACAGTCACCCCGGTTTCGAGCCGGTTCTGTGTCGTGTACGGCTCGAGTTCGTTGTACAGGTGTGCGTACAGCTCCGGCCGGCAGTAGGCGACCTTGACCCCGGCCTCGTCACCCCGGTCGTAGACTATCCCGACGATGTCGTCGAACTTCGTGTCGGCCGGGACGGTGAACTGGACCGGCGCACGGACCGTCCGCACCAGCTCGAGCGTCCGGCGTGCCTTCCGGATGTTCTCCTCGGCGGCCCGCTCGACCGCGCTCACGTTCGAGCTGGTCGTGCCCAGCCTGTCGGCCACCTCCTGCTGTGTCAGCCCCTGCTCCCGGAGCTCGAGCACCTCGACCTGCCGGTCGGTCAGGGCGGTCGTCTCGGCCGATGACATAAGTACTCAAACGGTTCTGTTTGTCATAACCTTATTGATGAACTGGAACTGTTTCGGGACATGGCCGGTGAGGAGCGGGCGGTCGGTCGTCGGGCGGTACTGAGGGCGGCGGCGCCGGCCGTGGTCGGCGGGCTCGCGGGGTGTGCAACGACCCTCGGGGCCGGTGGCCCGGGGACCGTCTCGGTGCTCGCGGCGGGGAGTCTCGCCCGGACCGTCGAGGACCACGTCGGCCCGGCGTTCGAGCGCCGGACGGGGACGGTCACCTACGGCGAGTACTACGGCTCGAACGCCCTGCTGCGGCTGGTCGAGGACGGCGTCGAGTATCCGGATGTCGTGGTGAGCGCCGACGCGACGCTCCTCCGGGACCGCCTGTACGGCGAGTTCACCGACTGGGACGTCGCGTTCGCGGCCAACAGCCTCGGTGTCGGCTACCGCGAGAGGACGGCGTTTGGCCGGGCGCTGGCCCGCGGCGAGCCGTGGTACGAGGCCGCACTCGCCGCCGACCCCGGCGCGGTTGCCATCGCCGACCCGGACCTGGACCCGCTCGGCTACCGGGCGCTCCAGGCCTTCGAACTCGCCGCGGCCGAACACGGCCTCGACGGGTTCCGGGGGACGATGGCAGAGCGCGTCTACGAGGAGCCGGAGGAGCCACAGCTACTCGCCGGCGTGGAGACCGGGTCGCGCGCCGCCGGGGTCGTCTACCGGAATATGGCCCTCGACCGCGGGCTGCCGTTTCTGGAGTTTCCCGACGCGTACAACTTCTCGAGAGCCGGGATGGCCGACCACTACGCGACGGTCACGTACACGACCGGCGACGGCTACACCGCGCGTGGCCGACCGATTCTCTACAACGCGACGGTGCTCGAGGACGCGGCCAACCCGGGGGCGGGTCGCCGGCTCGTGCAGTTTCTTCTCGACAATCCGGCGGTCCTCGTGGAGGCGGGGCTGACCGTCGGGGCCCAGCTCCCGACACCCAGTGGCAGCGTTCCGGAGGCGGTCGGGCTGTGAGCCTCGCCGACGCGACGCCGGGCTGGCGTCCGGTGCGACCCGGGTTACTCGTCCCGGTTGCCCTCGGGGGGGTGCTTCTGCTGTACTTTGCCGTCCCGTTCGTGGCGTTTCTCTCGCGGGCGGGCCCGGCAGACGTCGTTGCCGACCTCTCGACACCGGGCGCACAGCGGGCGGTCCGTAACTCGCTGCTCACCGCACCGGTCTCGACGGCGGTCGCGACAGCGCTCGGGGTGCCACTGGCCTACGTGCTCGCCCGGCGGTCGTTTCCCGGCAAGCGGCTCGTCGAGGCGCTGGTCATCCTGCCACTGGTCGTCCCTCCTGTCGTTGGCGGGACGATGGTGCTCTCGGCTGTCGGGCGGTTCACCCCGGTCGGGGCCGCCGCGACCGCCGCCGGTCTCCCGCTGACGGACAGCCTCCTGGGGGTCGTCCTCGCCCAGACCTTCGTCGCCGCCCCCTTTGTCGTCATCACGGCCCGGGCGGGCTTTGGGGCCGTCGACGAGCGCCTCGAACAGGCCTCCCGGTCGCTGGGCTACGGGCCGGTCGCCACGTTCCTGAACGTCTCGCTGCCGCTTGCCCGCGGTGCGGTCCTCGCGGGGATGGTTCTCACCTTCGAGCGCGCCGTCGGCGAGTTCGGCGCGACGATGATGGTCGCGTACAACCCGCGGACGATGCCGAC
>ERZ1034569.804-NODE-804-length-10968-cov-27.747182_pt1 | contig 10968 bp, 3 predicted proteins | sample MGYA00520706_ERZ1034569 | MGnify/ENA primary metagenome ERZ1034569 (study PRJEB33760, sample SAMEA4777722) | hypersaline lake metagenome | biome: hypersaline environment; feature: brines | place: Spain | collected 2014-08 | depth 0 m ...
TGCTCAGGACCCAGAAGCCGCGGCCGGGCCGGAAGTCAAACTGATCGCCGCCGTCAAACTTGATGAAAGGGTCCTGATCGCTGCCGTCGTCCCAGTACGCCTGCCACCCGACGCCCGCCTCGCCGGAGAGCGTCGACGCGAGGGCCTGGTCAACCTGGCCCGGCAGGGCCACGAGGCGGTAGCTGTCCCCGGTGCTCGGGTCGCCGAACGAGCGCGTCACGTCGACGGTCGTCTCCCCAGGAAGCTCCGCCGTCAGATCGCCGGCGTCGAGACCAAGAAGCTGATACCCCTCGTCCGGCTCATCCGCGTCCGGCCCCGCCCCATTGAACTGCCCGAGGACCCCCTGAAAGGTGGCACGGTCCGGGATCGGCTCCCCCTCAAGTTCCGATCCACTGGGAATTCGAAGCGTGAGGGAGCCCGTGCCGTCCTGGATCATGTAGTTCCCCGCGCTGCTGCCCGCCCGAAACGTGTCGTCCCCGTCGGCGTCGATGGAAACGTTTTCCACCCGCACGAGCTCTGCCTCGTGATTCTCGCCGCTGGCGGCAATGTCTCCAAGCGTGAGGGTCGTCGGGGCCGGGAGCGACTCGTCCTGAGCGATGATTTCGAAGCCATCGTCAGGCACGTCGGTCAACTCCAGCAGCCCGTTAAAATAGGTGAGCGTTCCCGTCACTTCTAGTCGGGTGCCCTTCTCGATGGAGCTGCCGAGGGCCTGCCCAAAGACCCCCTGGGATTCGAAGATGTAGAGCCCGCCGGTCTGGTCTTGAATGTACGGGCCGTCGTCTCCGACACGGGTCACAACGCCCTCCACGGACACCGTACGGCCGCCGCCCTGCTCCCGGGCATTCTGAATAGAGATCACCTCGGGGCCCGGGACCTCTTCGCCGTAGGCTCGGTCGGCGAGGGTGGAGTCGAGCACAAACGGGTTCGGAATGTTGCCCTGGTAGCTGCCCTGAGAAAGCGTTCGACGGAGCTCCGTCGCATCCACAGGATCCTCTTCGTGCCACTCCAGAAGCGTTTCCCGCTGGGTTTCCAAGAACGACAAGTCCGCTCGGTTCGGGTACGCCATGGCGAAGTAGAAGGCCGCACGCGCCACGTCTCCTTTCTTGCTATGGCGCGGCTCGAAGCGGCGGTTGTCCCGTTCAGCAGGACTGCTGTCAAGCTCACTCCAGAGCTCCAACCCATTTTGCGGAGTGGTCGATCGAGACTCGTCCTCAAAGTACCAACTGTCGGTGTCCGAGTCTGGGATCTCCCCAAAGGCGTAATTGCTTCGCGCCGAGTTGACCGCATCGTGTGCGGGGGCCAGGATGTGCATGTCGCTCAGGGCCGGCTCGTTCTCGGCGCCTTTGCTGCGGGGCCAGATGTGCTCGGTATTTACACCCTGATCGAGTGCCTGATCACTGGCGTCTCCTCCGTCCGGGTCGACGACCACCTGGAGCCCACTGTAAATGGCCTCGACGGTATCTTGCTCGTTGTAGACGCGGCGGTACAGCGTGTCGCGGGCCGGGCCGTATCCAATCGTGGGCGGATCGCCGTACCGTTGCCGGAGCGAGTCGAGGAGCACGTTGGCGCTATCGCCCGCAACGATCGGTCCTTGGGCCGCCGGGCCGTCCAGAATCCAAAGCGTAAAGCGGCTGGGAGACGAGATGCCCCCGTCCTCGGACGACAGCGCAACCTCTAGCCGCTCCACCCCCTCCTGCTCAGAATCGTCCACCGGCTCCAGGGTAAGGGTCTGTGGCGACGGATCCGTTCCGGAAAACGTAAGCGTCTGCGGGCTCTGAAAGCCCATGACGTCCGTCCCATCCGCGGTGCTGGACGGCCCTACTTCTGCCGTCACCGAGACCGTCCTGTCCGTTTCTTTGTTGAAGACCTGAACCTGCACCGACACAGGGCCGTCCCCTTCTTCCGCCTGGGCGAACAGGCGATTGAAGGAAAACGACAGCGACGGTTGCAGGTCGCTCTCGCGAACCGGAATGAACTGATACCCCTCGTCGGGCTCATCCCCCCCCGGGCCTTCTCCGTTGAACTGCCCAAGGACGCCTTCAAAGTCAAACACTCCGCCCGGAATCGGGGCGCCGCCGATCGCCGTCTCGCTGCCATCCTGTACTCGAAATTCAAGGGGCTGTCCGTCCCCGTCCTCTACCGTATAGGTTGTCCCGTTCTCGAAGGCGCCGGACGCACTGAGAAACCGCAATCCCTCAACACGGAGCAGCTCACTTTCGTAGTCTTCCCCGTTCTGAGCCAACTCCGGAAGGGTCACCGTCTGTGGGCTCGGTGGGGAGCCCTGCCCCTGCACCGTGTAGTCGGTGAGGTCCTCGTTGTTGATCTGAAAAAGCCCGTTGAAGGCCGAGGTGGTTCCGGTTACCTTCACCGTGGTCCCCGGCTGAATGGTGCCGTCCGCAATGTCGCTCTGAAACGCGCTGCTGTTTGATCCGCTCGTCTGGCGGAGGACGATGGCGCTGGCCCCGGTCGGGCCGCTGTCGTCTTGAACGCGGGCATACGACCCGTACGCTCGCGTCACCGTACCCTCCACCGTCACTTCTGTCCCTAGCGGCTCATCGCGTGCCTCGTTGATCGTGATAGGGTCCTGCGCCTGAACGGCCTCCGGCCATGCGCCAACGAGGAGCAGCGATAGGGCGGCTAGAAAGACCCAGCGCGGCAGGCATGCCATGACATCAGGGAAAAACACTTGAAAGATAGGGGGGAACGGAGGACTGCATGAACATACGGGCCGCTTGCAACGTCTCGTGATCTTCTGCCGTGAGTCGCCGGAGCACGACGGGCTTGGGGCCCACCTTCACAGTTCAAGAAAGGCCTCTTCTGTTACCAAGCACCCGTCATTCTCGAAAAAGGGACGGCCCCCACGCGGGGCACCGCCCATTTTCTTCGACGGTCCGACGGGGCGAGTAACAGGGATGTCTGCCCTATTCCAGATCCCCATCAATGAGCGGGAGCGTCTGATACCCCTCATCCGGTTCGCGTGCACCACCAAAGCCTCCGTTAAACTGGCTCAGCACGCCTTCGAACGTGACGGATCCACCCGGGATCGGCTCTCCGACGTAAAAGGAGTTGTCCGAAATCCGGAGGGTGACCGTGTCCCCACTTGAGTCGGTGGCGTCGTAGTTGGTGCCACCCTGGAAGTTGGAATCCCCCTTACCGTCAACGGTCAGCCCAGAGATTGTAATGAGCTCCGACTCGTAGTCCTCCCCGCCGCCGTTCAGCAGATCGCTGACCGAAACAGACTGAGGACTGGGGAGGCCAACTCCCGTCTGACCCACAGTATACTGCACGTTCGAGGAAATCTGCAGAAGGCCGCTGAAGGCCCCAAGCTCTCCAGAGACCTGAATGCGGTCGCCTGGGTTCGGATCAATGCCTCCATCTCGCGCATCATCGGCCAAGTCGCCGTTGCGTACAACGATGCCACTGGCCCCGGTCGGGCCGCTCTCATCTTGGATGAAGACATTCTGACCATCCACTCGCGTGACAACCCCGAGCGTAAACACGCTCGTACCGTTCGACTCCTGACGAACCTGATTGATCGTATCACTCAGGTCCCCGTCAACAAGCGGAAGGAGCTGGTATCCCTCGTCCGGCCCGCGTGCCCCTCCGAAGCCTCCGTTGAACTGGCTCAGGACCCCTTCAAAGGCGACAGCTCCACTCGGAATCGTCTGGCCGGCGTAGAACGAGTTGTCCGAAATCCGAAGGGTGATCGTGTTTCCGTTCGAATCGGTCGCGTCGTAGTTCGTACCGCCCTGGAAGGTGGAATCCCCTCTGTCATCGATCGCTAGTCCCGAGACTGTAATGAGCTCCGACTCGTAGTCCTCCCCGCCGCCGTTGAGCAGGTCACCTGCCGAGACGGACTGTGGACTGGGGAGCCCAGCGTCTGTCTGGATGACGCTGTATTGCACGTTCGAAGAAATCTGCAGAAGGCCGCTGAAGGCCCCAAGCTCTCCGGAGACCTCAATTTGGTCGCCCGGATTCGGATCAATGCCTCCATCTCTCACGTCATCGGCCAGGTCACCGTTGCGTACAACGATGCCACTGGCCCCAGTTGGGCCACTCTCGTCCTGGATGAAGACGTTCTGGCCGTCGACCCGCGTGACCACCCCGGCGGTCGAGACCGACGAGCCGTTTGACTCCTGGCGCACTTCATTGATCGTAGCGACCTCAGGGGCTATCACGTCGTCCAGGTCGATTCCCAATAACTGATACCCCTCATCCGGCTCGTCGCCGCCACCGCCCTCACCGTTGAATTGCCCAAGAACGCCCTGGAACGTGCCCCGATCGGGAATCGACTCTCCAACAAGGCCGGACCCGCCCGTCACGAGAAGGGTGGAGGAAGCGTCCTGCGTACTGATGTCGTACAGCCCGGCGGGAACCCCGCCCTGAAACGTCTGATCCCCGCCGGCGTCGATGGCAAAGTTCTCAACTCGAATGAGCTCGCTTTCGTACTCTTCGCCGTTGTTTACCACCTCTCCGAGCGACACCTCTTGTGGGGCCGGCAGCGCGTTCCCTGACGAGAACACCTCCGTCTGCGGCCCGTCGCTCACGCCGCTGACCTGGAACACCCCGTTAAAGTACCCCACCGCACCGTCGACGCGGACCGAGTCGCCCTTGCTTGCCTGACTGGCAAAGTCACTGTCGAACACAAAGAAGGCACCCGTGCCATCCTGTACGTACACCCCATCCGACTCCACACGAGTGACGAGGCCGTCAGCAACGGTTCGCCCACCGCTCGGGCGGTTTCGGGATTCTTCCGCAGTGAACGGCGCATCGTCCTCCTCGATTGTGAGGGTAAAGCTGCTGGCCCCGTCGTCAATCTCGGGAGCGAGCGTGTCCGCCGGGCTCAGTGTGAACGCGAGGCTTTCCGTGTCCTCCAAAAATCCAGTGCTGTCGACGGGCTCGTCGACGATGGTGAGCGGGATGGAAACCGTGCCCCCGCTTGTGGCCGAGCGCGGGAAGGTGACCGTTGTGTCACCCGTCAGCCCCGTCACGTCGTCGCCCAGCGCGGCGGTGCTCTGCGAGGCATTGACCGAGAGGTTGAGCCGCACCTCCTCAAACCCTGGGTCGTCGGCCGTAATTTCAAGGGCATAGGTCTCGTCTTCCCCCTCAACCAACGTGGCCGTGGACTCCACGAATCCGACAGAGGTGCTGTCCCCCAGATCGTCGGGAACGCCGCCCCCGCTGTCGCAGCCAGCAAGGACAAGACCGCCGATCACAAGAACAGGCAAGAGTGCGCTGAGAAAACGTCGCATAGGTCGTTGGGGCGTAAAACTAGTAGCACGATGAGGGTACAGAACTTCGCACGGCGTAACCGCCGAGGCATGGTCATTCGTTACCGACCCACAACCCGGACGTCATCCACCTGCTGCTCTTCGGACGATCCCGGTCCCGTTCCGCTAGAGGTGTACTTGAAGGCCACGTACACCTCGTCGGCCTGAAACTGGGCGTCGGACAGGTCGATTTCGCCCGACGCGACAAAGCCTTCCCCCTCCGACGCGAGGCTCTGAACACGGTCGGTGATGTCGGTCCAACTGAAGTTCTCCGGATTCCCCGATCCGTCGTAGTCGGTCGACACCTTCACCTCTAGCGGCTGCTCCTCTCCGCCATCGTCAAAGCGTTTCTTGTTCCGGAAGGTGAGCGTCTCGCCTTCAAAGTTGTTGAAGTTAATCGCCGGGCTAATGAGCCACGAGTTGGAGGCCTCGCTTCCGCCGAAGGCGTTTGCCACCGCGTAACTGTTGTTTTCGAAGTTGCCTGTTCCCCACCCATTGCCGTTTGTGACATTGAAGACCGACATCGGATCCAGGCTTCCGTCTTCAAAATCCTTGAAGAAGATCTCGATGGCGCCGATCGAAATCGTCAACCGATCTGTCCCTTCCACAGAGGCATTGGTGACATTCTGAAAAACGAAGACGCCATCCTCTTTGGGCTCGTTGTCTTCTTCGTCCGCGATGTCGAGCGTCAAGGTCTGGGTGTTGCCCGTAGTCGCCGTGTCGGGAAAAACCACGCGACCGGCCACGTACCCACTTCCCACATTGCGGCTGGATTCGAGCCCGAAGTCCGAGGGGCTCGTGCTACTCGTCCCATCGGCGTAAAGCACCTCTGCGGAGACGGTGTCGTTGGGGGGATTGGTGACCGTGACCTCGATAGTCACCGTCCCAGACTCCTCAGTGATGGAGATGTTGTCTGTGGCGAACGACACCGTGGCGTTGCTCTCTCCCGTGGCCTCAGTGGGCGGCGTCCCACTGTCAAGTCCATCGCAGCCGGTGATGAGGAGGGCGCCAGCGAGAAGTAGGGCCGGAAGGCGGAGGAGTTGAAGCGTGTTCATAATGGGGGCAGTCGGAGAGATTCAGGAGCGCGGAGGGAGTAAGACGAGACGCGGAGCGCTAAAACGTGTACTTGACACTCAGCCGGGCGCGCCAGCGGGACGGAATGTCCGAGGTGAAGAACTGCTCACCGTTCAGGCGCTCACGGACGGTTTCTTCCTCGAACGAGACGCGCGGCTTGCCCACGTCGTCTTCCGTGATCACCCGCCCGTTCTCGATCGTGCCCACCTGGTCGGGGCGGACGTAGCCCTCAAAGGCCCAGGCCGTGACGTTGTTGAAGCTGGTGTTCTGGATCCGCCCCCAGTCTTCGTTGAGCAGGTTCAGGAAGTTGTTGACCTCGGCAATGAATTCAATCCGCTGCCCATTGAAGGTTTGGATGCTCTGCGAGATCTGCACGTCGAGGATGTTCTGCCAGGGGGCGCGCGCCGTATTCCGCTCAATCACCGAGCCGCGAGCATCGCTCAGCGCATCGTCTCCCTCGATGAAGGCATTCATCAAGTCCCAGTTGTCGCTCTCCAGGACGATGTCCGACTCGTTCTCGGGCACGTACACGAGGTCATTGAACGACTGCGTGTCACCGTTGGCGTTGCCGTCGTAGATCCAGCTAAACGGCTCCCCAGAGCGCCCCTCGTAAATGAGCCCGATGGTCGTCCCGAAGCGGTCGCCGTACGTGAGTGTGTAGTTCAGCGTCCCGAGGATGCGGTGCCGGATCTCGTAGTCCGCCGTGCCCACGCGCGGGTCGTTGATGTCCTTGTTTTCATTGAACTGCCAGTTGGAGATGGCCCGGCTGGAGGATCCGTTGTTGACGTTCGTGGCCCGTGTGTAGGTGTACGCGACCGATCCACCGATCCCCGTTCGCACGTTGCGCTGAAGCTCGCCCGTCAGGCTGTACTGGTAGCCGTCGTTTGTATTCTCGAGGAGGATCGCGTTGGTAAAGCGCTCGCTCACGCGGTTGACGTCCCCGCCCGGCGTGCCGTAGAACGGCCGTCCATACTTCGACCCTTGGATCGGGTAGCGGCCGTCGCTGGTGCCTCCCGGTTCCGGCGCCTCGAGGTTGATGTTGCGGAAGGTGACGTCGTTGATTGTGTTCGAATAGAGGCCCTCCACCGTGCCCACGACACCGAGCGGCAACTCCTGGTCCACCGCCAGGTTTAGGCGAAAGGTCTGCGGGTACTTGAAGTCGTCGGACGCCAGGTTAATCTCTGTCGTCTGCACCGGCGCGAGGAGCTCGCTGCAGCGTTCACTGTCCGGGGTTTCCTGACAGAAGGGCGCGTTTCGGGGAAGCGGCTGGCCCGTGGGGTTGTCGCCGATGTTGGTCGGCACAAATCGACGTCCATTTTCCGGCGCATTCTCGCCGTAGAAGTCGCTTTCTTGGTCGAAGGTTGCGTCGATCCGGTTGACGTCGGCCCCGGTGTTGCTGTACTGGTTGGAGATGAAAACGTAAGGCGGGTCCCCACTGAAGATGCCAATCCCTCCCCGAATCTGAGTCGAGAGGTCACTGCCCAGGAACGCCCGGTCATAGTTGAACCCGAGCCGGGGCGACCAGAGCGGGTTTCCACTCGCCACATTGCTCGTGCTCCGGCCGAAGGCCTCGAACGCCGTGGGGTTGAAGGTCGGGTCGTCCGGCAGCACCGGCACGTCCACACGCAGGCCCAGTGTCAGCTGGAGATTTTCGAGGGCCTGCCACTCGTCCTGCACGTAGCCGCCAAACTGGAAGGCCGAAAAGTCCGCCTCCGGCCGGTCGGTGCCGGCCGCCTCGGTGGCGTAGCTGAACCGGTACTCCGACGGCTGGCCGCGTCGCAGCGCCTCGGTGGCCGAGATGGTGTCGCCGTCCGCCACGAATTCCTCAAACGTGTAGGACCCGAAGAAGTCCTGAATGAATAGGTTGCTGAACTGGTAGAACTTGTTGCTCGTCCCCACTGTCAGCGTATGGTCGCCAACGGTGTAGGAGAGGTTGTTGGTGAACTCGAACAGGTCTTGATCGAGGCGATTGGCCTGGCTGAACCGACCGATGCCGGCCCCGATCTCATCCCCTCCCCCAAGATCAAGCGCAATCTCGGGGAACGCGGCGTCTTGTACGTCCCGCTCATCCCGGATGCGGGTGTAGACGAACCGTGCCTCGTTGAAGATGTCGTTGTCGAAGCTGCTGTTGAGCTGGGCCGTGAGGGAATTTTGGCGGCTCTGGAAGACGTACTGCCGGTTGGCAAAGCTGAAGCTGCCTTCACTCCGGTCGATGCCCTGATCGTCCGTCGCGTTAACGTAGTTGTTGCGGAGCGTCAGGCGGTGATTGTCGTTGACGTTCCAGTCCAACTTCACCAGCAGCTTCTCGTCGTCCTGTCGCTGCGTAAGCGGCGAGATGCCGCCGGGATTGTAGCCGTATGTGTCCTGAAAGATCGACCGGAGCTCAGTAAATGTATCACGAGATTCGCGGAAGACATTGGTCCCTTCCAGATCTTCTCCCACCCGCGTGTCGAGCGGCGAGCTCTCTCGCTTCAACTCGCCACTGATGAAGAAGAACAGTTCGTCCTCGATGATGGGCCCGCCGAGGGTGCCCACGTAGAACGCCTGATTGAACTCCCCCGTCCCCACCCCTTCGAGGTCGCCGGTGAAGTCCTCAGTGCCACCTTGGAATCGGAACGACCCTTCAAACTCGTTCGAGCCACTCTTCGTGATAGCGTTGATTTGCCCCCCCGTGAAGCCACTGGAGCGCACGTCGTATGGAGCGATGTTGATGTTGAACTCCTCGATGGCGTCGAGGCTTATGGGCTCGGCCCCCGCCTGGCTGCCGGGCACCGCGTCGCCCAGTCCGAAGACATCGTCGAGGGTTGCGCCGTCAATCTGAATGTTGTTGTAGCGGCTATTTGCGCCTCCGATGCTGCCGTCGCCCTGGGCCTGCGGCACGAGCCGCGTGAAGTTGGTGAGGCTGCGGCCGATGGCAGGGAGCTCCTCAATCTGCTCGGTCGATACGTTCGTGGCGGCGCCCGTCCGGTCCTTGTCGATCACCGCTCCGGACTGTCGCCCGACAACCTCCACCTCTTCCATCTGTGCCGTCTTCGGCTCGAGGGCAAAGTTGAGCTCTCGGGACTCGTCGAGCTGCAGCCGAATGCCTTCCCGCCGGATGGTCTGGTATCCCACGAACGACGCGGAAATGGTGTACGGCCCTCCGACCCGCATGCCCTGGATGTTGAACCTACCGTTCGTGTTCGTGGCGGTGCCGTACCGCGTGCCGGTCGGCTGGTGAACGGCAACAACGTTGACGCCCGGCAGCACGTCTTCGTTTTCATCCACGACGGTGCCCGTGATCGAGGCCGTCGTTCCCTGCCCCGCGCTGTCCGCAACGGGCAGCAGGCAAAAGACGAGAACAGGCAAGAGCCAGCGCGTGACGATAGACTTCATGATGGAGCGTTCCATTTGTGAACCAGGCTTGATGGCGGTGCGACGCTTCCCGTAAGAACATTTGGCGGGAAGACGATCTTTTCAGGCCTTGTACACCAAAGGCCCCCTGTTGACATTCTCAGGGTACGAGACGCTTCCCCGATTTTCCAGCGCCAATTGTTAAGAACTCATGCCCTGCCTCTTCTTTGCTTAGGGCTAATGGTTTGGTAATATGGTGCCTGATTTCCAACAAAACAAGGCTCAAGCCGAGAGGTGGTTTGGAAAAGACGTGTGTCGGCAGGCGTTTGTAGGACGACCACTTCGGAGGTCCTTCAGGGCCCGGCTCCATGGTGATCCCTTCTTCCCACAGGGGACAGCCCTTCCCATAGCTAGCGCCGGCCGTTGGATCGAGCCTTCGTCTTGAGCGAGAGGGTCCAGACGTTCCGCTGCTCGTTGGCAATGCGGAGCGTGTGGGGATCGTCCCAGGTCACCGCCTCGGCCTGCCGGGTGCGCTCGGCTGACAGGCGAATGCGCCGTGGTTCCGACGAGAGCCACTGGTCATTCTCTTCCGGACGGGGGTAGAGCCACACCCCATCGGAGCAGAGGACCGCCAGGCGGTCGCCACTCGGGCTGAGGGCGGCGGCGGTGGGCGGCGGAATCGTGGCGTGCCGGTCCACGAGCGTCAGCGTATTCACCTGGTGGGTCTGCTTCGTGTCCAGCCGGTACAGCTTGGTTCCGGGCTCAAGACTGCCGATCTGCTGCCCCTCCCGGTGCTTGGTGAGCACGTAGGGCGTTCCGTCGTCCACGAACAGGGCCTCCGCGTCGAAGTGCCACTCCTCTGCGGGAACCGTCTCCTGGTCCGGATACCGGATCGGCAGGTGCCTGACGGGTCGGGTCCGTCGGTCGTACCGGAAGGGCTCACGGATGACATAGATGCCCAGGTCGCGCCGGGCGTTGCCGTTGTTGCCGATGTCGCCGAGGTAGAGCGTGCGGTCCTCCACCGCGATGTCCTCGTAGTCGATGTGGGCGGCCGCCCCGATCTGCACGCCCGGCCATGCGGGCGCACTGCTGCCGTCGGCGTCGGCCCCCGCCGCGTAGTCGCCGGCGTGCCAGGGGGCCACGTGCACCGCCCCGGTGCTGTCGATGGCGAAGAGGCGGGGGCGATCCCCGCTGTCGTTGTGCACCCACCACACGTTCTCCTGCCACCGGCTCCGGACGATGCCGCTCGTCTCATCGATCAGGGTATGGGCCACACGGCCGGTACGATTCA
>ERZ1034569.805-NODE-805-length-10968-cov-8.620086_pt1 | contig 10968 bp, 8 predicted proteins | sample MGYA00520706_ERZ1034569 | MGnify/ENA primary metagenome ERZ1034569 (study PRJEB33760, sample SAMEA4777722) | hypersaline lake metagenome | biome: hypersaline environment; feature: brines | place: Spain | collected 2014-08 | depth 0 m ...
CGGTCGGTTCGAGCAGCGCGTCGCCGAGTGTCTCGTAGTCGCCGAACGGGCAGGGATCGGTGTACTCGTGGTCGCGCGTGGCGGCCTCGCGGGCCAGCGTCAGTCCGTTCGAGTGAATTCCCGAGGAGCGCCAGCCGACCAGCGCGTCGCCCGGTTCGGCCCGTCCGTCGAACACGCCGTCCTTCCGGGCGAGGCCGGCGCAGGTGCCCGCCAGGTCGAGGCCGCGGACCACCTCCGGCATCACGGCGGTCTCGCCGCCGACGAGCTCCATGTCGGCGCGTTCGGCGCCGCGGGCGAGCCCCTCGCCGACCTGCTCGGCGAACCCCTCGTCCGGCTCGTCCACCGCGAGGTAGTCGACGAACGCGGCCGGCGTGACGCCAGCGGCGACGAGGTCGTTGACGTTCATGGCGATGCAGTCGATGCCGACGGTGGAGTAGTCGCCGAGCGCCTCGGCGACGAGCAGTTTCGTGCCGACGCCGTCGGTCGCGAGCGCGAGATACCGGTCGCCGATGTCGAGCAACCCGGCGTAGTCGCCCGCGACACCCTCGGCGGCGCCGACGAGCGCCGCGGTCGCGGCCTCGCTCGCGTCGATGTCGACGCCGGCCTCGGCGTAGGTCAGCCCCTCCTCGTCGGCCCCGTCGGTCGGGTCGTCCTCGCCGGTGTCGGTCATGGGTTGTGGCCCGGCCGAAGCGCGCAAAGGCGTGTCGGTCCGCCGCGACCCGTCGGGACCGCCTCGGCCACGGCGCACGGAGCCGAGAGCCGGCACTGTGACCGTCGCGGCCATCGCAAAAGGCTTATGCGGGTTTTGGCCCCCCGTTCGGTCAATGAGCCAGCCCTCGAAGTCGCTCTCCGAACAGGTCGAGGATTTCGACCTGTCGACCGACGCGCTCCGGGCCTACTATCACGTCCCGGTGCTCGCGGCGCTGTTCGGGTTCATGCTCTGGATCCGCGCACGAGGTTGGGAGGGGTACGTCAACGGCGAGACGGTCCTGTTCGCCGGCAACGACGCCTGGTATCACTACCGAATGGTCCAGTACACGGTCGAGGAGTGGCCGGCGACGATGCCGTTCGACCCGTGGACCAGCTTCCCGACCGGGACCAGCGTCGGCCAGTTCGGCACACTGTTCGACCAACTCATCGCGACCGCGGCCCTCGTCTACGGGCTGGGGTCGCCCACCGAGTTCCAGGTCAAACTGGTGACGCTGTTCGCGCCCGCCGTCTTCGGTGCCCTCGTTCTCATCCCGGTGTTCTACCTGGGCAAGCGCGTCGGCGGAAAGGCGGGGGGTATCGTCGGCGCACTCGTCCTCGCGCTGACACCTGGACAGTTCCTCACCCGCTCCATCGTCGGCTTCTCCGACCACCACGTCGCCGAGACGCTGTTCATGGCCGTGGCCGTCGTCCTCGTGCTCGCGGCGCTCGCGGTCGCCCAGCGAGACCGCCCCATCTGGGAGCTCTTCACGACGGGTGACTGGGACGCGCTCCGGCCGACGCTGCTCTGGTCGACCGCTGCCGGCGTCGCGACCGGCCTCTACGTCTGGGTGTGGCCGCCCGGTGTGTTCCTCGCCGGTATCCTGGGCCTGTTCTTCGCCCTCTACCTCCTGGGGACGTTCATCCGTGGTCACAGCCCCGATCACGTCGGTATCGCCGGTGCGGTGACGATGACCGTTACGTCCGTCATGGTGCTCCTCCCGATTAACGAGTTCGGGTTCTCTGCGACCCGGTTCTCGCTCGCACAGCCGTTCGTCGCCGGCGGGGCCGCTCTGGCCTGTGTGGTCATCGTCGGCGGGAGCCGGGTCTGGGAGCGACTCGACCGGGACCTCCCACGGGCAGCGTTCCCGGCCGCGCTGGTCGGCGTCGGCCTCGTGATCGTTGGCCTGGTCGCAGTGGTGCTCCCGGATCTCTTCGGCTTCTTCCGGAACCAGCTCCTCCGGGTCATCGGCTTCGGTGCGACCGATACCGCCCGGACGGTCGCCGAGGCAACGCCCGTGCAGAACCCCGGACAGTTCGTCTACAACGCCTACGGGCTCGCCTTCTACACCGCCATCGGCGGTCTCGTCTACCTCACGTACCGGACGCTCAAGCAGGACGATATCGACCCCATCGGCAGCTTCATCGTCATCTGGTCGCTGTTCCTGCTGGCCGCGATGTTCACCCAGCGGCGCTTCGACTACTACTTCATCCTCTCGGTCTGCACGCTGAACGCCTACGCCGCCAAGCAGGCGTTCGACCTGCTCGACGTCGACGAGATCGCCCGTGACATCCGGAGCATCCAGGGGTATCAGGTGCTCTCCATCGTCGCGATACTCCTCATCGTGACGGCACCGCTCGCGATCCGTCCGAGCGGCGGTAGCTACTCCAACGTCGTCGACACGGCGGCCGGGCAGGCCTCCCCGGGCGAGGTCCAGAACTGGGAGGCCGGGTTGAGCTGGCTCGACGAGCAGACACCCGAGGAGGGCGAATGGGGTGAGAACCCCGACAGCGGACTGTCGGATGGGATATACGGCAGTTACGAGCGGACGGACGACTTCCAGTACGGGTCCGGGGACTACGGCGTGCTCGCGTGGTGGGACTACGGCCACTGGATAACGGTGCTCGGCGACCGGGTACCGAACGCCAACCCGTTCCAGCAGAACGCGCAGTACTCCGCCGAGGTGCTGCTCTCGACCAACGAGTCGTACGCGCGCGAGCGGATGGTCAACGGTGGCGACGAACAGACCCGGTACGTGATGCTCGACTACCAGCTGGGTGTCGCCGGGACCCGGAAGTTCAGTGCCCCGTCCGCGTGGCAGCGGCGATACGCCGTCGACAACGAGACCGGCGAGCACGTCGTCACGGAGTACGGGGGGTCCGGGCCGTCCGACCCGGGCCTTCGGCAACTCGGAGCGCGGGACCTCCAGCGGACGCTGTTCGTCGCCCAACAGAGACAGCAGCGGACCCGACTGGTGAGCCGATACGCGGTCCACAGCCAGCGGTCGATGGAGAGCTTCCGGACGCGGCTCTACCAGTACCACGGCAGCCGGGCCGAGCCGACGTTCCGTGACGGGAGCGTCGTTGTGGCCGACTGGGAACGGGTCGACTACCGGGGGCAGACCATCCCCGGAATCACCGCGTCGACCCAGCCGGTCCGGAGCTTCCCCAACATGAGCGCGGCGGAACAGTACGTCCGCCAGGACGGGACCGCGCAGATCGGCGGCGTGCTCGGCAAGCCGGCCGAACCCGTGCCGGCGATGGAGCATTACCGACTGGTCTGGGCCTCCGAACGGAGCGCCCAGACGCCCATCAGCCGGGCGTTCGGTCTCTGGTCGCGGCTGAACCGGCAGCCGCCCCAACCCATCGAGCAGCAGCCGTATCTGAAGACCTTCGAGCGGGTCGAGGGCGCGACGATCGAGGGCGAGGGTCCGGCGAACGCGAACGTCACCGCGAGCGTACAGATGCGCATCCCGACCAACAACCGGACGTTCACCTACGAGCAGCAGGTCGAGACCGGTGACGACGGCTCGTTCACGATGACGGTACCGTACTCGACGGAGGGGTACGACCGGTTCGGGCCGGAGAACGGCGCGACGAACGTCTCCGTCCGTGCCACCGGGCCGTACCGGCTCACCACCCCGGTGACGACCAACGACTCGCTCGTCGCGTCCCGGTTCCAGGCTACCGCCAACGTCTCCGAAGAACAGGTCATCGGCCGTGACGACGGCACCGTGCAGGTGACGCTCGAGGAGACGGTCCTCGCCGAGCCGGAGGGTCGGACCGACGACGGGAACACCACCGACTCCGGTGGCGATACCAACACCACGGACGAGGGTGGGTCCGGGACGAACACCACGCCGACGCCGACCCCGGCGCCGACCAACGGTACGGCGTCGCTGGCAGCGCCCGTGTGGTCGACGCCGCCGCTCGCCGCACTCCCCTGAAATGGGGGAGTCGGACTCCCGACCGACCGAGACCACGGGTTCCGGCATCGCGGTCCCCTGGTGGCTCTCGGTCTACCTGAAGGGTGCCGCGATGGGCGCCGCCGACACCGTTCCAGGCGTGTCGGGCGGGACGGTGGCGCTCATCGTCGGCATCTACGAGCGGCTGGTGACCGCCATCACGGAGCTCGACCCGCTGGCGGTGTTCCTGCTTGCCGACGTCCACACGAGCGCCGGGCGTGCCGCGCTGGTGACCCGACTCCGGGAGATGGAGGTGCCCTTCCTGCTCGCGCTGGGCGGCGGCATCGTGACCGCCGTGGTGACGCTCTCGCGGCTGCTGGCGGTCGCCCTCGCCCGGTTCCCCGCGCTCACGTTCGCGTTCTTCTTCGGGCTCATCGCGGCCAGCGCGGTCGTCCTCTACGGTGAGGTCGACGTCGGAACCCCACGTCGGGTCGCTGTCGCGGTCGGCGGGGTCGTGGCCGCTTTCATCCTTACCGGGCCCATCGCGGCCGCGTTGCCCAGCACGCTCCCCGTGGTCTTCCTCGCCGGGTCGGTCGCCGTCTCGGCGATGGTGCTACCCGGTATCAGCGGCTCCTTCCTGCTGCTGGTGCTCGGCCAGTACGAGTTCATGATCGGCACGCTGGGGACGTTCGTCGACGCCGCGCTCGCGCTGGCCACGGGGGGCGCGCGTGCGGACCTCGTCGGCCCGGGCGCGGTCGTGGTCACCTTCTGTGCGGGCGCGGTCGTCGGTCTGCTGACCGTGGCCCACGCCATCCGGTGGGCGCTTGACCACTACCGGGCCGCGACGCTGACGCTGCTCGTGAGCCTGATGATCGGGGCCCTCCGACTGCCGGCGATGCGCATCGCGGGGAGCGTCGCGACGCCGTCGATGTCGGTCGTCATCGGCCTTCTCGCCGCGGGCTCCGCCGGCGCCGCGCTCGTACTGGGACTGGACCGCGCGACGGCCGACATGGGTCTCTGAATGTCGGGCGCCGATGGACCCGGCGGGGGAGCGAGCTCGGCGACGGGCGGACCCGTCGCGGGCCTCCTCACGCGGCTGTTCGGGACGGAGTCGGACGTGGTCCGGGACCGGACGTTCCAGGTCCTGCTGCTCGGGAGCGTCATCTCGCCGATGGGGTCATCGGTCGTCTCGCCGGTGTTGGAGTCGCTGGCGGGTCCCTACGGTGTCTCGGTCGCCCGCGTCGGGCTGCTGATGGCCGCCTTCACGGCCCCGTCCATCGTCGCCATCCCGCTGGTGGGCGCGCTCTCGGACCGGGTCGGCCGCCGTCCCGTCCTGGCCGCAGGGCTGGCCCTGTTCGGGGTCGCCGGCGCTGCTGCCGCCCTGACGACGGATTTCCGTGTCGTCGTCGGGCTCCGGCTCCTGCAGGGGCTCGGCTACACCGGCATCGGGCCGGTCCTCATCGCGAGCGTCGGCGACCTGTACGCCGGCGAACGTGAGGCGACCGCACAGGGCGTGCGCTTCGCTGCTGTCGGGCTCTCGCTGGCCGTCTTCCCCGTCCTCGCGGGCGCGCTCGTCAGTGCGGAGTTCCGGCTTCCGTTCGCCCTCTTCCTGGCCGCGATACCGGTCGCGCTGGTGGTGCTGCTGGTCTTCGACGAGCCGACCCGTGCCGACGCCGGAGACGGTGCCGATGCGGATGGCGAGGATTCGCTGTTCGGGCGGCTGCGCGACCCACTCGTCCTCGCGGCACTCGTCGGTCGCGCGGTCCCCTCGTTCCTCTGGTTCGCCTTTCTCACCTACGCCTCCGTCGTGACCGGGCGGCTGCTGGGCGGGTCGGCCGCCGTCGCCGGCCTCGTGGTCGGGCTGGCGAGTCTCGGCTCCGCGCTGGGTGGGACGCAGGTCGGCCGACTGACCGCCGCGTTCGACGGCCGCGGGGCGCCGCTGGCCGTGACGATGGCGCTCTGCGGGCTCGGCCTCGCCGGGTTCGGGCTGGCGACCTCGCTCGCGGTCGCGGCCGCGACGGCCGCCGTCGTCGGCGCGGGCTTCGGGACCGTCCTCACCCTCTACCGCTCGACGGTGACCGGGCTGGCGGACGCGGGCGCCCGCGGCGGTCTCGTCAGCGTCGGCGAGTCCGTGGGCCGTCTCGGGTCCACGGCCGCGCCGCTGGCGCTTGGCGGCCTCGTCACCGTCGGCGCGCCGGTGGTCGGCTTCGAGGCGGCTCTCCGCTACACCGTCCTCGGGACCGCGGTCCTCGGGACGGCCGTCGGCGCGGCACTCGGCCTGCTCGCCGGCCGCGCCCACACCGACGCCGGCCCCGGGGTCGATGACGACGGGCCCGTGTGACCCGGGGTACGAGCGCCGCGCCGGTGGCCGAAGGAGTGACTTTATCAACGCGACGAGTGTATACGGCATCAATGCGTCAGAACGAGTTCTCCGCTCCGAGCCTCGACGACGGGATGGAATCAGCCGTGTACGAGCCCGAACTGGGCACCCTTCCGGACGTCTCCGAGAAGGACGCCGAGAAGGTCAACACCACCGGCACGACCACCATCGGTATCTCCACCGACGACGGCGTCGTCATCGCGACGGACATGCGCGCGTCGCTCGGCGGCCGCTTCGTCTCCAACAAGAACGTCCAGAAGGTCGAGCAGATCCACCCGAACGCCGCGCTCACGCTCGTCGGCTCCGTCGGCGGTGCCCAGTCGTTCATCCGCTCGCTGCGCGCCGAGGTCGACCTCTACGAGGCCCGTCGCGGCGAGGACATGAACATCGAGGCGCTCGCCACCCTCGCTGGCAACTTCGCCCGTGGCGGCCCGTTCTTCGCCATCAACCCCATCCTCGGCGGCGTCGACGACGACGGCTACCACGTCTTCTCCATCGACCCCGCGGGCGGCGTCATGGGCGACGACTACACCGTCACCGGCTCCGGCCTCACCGTCGCGTACGGTACCTTAGAGCGCGAGTACAGTGACGACCTCTCCGTCGAGGAGGCCAAGCAGGTCGCCGCCAGCGGCGTCAAGGCCGCCGTCGAGCGCGACACCGGCTCCGGCAACGGGGTCTACCTCGCCGAGGTCACCGAGGAGGGCGTCGACATCAACGGTCACAAGGACTTCGGCGACGTGCTGTAAAGGAGGTTTCCTGCGCCGCGGGTCGGCTTGTCGCCCGGTTTCGCCGGCGATCCGCTTTGCGCGAGAAAGGTTCGGGAGGAGGGCTCCTCCTCGACTCGGGTGCGCCGGCCTGACGACCAGTACATCGCTCGTCTCGGAGGAGTGAAACGCGCCCGCTTCGCTCTCGCGTACGGGGCCACTCTATTTTCACTTTACCCCGGTATAACCCATTTATATGCCCAGTATCCGGGCAGAATCGGCGATTCGGATCCGATATCTATCACAGATCGGCTGCCGGCGGACGGCGAGTGCTGATATCGGAGGGCCGACGGCCGGAGTGTCAGTCGGCGATCTCGTCCTCGATGGCCGCGAGTCGCGCCTCGATTCGTTCCATCCGGGCCGCGAGGTCATCGACGCGGGCGACCTCGGCACTGGCCTCGTCGACGTGCTCGATGCGACGTGCCAGCTCGACGTGGGTGTCACGGGCGGCGGTCTGCATCCGGTCGAACCGTTCGGCCAGGCCGACGTCCGCGTCGTCGGTTCCGATGGTCGGACCGCTCGGGGCACGCCGCGGACCGCTGGTTTCTACACGGTTCACGTGTCGTTCGAGTTCGTCGTCGCTGACCATACTGTGGACCCCTCGTTGTTCGACCGAGGCGGCCCGACGATATAAGAACCCTCTCGCGTTCTCTGGTGCTGAAAACCCCGCGCCGGAACGTTGAGGTGGCCGCTGGCCGGAGCCGTGGGCATGGTCCGTCACGACGGCATCCGAGCCGACTGGCTCGGGTACGCGACCCTGCGGCTCGAGACGCCCGCGCCGGCCGTCGCCGCGGCCGACGCCGACCGAACCGTCGTCTACTGCGACCCCGGCCGGTACGGCGTCCTCGCGGGCGAGTGGCCGCCCGACGGCGCGGGCGGCGAGGGGGTCACCCATCCCCGCGGCCCGGCCGTCAAACCCGTGGACGCGGACCTCGTCTGCGTCACCCACGACCACCACTACGACCCGGCGGCTATCCGGCGGGTCGCGAGCGAGGGGACTACCATCGTCGTGTTCGAGGGGGTCAACACCCACCGCATCGACCGCGATGTGGCGCGACCGGTCGACCTCCCCGGGACCGTCCGCCGCGTGGACGACGAGGCCGATTTCGCCGTCGACGACGTCATCGTGCGGACGACCCCGGCGTACAACGACCCCGACGGCCCGCACGTGCGCCCGTCGGGCGAGCCGTACCACCCCGAGGGGTTCGGCTGCGGGTTCCATCTCACGCTCCCGACGCCCGCTGGGGCCGGCGTGGCCGACGGTATCCGCGTCTACTGGCCCGGGGATACGGACGTGCTGCCGGGCCACGATGAACTCGACGTGAGCCTGTTCTGTCCGCCCATCGGTGGCTCGTTCACGATGGACCGGCACGGGGCGGCCGACCTGGCCGCCGCGTTGGACCCGGACCTGACCCTCCCCGTCCACTACGACACGTTCCCCGCGCTGGAGGCTGACTCCCGGGCGTTCGCCGCCGACGTGGCCGCCCGGGGCGTCCCGGTCGTCCTCTCGGAGTCGTGGCCCGGTGACCTCCGCTGAGTCAGCCGAACAGTAGCCCGACGGCGAGGAACAGGCCGACGACGGCCGTCAGCGCGACGATGACGAGGAAGGCGAGCCGCACGAACCGGCCACCACCCAGCAGGTTCCGGTCGGCCGACATCGGGTCCAACAGCCGGCCCCGGGCCCGCGTGAGCACCCCGTCGACGCCGCGAGTGTGGGCGTCGTACTCGTCCTGCGGGACGACGACCGCGTTCCCGCAGACGCCACACTCCTCCGGGGGTTCGTGGTAGGGGTACTCACACTCCGTGCAGATCCACTCCTCCGGCACGCTGTCCCGGAGGGAGCGACCCGCGAAAAGCGTTGGCGTGCCGGGTTCGGTCAGAACACGCCCATCTCGCCCAGCCGCTCGGGCAGGTAGGTGTCGGTCACGAAGTCGAGGCCGCGGGAGGCCAGCGCCTGCTGCTCGGCCTTCTGCCCGATATCGAGCTGGAGCTCGATCTCCTCGCGCCAGAACTCCGTCTGGAACCGCGGGTCGTCCAGCTCTGACTCCAGCGCGTTGATATCCGAATCGCTCAGCGGGTCCGTCGGCAGGTCGTACTCGACGATGTCCCGCGGGCGGATGCCGACGAACTGGGCCGCCGGCGTGGCGAGGTACTCCGAGAGGTGCGCGGACTTGATGGAGCCGTACGCCACGGAGCCGTAGATGCGGTACGACCACGGGTCGCTGTCGGTGAAGACCACGACCGGGATGTCCAGCTCGCCGTGGAGCCGCTTGGTGATGCGCCGGGTGGCGCGGGCGGGCTGGCCCTTCAGATGGACCACGATGCAGCCGTGCTCCTCGTCGAACCCGTTCTCGACGAGCCGGTCGCGCATCCCGCCGGTCTCCACACAGAGGATGAACTCCGCGTCGTTCTCGAGGAACTCGATGGTGTCGGGGTTGTTGGGGATCTGGTAGCCGCCCTCGCCGACGTCCTCCTGGCAGTGGATCTCCCGCTCGCCGCGGCGGGTCTGCTCGCGCAGCAGGAGTGGCCCCATCAGCGTGGCGCCGGACTCCTCGGGCCGCATGTGGAAGTCCTCGCGGGTGACCCCCGAGACGACCTCCAGGTCCTCGATGAGGCCGTTGGAGTCGTCCTGGTCGTTGAACTGGGCGAACTCGTTGTCCCAGGACTCGCTGAGGTAGTAGAGCTCACGCAGGGTCGACGAGCGGCCCTCCTCCAGCTGCTGGGCCAGGAACTCGATGGTGTAGATGGCCTTCAGCAGCTTCTGGGCGCCCGCCTTCGTCTTGGCCGTCCGGGTGGTCCGGCGGTCGCCCAGTACCCAGACACCCTTCTCCTCGCTGTACTCGATGTTGCTCTTCGTGCGGGTGGGGATGCGCATCCGGGGGACGTCCCCCTCCGCGAACTGGTCGTAGAACTCGCTCGCGAGCTCGATGAGCTCCTCGCGGGCGCGTTCGCTGTTCGGGTCCGTCTCGGCGTCGGCGTCGGTGTCGGTACTCATGTCAGGTGTTGGTCGTCAGTTTCTCCTCGGCGATACCCTCGACGGCGACCTCGAACTCGGCGTCGTCGACGTCGTAGACGAGTTCGGCCGTCTCGCCCGCGCCGACGGACGGCTCCCAGCGGACGAACCACTCCCCGTCCATCTCCACGACGCTCGCCCCCTCGACCTCGCCGGGGTCGACCGAGCAGATGTCGGTGATCTCCGGCTCGACGCCGGCGTCGTCGTTGTTCTCGACGACGAGCTTGCAGTGGCCGTTCTCCCGGCGCCGCTCGACGAGGACGTTGTTCATGATGCGGGCCAGCGAGTCGTCGATGTCCAGGGGCTCGCGCTCCGTCACCTCCGTCAGCTTGTCCGCCATCTCCGGGAGGATCTCGGCCAGCGTGTCCCGCTTCTGCCGGCGCTCCTTCAGCGAGCGCTGCCTGTTGAGGTAGGTCTTCAGCTCGCGGGCGGCCTCCCGCAGCGCGAGCTCGATCTCGTCCTCGATCTCCGGAACGTTGGCCACGGCGTCCTTCGACTCGCTGGTGAACGGGACGTTCGTCGAGGCGACGTGGACCATCAGCACCGCGGGCCCGTTCGGGATGCCGCTCCCGCCCGGCTGGTCGAGGTTGTAGTTGCGCCAGTTGATGTCCTTGATGACGTCGACCGTCGCGCAGGCGCCGCGCTGGTAGACCAGCGGGACGCGGTTGGCAAAGCGGAGCGTCTCCACGCTCCCCTCGGTGTCTAAGGCACCGCCGTAGGCGATGCCGGCCTCGACGATGAACGGGTCGCCGCCGTGGACCTCCGCGTCGCGCGTCACCGCGGTGTAGAAATCCGCGTCGAACTCCTTCCGGAGACCCTCCTCGACCAGTTCGGCCGTGATGGGCGCGAGACAGTCAGTCGGAGGCGCGAGGATGTCGGTCGCGCGCATCGCCTCCAGGAGGCCCGAGGCGGTGTCTCGCTCGCCGGCGACGTCCCGGA
>ERZ1034569.807-NODE-807-length-10933-cov-30.041276_pt1 | contig 10933 bp, 14 predicted proteins | sample MGYA00520706_ERZ1034569 | MGnify/ENA primary metagenome ERZ1034569 (study PRJEB33760, sample SAMEA4777722) | hypersaline lake metagenome | biome: hypersaline environment; feature: brines | place: Spain | collected 2014-08 | depth 0 m ...
TCGAGGTCATCGACGTGGGGTGCGTCGTCGACCGGCTGGCCGCAGGTCGGACAGTTGCCCTCGGCAAGCAGATCCTCGGCCTCGGCGACAGCCTCGCGGGCGGTTTCGAGTCGGGTTCGCGCTTCGGCGAGTTCCTCGCCGAGTTCCTGCCGCTCGGTCTGGAGTTCGTCGCGGTGAGCCTCAGCCTCGCCGATCTCGATATCGGGGTCGGCAGCCTCGAACTGCTCAACTAACTCCTCGCGTTCGGCGTCGATCTCATCGCGCTCGGTTTCGCACTCCTCGGCGTTGGCGGCGGCCTCCTCGGCGTCGGCTTCGAGCGTCTCGGCGCGGGACTCGGCCTCGTCGGCCTGCGTTTCGAGATCAACAGCGGACTCCCGGAGGTTGTCGGCCTGATTCTCGTAGCCGGTCGCCTCAACCCGGAGGTCGGCGATCTCCTCGCCAAGCGTTTCGTGGCGGTCTGTGAGTGTCTCTCGACGGTTGGCGATGGCCTCGGGGGTCGCCGCGGTGAGTTCGGTCGCGGCGAGTTTGTCGTCGAGTTCGGTTTCGCGTTCGTCGCGCTGCTCGATAGCCTCACGGCGTTGGTCGCCGAGGTCGTCGCGTTCGGCTTCCGTCTCGCTGATCTCGGTTTCCAACTCCTCGATTTCGGTTGTTAATTCCTGGATCTCGGCTTGCTGCTCCTCGTACTCCGCGAGCACCGATTCAGCGTCCTCCAGCGTTTCTTTGGCCTGTTCGCGCTGGGCCTCGTAGTGGTCGATCTCGTCGGCAACCTCGTCGCGTTTCGTTTCGAGGTCGTTGAGCCGGGCGTGAAGGTTCTGTTCCTCTTTGGCCTCGATCTGCTCGTCGATGGTTTCCAGCGAGCCGCGGGCGGTCTGCAACAGGTCGGTGACCGCCAGTCTGGCCTCGCCGGCCCGATCTCGATAGGTCTCCAGCCGGCCCAACTGCAGGAGATCGTCGATCATGTCCTGTCGCTGGCTCGGGGTCGCGTTGATCAGCTTGTTCACCTCGCCCTGTCGGACGTACGCGCAGTTGACAAACGCCTCAGCGTCCATCCGCAGCAGGTCGGTCACGAACTCCCGAACGGCTCGCGCACCGTCCCGGCTGATCGGCTCGCCACCCCCCTCGTCGCCTTCCAGCACGCATTTGCGGGTCGACACGCGGTCGCCGCTCCGGCGGAGTTGGCGTTCGATGTGGTAGTCGACGCCCTCATGGGTGAACCAAAGCTCGACGGCGGCGGCCTCTTCGCTGTTGCTGATAATGTCGTCGAGCGTACCAGGGAGGGCTTTCGAGCCGTAAAGCGCGAAGAAACAGGCCTCAAGCAGCGAGGATTTGCCGCTGCCGTTGAGCCCGTGGATCACGGTGACGCCGTCGGTCAGCGACACGTCGGCGTCGCCATACGGTTTGAAGTTCGAGAGGCGAAGCCGGCTGAACCTCACAGGAAGTCCTCCATCGTCGAGAGTTCGCCATCGGCGGTGTCGCTGTCGTCGGCAGCGTCGGCTTTGTCTGCGGTGCTGTCGGCAACAGCAGTGTCGTCCGTTTCGGTCTCAACGTCCGCAGCGTCATCGACAGCATCGGCGACCGCGTCGTCAGCATCGCTGTCGGATTCGTCGGTTGCCTCGGAACTGTCGCTGTCAGATCCGTCGGTTGCCTCGGAACTGTCGCTGTCGTCTCGCTCGGGCGGCACCAGCGCGGCAGGATCGTTTTCGATCCGTTCGGTGAGCCGGCTTTTGACCGTCTCCCGAAGATTGCTCTCGGCGATATCGGGTGATCGAACTGCGGTGTCGATACCGAGAGCGGCCGCCGACAGCCCCAGTTCCTCGATTCGCTCGTCGACAGCGGCGTCAGGGTCGGCAAAACTCACCGATAGCTCCGTCTCGGTGTCGACCTCCCGGCGGTCGGTGACGCGGGCGATCAGCGCGCCTCGATCAAGGGCAAACGACTCGATCCCGCCGGGGGTGACCGCCTCGCCGTCACCGGTGATCTCGACGATGACAACGGCGTCGTCAAGATCGTGTTGGCCGACTGTGGTTCGAACCGCATCGGCTCCCTCACCTGGGTTGAGATCAGCGGTAATAAATGTGAAATCGCGTGTCGGCAACGATTTCCGGCGGATATCAACGCCCGCCGGGCCAGGGGTGTCGGCGTCGTAGCCGACGATGTTGTACCCTCGCTCGTCTTGTTCGCTCGCGCTCGCACGCTCGGTCGATCCACAGTAGGTCACCCACACATCGTCAACGCGCTCGATCCCGGGGGCGTGGTTGTCACCAAGTAAGACGGCGTCGAAGGCGACCGTCGATTCGTTGAGGACGGTTTCGGTCTCCCAGTTTGCGTGGGCAAAGGGGGTAAAGAGACCATGACCGACGAGCACGCGATGGGTTGGATCGGCGGCACGCTCGCTGTCTGCGGTCGGGGTAAAATCGTAGTCAAGATCGCCACGACGGGATTCGGGGACGTGATCCAGCCCGTAGAAGGCGACCGAATCGATGGCGACGGGATCGTCGCCGAGCCGGGTGGCAAGGCCGAGCCGTTCGAACAGATCAAGCCACTGGCCACCGCGTGTTGACTCGTGGTTGCCGACGACCGCGAGAAACGGGATCTCGGCGGCGTTGAGCTCGCGGAGCGCGGCAAGCGTCCCCATCAGATCGGGGAGGTCGGGCCGGCGGTCGTGAAACAGATCGCCGGCGTGGACGACCGCATCGACAGCCATCTCGATGGCATCGTCGATGACGGCCTCAAAGGCGGACAGGAAATCCGCCCGCCGCTCCGGCGAGTGGTACTGTTGGTAGCCGATATGGGTGTCGCCAGTGTGTAGCACCCGTGTCATTGCCACCCTGTTACCCCTCAGGGGGTATATCGGTTCCGCGAGTGGGGGCCGAGCGGCGAAGCGCGAACAGGGCCTGTTGACCCTCGCGGGCAAGAACCGGCCGACCGTCAGCCTCAGCGGCATCGATCGCCGAGCGAAGCCGATCCAGCCCCTCAGCCTCGCGGAACCGCACGGCACGATCGGTCGATCCGACGCAGGCTGTCGCCTCCCGGATCACAGCCACATACGGCGGTTCCGAGCGCAGGCTGCTCCAACGCAGCCGGGCGAGCAGTCGATCGATAACGCCGCCACAGGTCGCCTGAAGAGACATACGGCGTCTGGTCCCGGAATCAGACATAAACCTACGGGGGCGGATCAGCAACCGGGAGGCACGAATCAAAAAAACAGCGGGCGACACACGGAGACCGCGACCGAGATACCGGTGTCGAGCGTGCGGGTGCGACGGTGAGATGACGGCTCAGATCGTTAGGCTGTAAATCCGTTTTCGCGCATCCGAAAAGGAAAACCGGGAGTCGACAACGCCAGCGTCCTCCAGTCGGTTAAGCGCGTATCGTACCGTCCGCGGCGGTAACAGCGTTTCCTCGGCGAGTTCACTTTGGGTTAGCGTGTCGTTGTAATCAAGCACCTTGGCAACAAGTTTCGCACTCGGTGGCAGGTCGCGGACAGCATCCCAGCTGTCGGCTGCGTCGTCTGTTGAAACGGTCTCTGGTGTGCTCATGCTGACCGATACTGGTGAATGCTGTATGATAATACTTGCTATAATTCGGTATTATTGATGAACATGCTGTTGGCAACCCCGAGAGCGACCCGAAGCCTCTTATTCCCGACAGCCGTACAAAAAATGATGAGCGACACCGCGGACGACGTCGAGTTTCCGTACGACGAGGCGGCGTCCAGACAGGAAAAGATCGAGGCGCTACAGGAGCGACTCGGCGTAATCGAGTCCCAAAACGAGGAGATGCGTGATAACCTCCTTGATGCCAACGCCGAGAACAACAAGTACAAGCAAAAATTGGAGCGACTCACCCACGAAAACAAGAAGCTCAAGCAGTCGCCGCTGTTTGTTGCCACCGTTCAGGAGCTCACCCCTGACGGCGTCGTGATCAAACAGCACGGCAACAATCAGGAAGCACTCACGGAGGTCACAGACGAGCTGCGCGAGGAGCTTGAACCCGATTCGCGCGTCGCGGTCAACAACTCGCTGTCGATCGTCAAACAGCTCGACGACGAGACAGATGTTCGCGCGCGCGTTATGCAGGTCGACCACAGCCCCGACGTGGCCTACGGCGACATCGGCGGGCTCGACGAGCAGATGCAGGAGGTCAGAGAGACCGTTGAGATGCCCCTCGACCGCCCGGGCATGTTCGACGAGGTCGGGATCAACCCACCGTCGGGCGTCCTGCTGCACGGCCCACCCGGTACCGGGAAAACGATGCTTGCGAAGGCCGTCGCCAACCAGACTAACGCCTCCTTTATCAAGATGGCCGGCTCCGAGCTCGTCCACAAGTTCATCGGCGAGGGCGCGAAGCTTGTCCGAGACCTCTTCGAGGTCGCTCGCGAAAACGAGCCCGCGGTTATCTTTATCGACGAGATCGACGCCATCGCCTCCAAGCGAACCGACTCAAAGACCTCCGGTGACGCCGAGGTACAGCGAACGATGATGCAGCTGCTCTCGGAGATGGACGGCTTTGACGAGCGCGGCGAGATTCGCTTGATCGCGGCGACAAACCGGTTTGATATGCTGGATGAGGCGATCCTTCGTCCCGGTCGCTTCGACCGCCTTATCGAGGTGCCAAAACCTGACATCGAGGGCAAAAAGCTCATCTTCCAGATCCACACCCGAGATATGAACGTTGCCGACGACGTGGACTTCGAGGAGTTGGCCGACCACACTGCCGACGCCTCCGGGGCTGATATCAAAGCTGTCTGTACCGAGGCCGGGATGTTCGCCATCCGCGACGACCGCACCGAGATCCGTCGACAGGACTTTCTCGACGCCTGGGAGAAGATCCAACTCGAATCGACCGAGGATACCGGCAGCTCGCTGGCGTTTGCCTGAGACGGCCGCCTTGTTCTTTTTGCGGTAGTCCGAACCACTCAACACAGCCCTTGCCCAGATGTAAGTATGGGCAGCCAACTCGACACCACCCAAGAGCAGACGCTGGCGGTCATCGATCGACTGTACGACGCCTACCCCGATCTTGAGATCTCGCTGCAGTTTTCAACCCGGCTCGAACTGCTGATCGCCGTTATCCTCTCGGCGCAGTGTACCGACGAGCGAGTTAACACGGTTACCGCCGATCTCTTCGAGAAATACGACGGCGCGGTAGAGTACGCCACCGTCGATCAGGAGGAACTCGCCGAGGATCTCAACTCGGTCACCTACTACAACAACAAGGCGAGCTACATTCGCTCGGCCTGTCAAACCATTATCGACGACCACGACGGCACGGTGCCGGATACGATGGATGAACTCACCGAGCTCTCTGGTGTCGGCCGGAAAACGGCCAACGTCGTTCTCCAGCACGGCCATGAGATCGTTGAGGGCGTCGTCGTCGACACCCACGTTCAGCGGCTCTCGCGGCGACTCGGCGTTACCGAGGAACAACGCCCCGAGGCGATCGAACAGGAGCTGATGGAGTTAGTCCCCGAGGACGACTGGCAGTGGTACACGCACCTGCTGATCAGTCACGGTCGGGAGACATGTACCGCAATCAACCCTGACTGTGCTGACTGCGTGCTGGAGGATATCTGTCCGTCCTCGAAGGTCGACAACGACGTTGATCTCGCCTCAAACGAGGAGTGGTAATCGGGTCGGCCAAACAGCCATCTTATCGCTTTAATTTATAAGCGGCAGCTCTACAAGATATATCGCAAAAAATAGCGATACAGCCCGATCAGCCACGCGCCGAACCAAAAGATGACGTAGCCGAAGACGCCGATTCGGAGGCGGCCGCGCCACGCGCTCATGTTTTCGTGGAGGTCGTTGATATCGAGATCCTGATCGGGATTCTGGTACAGATCGGCACCACGTTTCGCCTGAAAGATGCGGACGATCCCGGTGAGCGCGAGGAACAACATCGCGTACGCCTGCAGCCCGAGGACGGCGTGGAGAGCCGAGAGCCCGCCGAGTTGGTCGAGCAGTCGTGGTATCATCCACGTCACCATCGGCACCGTTGTCAACGTTAGGCCGACGACGATGAATTTGAGATGGTAGGTGAGTACGCCCCACGTGACCGTCTCGTTGTCGATCATGATCCAAGCCCCGTACAGAAAAAAGGGCAGACTCGCCGTCACCGACAGCGCGGTTAACGTTGCGATCGTTGCGTCGGCAACCATCGTCGGTGCTATGAGCTACGCTGGTATAATGGACGCGGACGACGATGGGGAGTCGGAAAATGCTTTACCGCAGCTACCCCTAGTATAAAACATGGATTCCTCAGCCGACGGCGACAGCGAGCCGGCACGCGAGGAGCCCGCCGACAGCAACACGGCTGACAGCGGAGAGATGGCAACACCAGCCGACGAGGCTGGGACGGAGCCGGCGGAGCCGATCGGCGATGACGCCGAAAGCGACGACGAGGAGTTGGCTGAGCTCCGGGAGGCGGTTGAGGAACAGTACGATTTCGATAACTTCGGGCCGGCGGAGATGGCAGAGATGAGCGGCGACGAGTGGGAGGCCGCCTTTGACGCCGAGACGTGGATCACCGGTGAACGACTGCTCGACCGGGTTGCGGCCGATCTTAAATCAAAGATCGCTGCCCGGGAGATCTTCGCGGTCGTCGAACGCGAGACCGACCAGCTGGTCGTCTACGCGGATACCGGCTATGCGGTGGTGTCGGCCGACGGCACCGTTGTGGGCAAAGGCGGCGTGCGGCGCGATGTCGAGCCGGTCGTGGCGATGTGTTCGATGGACGACTACGAGGTCGGTGAGCCGCCGGCCGACTACGAGCTGCCCTCGGCCGACAGCGTGCCCGAACAGACCGGCGAGTTCGGCAACCTGATGATCCAACTGATCGCCGGCGGCCAGCTACTGGGTGGGCTCGCGTTGGTCGGCGCGTTTCTGTTTCGGTTCGTCGAGACGATTATCGCGCCGGTCGTCGGCGGGCTGTTCGTGATCGTCGGGATCGGGCTGTTTGCCCTCGTTGCCAACGCTCGGCTCTCCGATCGGTTTCGCGCCGAGCAGTACCGCAACCGGCTGCGCGCCGTCGAGGCCGGCGGGATCGACCGCCCGGAGATCGAGGGCGATGCCACCGGCGAGACGGCCGAGCAGGAGCCGCCACAGCCAGCCGACAACCGTGAGACGGAAGCATCATAATCGGTCGGAAGCGAGGGGCGTAGCGGTGGGTTTAAGCACGCTGCGTACCCACAACACTCTGTATGAAACGGCGGGAACTACTCAGGACTGCGGGCGGGGCGACCGCCGCCGCGACGGCCGCCACCGCGAGCAGTGGCGTGGCCTCAGCCCAGGAGGTACAACCCGAGTTGAGCCACATCTCGGATGCCGATGGCGGCTACGAGGATCACCGCGGCGAAAGCGAGGTGACCGTGGCGGTCGGTGCCAGCGGCAACGGTGGGAATCTCGCCTTTAGCCCCGCGGGGATTTGGATCGACCCGGGAACAACGGTCATCTGGGAGTGGACCGGCGAAGGCGGCGGTCACAACGTTCAGAACGTCGACGGGCCGGCCGGACTGGGCAGCGAAACGGTCAGTGAGGCCGGCTTCACCTACGAGTTCGAGTTTACCGAGGATCACACCGGCATCACGAACTACGAGTGTGTTCCCCACTCCTCGCTTGGGATGCTCGGGGCGGTCGCCGTCGGCGAGGGTGTCCCGACTAAGGAGGTTGGCGGCGGTGGCGGCGGTGGCTGGCCGACCGAACTCGAAGCCTTCGCCCACGACGTCGGTGTCCCGATCCAGAAACACTACGTCGGCATCGTCAGCTTCCTTGGCATCGCGGTGAGCCTCGTGTTCACCTTCTACGTGCTGAAGTACGGCGAGTCGCCGAACACAGGACAGGGTGGTGTCTGATGTCGTCGTCTGGCTCCACGTACGGCGATATCCACCGGTATGAGCCCGCCAGAGAGTCGACGGCGGCGGCGATCGCCATCGTCCTGTTGACCGTGATCGAGGTCGTCTTCGTGTTCCTCTTTGTGTTTGCTCTGGTCTCCGGCTGGGCAGGCACGGAGTTCGGGAACATGTTCGTCGGCGCGATTCTCGGGTTGATTCTCCTTGATCTCGCCTTTATTTTGGCGTTGTACCGCAAGGAGTTCCTGCCGGATGTGATGATCGTCAAAAAGCGTCGCCGAAAGTGGGAGGATCTCTACATCGACAGCGACGACGTTGATGGGGTCGAACTTGCCGGCGGCGAGAAGGTCTGGGACACGCTAAAACGCGCGGTCTACCCCTACTACAAACGATAACTATGAGCTTAGAGAAACAAGATGACTTCGACCACGGCGCGTGGCTCAAGCGCAAGGATCTCACCCCGATCGAGACGGTTTTCCTGACCGCCTTGGTGTATCTCGACAAGCGGCTCCGGATCGTCGACTATCTGGAGCTGCTGGAGGATGCCTACTACAAGGTCAACCTCCAGATGCCGAAAAGCCACACCGAACAGTACGATCTCGACAACAAGTTCTGGTACTGGTACCCCCTCTACTCGTTGGGGTTCTTTTCGGTACTGGCCTACATCGTCGCCGCGGTGTCGGGAGCTCTGCTCGGCTTTTATTACTCACCGTCGGCGGCCGGCGATCCGACAGTTGCCTACCAGTCGGTGAAGATGATCATGCAGGATGTGCAGTTTGGGTACGCCCTCCGGAGCATCCACCGCTGGTCGGCCCAGATTATGATGGCCGCGGTGTTCCTCCACATGCTGCGGGTGTACTTCACCGGCTCCTACAAGGAACCCCGTGAGCTCAACTGGCTGCTCGGTATCATCCTGATCAGCCTCTCGATGGTCTTCGGCTACACGGGCTACCTGCTGCCGTGGAATCAGCTGGCCTTCTGGGCCGGCCAGATCGGCGTCGAGATGGCACTGGCGACCCCGATCGTCGGCGAGTGGGGCGCGCAGTTGCTGTTCGGCGGCTTTACGCTTGGACAGGCAACGCTTGTCAGAATGTATATCCTGCATGTGTTCATCCTGCCGTTCGTGGTGACCGCGTTGATCGCACTCCACGTCGGCATCGTCTGGGTGCAGGGCATCGCTGAACCACACTAATCATGAGCGACACAGAGACTACCGAGACGCGAACCGACGGCGGAACAGCCACCTCCGACAGTGCAAACGACGAGCCGGTCACCGACGGCGGTGAGACCGGGATCGTCGCTCCGGACGATGAGGTGCCATCTTGGGAGGAACGGAAGGCCCGCAAGAGTGGGCTCTCACAGCTCACCTACGAATACTTCGAGCGAGCCCGGCGTGAGGATCAGGATCTCCGAGAGGAATCCGACTACGTCGAACGTGACGTGTTGGGCTTTCCAACATGGCCACACGAGATCATCCGCAATATGGCGATCTCACTGTTTTTTGTCGGCATGATCCTGTTGATCGCGGCGGCGTTGCCACCGAGTCTTGAGCTGCCGGCAAATCCGAGTTCGACGCCGAGTATCATCCTGCCGGACTGGTATCTCTACTGGTCGTTCGGCCTGCTGAAGCTGAATCCGTTGAACCCCGGGCTGGCCGTCCTCGATGGCTCAAAACTGATCTCCGATCAGCTCTACGGTGTTCTTGCAAACGTCGTTGTCGTCGGCGCGGTCGCCTTCCTGCCGTTCCTCAACAAGGGGAGTGCCCGTCGACCGGTCGAACAGCCGTTTTGGGCCGCTATCGGTGCCGGCGGCGCGTTCTTTTCGATCACGATCTCGGGGATCGCCGTCCAAAACCTCATTCCGCTCCCGTTGGAACTCCAGCTTAACATCGCGTTTATTGGCCCGGTCGTCCTCGGCGTGATGACCTACGCGCTGCTGAAGACGCTGCGTGAGGGGTATATGTACGGCCTCAACCGGCGGTACTACATGCTGCGCCCACCAAAATAACGCCGGGGTAAAATACCCGGCCGCCGTTATCTCTGTATGGCTGATTCAGACGCCGCAGGTGAGGCGACCCCAACAGGGTCGTCAGAGTCAACCGGGCGGCGGGATATCGTTGTCCCGATCCGGCTCTACAAGACGATCACCGTGTTCTCAACGCTGATCGCAACCGGCTGTATTCTGGGTGGATTTATTCTTATCGACGCAGCGACATTGCAGGTGAGTGTGCTGCGACGGCTGTTGTTAGGTGGGCTTTCTGCGGTCGGCCTCAGCATCGATCAGGAGCTGTTTAGTGCGATCTTAGCGATCGGTGGATTAACGCTCATGGCGGCCGGAACCGGCGTGTTCGTCCTTAGTAGCCGGTTTCGGGCCCCAGGAATGGGAAACGCTCAAGAGGATTCCGACGAAAACTGAGATATGGCCGACGAGTTCATGAAGGGGTTCGGCATTCTGACCGGAGCTGGGCTGCTCTGGATGACGCTGGCAGGTTGGTATCAGACGCCGTCGTTTTTTATGACCAATCAGCTGATCGCGCCGCCACCGGAGCCACAAACTGTGTTTGATGCGATCTCGATCTTCCTGATCGACGTGTTCCTCTGGACGGCCCTGTTGGGCGCGTTTAGGTTCTGGATTTTGATCCCGGCAGGCAAGGAGTTGGCGGCGGCGATCGAGGAGCGCGGCGAGTCAAACTGAGCGCGAACCGACGACAGAGACGACTTTGTGATTGGGTTGAGAGTGTGCTGTGTTGGTATCAACTGGCACAGTCTTCGCTGATTAAGCATGCAGTATGGTTCCCGAAAACTGCGTACTACAGGAACCACTACTCGTTGAGGTTGATGTCGTCAGTTGACAAGCGACGCAGCCGTGCCCGCCGCCGGAGTCGTGCTCGTTTGCGATGGAGCGAAACAGGGTCGGACATCTCATCGATGAGCAGACGTTCAAGCACGTCGTTGTACGACTCGTCCGCGCGCCGCCGCCGGTCGAGAATCTGTTTCACACGATTGCTCACGCAAATCTGGGTGTTTGGTCTCGACATACAGTAGTTGTAATACTAACATATATTAATTGTTATGGACGAACCGA
>ERZ1034569.808-NODE-808-length-10932-cov-7.281328_pt1 | contig 10932 bp, 11 predicted proteins | sample MGYA00520706_ERZ1034569 | MGnify/ENA primary metagenome ERZ1034569 (study PRJEB33760, sample SAMEA4777722) | hypersaline lake metagenome | biome: hypersaline environment; feature: brines | place: Spain | collected 2014-08 | depth 0 m ...
GGCGGGACGGTCGGACACGCACCAGAGCCCATCCACGGCAAGGCCGTCCCCATCGACCACGACGGTGACGGGGTGTTCGACGGGCTCGAGCCGGGGTTTCAGGGCGGACGTTATCACTCGCTGGTCGCCAGCGACGTGCCCGACTGTTTCGAGGTGAGCGCCACCACCGAGGCCGACGGCGAACGGCTCGTGATGGGGGTTCGCCACCGAGAGCATCCCATCGAGTGCGTCCAGTTCCACCCCGAGAGCGTCCTGACCGGCGTCGGCCACGACGTGGTGCGGAACTTCCTCGACTCGGTGTAGCCGCCGGTCCGGGCTCCCCGTGCACTCCGGCGGTCGGCTCCGAGTTCCTGTCAGCCACCGTTCAGAACTGCGTTTCGGGGAACGGTTACGGGCCGACCGGTCGAACGACGGCCCATGCTACTCGCAGGAACCGAGAACGGCATCCATCGGGTGACCGATGTCGACGGGACCGGGCCGGCGAGCGTGCGGACGGTGCTCGAGACGACGGGCACGATGCGGCTCCGGACGTTCCCGGCGTTCGAGGGCGTCTTCGCGGCCACGGCGTCGGGCCTGTACCACTCGACCGACGCCGGGACGTGGACCGACCTGGCGGTGCCCCGGGAGCAGGTGTACGCCGTCGGCGCGAGCCCCGACGGCCGGCTGTACGCCGGGACCCGGCCCGCACACGTCTACGTCGCCGACGCGACGGACGGTCTCGACGGCCTGGACTGGCGGGAGTGCGAGGGGTTCCAGGACCTGCCCTCCCGCGAGGAGTGGCGGCTCCCCCGGCACGAGGATCTCGCACAGGTCCGGGACGTCCGCGTCCATCCCGAGGCTCCCGACCGGGTCATCGCCGGCGTCGAGGTCGGCGGCGTCCACGTCAGCGAGGACCGGGGGGAGACGTGGACGGAGCGCCGTGACGGCGTCCACGACGACGTTCACGAACTCGCGGTCCTCGGGCCGGAGACCGTCGTCGCCGCGACCGGGTTCGGGCTGTTCCACACCGACGATGCCGGCCGGTCCTGGACCCGGCTCGACGAGCGCCACGACCAGCGGTACGTCCGGTCGCTGGGCGTCGTCGACGGCGACGCCTACGCGGGAGCCGCGCTCGGTCACACGGCGACGTGGCTGGAGGCGGACGCCGACCCGGCGCTGTTCGTCCGGCGCGGCGGCACGAGTGTCGAGACGGTCGACCATCCCTGTCCGGAGGAGACGGTGACCGGCATCACCGGGGTCGACGGCGATCTCGTCGCGGCGACCCACGAAGGCTCGGTCATGCGGGCGGGCGCCGACGGCTGGTGCGTCGTCGGGTCCCTGCCCGCGCCCGACGGCTTCGCCGGGAGCTACACGCCGCTCCTGTGGGTCGGGGACTGAGCCGGATGCAGAGCCCGCGCGTATCGAAACCTACTCCTTTCGACCGCGTGTCCCTCCGCGTGACTATGGCTGCACTCGATAAGCGGACCCACGACCTGAAGTTCGTGCGGACGTTCTTCACGACGCCGACGGCAGAGCAGGGGGAGGCGGACTCCGCAAAGAAGCTGCGCAGCGCCATCGGCCTGCGCGGGATGCAGGCGCCCGACGTCTGGGTGCCGGACAACGAGGACGCGACGGCCCCCAACATGCGCGACGAGGGCGCCGAGAACATCGCCGAGGTCGTCGCCGAAGGCGGCGCCGACTTCCCCGGCGAGATCCACCCGCGCGTCGTCTGGCACCGCGACAGCCCCGAGACGCGGTACAAGGGCTTCCAGCACATGCTCCACATCGCGGACCCCGAGAACGGCGCCGTCGAGAACATCGACGGGTTCGTCATCCCGGAGGTCGGCGACATCGACGACTGGAAGAAGGCCGACGAGTTCTTCACCATCGTCGAGAACGAGCACGGCCTCGAGGAGGGGAGCCTGAAGATGTCCGTCATCATCGAGTCCGGCTCCGCCGAGCTCGGCATGGAGAAGCTCCGTGACGAGATGGGGAAGGCCTCGAACAACCTCCAGCGGCTGTTCATGCTGGTCGACGGCGAGGTCGACTACACGAAGGACCTGCGCGCCATCACTCCCACCGGCGGGCTGCCGGCGTGGAAGGAGCTGCGCCACAACACCTCCCGCGCGGCCAGCGCCGCCGGCCTCATCGCCGTCGACGGCCCGTACGACGACATCCGCGACGTCGAGGGCTACCACGAGCGCATCACCGCCAACAACGCGATGGGGATGCTCGGCATCTGGTCGCTGACCCCCGGTCAGGTCGTCGAGGCCAACCAGAGCCCGCTCCCGCCCGCCGAGGGCTACTGGCTCATCGACGCCGACGGCCGCGAGGTCGAACTCGAGACCGAGGAGGGCGTCGAGGTGTACGACGGCGACCGCATCGAACTCGAGGCCGAGGACGGCGGCTACGAGCTGGAGGTCGGCGGCGACGAGTTCTTCTGCGAAACGGAGGAGGACCTCGTGGCGGAGCTGCTCGACCTGCTCGACTACGTCCCCTCGATGGACGACATCGTCGACTCCATGGAGGAGTTCGAGGCGGCCAAGGAGGCCGGCAAGGGCGCCATCGCGATGACCCAGGCCGCGACCGTCCGCATCGACGGCGTCGAGGTCGACATCGCCCAGGACCGCATGTGGGACGAGGCGACCTACCAGGCGCTCCAGACCCCCATCACGCTGTTCCAGGACGTCTACCGGAACCGCCCGGACCAGCACGGCGACCTCGCGGAGCTCTACAGCGAGGACGTCGTCGAGCGGGCGATGAGCGTCGGGAACTGAGCGACCGGCCGGTCCCCGGGTGGGAACCGGAACCGGATCTGCCCCCCGTTTCGCTCGACAGTACGACCAACCAGGGGGCTATACCCGCAGTTCGGGTCCAGTAAGCCCGCCGTCCCGACGGGTGGACCGCCGGAGAGCGGGTCGCTCGTCTGGCCGGCGTCTGCACGTCGTGACGATAGTGCTGAGACATTTATTACACGCAGCCGTATCACCGGGTGACTCGTGCGACATCTCGGCGGCCCCACGGACCGCGCCATCTCTCCGGTCGTCGGTGTGGCGCTCCTGCTCGCCATCATCATCGCGCTGGGTGTCGTCGTCTCGGGGCTGGTGCTGGGCCTCGCGGACTCCGACCCGGCGTCGCCGGAGAGCCGGCTGACCCTCCAGGGGTCGGGCTGTCCGGTCGACCTGGTCCACCAGCAGGGTGATTCCCTCGACGGGGACCGGCTCCGGTTCCAGGGCACGGAGGACCCCACGCCCCTGCAGGGCCAGCAGTTCGGGGCCGGCGACACGGTCGCCGTGCGGCCGACCGCCGACGAGGTGACCGTCGTCTGGCAGGAGCCCGACGACGGGTCATCGTACACCCTCGAACGGCTGGACCCCGGCGACAGTGGGGCCGTCTGCGGCGGGGTCCTCTACGCGGGCGACGGCGGAGCGTTGACCTCGATCGAGACCGGCGACGACACGCTGGAGACCCTGCCGATTCCCGGAAGCGTCGACGCGCTGGGGCCGGCCACGACCGACCTCCTCGGGGACGGCGATACCGACGTGCCGTACGTGAACGCCTCGGACGCGGTGCGCGTGGCCGCCCCGGACGGGAGCGCGACGACGCTGGCGACCAGTGACGACATCACGGGGACGATCGAGGGGTCGAAGACCCGGCTCGCCACCGGTCGCTGGTCGGGGAGCGACCCGTCGGTCTTCTTCGTGAACGAGAACCACGACACCGTCTACCGGGTCGCGGAGGGCGGGACGCCGACGGCCGTCGCCACGCCCGGCAACAACGCACAGGCGGTCGTCGGCATCGCCGACGTGGACGGTGACGCCGACGCCGAGCGGGTGTTCGCCGACGGCAGCCAGCAGCTCCGGGCACTGAACCCGGGCGGGAGCGTGGACTCGCTCGCAGACGGCCAGCTGGGTTCGAACAACGGCATCGGCGCGGGCGCGCTCGCGGACTTCGACGGCGACGGCGTCCACCGCGCCGTCGGCGTGGACGGGAGCAAGCAGCTGAAGCTGGTCGGGGCCGGCACGGCGGCGGGCGGCGAGTCGACCACCGTCCTCACCGGCGGGGTGGCACGGAAGTCGCCGGCGACGGTCGCCGACGTCGACGACGACGGCACTCCCGAGGTCGTCTTCGTGAGCAACGACAGCGAGAAGCTGAAATACGTCGACGACGTCGGCGGTGCGAACACGGTGATGCTGCTCACCGACGCGAACGGCGATCCCATCCAGCGGTCCGAGGGGACTGGCGTGGTCTGAGTCGGTACACGCGACCGGTTCCGACGACGGTTCCCGTGCGTGAGATGGCGTAGCTGTACGGACACGAACGGTGGTCACCGGGTCGGCAGCGGCAGTCGTGACGGCACTGGCGGGTTGCTCGAGGGGCGGCGACGGTGGCGATGGTGTGGAACCGGCTGACAGCAGCACGGGCGCGACCGCGGCGCAGGCGCTTCGGCTGGCCGTGAACGAGGACGGGGCCGGGAGCGAATGGCAGTCGGTGAGTGCCACCACCCCCGTGACCGGTTCACCATCGACTCGGCCCAGCACGGGAACATCGGGCTCGGGGTCGACCAGTCGGGGGACGGGAGCGCCGACGAGGCGTTCGGTGCCGGCGTCATCAGCGGTGTCAACAACGACGACGTCCGTTCACTATCGAACGCGATACGGGCTACACGCCGCAGGCGGGGGACATCCTGCTGGCCGATTATCCGGCGGTCGGGAACCCCGAGGAGGCCGGCGACTGCGAGGTCGAACTCCCGGTCAACGAGGCCCGGACGGAGACGGTGACGGTCACCATCGAGTATCGGTTCCGGGGGGTGCTCGGCGGCGGCCGCATCGGCGCGTCGGAGCCCGCGCGACATCGGCTCGTTGTCGTACAGCTGACCGTATCGGCGTGATGGCCTCGGCGACCACCTCGGTGCGGGCCCCACCGGTGGGTCCGGGTGCCCAGCCCGAGCGAGGGCGCGTCCGAACGCGACCGCGGCCCGGAAGCTTGCGCGAGGCGATACGGGTATGACCCCACCCGTCGAAGTCACGCGTATGCCAGAGGAGGTGCTGTTCGAGACGGAGTCCGTGCGGAGTCGGTCCGAGGTCGCAACGTACCTGCGTAACGTCGCCGACGCCCTCGAGGGCGAGGGGGCGGTGACGCTGTCGGCGGGCGACCAGTCGATGTCGGTGACGCCGCCGAGGCGGGTCGAGTTCGAGGTGAAGGTCGAGCGCGAGGGGCCCGCCGACGGGCCCGGGGAGCTCGGGCTGGAGCTGGAGCTGGAGTGGGACGAGGACGCCCCCGACGACGGCGGCGACCTGACGATCGAGTAGGCTACACGGAGAACGGCGTCTCCGCACGAACCTCGGCCTCGCGGACCCGAAGCTCGCCGACGGCAGTGAAGTCACCGGGCTCGGGGTCGGGCCACTCGGTCTCGAAGGCGGCCGACTCCCCGGGCGCGAACTCGGCGGGGCGGAGCGCCTGTGCGAGGGCGCGGCCGTCGGACCAGCGCCACACCTCCTCGCCGTCCGCGGTCCGGACGGCGAAGTCGGCCCCACCGCTGTCGCGGAAGGTCACCCTGACGGGCTCGTGGCCGCCGTTCTCGACGACGAGCACCAGCCGGACCCGCTCCCCCGAGCCGTCGACCGTGACCTCCAGCGACGTGTCGAGCGTTACCACACCAGTTGTAGCCCCCCCGGAAGCATAGCGTTTGTGCGGGTTCACCCCCGTGGCGGCCGTCCGCGCACAGTCCGCGCGTCGGGGGTATCCATGCCCGGGGGCCGGTAGCGGCATCCCTTTGTCCGCGCCGCACCAACGACCCCTGTGCAGTTCGTCGGCTACGACCGGTCGCCCGCGCCCGCCCTCCTGCTGGCCGACGGCGGCCCCGTCGAGCGCGTGCCGCTCGCGTCCGGGACGGACCTGGCCTACAGCCTCGGCGACCGCCACTGCGCGGGCGCCCTCGTCGCGGACGACGAGGGTGACCTCGGGCACCGCGCCTGCCGGGCGGAGGGGGCGCCGTACTGCCGGGACCACACCTCCACCTGGGCGTGTGCCCGCTGCACGGGCGACTGCGACCTGCCGCTGGAGAACTGCCGGCGCGAGCACGTCTGCTACCTCGCGGCCTTCGCGCCGGCGGTGTTCAAGGTGGGCGTCACCAAGCCCGAACGGCTGCGGACGCGGCTGCAGGAGCAGGGCGCCGACCACGCCGCCCTCCTCGGGCGTTTCCCCGACGGCCGGGCCGCGCGGCGCCGGGAGGCCGCCCTCGCCGAGCGCCTGCCTGACCGCGTGCGGACCCCGACGAAGGTCGCCGGGTTGGCGCGGGCGGTCGACGGGGACGCGTGGACCGCCCTCCTCGACGGGTTCGACCCGCTGGAGACGTTCAGCTTCGACTACGGGCTGGACCTCGGCGGACGCCCGGTCCGGGAGACGCTGGCCACCGGCACCGTCGTCGGCGTCCAGGGTCGGCTGCTCGTCCTGCGTAACGCGGGCACGACGTACGCCGTCGATATGCGGGACCTGCTCGGCCACGAGGTCACCGCCGAGTCGAGCGACCGGGAGCTGCAGTCCTCGCTCGGCACGTTCGGATAAGTCGGAAATCCCGTGTGTTCGGCGGTTATCCCGCCCACAGCACGGTTACTCGGTAGCACCGTCACCTGCCGGGGGGTATCCGGGGTCAGTTCCCGTACTTCGCCCCGACCGCGCCGCCGGCCACGAGCAGGACCCCGCCGAGTAGCGGGCCGTGCACACCGACCCCGCTCCGGTCGCCGCAGTCGGACTCCTCGCTCACGCCGACGACGTAGTCCTCGCCATCGTGGGCGACGACCTGGGCCTCCTCGAACAGGCCGCGCTGGACGAGCGCCTGCTGGGCCCCCCGGACCCGGTCGAACACGTCCCGCTGGTCGGCGGTCAGGTCGGCGTAGTCGACGCGGGGCAGGTCCGCGGGCGGCTCCTCGACCGGGGTGACGGTCAGCCCCGCGACGGTCCGGCAGTTCTGGGCGTCGACGTAGGCCGCCCCGCCGGCGCTCAGGGCGACCAGCCCGGCGAGCAGCACCGCGACACCGACGTACGAGGTCCGCATCGCCCGACACTAGCGGGGTGGCGGGGATGGCTTTTGGGTCACGCGGCGACCGGCGGAGGCGGCCACCGGGGCCGGCACCGCTACTGTTTTGCATGCGCCGGACGACGCCCGGTCCATGAAGGCCGTCTATTACGACGAGCACGGCGACACCGACGTCATCGAGCACGGCGACCTGCCGGACCCCGAGGTCGGCCGGGACGAGTGTCTGGTCGACATCCGCGCGGGCGGGTTGAACCATCTGGACGTGTGGACCCGGCGGGGGATGCCGAGCCCCGGCGAGTTCCCGCACATCCCCGGCAGCGACGGGGCCGGCGTCGTGAGCGCCGTGGGCGAGGACGTGGACCGGTTCGAAGCCGGCGACCGCGTGGCCGTCGCGCCGGGCACCTCCTGTGGCTCCTGTGAGTTCTGCCGGGACGGCGACTACTCCCACTGCGCGAACTTCCAGCTCATCGGCGAACACACCCGCGGCGTCCACTCCGAGCAGGCCGCGGTCCCCGAGGACAACCTCGTCGGCGTCCCCGACCACGTCGACTTCGTGCGGGCGGCGGCCGCGCCGCTGGTCTTCCAGACCGCCTGGCGGATGATGACCACCCGTGCCGAGGTCGGGCAGGGCGAGAAGGTGCTGGTCCACGGCGCCTCCGGCGGCGTCGGCCACGCGGCGGTCCAGATCGCCGACAACGCCGGTGCCGAGGTGTGGGCGACGGCCTCCAGCGAGGCCAAGCTCGAACTGGCCGCGGACTGTGGCGCCGACCACCTCATCAACTACGACGAGGACGACTTCGTCGACGAACTCCGGAGCGACACCGGCGGCCGCGGCGCCGACGTCGTGGTCGACCACGTCGGCGCGGCGACCTGGCAGGACTCCATCTCCGCGTGCGCGAAGGGCGGCCGGCTCGTCACCTGCGGCGCGACGAGCGGCCCGAAGCCGGAGACGGACATCTCCCAGATATTCTGGAAGCAGCTCGACATCCTCGGCTCCACGATGGGCACGCCGGGCGAGATGGACGACGTCCTCTCGCTGGTCTGGGACGGCACGCTCACCCCCTACATCCGCGAGGTGCTGCCGATGAGCGAGACCCCGCGCGCCCACGAGATGCTCCAGGACCGCGAGGGCTTCGGCAGCGTCGTCGTCGTCCCCGACAGCCAGTACGAGGCGGGCACGTACGGCGACGTGACGGGCAGTATCTGAGCGCGGCCTCCTGCGGCGGCGCGGACCGATAACGGAAACCTCCTTGCGGCACCGGTCGAAACGCCGGTATGCGACGACGGGCGGCGCTCCGGGCGCTGGGCGCGACGACGGTCGGTGGGCTCGCGGCAGCGAGCGGTTGTCTCGGCGCCGTCGGACTCACCGAGCGGGGGCTCGTCCGCGCGAAGTACATCGCCGTCGGGACCGAGAACGGCCGTGGTCGCATCGTCTTCGACGCCATCGACGAGGCCCGGACGGTCGCCGGCGGCCATCGGGAGGACTTCGCGGAGACGGGACCGCTCATCGTCTCGAAACCACTCGGGGACGCGCTGGACCGGCGCTACGACGGCGTCGACTATCTCATCGAACACGACTGCGCACCCGACGCCGACGGGGCGGGCGGCTGCGGGGAGGCCGAGCTCACGCGCGGCGATTTCAACAGCGTCAGCCTCGGCGACACCGCGGAGCTGTTCTACCGCGAGGGGAACGTGGCGCGGGTGCTGAGCGTCTCCAAGCCGGACGCGACGCCGACGGACCGGCGGACCGACAGCCCCACGGCGAGGGGAACGGGCACCGACCGGTGATCGGCGCCTCAGCGCGCCTCCAGCGGCGGGTACTCCTCCAGCGCCGTTTCCAGCAAGTCCCGCCGCTCCCGGGGCGCTGCCCCGTCCGACTCGACCGCGCCGGCCCCCCGGCGCTCGCGCCCCCCGTCGGCCAGTGCCCCCCCCCCGGCGGCCGCCCCCCAGAGCGCCCCCGACCCCGCCGGGGGGGGCAGGCCGCGGGCCGTCCCGGGGGTCGCGACGACCGCCTCGTCGGCGAACCGGCGGACGACGGATTCGGCGGCGCCGGCCCACCAGCGCAGGTCGGCGGCGGTCGGCGGCGGCCAGCCGACCGTCAGCGGCTCCGCGTCGAGCCGCTGCAGGTAGGTCTCGTTGGCGGCCACGCAGCGCTGGAACGCCGCCGGGTCCTCGACGTAGTGGCCCAGCTTGGAGTTGGAGTAGCCCGCGTACTCCAGCAGTTCCATCACCGACTCCTCGCCGACCGGCGACTCGCGGACGTAGCCGAGGAGCCGGCTGGGCGGCTGGCGCGCGTCCAGCAGCGGCTCGTCAGCGGCCGCCGCCAGCACCGACAACGTCTCGTGGGCCGGCGCCCGGCGTTTCGCCTCGGTGAACGCCTCGCTGACGCCCTCGTCGTACGTCTCGATGGGGTCACGGAGCCGGCCGACCGGCGCGTCGAGGTCGGCCTCGCCGTAGCGCAGCGTCTGCTCGATGTCCTTGAGACGCTCCTCGACGGCCTCCAGCCGGCGGGCGACGGCGTAGCGGGCGTCGCTGTACCGCTCGCGGGCGGTCTCCCAGTCGTCGTACAGCGCGGCGAGGTCCCGGGCCGGTTCGAGCGCCTCGCGGGCGCGATCGAAGTGTTTCTCCTTCAGGCGGGAGCGCTGGAAGATCTCGTCGGCCGTCTCGAACGCGTCCCGCGCTGGCAGGTCCTCGGGGAGGTCCGCGACGAACTCGACGAAGGCGTCCTGGAACTCCAGGTAGCCCTCGAAGTCGTCGTAGTCGGTGGCGCGGTCCTCGTAGCGCTCGAACAGGCGGTCGACCTGCCGGCAGGCGCCGGCCACCCGGTCGAGCGACGCCTCGCCGTGCTCGGCCACGCGCTCGTCGAGGCGCTCGTACGCGTCGTTCGCGGCGTCGAGCTCGGCGACGAGCGTCTCCGCGCTGTCGGAGCCGGCGGCGCCGCCGGCCATGCTGCTCGAAGCGGTGTCGGTCATGGGTCCCCGTCAGTCGCCGCCTCGTCGGCGTCGTCACCGTACACCTCGTCGGGGTCGAAGGCGCGCTCGCCGACCGTCTCGCCGTCGAGGGTGCGGTGGAAGCAGCTCTCGAAGCCGGTGTGACAGGCGCCACCCTCCTGTTCGACGCGGTAGAGCAGCGCGTCACCGTCGCAGTCGACGCGGACCTCGCGGACGCGCTGGACGTGGCCGCTGGAGCCGCCCTTCTTCCACAGCTCGTCGCGGGAGCGGGAGTGGTAGTGGGCGTACCCCGTCTCCTGGGTGTGGGCCAGCGCCTCCGGGTCGACGTAGGCCAGCATCAGCACGTCGCCCGTCTCGGCGTCCTGCGCGACCGCCGGCAGCAGGCCGTCGTCGAAGTCGAGGGCCACGTCGGCGTCGACCTCGACGCTCGCGGTGGACTCGGTGTCGCTCATGAGCGTGCGGAGGCCCGTCCCGAGGATAGGTCTTTTCGTGGGCGTAGCGGCGGCGAGCGCCCGTCGCTCAGAGCCCGTTCACCAGTGCGAACAGCACGTCCCCGAGCGTGAGCGCGACGAGCAGCCCCACGAACATGGGCACGACGAACGGGATGCCCGGCGAGACCCACACCCGGTCGCGGTCGGGCTCGGTCAGCAGCTCCAGGCCCGCCCGCAGGTCCGCCGGGGTCGTCCCGTAGGCGTAGCCGACGTCGTCGAGGAACGTCGCCGCACCCCACTCGTCGACCCGGTGGACGGCCGGCGTCGCCGGCGTGTCCGTCGTCGGGACACAGGGGGCCGGCGGGGCGCGGGGCGTCGCGCCTTGTGGGGCGTCGTCCGCCGTCGGTCCGCCGTCGGCCCCCGGGTCCCCCCCGGCGGCGGAGCCGCTGGTCGGGTCGCCGCGCTCGCCGGGCGGGGGCACGGAGGCGGGGTCGCCGAACCGCCCGGGGGCGTCCCGGGCGGCCCCGCACCG
>ERZ1034569.809-NODE-809-length-10929-cov-5.728067_pt1 | contig 10929 bp, 9 predicted proteins | sample MGYA00520706_ERZ1034569 | MGnify/ENA primary metagenome ERZ1034569 (study PRJEB33760, sample SAMEA4777722) | hypersaline lake metagenome | biome: hypersaline environment; feature: brines | place: Spain | collected 2014-08 | depth 0 m ...
CCGTAGTGTCACACGTGGGGGCCGGGGAGGCCCCCACGTGTGACACTACGGAGTCGTTTGACTCCACTGGTTTGGAGTGGCTACGGCGTAAAAAACTTGTCTGTGACCGGGGTGAGACGGGGGTTCGCGGCCGCTCAGTGGTGTGTGAGGGGCGTCTCGCCGGCCCTGACCGCGTCGCCTTTCGAGACAGCGAGGTCCGAGCGGTCGACCTCCGGCGGGAGCAGGAGGTCGACACGACTGCTGAAGGAGATGTGTCCAATCCGTTCGCCACGGTCGACAGTCACCCCCTCGGTGACGTACGGGTGGATCCGGCGGGCCACCGCGCCGGCGACCAGGACGACCTCGTGGTCGCCAAAGTCGACCCGGAGTCGCTCGTTGCGGTCCGAGGACTTTGTGAAGGCCGGCCAGTGGCCGCCCGGCGAGTGTTCGACGGCCTCGACGGTCCCGCCGTAGGGTGCCCGGTTCACGTGGACGTGGTGGAGATTCATGAAGATGCCCAGCCGGAGCCGGTCACCCTCCTCGCGGAGCACCGAGACGGTCCCGTCGGCCGGGGCGACGACCCCCTCCGCCGGGGTGGTCCGCTCGGGGTCGCGGTGGAACCAGAACACCGCGCCCGTGAGCGCTATGAGCGCAACCCCCAGGGGGAGCCAGAGGGCTGCGCCGACCAGACCGACCACCGCTACAGGGAGCCCGTAGCGCCACGCACCAGGGGCAAACGCGTTCACGCACACCAGTTTGCGCGCCCGGGCACAAAGCTGTCGCCTCGCCGCCCGGCTGTCGGTCACCGGCACGCGAGACCCGCCCCCCGCGAAATATATGTCGCTGGGCCGCTACCGGAACGTGTGACCCGTGACGAACTTGCCGCCTTCGAGGACGACATCGTCGCGTCCGTCGGCGCCGAGGTCGGGCCCGAGCGGCTGGCGGCACTCGCACGCGAGCACCAGGCCGGGGTCCGTGACCGCCCCGGTGTCGACAATATCGTCTACGAGTGGCGCCGTCAACTCCCCGGTGACCCACTGCTCCGTCGGACGAGGGCTGTCTACGTCCTCGCGCTACCCGAGGGCGTCTGGGCGGAGTTTCTCGACGAACTGGGAGCGGACGGCCAGGAGGCGGCGGCGCTCCGACGGCTCCACGCCCGACAGGCCGACCGCCTGCTCGACTCGGCCGACACCAACGGGGCGGCCAACAGGCCCGGCGACCACGCGATGCTGGTACTGGTTCGGCCCTGAGACGACAGGTCCCGGGGCACAACCCCAGCAATGGTGTCACAGCGACCGCCCGCGGTTTTCGAATGAGAAAAGTCAGTTTTGAAATCCAAAACTAATTTTGCCAACGGGAGACTTTATATGACTGGCGCCCCTTGTTTTGTATGTAATGAGCACTCAAAAGCGCGTTCAGCAGGAGTTTGGGACCGTTCACGAGAGCGATGCGCTGCGCCTCGACGAGGAGAAGGCCGAGCAGATTGTCGACGCCCTGAACACGGAGCTTGCGGACACCTACGCACTGTACCACCAGCTCAAAAAGCATCACTGGAACGTCGAGGGCGCCGAGTTCCGCGACCTCCACATCTTCCTCGGCGAGGCTGCCGAGAATGCCGAGGAGGCTGCCGACGCGCTCGCAGAGCGCGCCCAGGCACTCGGTGGGACACCAGTCGCGGGCCTCGCGGTCATGCAGGAGCACGCAACAGTCGAGCCCGAGGACGAGGACGTCTACGGGATCCGCGACTCGCTCGAGTCGGACATGGCCGTCTACGGCGACATCATCGAGACGATGCGGGACCACATCGAACTCGCGGAGAATCTGGGCGACCACGCGACGGCCCAGATCCTCCGGGAGCTGCTGGTTCAGGTCGAGGACGACGCCCACCACATCGAACACTACCTCGAGGACGACTCGCTGGTGCTCGAAGAGAGCCTCAACTGAGGCCGCCGACTGTCTGCGACCTTTCTCTCTGTCGAAGCACCGACAGCCACAGGTCAGAACACTGCTCTATCTGACTGGGCACGGGGCCGTAGTTCAGGCTCGGTACCACGTCCTGGCCCGCCCACGACTGATACTGTCGGACGTAACTTTCTAAATAGATTCGCCACCCCGGGGTGGCGAAATTCTTGAATGGCTTACGTCCGGCAGTATGAGTCGAGAGGTCTGTCGCTGCGTCGCTACGGGTCCAGTGGGACAGTAAGGTCGGTCGCAATCCACCCGTTCTTGTTGTTCTGTTCGATGAAGACGGTACGGTCCGGGGAGCTGTTGTGTGCGGTCACCGGCGGCTCGCGGTCGTCGGCCACCCGTTCCCGGTGTGACGCTGTCATCAGGTGGATTAGGTCGCCCTAAATCTAAAAAGGTTTTGGTCGGCCTAATCCGTGAGTGGCTTGTGCGGGGAGTCCCCACCAGTGAGTATGAGCGACGGCGAGCGCGGCGGCGACGAGGGACCCCGCGGTGACCGGCGCGCCGAGCGTGAGCCGGCGGCGCGTGCCGGCGACGACCAGCTCCGCGAACAGGTGAGCGAACTCGCGGAGACGCTGACGGAGTTGGAGACGGAGCTCAGCGGCGGGTCCCGCCGCCCGCAGCTGCGTGACCTGATCCGGTTCACCCGGGAGGTGACTATCCCTGCCGTGATCCTCGTCCTGCGGACGAACATCCAGGCGCTGAAACTCCTTCAGCGGGCGCTGGCCTTTGGTGACCGGGGGGGCGATGGGCGCGAGAGCCGGCTCAGACGGCGGGCGGAGGAGGCCGGCCGGTCGGCGCTGACGGAACTCGATAGCGCCCTCGAGGACCTCGGTGACGCGCTGTCGGGGACACAGGACAGCCGGGCTCGTGACCTGCTGGGGCAGGCCCAGGACCTGCAGACCGAGGTCGAGACAGAGCTGTCCCGCGGGCCCGGCGCCGACCCGGGTCGAGGCCGGGGTGTCGACGACACAGAGGGCGTCGAGATCGATGTCGACGCCGAGCTTCAGTCGATCAAGGACGAACTCGACGAGGGCGACGGGAGCGAGGAGGACCCCGAGTAGCGGAAACTGTCCGCGGACCCTGTGGGCCCGTGTCATAGCCTACTCGACCGGTTCGAACCGGTAGCCGTCCCACGCCTGGCTCGCCGGCTCACGGATCCCCGCGTCGGGCTCCCGGAGCTGTTCGACGTGGACTGGCCGGACGCGGTCGCCGGTCTCGACATCCTCGGTCGTCGCCCCGCCCAGCGCCCGCACCGAAGTCCCGTCGACGTCGAACTCGACGATGGCGAGCGTGTTCGGCTCGCGAACCCCAGGCGGCGTGGCGGTGCTAGTCGTCCAGGTCACCACCTCGCCGGTCCGGTCGGCGAGGTCGACGGTCTCGGTCTGTCCCTGGCCACACGCCGGACAGACCCCGTGGCCCGGGTAGGTGAGGTGGCCGTCGGGACACCGGTGTGCGTCGAGGCTCATGCGCGTACCCCCTCGACCAGCGTCGTGACGACGCAGTTCCCGAACCCGCCGACGTTACAGGCAAGCCCGCGGTCGGCCTCGACCTGGCGCGCGCCGGCCTCACCCCGGATCTGTCGGTACAGTTCGACCACCTGGGCCACGCCGCTGGCACCCAGTGGGTGTCCCTTCGACTTCAGCCCGCCGGAGGTGTTTACCGGAAGGTCGCCGTCCCGGGCCGTCGTCCCCTCCGTCGCCATCCGCCAGGCGGTCCCCTGGTCGGCAAAGCCCAGCCCCTCGAGTTGGAGGAACTCGAGGATCGTGAACATGTCGTGTAGTTCGGCGATGTCGACGTCGTCGCGGTCCCAGCCGGCCATCCTGAAGGCCTGTTCGCCGCTCTCGACGACGCCCTTCATCGCCGTGGGGTCCTCCCGCTCGTGGACGACGTGGGTGTCGGTCGCGCCGGCGACGCCGGTCACCCGGAGAAAGTCGTCGGTGTACTCCTCGGCACGGTCGACCGGACAGAGGAGGAGCGCGGCACCACCGTCGGTCACCGGACAGAAGTCGTAGAGACGCAGCGGGTCGGCGATGACCGGGCTATCGAGGGCCGTCTCGACGTCGATCTCCCGCTGGAACTGGGCGTTGGGGTTGAGTGTGCCGTTTGCGTGGTTCTTTACCGCGACCTCGGCCAGGCTCTCCCGGGGCGCGTCGAAGCGTTCGAGATAGTGGCGGGCGGTCAACCCCGCAAACGAGGGGAGTGTGGCCCCGTGTTTGTACTCGACGGGGTGGGTCAGCGAGGCGATAACGTCCGTCGACTCCGCGGTGGTCCTGTGGGTCATCTTCTCCCCGCCGACGAGCAGGGTACAGTCGCTGGCGCCGGAGGCGACCGACTGCCAGGCCTCAAACACGCCTGCGCCCCCGGTCCCGGAGGTGTTGTCCACCCGCTCGGCGTAGGCCCCTAACAGCCCCATGTCGTGTGCCAGGGCGTTCATCAGGCCGGTCTGTCCCTCGAACTCGCCGCTTGCCATGTTCGCGACGTAGATGTGTTCGACGTCCGCTCGCGGAACCCCCGCGTCCGCGAGACACGCCTCGCCGGCCTCGGTGAGGAGGTCCCGGACCCAACCGTTACGCTGGCCGAACTGTGTCATCGACGCGCCGATGATTGCGACATCCATGGTACCACCATCGACCCCCCTGGTCTTTGTCCTTGCTGTCGGGACGGAGCGACAGGTACTTTAGGCCTGCCTAAAGAAATCCGTGTAGAGATGTTAGGTCAGCCTAAAACACCGGGCTCCGGCGACGTCTGTGTCGTCGTCCCGACGGTGCGCGAGCCCGAGTGTGTGCGGGCTTACGTCGACAACGCCCGAACGCACGGCTTCGATACGGACCGCCTCCACGTCGTCCTCGTCACCGAGGACTTCTGTGACACCGCGGCGATGACTGCGATGCTCGAGGACCTGGGGGTGTCGGGTGTCGTGTTCGACGGCACCCGGCGCACGCAGTGGCTCGACCGAAACGGTGTCGGGGAGTTTGCCCACCTGGTCCCCGAGGCCAGCCACGCACAGACCTCCTTTGGCCTGCTGTACCTCTGGGCACACGACTTTCCCTACGGTGTCTTTATCGACGACGACACCCGCCCGCACGCCGACCAGGATTTCTTCGGGACCCACCTACGCAATCTCGGCTTCGAGGGCGACCTCGAGCAGGTCGCCTCCGACGAGCAGTGGGTGAACGTCCTCTACCAGAACGCCGACGAACACGGCCTCTACCCGCGGGGCTACCCCTACAGCGCGATGGACGAAACCGTCGAGCGCACGACTGCGGCTGTCGACGACGTCGTCGCCTCACAGGGGCTGTGGACGAACGTCCCCGACCTGGATGCCGTCCGGATCCTGACCGACGGCGACCTCCAGGGGCAGGCACAGACACGCACGAGCGCGGCGGATTTCGAGGACGACTTTGTCGTTGCTCCGGGCAACTACCTCACCGTCTGCTCGATGAACCTGGCCTTCCGCCGGGAGGTGGTCCCCGCCTTCTACCAGTTCCCGATGGACGACAACGAGTGGGGGGTCGGCCGGTTCGACGACATCTGGAGCGGCCTGCTTCTCAAGCGGGCCTGTGACGTCCTCGGCAAGCAGGTCTACAACGGTCGCCCGCTCTGTGAACACAACAAGGCCGCCCGGTCGACGTTCTCGGACCTGACCGACGAGGTACACGGCCTGGAACTCAACGAACACATCTGGGAGGTGGTCGACGGGGCCGGGGGCAACGCCGACAGCTACGCCGGCGTCGCCCGCGATATCGCCCGCCGGCTCGCTGACGGTGACTTCTCGGCCTACGAGAACGGCGCCTTTCTGAACCACTGTGGGGAGTACACGCTCGACTGGCTGGACTGTCTCGACGCGCTGACCGACACACAGCCGACCGCCGTTGCACAGCCTGCGGGGGACGACTAACACATGACTGACGACACGACACCATCGACGGACCGACGGTCGGACGCACCGGCAGACCGAGTCTCGCGGCGGCAACTGCTCGCGACGACGGGGCTGGTAGGGGCGGCTGCCCTTGCCGGCTGTAGCGGCTTCGTCGGCGGGGACGACGGCCCGTCGGCCGACCAGATTGGGCTGGCACAGTTTCGCGGGTCGGGGCCGCTGGTGGCGTCCCGCGGCGAGCTTGGCGGGACTCGAATCGCCGACCTGCCCGCCCTCTCCGGGGAGTTGAACCTCTACATCGGCGGCGGGGAGGGAGGGCTCTACCTGGACCTACTCGACCTGTTTACCGGACTCTACGACGACTTCTCCTACAGCCAGAATATGGACTCCTCGGCGAGTCTGGCAAACACCGTCGTCACCGAGGTCGAACAGGGGAGCAGCCGGGCGGACATGTTCATCTCGGTCGACGCCGGCTCGCTGGCCACCGTTGCCGAGGAGGGTGCCGCCGAGTCACTCCCATCAGCGGTGCGTGACACGCCGGACGACGACTTTGTCACCGACAACGGGGCCGGCGTCGCCGGCCGTGCCCGCGCGGTCCCCTACAACACGAACCGACTCTCCGCGGGTGATATCCCGGACACGGTCCAGGAGTTCCCGGAGGTCGCGGCCTTCGAGAACGACCTGGGCTGGGCGCCGAGTTACAGCGCCTTCCAGTCGTTCGTCACCGCGATGCGCCTCCTGCGCGGGGAGGAGACCACCCGACAGTGGCTTGTCGACCTCCGGGAGGCGGGAGCGCTCACCCTCGACAACGAGTTTCTGGGTTCGACCAGCGCCGCCGACGGCGAACTCGCCGCGGGCTTTGCCAACCACTACTACGCCCTCCGGGTTCGTAACTCCCGGCAGGACGCGCCGCTTGACCTGGCCTTCACCAGCGGGGACGCCGGCGCGCTCATCAACGTCTCCGGCGGGCTCGTCGTCCGGGGGACCGAAAAACGGGACCTCGCGAATCTCCTGTTGCGCCACCTCCTCTCCGCGGAAGCACAGGAGTTTTTCGCCACCCGCACGTTTGCTTACCCGACCGTGCCCGAGATCCCACCGGTCGGCGGCCTCCCGAGCGTCGACGAGCTGAATCCGCCGGATATCGACCTCACACAGCTCTCGGACCAGGACGCAACCCTGGACCTGCTGCGGGAGACGGACGTCCTCTAACACATGCCAGACGACACCAGCGGAGTCACCGACGGTGGGCGGACGACGGTACAGCCGGGCAGTCTGCGGTCCCGCCTGGGTGACCTCCTCCCCGGGGCGTTGACTGCCGTCTCCGCCGTTGTCGCACTCGCCTTGCTCGTCCCGCTGGTCTGGGTTGTCGTCCAGGCGACACAGTTAGACGCCGCCCGGGCGCTCGACTTTTTCCTCCGGCCCGACACCCTGGGCATCGCCGTCAACTCCGTTATCCTGGTGGCGGCTGTCACACTCGGCTCGGTGCTGGTGGGCGTGCCTCTTGCCTTCCTGACCGTCCAGACCGACCTTCCCTTCCGGCGGTTCTGGACGGTCGTCGCCGCCCTCCCACTCGTGGTCCCCAGCTACATCGGCGCCTTCGCCTTCGCCTCGCTGGTTGGCCCCCGCAGCAGCTTCTACGGCCTGCTCGGGACAGCGGTCGTCCTGACGCTGTTTTCCTACCCCTACGTCTTCCTGACGACGCGGGCCTCCCTGCGCTCGTTCGACGGGACCGTCGTGGAGGCCGCCCGGACGCTGGGCGAGGACCGGCTGACCGCGTTCCGCCGGGTCACACTCCCCCAGGTCTGGCCGGGCGTCGCCGCCGGGTCGCTGCTGGTCGCCCTCTACACACTCTCGGATTTTGGAACACCCATGATCCTCCAGTACGACGTGTTTACGCGCGCGATCTATCTCGAATTCAAGGTGAACAACCTGGGCTTTGCCGCCCTGCTGTCGCTGGTGTTGCTCGGCTTTACACTGGTCATCCTCGCTGGGGAGTCCCGGCTCGGCACCAGTGCCGAAGGTGCCCACGTCTCTAGCGGGAGCCGCCGGGCCGGCCGGCTGGAACTCGGCGTCTGGAAGTGGCCCGCCCTCGGGTTCTGTGGGCTGGTTGCCGTCCTCGGACTGGTCGTCCCGCTCGGTACGCTCGTGAGTTGGCTGTTCCGGGCCGAGCCCGGCTACGCCGCCGGGGGCTACGCGTTTCGGCCGGAGTACGTCTGGAACTCGCTGTCGGTTGCGGGCGCCGCGGCCGCCGTTGCGGTGCTCGTCGGTATCCCGGTGGCCTACCTCGCGGCCCGGGGTGACGGGCTACTGGCCTCGCTGCCCGAGCGAGCCACCTACATCGGCTACGCCACCCCAGGTGTGGTGATGGGGCTCTCGCTCATCTTCTTCGGGCTGAACGTCGCCGGCGCGCTCTACGGGACCGTTGGCATCCTCGTCTTTGCCTACGTCGCCCGCTTTGTCCCGCAGGCGGTGGGGATCATCCAGTCGTCGATCCTTCAGGTCGACCCGGAGCACGACGAGGCCGCCCGCTCCATGGGCGACGGCCCGCTACAGTCGTTCCGACGGACGATGCTGCCACAGGTGACACCCGGCGTCCTCGCCGGTGGGGCACTGGTCTTTCTGACCACGATGAAGGAACTGCCCGCGACCCTGATGCTTCGACCGTTCGGTTTCGAAACTTTCGTTACCTACATCTGGAAAGTACAGGAAGCAGGTTACTACGGCCAGGCCGCCGTGCCGGCACTCGTGCTCGTCCTCGTGTCGGCGCTCTCGATGGCGGTTATCCTGAGCCGGGAGCGATACGATGTCACGTAACGTCCGGCCGAACGCGCGCGAGGACGCTGCCGCCGGGAGCGGCGGAGCCGGAGCCGCCGAACCCGGCGACGGGATGCTCGAACTCGACGGGGTGACCCGGTCGTTCGGCCCCGAGACCGCCGTCGAGAACTTCTCGCTGTCGGTCTCGGAGGGGGAACTGCTCACACTGCTTGGCCCCTCGGGCTGTGGGAAGACAACGACACTCCGGCTGATCGCCGGTCTCGACGAGCCGACGGGCGGCAGCGTCTCGGTCGCCGGCGAGGTGGTCGCCGCCGACGGCGCCTTTGTCGCCCCGGAGGACCGCGACGTCGGTCTGGTCTTCCAGGACTTTGCGCTCTTTCCACACCTCACCGTCGCGGAGAACGTCGCCTTCGCGCTCGAGGACTGGCCCGCCGAGCAACGGACGGCCCGCGTCGACGAGCTACTCGAACTCGTGGAGATGACCGACCACCGCGGGAAGTCACCCAGCCAGCTGTCGGGTGGCCAGCAGCAACGGGTTGCGCTCGCCCGCTCGCTGGCCCCGGAGCCGGATATCATCCTGCTGGACGAGCCGTTCTCGAATCTCGACGTACGGCTCCGGGTAGAGATGCGCGAGGAGGTCCGGGACATCCTCAAGCGGACCGGTGTCACCGCCGTCTCGGTCACCCACGACCAGGAGGAGGCCCTCTCCATCTCCGACCGCGTGGCGATCATGAACAACGGGCGGCTGGAGCAGGTCGGCCAGCCCGAGGTCGTCTTCGAGAACCCTCGGTCACGCTTTGTCGCCTCCTTTCTGGGCCGGGCGTCGTTTCTCACGGGTCGTGTGCGCGGGGGGACCGTCGAGACCGAACTCGGGACGCTCCCGACCGACCGGTTCAACGGCCCCGTCGAGGCGTACGACGGCGCCGAGATCGACGTGCTCGCCCGACCGGACGACCTCCAGGCCACGCCGACGACCGACGCAAGCGCCGACGGACAGGTCGTCCACCGCCAGTACAACGGCCCCAACTTCGTCTACCGGGTCGAACTCCAGGGCGGTGACGTGGTCCGGTGTCTCCACAACCACGTGGAGACCTTCGAGCACTGTCAGCCGGTCTCGGTCGACATCGTCGCCGACCACCCGCTGGCCTGGTACCCGGCCGAGTGAGCTTGGGCGATGACCGTCTCTCCGCTAGCCACACTCCAGGCCCGTCTCACCGCCCGACTGCTCGCGGTCGTCCTCGCTGCCCTGACCGCCGGCCTCGTCTTCGCGCTCAGCCACGAGGTGTTCCCGTACCACAGTCTCAACCACGACGAGGGGGTCTACCTCCAGCAGGCTGCGATGCTGCTAGAGGGCAGACTCTCCGTCTCCCCGCCGGTCCCCGAGGCCGTCCGGCCGTGGTTCTTCGTCGCCGACGGCTCCCGGCTGTACCCGAAGTACGCACCGGTCCCGGCGGCGATGTTCGCCGTCGGCGAACTCCTGGGTGACCCCCGGCTCGCACTTGCCGGTATCGCCGCCGGCTGTGTTGTCCTGCTCTACGCGACTGCCGCGGAGGCCTTCGACAGCCGGACCGGGCTGGTAGCCGCCGCCCTGCTCGCGGTCTCCCCGCTCTTTCTCGTCCAGTCGAGTCTCTTTCTCCCGTACGTTCCGACCCTCCTGCTGAACCTCCTCTTTGCCTGGTCGTACCTCCGGGCCGCCCGAACCGGTGCCCGCACACCTGCCGCGGTTGCCGGTCTCGCCATTGGGCTCGCGTTCTTCGCGCGACCGTACACCGCGGTCCTCTTTGCGACCCCGTTTATTTTTCACGCGCTCTGGACGCTCCGCTCACTCGAGTGGGGTCCGGCCGTCCGACAGGCCACGACCGTCGCCCTGGGGCTGGCCGGTGTCGCGGTCACGCTCGGGTACAACGCATACGTCACCGGCTCGCCGACGACCTTTCCGTATCAGGCCTTTGCCCCCCTGGACGGTCCGGGCTTTGGCTACCGGCGAATCCTGGACTACGACCGGGTGTACTCGGTCCCGCTGGCTATCGAGGCAAACGCCCGCATCCTCGGCCGGTACGTCACAAACTGGACACCCGCGGCGCCGCTCGGGACGCTCGCGGCGGCCGTCGGCCTCGACGTCACGTTCCGCCGGCTGCCGGCCGTCGACCCCCGGAAGGCGGTCCTCGCGGGGCTCGCTGTTTCAGTTCCCTTCGGCCAGCTGTTCTTCTGGGGGACGCTGAACAGCCTGGGTGAGCTCGACCGTGTCGGTGACGGGCTGTTGTACTTCATGGGGCCATACTACCACACCGACCTGCTGGTCCCGACGACCGTCTTTGGTGCGGCTGGCC